>Ga0114900_1000021_pt1 | contig 171626 bp, 171 predicted proteins | sample MalvireepMed_231_FD_89685 | JGI IMG/M metagenome (GOLD analysis project Ga0114900, IMG submission 89685) | Marine viral communities from the Global Malaspina Expedition - Malaspina viral metaG DeepMed_231 | ecosystem: Environmental > Aquatic > Marine > Oceanic | place: Mediterranean Sea...
TCAGATGGCCGCAGAGCAAACAATTGACGTATCGCTACTAGCATCCGGAGTGTACATGGTACACATTATCGGAGAGGAAGCTAGCGCTATCAAACGACTGCTTAAGGAGTAATCTTTAAACAGCTATAAAATAAGAAAGCCGCCCAATGGGCGGCTTTTTTTATGCCATCGAATGGTTAGGCCTGCATTTTACCTATGGCGCAACTCACAAAACTTTTAGCCTTCTTAAGCATGGGGTTGGTATCGCCAACCACCGGATAACCAAGCTTGGCCAAGGTAGATCGAACCTCTGCCGCTTTGGTATCGTCTGTATGATGAAAGGCAATCAATGCGTTATCCACTTCTAAGTGAATTTGGTCAATCCCTACTATTTTGTCTAAGTTCTTTAGGATGGTGTTGGCACATCCATCGCATTTTAAATTCTGAATTTCGAATTGTGTTCTCATGGCCATAGCATTTAAGTTGTAAGCTACTTTATACAAGCTAATTAGGCAATGATATCGGTCAGCTATTAGAATAGTTATCCGATAGGGTTTAATTTGCAGAATCCGATTAAATTTGTGATACTTAAAAATCACAGCCATCGAAACAATCGGTTATTTTTCTGCTCTGCTTATTGGAGTAGTATTGGGCTTGGTAGGCGGAGGAGGATCCATCCTTACCGTGCCAGTAATGGTGTACCTCATGTCCATTAACCCTATCACAGCAACCGCATATTCGCTTTTTGTGGTGGGTGTTTCTGCTTTGGTCGGTGCCGTGCAAAACATAAAAAAAGGTTTGGTCGATTTTAAAACGGCCATCGTCTTTTCCATTCCCGCTTTTACAGGAGTTTATATTGCAAGACGCTATGTGCTACCGGCCATCCCGGACGAACTCTTTTCTATTGGAGATTTATTAATAACCAAAGAGGTGGGGATTATGATCTTCTTTGGTCTAATTATGTTGGTTGCTTCATTCTCCATGATCAAAAATAATGTGGCAGAGGGTGATCCAGATCAGCCGGTACGATACAATTATACCCTTATCATTCTGGAAGGATTGGTAGTTGGGCTAATAACCGGATTGGTTGGTGCTGGTGGCGGATTTTTAATTATTCCTGCCTTGGTATTGTTGGCACGTTTACCTATGAAACAAGCCGTTGCTACGTCACTTCTAATAATAGCCGTGAAATCACTTATAGGATTTTTAGGCGATTTGGAGAATCTACAAATAGACTGGCCGTTCTTACTCAAATTTACCGCCTTGTCTGTCATCGGGATCTTTGTTGGGGTATACCTAAATAAATTTATCGATGGCAAGAAGCTTAAAAGAGGCTTTGGTTACTTCGTGCTCATTATGGCGCTGTTTATCATCTACATGGAATTTAGCTAAGCCTTTCGGCTTGGCCTACTGACAAAAGTCATTTTTTCGCAGCTGTTGTGACCGTAGTTTTGAAGAACAAATTCAATACTTACGATCATGAAAAAAATCTTAGTACCTGTCGATTTTTCCCAACATTCAGAATATGCTCTAGAAGTAGCCGCCCAGTTGGCTAAAAAATACAATGCTAGTATTGTTGCATTGCATATGATGGGTATGTCCGAAGCTGTCTTAACCCGCGACGATAGTAACGAGGTAATGGAGGCTATGTTTTATATGAAACTGGCCGAAAAGCGTTTTACGGAGTTCCTCGATAAGCCATATCTTAAGGGAATCGAGATAGAAACCACCGTGCAAAACTTTAAGGTTTTTAAGGAGATGGATCGAATAGCTGAAGAAGTAAATGCAGACCTAATTGTAATGGGGTCTCATGGAAGCAGTGGGATGAAGGAAGTTTTTGTGGGCTCGAATACAGAAAAGGTTGTTCGCACCTCCAATGTACCTGTATTGGTTATTAAGAACCAGGCCGGAACCTTTAGCGTAGACAAGATGGTTTTTGCCTCAGACTTTTCTACGGAGTATTTCCCGGCTTACGAAAAGGCGCGGGATGTAGCTCGATTATTCGAGAGCGAGTTTATACTGTTATACGTTAATACGCCTGATGGTTTTAGAAAGACCAGCGATATGGAGGCTCGGGCTTATCAGTTTTTAAGCGGAGGGGGGCAAGAAGACTTAGATCGATTCCCATCTGTAGTATATTATAACGATAATACCATAGAAGACGGAATTTTCTCATACAGCAACAGAAACCAGGCAGATATGATTGCCATCCCGACCCATGGGCGCCGGGGCTTAGCTCATTTCTTTACGGGAAGCATAGGAGAAGAAGTGGTGAATCACTCGGATATTCCGGTGATTACCTTTAAGATCTAAGCTATGAAATAGATAAATTTAGTTTGTGGATAAAAGGGGAGTGCCAATAATTTGGGCTCCCTTTTTTATTGGCCTGCAACTATTTGATTCATAAGCGCGACTCCGCTAGAGGTCCCAATTCGAGTGGCGCCAAGCTCCACATATTGTTTTAGGGTTTCTAAATCTCGAATCCCTCCAGAAGCTTTAACCTCGGCATTTCCGTTTACCGTTTCAAACATCAAAGAAACATCTTGTAAAGTGGCGCCTCCTGGGCCAAATCCTGTAGAAGTCTTTACAAAATCGGCTCCAGCGTCGACAGCTAGCTTACATGCTGTTATTTTTTCTTCTCGATTGAGGTAAGCCGTTTCTAAAATCACTTTAAGGATAAAGTCATTACCAAGATTTCGTAACATCTTAAATTCTTCCAATACATAGTTGGTGTCTCCAGATTTAAGGGCCCCTAGAGGCAAGACCATGTCGATTTCTTTAGCACCATCTGCCAAGGCCACTTCGGTCTCCCTTAATTTAACCGTGCTCGCTTGTGCTCCCAATGGGAAGCCAACAACCGAAGCGACTTCGATAACACTTCCTTTCAGGGCAGTAGCTGCTTGGGCTACAAAGCTTCCATTAACGCAGACCGCTGCAAAATCGTGCACTAGCGCCTCCTGGCAAAGGCTATCAATTTGATGTCTACTCACCGTGGGTTTGAGCAAGGTATGGTCTATGTATTTGTTGATTGGCTTCATCAACACGAAGATAAAAAAAGAGTGCGTCCCAAGGACGCACTCCAAAAAAACAACTGAAAATAGGTCAAATTGCCATGTCTATTCTCAAAAACCTGTGATTATTCGGCCAAATGAATGAATCACAAATCAAAGCTAAGCGATAGGGTTTAAGAAAAATATGACGGATGTCAGTTTCTAAATTCTTGTGGTCGATATCCCAATTTGATTACCTTTAGCCAATGCATTTATTTTCTGAACTCGGCACGGACATTTTTCAATCCATCTTCGAATCTGTATCGGAGGGAATCGTCATTGTAAATCAGCAACAACAAATTGTAAGTACCAATGCCTCGGCCAATGAGATGTTTGGGTATACTGCTGAAGAAATTGTCGAACAACCTTTAAGTATGCTCATTCCGCGTGAGTATCACAAAGAACATACAGGGCATGTAAACCGATTTATGGACCATGGACAAAAACGTACTATGGGCGTAGGTCGAGATCTATATGGCCAGCATAAAGACGGGAGCCGCTTTCCGGTGGAAGCAGGCCTTAGCCCCTTCAAAATAGATGGGAAGAGTTATGTAATGGCCTTGGTTATCGACATATCGGTTAGGAAAAAACACCAACAGGAGATATTGGCTCTTAATTCTCAGTTAGAGGATAAAATCAGTAAGCGGACGGAAGACCTTCGGCATACGGTAAGCGAGTTGGAGGCCGAAGTGCAAAAGCGGAAACAAGCAGAAGAGAAGATGAAGACCGCTTTAAAAAAGGAGCGCGAGCTCAATACCTTGAAGACCAAATTTCTCTCCTTGGTTTCCCACGAATTTAAAACACCCCTTAGCGGAATATTAACTTCTTCTACCCTGGCAGGAAAATATACCGCCGAAGCGCAGCAGGACAAACGGATGAAGCATCTTAAGACTATTCAAAGCAAGGTGAAATACCTCAATAATATCTTAAACGATTTCTTGTCCATAGAACGCCTAGAAAGCGGCAAAGTGAGTTATCAGATAGATCGTTTCCCGCTTAGTAAGGTGATCAACGAAGTGATTTACGAGGCCAACATGATTCTTAAAGATGGCCAGCGCATTCATTACCCAGAAAATGTAGAAGGGATTACCGTCGAGTTCGACGAGAAGGCGTTAAACCTAGCCCTTACTAATGTTATTAATAACGCAATAAAGTATTCGCCAGAGGGTTCCGACATCTATATCGAAGTCGAGCAAAACGACACAGGTGTTTCCATTATGGTGATCGATCAAGGGATAGGGATTCCGAAGAACGAGCAGAAATACATCTTCAATAGGTACTTTAGAGCAGAAAACGTTCTGCTACAACAGGGTACAGGTATTGGTCTTAATATCGTCCATTCTCATTTGGAAAAACTAGGTGGGTCTATTACTTTTAACAGCGAAGAGGGCAAAGGCAGTAAATTTATCATTCAACTGCCTGCCAAACCTAATGTTTCATGAGTAGTACGATTTTGTTAATCGAAGACGACCTGGCCTTAAGAGAGAATACGGCCGAATTGTTAGAACTCCAAGGGTACGATATTTTAACCGCCCCTGACGGGAAAGCAGGCATAGCTAAGGCCATACAACATCTGCCAGATTTAATCGTATGCGATATCATGATGCCGGAAGCTGATGGTTATGAGGTATTAAACACCTTGGCCAACAATGATTCCACCAAATGGATTCCTTTTATTTTTTTATCTGCTAAAACAGAGCATAAGGAGATTCGAAAAGGCATGGACTTAGGTGCCGACGATTACCTAACAAAACCTTTCGAAGAGGAAGAATTGGTCTCGGCCATAGAAAGTCGTTTGGCAAAATCTACTTTGATGGCAGCCCAGGTTTCTTCAACACCTCAGCCCCAAAACGGAGACGCCATCCGTGGGCTTAACGAATTGAAGAATCACTTTGATGATCATGGCGAGATAAGCAATTATGAAGCGGGGGAGGATGTGTACCGCGAAGGCGCTCGGGCGCATCATGTATACTTGATTTTAAAAGGGGTGGCAAAGAGTCATCGGATGGACGAGAATGGCAAAGAGCTTATCACACAACTACACCAAGCAGACGACCTATTGGGGTTCGGTTCCTTAACAGATGCTAGTGCCCGCAAAGAAACCGCGACGGCCATGGAGCCGGTAGAACTTGCTGCACTGCCCGTGAGTGGTTTAAAAACCTTGGTAAAGGACAATCACAATCTTGCGGTGGAACTAATCAACTTGCTCTCTGATGATTTGTTGGAGATCAAAGATCATCTGTTGCAAATGGCCTACGGTTCTGTTAGAAAGAAAACAGCGCAGACTATCATACAGTTTGCCGAGGTGATGGGCACCAAGAACCATGACCAGATAAAAATCTCTCGCTACGACTTAGCCAGTGTGGCAGGAATTGCCACCGAAAGTCTTATCCGGACGCTTTCGGGTTTTAAAAAGAAGGGGCTTATCGCCATAGAAGGGCGTAACATCCGCATCCTCGATCTCAATGCCCTTGAACAGGTAGAATAACTGACCGATATCATTCTTTGCTCCGATTCGGGAGGGTACATTTGTTTCAAAGCTTTTGGATTGATGAACCTGCTCGTGCTTACGGATTTTTCTGCCAGTGCCTATGATGCATTGGCTTTTGCCGTTCAACTGTTTCGAGCACAACCGGCGCAATTTCATTTAGTACATCTCTGCAATCCCAAGGATATTTATGGGGGTCCCGATGCCGACCAGACCGATATGGAACTGCGCGTATTAGCCATGATGGACGATTTGGTAAAGAAAATACAAGCCGAGTTTCCGGAAACAGGACATCGCTTTGAAGGGCTTTGCGAAAAGCAAGCTTTTCTAACGGGTGTCAAAGAACAGATTAAGGATAAAAACATCAACCTACTTGTAATGGGCCAAAAAGGGGCTGGCGCCAGAGAGGGACTAAGTGTCGGGAGTCATGCTTACGAGGTGGCCACGCGCATTAAAAAACCATTGCTGCTTATTCCAGAAGGGGTGCTGTTTCAGGAAGCAGGATCGTTGGCTTTTTCTACAGATTATAATTTTCATTTTAAAAAAGGGCTGTTAGACGAGCTTGCACAACTGCAAGACCTCTCCAATGCACATTTGCGCATTATTCATCCCAGTTCCTCGGGCGCAGGGTTAAGCGCCGTTCAACAGGCCAATAAAGATCATATCGCTTCTTACGTGAAAGACAGATTTCATAGTTTTCATGCGGTAGAATGCGATAGCCTTTCGGAAGGATTACAACAAATCACTAAAGAATACCCAGTCGGACTTTTACTATTCCCTGCCAAGAATGTAGATTATTTCGAAGCCTTGGCAACCTCTAAAGCCGCGCCTTGGCAAATGCCTGTAGTGCTATTACATGACTAACTCAACTATATACTTATGAAATTCATACTTATTTTATCGACATTATTGTCTCTGGGTTGTGCAGCCACTCAATGGACTACAGAATATATAAGCGATGAGGCAGAAACTTATCAGGCCAATAAGGTTTTGGTGGTTGGCCTTTCGGAAGACGCCGATTTGCGTAAAAGCTTCGAAACACAAATGGTTACGTCCTTAGAAGAATATGGCCTAGCCGCTGTGAGAAGCGGAGATTTTTTCGAAACAAATTTTATCGACCAGCACCAAACAGAAGCAGATCTAAATGCCATAGAAGGACAGTTGTTGGAGGCGAGCTTTGATGTGATCTTACTCAGCAAAGTGGTGGGAACAGAAGAGAAGGTAAATACCATGGATGATGTGAGAGAGGTAAGTGCTTATTACGACAGTTTTTCCGAAGATTATTATCACTCTCAAGAAGAATACCGCTATAAGCAAGAGCCGGTTGTTTATACAGAATATCACGTGCAGTCTTCTATCTATTGCATCTGTCCGGATAAACCCAGAGAGTTATTATGGTCTGCGATAAGTGCGCAGGTAGAGTCCAACAATCCGAAACAAGGCATAAAAAAATACACGCGGGTGTTAATCGATCGATTGGAAGAGCTCTCCTTACTGGTAAATTAGGCCTCAGTATTATGCATGACCAGCAGTGGGAGCTGAGGACTGCGCTTTAGCACGTCTAAGTTAGATCCTCCAAATAAGCGTTCCATAAAGGTTTTGGTTTCTACAAAGAAAGCGTGCAGTTGGCTCGGGTTCAGTTGCAAATAACTGCTTAAGGCATGCCTGTAGGGTACACCGCATATGCTGTGAGACTTGTAAGGGGTCTGTTTAAGGACATCGATTAGGCAAGACCCACAATCATGACCTTTTACCTTGGCTTCTTCTAGGATTTTAAGCATATGAAGTTCTGCTCCTTTTAGTGCTAAAATGTCCTTTAGGATTTCGGCCTGTGGAAGACGTAGCTCTTTACAGCTACTAGCAGAAAACACCACAGATTCTATGGCCTCGTAGGAGTGGCCTTCTGGGACAATAAGGGTAGGGGTGGGTACTTTCCGGATTACTTGCAGGGTGTTAGAGCCAAAAAGCAATTCTTCTGCTCCAGAGGCACCGTTTGTTCCCATCACTATTAAATCCGTCTTGCTGCGTTCTACTTCTTGGTTGATGGCATCTACAAAGGCGTCGTAATCTATACGGGTTTGCCACGTAAAATTTTCTTGCGGATATGCGGTTTGTAATTCCTGGCAAAAGTGTTTGATGCGTTCCTTGTCGTTTTCGATTAAACTGGCATAAATACTAGCTCCAGACTGCGAACTCATCAAATCGTCCATGGTAAAGGCAGATAGTTTTTGCACGTGTAAAATGGTAAGTTCACAGGCTTGACCATCAAAGAAATCGAGGGCATACCGTATGGCATTGCTCGAGTTTTGCGAGTAATCTGTGGGCAATAGGATTTTATACATGGGTAGTTGTTTCAGAATATCCTTAACTTACAAGTTAGCAAATTTAAAAGATTAGAGACGGCGTTACCATGACAAATATCATAGCGGGATGCCTCGCGCCAGCAGATATTTGTGCAACTAAAGACCAATTATGAACTCCTGCTATCATTGCGGTGATCCCTGTAAAACAGGCGCTATCCAATTCGATCAACACGACTTTTGTTGCTCGGGCTGCAAGATGGTCTACGAGATTCTTACCACCAACGACCTAGGGCATTATTATCAGATGCAAGAGACACCAGGCGTATCTCCTCTTACAGAAAACACTTCGTTCGATTATTTGGACGAGCCCGAGATCGCGCAAAGCCTATTGGAGTTCGACGATGGTAAGACCTCGATTGTTTCTTTTTTAATCCCTTCCATCCATTGTAGTTCATGTATTTGGGTGCTAGAAAATTTGTCCAAGCTTCATCCAGGGGTGAAGAGTGGGATGGTTAATTTTCCGAAGAAACGGGTACAGCTCACTTTCGACCCGAGGCGAGTTAGCCTAAAAGAGGTGGTGGTGCTGCTCAATCGTATAGGATACAAGCCTTATATCTCCTTAAACGAGCTGGATCAGCCAGAGGCAGGCACAGACTATACATTGATCTACAAAATTGGGGTAGCGGGCTTTGCCTTTGGTAATGTGATGTTTTTATCCTTTCCCGAGTATTTTGATGTCAACGAGTTTTGGCTCGATCGTTTTAAGTGGGTGTTTCGCTGGCTGATGTTTGTTTTTGCTGTACCGGTGGTGCTCTATTCTGCTTCCGATTATTTTAAGTCTGCCTACAAGGGATTGCGCTCTGGAATTTTAAACATAGACGTACCCATCGCCTTGGGGATACTCACTTTATTTGTTCGGAGTACCCTAGAGATTGTATTCGATTGGGGTACTGGCTTTTTCGACAGTTTAACTGGTTTGGTTTTCTTTCTCCTGCTTGGGAAATTGTTTCAGCAGCGCACCTATTCTTTTTTGTCTTTCGAGCGCGATTATAAATCCTATTTCCCTATAGCGGTGACCCGTCTTTCGACAGATCCATCGAGTGGGAAGCCTATAGAAGAACAAGTGCAGGTATATCGCATCAAGAAGGGAGACCGAATTCTTATTCGAAACCAAGAGCTTATACCGGTCGATGCCATGATTAGAGACGGGCAGGCACTTATCGATTACAGTTTTGTTACAGGCGAAGCAGCAGCGGTAGAGAAGCACATCGGAGAACATGTATATGCAGGCGGGAGACAAAAAGGAACGCCAATAGAGCTCGAGGTTCTCCATGCTGTAGAACAGAGTTATTTAACTCAATTATGGAGTCACGACATCTTCGCTAAGAATAACGATCATCGATTTTCGAATTTCACAGATCATATCAGTCGCTATTTTACCAAAGCGGTGATTGCCATTGCAGTTTTGGCTGCGGCCTTTTGGATTTGGTACCAGCCCAATATGGCAGCCAATGTTTTTACGGCTGTCCTTATTGTGGCCTGTCCATGCGCCTTGGCCCTGTCGGCACCTTTTACGTTAGGGAATCTAATAAGGATTTTTGGCCGCAATCAGTTTTATTTAAAGGAAGTAGATGTTATAGAAAAGATGGCCGGCATCGATACGGTAGTGTTCGATAAAACAGGAACCCTTACCAAAAGAAACAAGCAGTTGGTTCGCTATACGGGTACGCCATTGCAACAACAAGAATTGGATGTACTTGGGAGTAGCCTGCGTGCTTCCAATCATCCCCTTAGCCGGACCCTTTATGAATTGTTAGATAATCATCAAATTGTTAGTCTGGATTCGTTCCAAGAAGTACCGGGCAAAGGGATAGCTGCGGCCCATCAGGGAACAAGCATGCGCATCGGATCGGAGGGGTTTGCCGGAGAATCTGGACAGGCTCCTGCATTAGGGCAGCCTGGTAGCACGGTCCATATCAGCACAGCCGAAGGCTATAAAGGGCAGTTCGTTTTAAGAAATGATTACCGAGACGAAATAGACTATATTTTTAGTAACTTAGGGAAGGACAAGGAGCTGATATTGCTTTCTGGAGACAATGATTCCGAAAGCGATTATCTGTTAGGCAGATTGCCAAAAGGGGTTCGGGCTTACTTCGAGCAACAACCAGAGGATAAATTGCGGTTTATAGAGCGCTTACAGAAACAAGGGAAGCGTGTGATGATGGTAGGCGATGGTCTTAACGATTCTGGTGCTTTAAAGCAGAGTGATGTAGGGGTGGCACTTTCAGAAGATATCAATGTGTTTACTCCGGCTTCTGATGCCATAATGGACGCACGAGTGTTTGGCTTCTTGCCAGATTTCTTCAAGCTATCACGTCGGGGGATGCAGGTGATTAAATGGAGCTTGATTATATCGCTGTTCTATAATATTATCGGCTTGGCGTTTGCCGTTACCGGTTTGCTCAAACCTGTAATTGCAGCCATCTTAATGCCAGTGAGTTCCATCAGTATCGTGGTGTTTACCACCCTGATGACCCAATGGTACGGCCGTAGACTAACTAACAACCGATCTGCCCAAAGCTGACATATGTCATTTTATCCGGGCTATTGTCGAGATACATTTACAAGCAAATTACGAGTGTATGACTATAATCTACATGCTATTGTCTATTAGCGTATTGGTTGCATTGGGCTTCTTTGTAGCCTTTGTTGTTTCGGTGCGCAAAGGCCAATACGAAGACACCTACACTCCGTCGGTCCGTATGCTTTTTGAAGATGAACTGATAGAAACGGATACCGATAATTCTCTCGAACAAACAGAAACCAATCAATAAAAACTAACGATCACAATTATGGATGTAGAGAAATTTTACTACGATAACAAGATCGTCAAGAACTTTATCTGGGCAACCCTTATTTGGGGGATTGTCGGGATGACGGTCGGACTCTTGTTAGCATTCATGTTTCTATTCCCAAACCTGACCGATGGCATCTCATGGCTCAGTTTTGGACGTCTAAGGCCACTGCACACAAATGCAGTGATTTTTGCGTTTGTGGGGAACGCCACCTTTGCAGGTGTTTATTATTCGACTCAACGCTTGCTCAAGGCCCGAATGTGGAGCGACTTTTTAAGCAAACTCAATTTTTGGGGATGGCAGCTCATCATAGTCGGGGCGGCCATTACTCTACCATTGGGGTATACCACTTCTAAAGAATATGCAGAATTAGAATGGCCCTTCGATATTGCCATCGCCTTGATTTGGGTAGCCTTTGGTGCCAATCTGATCGGCACCATTTTAAAGCGTCGCCAACGCCACCTTTACGTAGCGATTTGGTTTTACCTAGCCACCTTTGTTACAGTAGCCGTCCTTCATATTGTAAACAGTATAGAGATTCCTGTTTCGGCATTAAAGAGTTACTCTGTATATGCTGGGGTGCAAGATGCCTTGGTGCAATGGTGGTATGGCCATAATGCGGTAGCCTTTTTCCTTACAACACCATTCTTAGGATTGATGTATTACTTTGTACCAAAGGCGGCGAATCGACCAGTTTATTCCTATAGATTGTCCATCGTCCATTTTTGGTCGTTGATCTTCATTTATATCTGGGCCGGACCACACCATTTATTGTATTCAGCATTGCCGGATTGGGCTCAGAATCTTGGAGTTGCCTTTTCCATCATGCTTATCGCCCCGTCTTGGGGAGGTATGATTAACGGGTTATTAACCTTGCGAGGGGCTTGGGATAAAGTGCGAACCAGCCCGGTGCTTAAGTTTATGGTTGTAGCCATCACGGGTTATGGTATGGCGACCTTCGAAGGACCGCTTTTATCGTTAAAAAATGTAAATGCCATTGCGCACTTTAGCGACTGGGTAATCGCCCATGTTCATGTCGGGGCCTTAGCTTGGAACGGCTTCCTGACTTTTGGTATGATTTACTGGATGGTTCCCAAGCTATTTAAAACTTCGCTTTGGTCCAACAAATTGGCCAATGTTCATTTTTGGATTGGAACCCTAGGAATAATTATGTACGCCCTGCCGATGTATGTGGCCGGGTTTGTGCAGGCTTCTATGTGGAAGCAATTCAACCCAGATGGCACCTTGGTTTATGGAAATTTCCTAGAAACTGTAGAGCAAATCATTCCGATGTACTGGATGCGAGCCATCGGAGGTAGTATGTTTATAGTCGGGGCCTTTATCATGCTTTACAACATCATCCAAACCGTACGTCAAGGAAGTAAAGTAACCGACGAATTGGCCGAAGCTGCACCGCTTAGCAAAGTGACTAAAAAGCAAACAGCTAAGGAAGGCTATCACACGTGGTTGGAGCGTCGTCCTGTAAAACTGACCCTCTATGCTACCATCGCTATTTTAATAGGAGGAATGGTACAAATTGTCCCTTCTTTGATGGTGGACGATTACGTTCCTAAAATAACAAGTGTAAAGCCTTATTCTCCTTTGGAGCTAGAAGGGCGAGATATTTATATCAGGGAAAGTTGTAATGCTTGTCACTCGCAAATGGTTCGACCCTTCCGATCGGAAGTAGCGCGCTATGGCGAGTACTCCAAGTCTGGTGAGTTTGTGTACGACCATCCATTTTTATGGGGAAGCAAACGTACGGGGCCAGATTTGCATCGTATCGGGGGCAAATACTCGGACAACTGGCATTTAAACCACTTCTACGATCCGCAGAGTACTTCTTCTGGTTCGATTATGCCATCTTATAAATGGTTGATCAAAAACAAGCTGGATAAGTCGATGACAGAGAAGAAAATGCGCGCCATGGTTTCGCTCGGTGTTCCCTATACAGAAGAAGACATTTCCAGAGCTCAGGCCTGGATGGACGAACAAGGGGCTGCCATACAGCAAAACCTTTACAACGATCCAGATTTTGTAACCTCTTACGAAGCAGACAAGGAAAACGCTCAATCTAGTGGGCAGGAATTTGTCGAGATGAAGGATCGAGAAGTTGTGGCTTTGATCGCTTACCTACAGCGTTTGGGTACCGATATCAAGGTTAAAGAAGAATCTGAAGTATCCACCAATTAAAACCAGCATCATGTTAAAATTCATCAAAGGAAATTTAGAACAGATCGATGGGGTAACCATTTATCCGATCATCTCTTTGCTGATCTTCTTCGTCTTTTTCGTGGGATTGTTTTGGTGGGTATTTACCGCCAAGAAGGAGCACATCAGGGAAGTGAGCAACATACCATTAGATAACCCTAACCAAGAATCATTATGAAGTCGCTAGCATCTTACTTACGCGTGATCCTCTTTGTTGGGATTGCCTATTATTTTCTGAACTACATCTCCCAGGGAGACATGGACCAAACCGTCCAATGGACCGTTTTGGGGATCTTATTAATGCTTGCAGTTGCGACAGAAATTGTCGTAGAAGCCCTTAAAAGCATCTTATATAGAAGTCTGGACCAAGAGGGTCGGCGGCGATTTAGCCAAACCGAGTCTCGAAGTTGGGATAAGGTTAAGGCGTTCTACGAGAAAATGAAAGGGACCAAACCCATAGAGGAGGAGGCCGACATTATCCTAGATCATAATTACGATGGTATAAAGGAGTTGGACAATGTATTACCTCCATGGTGGGTGTATGGTTTTTATATCACCATTATCTTTGCCGTGGTCTATTTGGCGCGCTATCATATATTTGATGGGGTAGATCAAACAGAGGAGTACGAAATAGAAATGGCAGAAGCACAAATAGCTATCGAGGCTTATAAAAAGACGGCCAAGGATTTGGTCGATGCCTCCACGGTGACATTGCTTACCGAAGCTTCGGACTTATCTGCTGGTAAAACCGTCTTTGAATCCTTATGTGTTGCCTGCCACAAATCGGATATGGGAGGCGGAATTGGCCCTAACCTAACGGACGAGTATTGGATCTTGGGAGGAGGTATAAGCAATGTGTTTACTACCATCATGGAAGGTGGCCGTCCTGGGAAAGGAATGGTGCCTTGGAAGACCGAACTTAAACCAAGCGAGGTGGCGCAAGTGGCTAGTTACATCCTAAGTATGCAGGGAACTAGCCCGGCAGAGCCCAAGGCAGCCGAGGGTGACCTATGGGTAGGCCCAGATGCCACGCCTGCAGAAGGAGCGCCAGCTGGTGAAGCCGCTACAGACTCTACTGTTGTGGCGGAAGTAGAAGAACCGGTAGTAGATTAATTCTAAAACAAGCCCCAGTTCTACAACAATGGAAACACCAGAAGACGAAAACTTTAGGGACAGCATCGCTACCATTACGGCAGAGGGGAAACGAGCCTGGCTCTACCCTAAGAAACCTTCTGGGAAGTATTACGAGTGGCGAAAAATAGTTAGTTATGTTTTGCTAGTCATTTTGTTCGCTGCACCTTTCATCAAAGTTGGTGGAAACCAATTTATGATGTTCAATGTGCTAGAACGTCGGTTTAATGTCTTCGGATTTCCTTTCTGGCCACAAGATTTTCATCTCTTCGTAATCATGATGATTATTGGAGTGGTGTTTGTGACGCTCTTTACGGTAGCCTTTGGTCGTTTGTTTTGTGGTTGGATTTGCCCGCAAACCATTTTTATGGAGATGGTTTTTAGGCGCATAGAGTACTGGATCGATGGCGATAGAGGCAAGCAGATTCGCCTAAACAAGATGCCATGGAATGCAGAGAAGATCCGTAAGCGAAGCTTAAAGTGGTTTATCTTTTTCGTGATTTCCTTCCTCATTGCCAATGTGTTTTTGGCCTACCTCATAGGCAGTGATCGCCTCATTCGATTTATAGTAGAAGGTCCGAGCAAACATTGGAGTACTTTGGTTTCTTTGCTGATCTTTACCGGGGTGTTCTATTTTATCTTCGCGTGGTTTCGGGAGCAAGTATGTATTATAGCCTGTCCCTATGGGCGCTTGCAAGGCGTTTTATTAGATACTAAATCCATTGTGGTAGCCTACGACCACAAACGAGGCGAAAAAGAAGTCGGTCGTGCAAAGTTTAGAAAAAATGAAGACCGTGCCGCTAGTGGCAAAGGAGATTGCATCGACTGTTTTCAATGTGTGCATGTTTGTCCTACCGGGATCGATATTAGGAACGGTACCCAACTGGAATGTGTCAATTGTACGGCCTGTATAGATGCCTGCGATCATATGATGGAATCTGTCAACCTACCAAAGGGACTGATTCGTTATGCCAGCGAAGAAAACATAGAACATAAAAAGAAGTTTGAGTTTTCTGCCCGTATGAAGGGTTATGTAGCCGTGTTGTTTATACTTGTTTCTGTATTTGTGGGGATGCTCTTTTTACGCAACGATGTAGAAGCAAACATTCTTCGTTTACCGGGACAGCTTTACGAACGCAAGGCAGATGATATGATCAGCAATGTGTATACCTATAAATTGGTGAACAAAACCAACGAAGATATCGCAAACTTGAGGTTCCATGTAGAATCGCACCAAGGAACCATAGAGGTCGTAGGGGCGCACGAGTTGCATGTAGAGGCTAGAGGCTTGGCAGAAGGGACGCTGTTTATAGAAATAAGCGCTGAAGACTTAAGTGGCGACAAGGATCGGTTAGAGATCGGTATCTATAGTGGAGACCAACTGATAGAAACCACTACAACGGCTTTTTTAGGCCCTAGAAGTTTTAATTAATTAGCTATGAAAATCAATTGGGGAACAGGACTGGTTATCGGGATGATTGCCTTTATGGGGTTTATCATGTATTTGGTTGTTAATATGATGACCGACGATAAGTTTGATCATGACTTGGTCACAGAAGAATACTACCAAAAGGACCTTTATTACCAACAAGAGATCGACGCAGAAACGCAATATAATGCATTAGGGCAAACCATTACGGGCAAGCGTACTGCAGAAGGATGGGAGTTGCAATTTCCTGCTAAGGTAACTCCAACCGGATCCGATGCAAAGGTTAACTTATACCGTCCTTCCAACAAAAAGTTAGATTCTGAATTGCCTCTGGTGTTGGACCAGAATAAAAAAATGCTCATCCCTGCAGCTAAGATGGTAGATGGCATTTGGAAGGTTCAGATTTCCTGGATGCAAGATGAGGTCCCTTATCTTTACAAGGAAACCATCGTTTATTGATGACTTATACCGCTTTTATTTTTGGATTGTTGGGCAGCCTACATTGCTTGGGGATGTGTGGCCCCATCGCGTTTATGTTGCCGGTAGATCGGCAGTCTGCTTTAAGACGAAATTTACAGATTGGGACCTATCACGTTGGTCGTCTTTTTTCTTATGGGCTCTTGGGTGCCTTGTTTGGCCTCTTGGGGAAGGGATTCTCTTTATTTGGCCTGCAACAAGGACTTTCGATAGGAGTAGGGGTGCTGATGATTATTGTCGCAGTGGTTCCCGAAGCACAGCTTAGAAAGTTTAAAATTACAAACCCCATATATAAGGGTTTGGCTTGGGTGAAGCAACAACTCGGCGGCATGTTTAAAAAGAAGAGTTGGGATGCCTTTTTAACCATAGGCTTTCTTAACGGCCTATTGCCATGCGGCTTGGTGTACATAGCTTTGTTTGCGGCCATGACGATGGGAACTACCTCGGAAGGGGCCTATTATATGGTGTTTTTTGGTTTGGGAACCGTCCCATTGATGACCTCGGCTGTTTATTTAGGAAATTATTTAACATCTGCCTTGCGCAAACGCATTAGGGCATGGATCCCTATAGTGGTGGGCTTGATGGGGTTTTTGTTTGTGCTTAGAGGCCTTGGGCTAGGGATCCCTTATGTTTCTCCTTTAACACCAAGCCAGCAAATAAGTACAGATTTGGATTGTGCGCCGGGCGAAGTCCCCTTCGATAATACGCCTTAGATTTCCGGATTCGCCATAAAAGAGGTACTTTTAAACATGCTCGATTTAGAAGATTATATCCGCATTATACCAGACTTTCCTAAGCCTGGGGTATTGTTTAAAGACATTACACCTTTACTGGCCAGTACAGAGGCCTCTGCTCAATGTTTGGACAGTTTGTTAAATTTGGTAGGCGATGTAACCATAGACAAAGTAGTCGGGATTGAGTCTAGAGGTTTTTTTTATGGGACGCTTTTGGCCCAAAAACTAAATGCCGGTTTCGTGCCTGTGCGTAAACCAGGAAAGCTACCCTACAATACCCTGGTAGAGCCATATATGCTGGAATATGGCATGGATTCTCTAGAAATTCACGAAGATGCCATCACTCCTGGAGAACGCATCCTAATACACGACGATGTATTGGCTACTGGTGGGACAGCCAAGGCTGTGTGTAAATTGGTAGAAAAGCTTGGGGGCGAAATTGTTCAATGCAACTTTATTATGGAACTTGGGTTTTTACACGGACGTGAAAAGCTAAGACGATTCCCTGTGCAAACTGTACTTTCTTATTAATCGAGGGCCTTTTTGGTTACCCATAGACGGTAGCCAAATAAAGCCAATTGCCACTTAGATGCTTTCGCTAGGTCTACGCCCTGTTTGGTCAAAGAAGGGAGTACGGCTTTGTTGAATTTGGCTAAGGTCTTAAAGAACTGCTTTTTCATCTTTTTAAAGGTACAAAAAAGTGGGAGTTGCTTTTGCAACTCCCACTTCACTAGAAAGAAACAACATAGGAAATTACTTCCCTAAACGTTTTATACTTAATAGGCGGCCACTAGTTTTTTAATAGGGCCACCATCTTTTCCTTCGGCACTCACTGTAGAGCTACTGCCTTTGTTATCGTCTACGGTGATTTTGATCCGTGTAATTTCGCCTTGGGCGTTTCGTTTTAATTTGCTGTATTTAAACTTAACTCCCTGCTCCATGAGGTCGGCCTTCATTTTAAGCAAATCTGCATCCGAAGAATTTTTTGTGATAATGACTACTTGTTTACTCATATGGTCAGAATCACGAATCACAAAGATGTCGTCCCCGTCATGATCGTCGTGGGTTCTATAAGTAAATAGGTTTCCTCCATTTCCCTCTGCGGTCACAAAGATGTTATCCTCTTCGTCTCTAAGCTCTCCGATGTCATCGATTGACAATACCTCTACCTCGCCTCCGTTACTTCTAACCACCGCCACTCGACCATGCAAATCGTCCACCTCGTAGACGCGTTGCGCCATTCTGGCTTCTCTATCTTTCATAGCTTCCATTCTGTAAACTTCCACCTCTGCACGACGTTCTTCCATTTCTTTTTGGCGCTCCACCCTGCGCATTTTGTGCTCTTCGTTGCGCATTTGACGCTCCTTTTCGCGCATGACCATGCGTTCTTTACGGTACTTTTCGTGGCTTTCAGACCAAAAGCCGATATCGCCTTCTTCGTCTTGGAAGAAGTAAAACTCATCTATACCGTCACTCTCACTAATGGAGTAATTTCCATTACGGCCATTGCCGCTATAACTAAGTTGTATGCTTGTAATTTCATCGGCATCATTACGAACCGTCGTGTAGCTAAGGTCTAAGCCTAGCTCATCTTTAAATTGCTTTTTAACAGCCTTTAGCTCCGCTTCGGTCATGTTTTTGTGGAATTTGATCTTTACTTTCTTTAAAAAGATAAATTCCTCCTGTACCATTTTTTCCTCCTCAATGGTTTTTGCCATTGCTGGGTTGGTCTCTCTGATGGCAACACGCTCTGGCAGGTTAAGGGCCAACTCTTCTTCCACTGGGTCCGTCAGTTCGGTATCAGCAGGCTCTGGAGCTAAGTAGTGTATGTCTTCCTTTACGTTAAAACTCCATAAGAAGAGGCATAAAATGGGGACGATGATCCCGAGTTTAAGGATGTTTCTCTTGTTGGATGATTGTTTGTTCAACATGATTATTCGTTTTTTGATGAATGATTGATAAAATTGAGTAGTAAGGGCAGGGGCCGTATAGGTTGATGAGGCCTTGACCAATGCCAATTGATATTGTTTTAAAGAGGGTAGTTGTTGGGCCGTTTCTCTATCGGCGATAAACTCTAAGTTCTCCTCCATACTTTTTTTATACAGCCACGAAAAGGGATTAAACCATTGTAGCATTCTTAAAATATTGGCGAGCATTAAATCGAATGTATGCCATTGCGAGGCATGGACTTTTTCATGCCGCAGTATCATTTCCAACTCGTTGTGCCCATGGAGCTTTGGGTTATAAACAATGTATTTAAAGAACGAAAATGGGGCGCAGTTTTCATCCACCTCGACAAAGGTATATGGCCCGCGTCTTGTTTTAGGATGGCGACTTATCAGGCGCAGCAAGCCAACTAGCTGTAGCAAAAGTTGCCCGATAAAAAAGGCAAGCCCAAGGCCGTAGGTCACCCAAAGCCAGTAGCTCCAATCGATCGTTTGGGTTGTTTCTAAGGGTGTAAAACTAGTAGGGCTAAACTCTTGCTGCTGGGCATTCGATACTACCCCAGCTATTGCAGGCAATTTTACATATGTAACCGTCTCAAAAACCACAAAGGGTAAACACAGGGCACTAATTATTCCGATTAGGAAAAAGTGGCGGCGAACCACAAAATGGGTTTCCTTGCGAAAGGCCATCAAGTAAACCAGGTAAAACAGGCTTAAAACGGCAACAGATTTTAGAAGGATGGTTGCTTCCATATCAGTCTTTTTTCTCGATCAGGTCCAGAATCTCCCGAAGTTCTTCGGCAGAGATTTTTTCTTCTTTTGCAAAGAAGGAGACCATGCTCTTGTAGCTATTGTTGAAATATTTTTTAGAAGCCAAATTCATGTACTTTTTGGCGTATTCTTCCTTAGATACTATAGGATAGTATTGATGGGTCTTCCCGTAGGCATTATAGGCCACAAAGCCTTTTTCTTCCAAATTGCGTACAATGGTAGATACTGTATTGTAATGATTCTCTCCTGGCAAATCTGCCATAATCTCCTTTACAAAAGCTTTTTGTAAATTCCAGAGGGCTTGCATCACCTCTTCTTCTTTATTTGTTAATCGCTCCATACAGCAATATTAAAACTATTTTTCTAGTTATACAACTACATATATAGTTATAAAACTGTTAAAGTAGTTTTTTATTGTTCCCTGCACCAGAGCTTTCTCGTTAATTTCGTTTAGACCAAGGTTCCTTATCCCTACAACTTATAGTATCTTCGCCCCTAGATGAGTTGGATCGAATCTTTATTGTTGATATTGGTTGGTTTTGGATTGCTGGTCGCCGGGGGAGAATTCTTGGTACGTGCCTCTGTTTCCCTTTCCTTTAAACTAAAGCTCTCTCGTATGGTTATTGGGTTAACCGTCGTTTCCTTCGCAACTTCGGCACCCGAACTCATCGTTAGTATTCAAGCAGCCATCGATCAATTTTCTGCCATTGCCTTGGGCAATGTCATAGGGAGTAACATAGCCAACATCGGTATGGTGTTAGGGGTGACGGCCCTCATCGCCCCCCTGATGATTGACAAAGACTTCTACAAGTTTAATTGGCCAGTAATGGTGCTGTTATCCATCGCATTATTCTTTCTGATAAAGAGTAATAATGGTATAAGCCAGATAGAAGGCTTTTTTCTGTTTTTGTCCTTAATAGTATATCTATTGCTACTGATTCGCAGAGCCAAACGTTCTAATACTTCCCAAGTTGTGGAAGAAGTCGATGATGTGCTCTCCAAGACTTCCAACAAGCGCATACTGCTTTGGCTAGCTATGGGAGGAGTCGCGCTGTGGGGTGGGAGCGAACTTTTGGTGATGGGAGCGGTAGATATGGCTACAGCCATGGGTGTAAGTAGAAGAGTAATCGCTGTGACCATGATCGCTATAGGCACCAGTGTACCAGAACTGGCCGCTTCTGTAATTGCAGCATTAAAAAAGGAGAAGGCCATCTCGTTGGGTAATCTAATTGGTTCTAATATCTTTAATATTGCTTCTGTATTGGGGATTACCGCCATGATAGACCCTATAGAACTTACCGATCCTAAGCTACTGGAGCAGGACATCTATTGGATGCTAGGTTTTGCACTTATTCTATTGCCGCTGGCCCTCATCCCTAAGCGATTTATTATTGGGCGTTATAAAGGAGCTCTATTATTAGGTGGCTATATCGTATTTATCATCTTCTCTTTTTCCTAATAAAAAACGCCCCGTCGAGACGAGGCGTTTGAACATGTAACCAACAAGTTCTATTTATACATCAGCAGATTTAACTGTCTTGACGATTCGGGCGGCAATCTTGTACGGGTCGGCATTAGAAGCAGGACGTCTATCTTCTAACCATCCTTTCCATCCCTTCTCGACTGTTATAATCGGGATGCGGATAGAGGCTCCTCTATCGGAAACTCCATAGCTAAAGTCGTTGATCGAGGCAGTCTCGTGCAATCCTGTTAGGCGTTCGTCATTAAATTCTCCATATACATCGATATGTTCTTTCGTAACAGGACGGAATGCTTCGCATACTTTTTCGTAAACTTCTTGCGACCCACAGGTACGCAATAGGGTGTTAGAGAAGTTGGCGTGCATTCCACTACCATTCCAATCTCCTTTTACGGGTTTTGGGTGGTACTCTATATAGTAGTCATACTTTTCGGTCAATCGATCCAGTAGATAGCGTGCAATCCAGATTTCGTCTCCAGCTTTTTTGGCGCCTTTGGCAAACAATTGGAATTCCCACTGACCGCAAGCTACTTCTTGGTTGATCCCCTCGAAGTTTAATCCTGCAGCGATACATAAATCTGCATGCTCTTCTACGATGTCACGCCCATGGGTGTTTCTTCCACCTACAGAACAATAGTACATCCCCTGTGGCCCAGGGTATCCGCCAATAGGGAAGCCCAATGGCAGTTGCGTATGTGTATCCATAATAAAGTACTCCTGCTCGAAGCCAAACCAAAAATCCGAATCATCGTCGTCGATGGTCGCACGTCCATTAGACTCGTGCGGTGTACCGTCAGAGTTCATTACTTCTGTCATCACCAAGTATCCGTTTTCTCGTGCTGGATCTGGGTATATAGCGACAGGTTTTAGCAAGCAGTCGGACGCATCTCCTAGTGCTTGTCTGGTCGAAGACCCGTCAAAGGACCAAATAGGGCAATCTTCCAACTTTCCACTGAAGTTATCTTCTACTTTGGTCTTACTACGCATATTTTGGGTGGGCTTATAACCGTCCAACCAGATGTATTCTAATTTTGATTTGCTCATATCGAAAGGCAACTTTTATGGTTTATGGAGCAAATATAATTTGATTATATAAATTACCATAAAAAAAAGAGGGGTAAGTTGTCAACAATTAAAATATTTTGGTTAATACCCCCTAAAAAATAGGGGGTGTTTATTTCTTTGAGTCAATTTTTGTAAATTTGACCATACAATTCCTATGATATGGCTATTTTAAGATTTAATGCCCTAGAACGAGTGCTCGACAGACCGATTCCAGAAATGGTACAAGAGCCGCTTCGTTCCGAGCTCTTTAAAAAACATGTTTTCGATTCGGTCAAGATGAAGCGACACTTAGCCGAGGAAGCATTCCTAGCCATCGAGTCTGCTGTTGTAAAGGGCAGCCGGATGGACCGAAGTACGGCAAATCAAATCGCAGTGGCTATGAAGGAATGGGCCATAGGTTTAGGAGCCACGCATTATACGCATTGGTTTCAGCCATTAACCGGAGCAACAGCAGAGAAGCACGACGCCTTTTTCGAGACTTTGGCCGATGGAACCGCCATAGAGCGTTTCGATGGGAGTCAGCTTTCGCAACAGGAGCCCGATGCCTCTAGTTTCCCACATGGCGGGATTCGCAATACTTTCGAAGCGAGGGGATATACAGCCTGGGATCCTTCCTCGCCAGCCTTTATCTACGGAACTACCTTATGTATACCAACCGTCTTTGTAGCCTATACAGGAGAAGCGCTCGATAATAAAACGCCGCTATTAAGGTCCTTGCAATGCATCGATCAGGCTGCGACGGCTGTGGCGAAATATTTCGATAAAAATGTAAGCAAGGTAAATGCCACCTTGGGTTGGGAACAGGAGTACTTTCTTATCGATAGGGCCTTGGCCAATTCCAGACCAGACATTCTGATGGCGGGGCGCACCTTATTAGGACATGCGTCGGCTAAGGGGCAGCAACTGGACGACCATTACTTTGGGTCCATTTCGCCACGTGTACTCGCTTTTATGAGAGATCTTGAACAAGAGAGTATGTTGCTTGGGATTCCGGTAAAGACCAGACACAACGAAGTGGCTCCAAACCAGTTCGAATTGGCGCCGATCTTCGAAGAAGCCAACTTGGCTGTGGATCATAACTCCCTCCTTATGGATGTAATGGATAAGGTAGCGCGCAGGCACGAGTTTAAGGTGCTATTTCATGAAAAGCCGTTTAAAGGCATTAATGGTAGTGGTAAACACAACAATTGGTCTTTGGCAACGGATACCGGCGTTAATCTATTGAGTCCAGGATCTACCCCCATGAAGAACCTTCAATTTTTAACCTTCTTTATCAACGCCATCAAGGCGGTGAACGACCATGAGGAGATGATACGAGCTTCGGTCGCGAGCGCGAGCAACGACCATAGGCTTGGTGCTAACGAAGCCCCTCCTGCGATCATGTCCGTATTTATAGGTAAACAGTTAACCAAGGTGTTGGACGAATTGGAAAACGTAACAGACGGTAAATTGTCGCCCGAAGAGAAGACCGATCTAAAACTGAATGTGCTTGGAAAGATACCAGAGATATTGCTGGACAATACAGATCGCAATAGAACATCGCCTTTCGCCTTTACTGGAAACAAATTTGAATTACGGGCTGTAGGCTCTACGGCCAATTGCGCAAACCCTATGACCGTGCTCAATGCTGTAGTTGCCAAACAACTGCAAGACTTTAAAGTGGCGGTAGATTTATTGGTAGATTCTAAAAAGATGAAAAAGGATGATGCCATCTTTAATGTATTGCGGGAATATATTAAGGAGTCAAAACGAATCAGGTTTGAAGGGGATGGCTATGGAGCAGCATGGGAGCTGGAGGCTAAAAAACGAGGCTTAAGCAATAATTTAAACACTCCGGATGCCTTAAGGGTAAATATAGCTGCAGAGACCATCGCGCTTTTTTCCGACTTAGAAATCCTGAGTAAAAAGGAAATAGAAGCGCGCTACGAAATCCAAATGGACGAGTACACCATGCGGATACAGATAGAAAGCAGGGTCTTAGGGGATATTGCGCGCAATCATGTGATCCCCACCGCGATACAATACCAAAATGTGCTTATAGACAATGTAAAGGGCTTAAAAGAGATTTACGGCGCTTTATACAAAGAGCTAGGGCTGGAGCAAATGCAGCTAATAGAGTCCATTAGCGGGCATATAGGAGCGATTAACAAGGGAATAGATAATATGACAGCCGCTCGAAAGGCCGCAAACTCGATTAGTGATTCGGCAGAAAAGGCCGTAAGCTACGGGCAAATGGTTAAACCCTTCCTAACGGAAATTCGTTATCACAGTGATAAGCTCGAATTATTGGTAGAAGATCGGCTATGGCCTCTTACAAAATATAGAGAGCTATTGTTCTCTAAATAAGCCATGAAGCGTGTCATTATATAGGGTGACGAAGTAAGAAATTTCCTTTTACAGGTTTTTTCCTCCTAAATTCCTACAAAAAAGATGGGTGTTTACCGAAAAAAATGGCTTCTTGTGGACTGAAAATTCCCACGAATAATTTTAACATTTCCTTAACATTTCTAATAGGTTTTAAAATGGGCATTTAATCCAGTTAAAATGGTCGTTTATCGTCGACTATTTTACCTCCTATCAGAAAAATGAAATTAATTGTAGGAATCCTAATCTACGTTTGATTTCCTACAAAAATCCAATGCCTTTTATTGTAAATTAGTGTAGAGAGTTTTAGCTAATAATCTACTCTGCCCCAAAGACTACTTTGTTCTTCATCAACAAGGTGCACTAAGGGTATGATATCGGTCTACAATCATCAAATTGCACTGGTAATATTCGATCGAATTCTACCCCTGGTGGTTACGGTTCAATGTACAGTAGAATCGACTCCCCGTTCCCCGATCATCCGGGCGTAAAGCTCTGGAATACATAACGATATAAAAAATATTGCCGTGAGGCAACAGGCTAACTAATGTTCAATTTTAAACCTTAATTCAATTATTTAAACCTTTTTAATTATGAAAAATTTAATTTTAAGTGTGGCGGCCTTATTTGTCGTTTCTATCGCGTTCGGTCAGATGAATGTGAGCACAGTAGATCAGGTTGGGAATGGAAATTCCTCTTGGGTATCCCAGACTGGTCTAATGAACTTATCTGACGTGGACCAAACAGGAGATGGCAACATGTCGGAAGTTACACAGACTGGAACTACCAACGACTCTGATGTAGATCAGATCGGGGACGACAATCAGTTTGATGTTGATCAAGTAGGTACCGACAACGACGCTGACGTTTACCAGGAAGGTAACCGCAACTTAGGTGGTGGTCCATCTTTAAACTGGGGAACTGTTCAGGATGGTGAGCGTAACTATTCCGATACCAACTCTTTTGGTGACGATAACAACGCAGGTACGGCTCAGGTTGGTGAGGATAACACCGCGGCCATCGACCAAGATGGTAATCGTAACGTAGCCAACAGTGGTTCTTTCGGAATCTGGCAGATCGGTGATCGTAACGACTACCGTACTACTCAGGATGGAGATGATAACTATGCTACTGCTTACCAGGCCGGTGACGATAACAACGGGATTTACCTATGGGGTACTAACCAGGTTGGAGATCGTAACAGTGCAACCAGCAGCCAAATTGGCGATATGAACGACTCTGGGACTGGTCAGTACGGAAACGACAACACATCTTCCATTACTCAAGTTGGTTTTATGAACGACGCCAACGGAGGTTTCTTCGGAAACTACCAAGTTGGTGACATGAACGATGCCAACATCGAGCAGTATGGAGATTTCAACGATGCTCATAACAACCAGCAAGGTGATATGAACGTTGCTTCCGCTGTGCAGGATGGTGATGACAACTTCAGCCGTATCTTCCAAGACGGAGATATGAACTTTGCTGATACCAGCCAAACAGGTGAACTTCACAGCAGCATTGTTAACCAAACAGGGAACTCCAATAGCTCCATCGTAACTCAAAGTAACTAATTCAAACTAAATATTAATTCTTATGAAAAATCTAATTTTAACAGTAGCAGCCTTCTTTGTAGTAGGTATTGCTTTTGGTCAGATGAACATGAGTACTGTCGATCAGATCGGTAGTGGAAACTCTTCTTCTGTGAGCCAGACCGGCTTCATGAATTTGTCTGACGTGGACCAGACCGGAGACGGAAACGCTTCGGAAGTAACTCAAGTTGGAACCACCAACGACTCTGATGTAGATCAGATCGGTGATGACAACGATTATGATGTAGATCAGGTAGGAACAGATAACATTTCTGTAGTTCGCCAAGATGGAAACCGCAACCTAGGTGGTGGTCCATCTTTAACCTGGGGAACTTTTCAGGATGGTGAGCGCAACTACTCTGAAACACACTCAACTGGTGATGACAACAACGCCGGTACCGCTCAGTGGGGTAACGACAACATTGCAGACATCGACCAGAATGGTGATCGTAACGTTGCCAACGGTGGAAACTTTGGTATTTTCCAGATCGGAGATATCAACTACTTCAAAACCACTCAGGACGGAAACGATAACTCTGCCATTGCTTATCAAGAAGGAACCAACAACCACGGTGGTGGAAATGGTCTTATCTGGGGTATTCGCCAGTTAGGGGACATGAACACCGCGACCAGTTCTCAGGTTGGAGACGACAACGACTCTGGTAGTGGACAGTTTGGTGACATGAACAACGCTGACATCTCTCAGACTGGAAATCGTAACATCGCTAACGGTGGATCCTTCGGTAACTATCAGGTTGGTAACGGAAACGACGCTTCCATTACTCAGCTAGGAGATGACAACGATGCTCAGAACACTCAACTAGGAGACGACAACGACGCTTACGCTTCTCAAGATGGAACATTCAACTACAGTAGAATCTACCAAGATGGAGACTCTAACTTCGCTGACACTAGTCAGACTGGAGGATCTCACAACAGCTTGGTAAACCAGCTTGGAAACTCTAACAGCTCTGTTGTAACTCAAAGCAACTAGTATTCATTACTGGGTATTTACCTCGGAACATTAGAGGTAAATGCCTGATTCACTTAAAAACTTATAATTAAATGAAAAAAGTATTATTAACATTCGCACTTCTCTTTAGCGGATCCCTGATCTTTGCTCAGGGTAATGTAAGCACCGTAACTCAGACCGGGAACGGCAACGGATCGACCGTTTCTCAGACCGGAATGACCAACGGTTCTACTGTAGACCAGACAGGAGACGACAATACTGCGGACGTCACTCAGGATGGGGTGTCTAACTACAACGATGTAGACCAGAATGGAGACCGTAACTATGGTGAAGTTGAGCAGGATGGGGACAACAACAGCGCAGAAATCCATCAAGGATTCGACGTCAGTCCTTCCGTCAACGACGACAACTGGGCTTACATTGGCCAAGATGGAAATAACAACGTAGGTCATATCGATCAGTATCCGGATGCAGATGGATCTGATGATAACTACGCTTGGATTAGCCAGATTGGTGATGGTAACAATTCTTACATAAACCAACAAGGAGATGATAACGGAGCGGAAAATGAGCAAATTGGAGATTCGAACGGTTCGACCATCTTGCAATACGGCGACAACAACTATGGCGGTGCCGGACAGTACGGAAACAGCAATACTAGCTATATTCGTCAGCAAGGTGACGACAACTGGGCCTTGACTTTTCAAATCGGTAACTTCAACGGAAGTTCTGTTTTCCAAACAGGAGACTTTAACAGTTCATATGTAGTGCAAGATGGTAATGCCAACAACTCTAATGTGAACCAAAATGGCGATAGCAACATTTCCGATGTTTATCAAAACGGTGACAACAACAGTTCTGGTGTTGCGCAGGTAGGAGACGACAACTTTAGTGATGTAGACCAGTATGGTATGCTGAACAATAGTAGCGTTTTCCAATCCGGTAACAGAAACATGAGCTATGTTGTACAAGACGGAATTGGTAACTTTAGTGATGTGAAGCAATTTGGTGACGACAACTACAGTGAGGTAGACCAAGACGGTGATGGTAACATCAGCGGTGTCATCCAAACAGGTTTCTTGAACGAAAGTTATGTTACCCAAGATGGTGACGTTAACGCCAGTACCGTAAGCCAGACGGGTAACAATCACTTAAGCATTGTTAACCAGATCGGTAACGGTAACTCCTCGGTAGTAACGCAAAGCAACTAATCGGAGAACCCTTTTAGGGGGTTACATTTTTTGCCCCAGCGTTATACTGAATCTAAAAAGTGTAAGGATAAGTAGTATTATCCTTACACTTTTTAAAAAATTATAGTACCTTAGAACACTACTAACTAACGATGAAACTAGGTATCCGCATATTATTGATTGCTTTGTTTATAGGCATTTCGGTGCAAGGCCAGACCTATAAGAAGGACAATACCGAGACAGATCTCAACACCTTTCAGCAAGGTGTAAACGAGAATCAGTTTTTGGTAAGTCAATCTGTCAACACCGGTCAGAACTTAAACCAGAGCAGTATTATTACCATCGACCAGATTGGGGATGCCAACCGGGTGGACATCAACACCCAGGCTAACTTCAGTGCCATGAGCGTGGCCCAACGAGGTAGCAACAACAATATGTATGTAGAGATCGGTGCCAACCAGATCACTCAAACCGTCCTTCAGGAAGGGGACAATCATAACTTCACAGATTTCAGTTCCAACACAGAAATCCACAACCTGGAGGTTGTGCAACAAGGTAATAACCAAAATTTGATGTTTTACGGCGGCAACGGGCTTTCGGACAATATGAAGATCCGAATGCAAGGTGCCACGCAATCTTTGGTGATCCGCAATTTTAATTGATGTTGAACGGGAAGAAACGAAATAACATCGTTCTTGTTGCTTTTATACTTTTTTCCCTCTTGTGTAAAGCCCAGATTTACAATTCCGAAATTCAGGCAAAGCTCGACATTAGTTCCAATGGACAATTTTTCGAGATTACCGGATTTGCGACCAATAAAACAGAATTCAGCGCTTCTTTGCGCTACCTGCTATCGGTAATCATAAAAGAGACAGACAGCATTAACCCAACAGATAAATTCGACCTGGAAGGTACCTTGGTATTGGAGCGAGGTCAGCGGCAGGTATTGGAAAAGTTCCCCTTGACCGTCCCGGCAGATCAGCGGACCATTCTTTTGTTATTGGTTTACGATAAAAACGATAAGATAGTGGGGCAAGACCGTATTGTATTATACGACGATGACGGCAGCGACCCGCTTAAAGAGGCTTTGGTCGATAAGACCAACCCCATGCTGGACGGCACTCCCCAGGAGGAGGATGGCGTCTTTAGAATAAGGGGTTTATTGTCCGAAGATACTAAGACCAAGCCCGGGAGAGACTTCTATAAAGCCTACTCCGATGAGTATATCAGATTAGAGATCAAAGGCGAGCGCATGGTAAGCATAGTAGAAACCTTTGCCTTGGGTAGCAATACCCGGATTTCCGTCATTATAGAAAATAATGTTATTTTTCAGTTCTTTTTAAACCCAAGATCGAGTTATATCGAGCAAATGGTAGATGGCGCCATAGCCAGAACCAATAGATATTTTGATCAGTTGGAGAAGAACCGGAACCAAGTAATAAGATATTAGAAGAGCGTATGAAAACCTTACTAACCACCGTCCTTGTCATTGCTTTTGGGACCGTTGCATATGGGCAGCAACTGGTTTATAAACCTGTGAACCCTATGTTTGGGGGAGATACCTTCAATTATCAGCAATTATTGGCTTCTGCCAACGCGCAAAACTCTTTTACAGACCCGGATGCGCGCAGAAGTGTCTCTGGAATCGATCAGTTTGGAGAAAACCTCAATAGACAGATATTGGGGCAACTTTCCCGCTCTTTGTTTACAGATCAGCTAGGAGATGGGCTTCAACCCGGCTCTTTTGTTTTTGGTACGCTGGCGCTGGAGATCTTCGAATCTGCAGAGGGCTTGGTGATCAACATACTGGACACCAACACCGGAGAGCAAACACAGATCATAGTTCCAAACTAATTAACCCACTTATACAACCTGATGAATAAGTTTATTTACCTTATCCCGCTATGCTTGTTACTGTTCGGTTGTGGCGCTGTCTTCAATCCACCGGTAGAAAAGCAGGATGCCAGAACCGGCGAGGTTACCTCGCGTACCAAGACCTTGGAAGAGCTTCCTGTTCCTGTAGAGCCCATAGTGGTCGGGGTCTATAATTTTAAAGATCAGACCGGGCAGTACAAAAACGTAGAGAATGGAAGTTCCTTTAGTACTGCGGTTAGCCAAGGAGCAACTACCATGCTTATCAAAGCCTTGGAAGACTCCAACTGGTTTACTCCCATCGAAAGGGAAAACTTCAACAACCTCTTGAACGAACGGAACATCATTCGATCTACCAGAGATGAGTTTAGAAAGACCAACGTAAATCAGCCAAAGCTTCCCCCGCTTCTTTTTGCGGGGATTCTTATGGAGGGTGGTGTGATCTCTTACGATTCTAACATCATCACCGGTGGGATGGGAGCGCGTTACTTTGGTGTGGGAGGTTCTACCCAATACAGACAAGATCGTTTGACCATCTACTTACGGGCCGTTTCTACAGCCAATGGTAAGATTCTAAAAACGGTTTACATTTCTAAGACCATCCTTTCCCAGGCCATAGATGCCAGCCTGTTCCGTTATGTTAACTTCCAGCGTCTGCTCGAGGTAGAAACCGGAATTACCACCAATGAGCCGGTTCAACTAGCTATGAAGGATGCCATCGAGAAGGCGGTAGAAGCACTTATCATAGAAGGAATACAAGACGAGCTTTGGAGCACGGCAGAAGGAGAGGCCACCAACAAAGAGTTGGTAGATGCCTATCAGGCCCAAAAGGAAGAAGACGAGTCTACGCTATTATACGATAGGGAACAGATCCCGAAAAGCTACAGAAACTTTATTCAGGCCAACGGCTTTGCCACCATCATGCAGAGCGATTATTCCGCACAACCTGCCGGTTTAGGGGCTAGCCTGGGTTACCGACGCCTGGTAACCGATAATTTCGGGATAGGTGTTTCCGGAAGTTATCTCAATTTAAAGGCGGGGAATAACTACAGTCGCGATTTTGCCAGCATAGACCTTAATTTTGATTTTGCACTGCTGCCATACGATCGTTTTGGCCCCTATGTCTACTTTGGCGGGGGCTATTTAATGGATCTGGACCCGCGGGGAAATGCGCAAGCTAAGATCCCCAACGAATTCAAGATACAAGGTGGTTTAGGGGTGTCTTATCAGGTATCGGATAGTTTTAGTCTAAAGGCCTTCGCCGAAGCAGATTATTTGTTTACCGACGAATTGGATCTGGTAGAAGCGGGCACCGTAAATGATTATTATTTCACCTTTGGTGTGGGACTTTCCTTTGGCTTTGGCAAAAGTAGTTTCCAGGTAAGCGAACCAGCTCCTCTTCCGGAAGCCGATCCCATCAACATAGAAGAACCTAATATCGAAAACGACCAATGAAAAAGTTAATATACATAGGGCTCTCCATTGCACTCTTCGGGGCCGCACTTATTTCTTGTGAAAAAGAGGGGATAGACGATAATGGGTTTGGGACACTTTCCGGAAAGGTTGTTGCCGACGGAGATAATGTACCCTTAGAAAACGTAAAGATTACCACCAATCCGGCTTCGACTACGGTGTTTACAAATGCCACCGGAGATTTCATTATAGAGAACATACAGGTGGGAGAGTATTCTGTACAGGCAGAATTGGACGAATACATAACAGACTTTGAACCTGCTACCATTTCGTTAGGTCAGACTTCCGATGTGATTTTCGAGATGAATTTGGTTTCTGACGTCAATTTACCACCAAACAAACCCATTCTTCTGAATCCGGAGAATGAGGCGATGAATGTGCCTATCAATTTGGAGTTCCGCTGGTCCAACGCCACAAGCGATAGCGACGAGATTACTTATAATTTCGAATTGCGCAATGGAACCACCAACGAGCTAATCATGGCCGAATCCTTATCAGATACACTTTATAATGTGGAGAATCTGGATCTGAACAGAAACTATTTCTGGCAGGTTACCGCTACAGATGATATCAACGAACCGGTTGCTTCGGATTTAGGGACCTTTACGACGGTTAGCCAGACGACCAACAGATTTTACTTTACCCGTCAGGTTGGGGATAATAGCGTAATCTATTCCGGTGATAACACCGATGACGCTATGCCTAACGAAAACGAAATTGCCTTAACATCTTCCGGGACTAACAGTTTTAGACCCAGAGTGAGCCAGAATAGCGGGAAGGTGGCCTTTTTAAGAAGTGTAGGGGCAGAGACCCATGTATTTGTCATGAACCTGGACGGTACCAATGTTCAGCAGGTTAGCTCTACCATACCGGTTAACGGTTTCCGTACCGAAGAGGTGGATATTGCCTGGGCCCGAGACGGAAGAACGCTTTATTATCCTTCCTTCGGTAAGTTGTACCAGATTGAATCTGACGGTAGTGGATTGGAAGAGGTTTATGAGGCACCCGCAGGAGAGTTGATTACAGAAATTGCTCGAAACGGAGTTAATAGTTGGTTGGCCATCAGTACCAACGATGTGAACGGTTACAACGGCCGAGTAGTTATTTTTAGACCTGAGCAAGGTGTAGAGCATAGAGTAATTGTAGAAGGCCTGGAAGGAGCTCTTGGAGGTTTGGATTATTCCTTCGATGGTACAAAAGTGTTATACACCCACGATGTGTCCGGCTACGAAGGCCCTGTTTATCGTCCGTTGGACGTACGTATGTTTGTTTACGATATTGATGACGATAGCACCATGGACATCAGTAGCACCAGGCCAATTGGAACCAACGATTTGGATCCGCAGTTCTCTCCAAACGAAGGAGCCGTAATTTTTACCAACACCTCCAACGATGGAGTTTCGCAAAGAGATGTTTATAAAGTAAGTTTGGACGATTTGGATGCAAGAAATGTATTGTTCAACAATGCGTCCATGCCAGACTGGGAATAGGACCTCCCAATACAATACCTAAAAGCCCACTTCTTTGTGGGCTTTTTTATTTGATGTACTTTTGTAGCTTAAAACACATTCATGAGTCAGGAGGTTTCCAAGCGCTATGCCCAACGAGGGGTTTCGGCTTCCAAAACGGAGGTTCATCAGGCCATTAAGAACGTCGATAAGGGATTATTCCCCAAAGCATTTTGCAAGATCGTGCCAGATTACCTTACGGGCAGTCCTGATCATTGCTTGGTTATGCATGCTGATGGTGCAGGGACAAAGTCTTCTTTGGCTTATATGTATTGGAAGCAAACCGGAGATTTATCGGTATGGAAAGGTATTGCCCAAGATGCATTAATTATGAACATCGACGACCTGCTTTGTGTAGGGGCGGTGGATGATATTATGCTTTCTTCGACCATAGGCCGTAACAAAAATGTAATTACTGGCGATGTGATCGCGGCCATTATCAATGGGACCGAAGAATTGTTGGCAGAATTGTGTGGTTTTGGTGTAAGTATTCATTCTACTGGTGGCGAAACGGCCGATGTAGGCGATTTGGTTAGGACCATTATTGTAGATTCTACCGTCACAGCCCGAATGAAGCGTTCCGATGTTATCGACAATGCCAATATCACGCCTGGCGATGTTATCGTAGGTTTGGCTTCCTATGGGCAGGCCAATTACGAGACCGAGTATAATGGCGGAATGGGAAGCAATGGTCTAACCAGCGCCAGACATGACGTATTTTTTAAGGAGCTAGCCACTCGTTTTCCAGAGAGTTTTGACCCCGCTGTACCACAGGACCTTGTATACTCTGGTAGCAAAGACCTAACAGATCGGGTAGAAGATAGTCCAATAGACGCAGGGAAGCTTGTGCTTTCGCCAACGCGTACCTATGCGCCTGTTATCAAGGCAATATTAGATCAAGTCGACAGTCAGCAGATTCATGGGATGGTGCATTGCAGTGGTGGAGCACAGACCAAGATTCTTCACTTTGTAGATCAACACCATATTGTAAAGGACAATCTATTTGCGCTTCCTCCGCTGTTTAAGATGATACAACAGGAAAGCGGAACAGATTGGAAAGAGATGTACCAGGTATTCAATATGGGACACCGCATGGAACTCTATGTGCCAGAGGAAGTAGCGACTACTATTATCCAAATTTCTGAATCCCTAGGCGTACCAGCTCAGATCATAGGCCGCGTGGAAGAAGGCGAAAAACGTCTCACCATACAATCGGAATTCGGCCAGTTCGAGTACCGCTAGCTTGCGGCTTCACCAATTAGTTTTATTTTTACAGCAAAGCCTTCCATGTTAGAAAAACTAGAAATAATCAAACAACGCTTCGATGAGGTCAGCGACCTGATCATCCAACCGGATATCATTACCGACCAGAAGCAATATGTTTCCCTCAATAAAGAATATAAAGATCTGCAAGCGCTCATGGAGAAGCGGGAAGAGTATATCACCCTTACCCAAAACCTGAACGAGGCAGAAGAGATTCTTAGCGATGGCAGCGACCCAGAAATGGTCGAGATGGCCAAGATGCAAATGGAGGAAGCCAAATCTGCCTTGCCGGAGTTGGAAGATACCATTCGTTTTATGCTCATCCCTAAAGACCCGGAAGACGCTAAAAACGCCGTGATGGAAATTCGTGCCGGTACAGGGGGAGACGAGGCAAGTATCTTTGCCGGCGACTTGCACCGCATGTACACCAAGTATTGCGAAGGTCGGGGCTGGAAGGTTAGCGTAGTCGATTTTAGCGAAGGAACCAGCGGAGGATACAAGGAGATTCAGTTCGAAATTTCTGGCGATGATGTTTATGGGACTCTAAAATTTGAAGCGGGAGTGCATCGGGTACAGCGGGTCCCTCAAACAGAAACTCAGGGGCGCGTGCATACCAGCGCCGCCACCGTGATGGTTTTCCCAGAGGCAGAAGAATTTGACGTAGAAATCGATCCTAAGGATGTTCGTGTCGATTATTTCTGTTCGTCAGGGCCAGGAGGACAGTCGGTAAACACAACCTACTCTGCAGTACGCCTTACCCACGAGCCCACGGGCTTGGTTGCACAATGTCAGGATCAGAAATCCCAGCATAAAAACAAAGAAAAAGCCTTTAAGGTTTTGCGTTCGCGCCTATACGATTTAGAATTGGCTAAGAAGCAGGCAGAAGATGCTGCCAAGCGAGGCTCTATGGTGACCAGTGGTGACCGATCGGCCAAGATTCGTACTTATAACTATCCACAGGGAAGGGTCACGGATCACCGCATCAACCTAACCCTATACGATTTGGGGAACATCATCGATGGCGACCTGCAAAAGATCATAGACGAATTGCAATTGGTAGATAATACCGAGCGCCTGAAGGAGGCTGGAGAAACCATTTGATATGACCACCGAAAAACTGGTTAGCGAAATACAAAAAAAGAAATCCTTTCTGTGCATTGGTTTGGATGTGGATTTAAATAAAATCCCACCACATTTGTTAGAAACAGAAGATCCCATCTTCGAATTCAACAAGGCCATTATTGATGCCACACACCATTTGGCTGTGGCTTATAAACCCAATACGGCTTTTTACGAAGCCTATGGCATCCAAGGGTGGCGAGCCCTAGAGCGCACCATAGAGTACCTAAACGCTCGGCATCCAGAGGTCTTTACCATCGCAGATGCCAAACGTGGTGATATCGGCAATACTTCTTCTATGTATGCTAAGGCCTTTTTTGAGGATTTGCGTTTCGATTCGATTACTGTAGCACCCTATATGGGGAAGGACTCTGTAGAGCCCTTTTTGCAGTTTACAGATAAGCACACCATTCTATTGGCCCTGACTTCCAATGAGGGCGCCTACGATTTTCAGACCCAGCAGTTGGATCACACTCAGCTTTACAAAAAAGTATTGGAGGTTTCAAAACAATGGACCAATCATCGGCAGTTGATGTACGTGGTTGGAGCCACCAAGGCCGAATATTTGGCAGATATACGCGCCATAGTACCTGATAGTTTTTTATTGGTTCCCGGTGTAGGGGCACAAGGCGGTAGCCTAGAGGCTGTTTGTCGTTATGGAATGAACGACCAGGTCGGTCTACTGATCAATTCTTCTAGAGGGATCATTTATGCCTCACACGGTCGAGATTTTGCCGAGGCAGCAACTACGGCAGCAGCCGATTTACAATCACAAATGCAAACCATATTGGATGCGCGTTAAAGATCAGCTTGGGCGGGAATTGGAGATCAGTACCCGACCACAGCGGATGATCTCTTTGGTGCCTTCTCAGACTGAACTACTCGTAGACCTAGGTGTGGGCAGTCGCCTAGTTGGGGTGACAAAATTCTGTGTTCATCCTGCCCATATCCGTTCTACGGCCGCAGTCGTAGGTGGCACCAAAACTGTTCACCTAGACAAAATAGAGCAACTAAAGCCCGACCTTATTATCGCCAACAAGGAGGAGAATACCTGGGAGATGGTAGAACAGCTCCAGCAAATCGCCCCGGTATGGGTAAGCGATGTGGTGACGGTAGAAGACCAGTTGGCATTGGTTCAACAAATCGGAAAGCTAATAAATGCCAAAGCAGCGGCCCATGGTTTAAACCAGATAACCGAACAGGCATTGCTCGAATTGAAAAGTAAAATAATGGGGAGGCCAAAAGAACAAGTGGTGTATCTTATTTGGAAGAAGCCTTATATGGCTGCAGGTAAAGACACATTTATAAATAGTATGATCGGCCTTTGCGGTTGGGAGAATTGGGTGAAAGAAGACCGTTATCCAACGCTGGAGATCGAACAATTCGAAGAGGTCGATAGGATACTGCTTTCTACAGAACCTTACCCATTTAAGGCAACGGATGTTGACGAACTAGCCAAAGCCACAGGATGCCAAGTACAGTTGGTCGATGGCGAATTTTTTAGTTGGTATGGCTCACGCTTTCCTAAGTCCCTAGGGTATTTAGCAAAGCTGCGCTAGTCCTGAAGGGCAAACACCTCTTTTAACAAGAGGGTAGTCCTAGACGAGACTTTGGTACGGATTTGTTTCTCTTCGACCGCAATCATTTTATAGACTCCTTTTAGTGCTTCTTGGGTCACATAGTCTGTAAGGTCTGGATTCACTTTATTTACCAAAGGGATGCTATTATATGTGGTTATGATGTTGCCCCAAATTTCGTTGGCTCCAACTTTTTCGAAAGAATCGTTGATGACCGGATGAAACTTGGTGTATAACGGATTACGTGTTTTGCTGCGCAGATAAGTAGTGGCAGCATTATCGGCTCCCAATAAGATGTTTTTGGCATCGGTAAAGTTGATGTCTGCCACGGCATCTACAAAAATAGGGGTCGCTTCCTTAACAGCGTCCTCGGCGGCTCTGTTTAAGATCTTTAATCCTTCATCGGCCAATGATGCAAGTCCTATATCACGTAGCGTCTGATCTACTTTACGAAGCTCTTCGGGAAGTAAGATTTTTACGTATTCGTTTTTATAAAAGCCGTCTTTTTGAGTGAGCTTGGACACTTGTTTATCGATACCAAATTCTAGGGCTTCTCGGAGGCCATTAGCCATGGTTTGCTCGCTAACACCACCAGGATCAGGGATGGTGTTTACCACATTTTGCAATTCATCACAGGAGGTAGTCCATATCACTAATAAACAAATCAAAATCTTTTTCATACGTTGTTGTTTGTTGAGGACTGCGAAGATAATCAATATCCTTAGTATGAAGCTGTGTAACTTCATCCTCGAAATAGCTCATACTAGTGCGAAATTCGTAAATTTGCCTTCACATCATCACTTCGTATTGAAAATGCAACAACAAACACCCTATAAACCTAAGAATAAGGTAAGAATTGTCACAGCGGCCTCTTTGTTCGATGGCCATGATGCGGCCATCAATATAATGCGACGCATTATACAGGCAACAGGGGTAGAGGTGATTCATCTTGGGCACGACAGAAGTGTAGAAGAGGTGGTGAATACGGCCATACAAGAAGATGCCAATGCCATTGCGATGACGTCTTACCAAGGCGGACACAACGAATATTTTAAGTATATGTACGACCTCCTTAAAGAAAAGGGGGCGACGCATATCAAGATCTTTGGTGGTGGTGGAGGTGTTATTCTTCCGTCGGAAATCGAGGAGCTGATGGACTATGGTATTACCCGTATCTATTCTCCAGACGATGGCCGTTCTATGGGCTTACAAGGAATGATAAACGATTTGGTAGCGCAGGCAGATTTTGCCATAGGCGACCAGCTTAATGGAGAGGGAAATCTGTTGGAAGAGAAAGTGCCTGGGGCCATAGCTCGCGTGATCTCTAGTGCCGAGAACTTCCCGGAGGTGGCAAAAGAGACTCTCGATCAGATTCATACTAAAAACAAAAGCTGTATAACTCCTGTATTGGGGATTACAGGTACTGGAGGAGCAGGAAAATCATCCTTGGTAGATGAACTGGTGCGACGGTTTTTAATCGATTTCCCAGAGAAAACCATCGGGATCATTTCTGTAGATCCATCCAAACGGAAGACGGGTGGGGCCTTGCTTGGAGACCGAATCCGAATGAATGCCATCAACTCCGATCGCGTCTATATGCGAAGCTTGGCGACACGTCAAAGCAATTTGGCCTTATCTAAATACGTTGCAGAAGCTGTTGAGGTTTTAAAAGCGGCTCGTTTCGATTTGATTATTTTGGAAACCTCCGGAATTGGACAAAGCGATACCGAGATATTGGACCATAGCGACGTGGCCTTATATGTGATGACGCCAGAATTTGGTGCTGCTACCCAATTGGAAAAGATCGATATGCTCGATTTTGCCAATTTGGTCGCCATTAATAAGTTTGATAAGCGCGGTGCTCTAGATGCACTACGAGATGTCAAAAAACAATATATGCGTAACCATAATTTATGGGATACGCCAGCCGAAGAACTCCCGGTATATGGCACCATCGCCTCGCAGTTTAATGACCCTGGCATGAACCAGCTTTACAAGGCGGTGATGGATTTATTAGCAGAAAAGACGGAGGCAAACCTAGACAGTCGGTTCGAGATTTCTTCTGCCATGAGCGAGAAGATCTTTGTTATTCCACCAGCCCGTACCCGGTATTTGTCGGAAATTGCAGAGAACAACAGAGCCTACGACGACAAATCAGAAAAGCAACAAGAGGTAGCCCAAAAGCTCTATGGAATCTATAAAACTTTAGAGTCTGTTTTGGATGCCAAACCTGCCATGAACCGTTCTGGTTTGGAGGTAGAAACCAAAGACGAACTGGGTGTATTACTGCTTGCAGAGTTCGATAAAGTAAAGATGGATTTAGATCCTCACAACTGGGAGTTAATCCTAGGCTGGGATGAGCTTGTTGCACGTTATAAGAACCCGGTATACAGCTTTAAGGTACGTGGTAAAGAGATCAATATCGACACCCATACCGAGTCGCTATCGCATAGCCAGATCCCGAAAGTTGCCCTACCCAAATACGAGGCTTGGGGGGACCTTTTAAAGTGGATGCTACAAGAAAACGTTCCTGGGGCGTTCCCGTATGCCGCGGGGCTTTACCCCTTTAAGCGAACCGGAGAGGATCCTACCCGTATGTTTGCGGGCGAGGGTGGGCCAGAACGAACCAACCGCCGTTTTCATTATGTAAGCTTAGGGATGCCGGCCAAACGCCTATCTACCGCTTTCGATAGTGTCACGCTCTACGGAAATGATCCAGGCCATAGACCAGATATTTACGGAAAAATAGGGAACGCAGGGGTATCAATCTGCTGTTTGGACGATGCCAAAAAACTTTATTCTGGCTTCGATTTAAGCGATCCTACGACTTCTGTTTCCATGACCATCAATGGGCCAGCACCTATGTTGCTCGGCTTCTTTATGAATGCGGCCATCGATCAGAATTGCGAAAAATATATCAAAGAAAATGGCTTGGAGGCCGAGGTCGAGAAAAAAATCAAAGGCCTCTATAAAGGCCAAAAGCGACCACAATACCAAGGCGAACTCCCAGAGGGAAATGATGGCCTAGGCCTTATGCTATTGGGCGTAACTGGCGATTTGGTGTTGCCAGCAGCCGTTTATAACAAAATTAAAGCAGAGACACTTACGCAGGTAAGAGGAACCGTTCAAGCAGATATTCTTAAAGAGGACCAGGCGCAGAACACCTGTATCTTCTCTACAGAGTTTGCCCTACGCCTGATGGGTGATGTACAAGAATACTTTATCGAGAATGGGGTGCGCAACTTCTACTCCGTATCTATTAGTGGTTACCATATCGCAGAAGCTGGAGCCAATCCAATTACACAGCTCGCCTTTACATTGGCCAATGGCTTTACCTATGTAGAGTATTATTTGTCGAGGGGAATGGACATCAACCAGTTTGGTCCTAACCTTTCCTTTTTCTTTAGCAACGGAATAGACCCAGAGTATAGTGTTATAGGGCGAGTTGCCAGAAAGATTTGGTCTAAGGCCCTTCGCTATAAGTATGGAGCCAACCCACGGGCGCAAATGTTGAAGTACCATATCCAAACATCAGGAAGGTCTTTACATGCCCAGGAAATCGACTTTAACGATATTCGTACAACCCTACAAGCGCTTTACGCCATCTACGATAATTGTAATTCATTACACACCAACGCCTACGACGAGGCCATCACAACGCCTACAGAAGAGAGTGTTCGCCGAGCCATGGCCATACAGTTAATCATCAACAAGGAGTTGGGCTTAGCTAAAAATGAGAACCCAATTCAGGGAGCCTTCATTATCGAAGAACTTACAGATTTGGTAGAGGCAGCAGTCTTAGAAGAATTCGACCGTATCACAGATCGAGGTGGCGTGCTGGGCGCGATGGAAACCATGTACCAACGCAGTAAGATACAAGAGGAGAGTTTGTATTATGAAACACTAAAACATACGGGCGAGTTCCCTATTATTGGGGTAAACACCTTTTTAAGTAGTAAGGGATCTCCAACGGTATTGCCCATGGAGGTAATTCGGGCTACAGAAGAAGAAAAACAGTATCAGATCGAGGTTGTAGAGGCCCTGCAAGACCGGAATGCAACAAAGGCTGCCGAGTTAATAGGAGACCTCCAACAACGCTGCGTAAACAACCAGAATAGCTTCGAGGCTTTGATGGAAGTGTGTAAGTATGTTTCTCTTGGGCAAATTACTTCCAGCCTATTTAAGGTAGGTGGGCAGTATAGAAGAAATATGTAATCTAAAGGGTAAGCATCCACATCCTTTGCAGGTGTCGGAATTTTTTTAGCTCTTTTCTAAGTAATGGTAAGAAGTCACGACCATTGCTGTTACTCAACTCCAACCGCTCACAATTTTTGTACAGTCTATTTGTTAAACGGGCTACCGAGGCTGCGTGTCGCTGCTTTGCATCAGAAAAGGCTTCGCTTTCCGCTCTTAATATTTCTGGACCCAACGAAACAGATTGCTGCACAATGTCGCCGGTAAAGTATATGTCCGGATGTTCATGTCCATCTTTTTGTAAGTAGTTTAGATCGTCTACGAAATAATGCGAAATGCTTCTGGAAAGACGAAAGATATCCATAGCCTTTTGATATAAAGGCGATTGCGGCATGGGCTTGTGCGCACTAGGTAACATGGCAATTTTTTGTTTTTGATAGCAATTTATCCAAATTTAGCGACAAATTTTTGTTATTTGCTTAAGAATTTAAAGCATTATTGTTATTTTGCTTTAGAATTATGATAAAAAGAGTTAAAAATACGACGAAATGAAGTTAGATGCCCTTAACTGGAAAATTCTCAAGTGTTTACAAAATAATTCTAGGCTATCCAATGCCGAAATTGCGCGTCAGGTTGGGATAAGTTCGCCAGCTGTTTCGGAGCGAATTCGCAAGTTGGAAGATGCCGGAATCCTGACTGGTTATTTTGCCAGAGTAGATACCCTAGAGTTAGGTTATCAATTGAAGGCCATTATTACTTTAAGGGCATTTATGGGAAAATTAAAACCGTTCCTATCTAAGGTAAAAACCTATGATGAGGTTTTAAATTGTTACCGAATAACGGGCAACGATAACATCGTTATGGAAGTAATCCTAAAAAACCAAAGACATCTCGAGCAATTTATCGACCAATTGATTGTCTATGGCGAGACCCGAACGCAAATAGTGCTTTCTCAAGTAGTAGAGAACAATGTCGTTAAAACTGGAGTGTAATGAATCTTTGGACTACATTATTATTTCTAATGTGTTGGGTCTTCGCCTTGGGCCAGCAGACAACACAGCGAAGTATTGTAGAAGCACCCTTAGAATCTTATACAGTTAGATTGCCCGTAGATTTTACCAATGAGCGCTTTTATCCGGTGGTTTTTATATTCGATCCATTAGGCAATGGTGGGGCAGCGATAACACATTTTGAGGCCCTAGCAGATCAATTTGGTTATCTATTGGTGGCCTCCAACGAAACCAGTAATGGGCGCCATGCAGAAAATTTTGAGCTGGCCTCCCGTATGATTAATGATGCGCTAAATCATTACCCGATCGTAGAAGAGCGTATGTATCTAACGGGTTTTTCTGGAGGTTCTCGATTGGCCTCGGCCATCGCCGTACTGAGCGACCAATTTGCAGGAGTGGTGGGTTGTGGCTCGGGCTTTTCGCCCAATGCTTCGGAACTACCTAGAGGCGAACGATTTTCTTATGTGGGGATTGTTGGCGATCTGGATATGAACTATGCCGAAATGTATGAGAACGCCCTGTGGTTGGATAAACAACGAATGGACAATCTGTTAATCGGCTTCGATGGCCCACATCAATGGCCAGAAGAGAAGCAACTCCTAGGGGCTTTTAGCTGGTTAGAACAGCAGGCATTAAAAAAGGGGCTGCCTTCTATTTGGGAACAGCTAAAAACAGCATCCTATCAAAGGGAGCTTGCCGGTATTTGGCAGGATACGCTTTTTCCGTCAATACATTTATTAAACGGCCTGGAGCGAATGCAAAAACGTTATCCCCAGCAATTCGAACAAAATCTTTGGTTACAAACAAAGGGTAGGGCCATCCTCACAAATCAGGAATTGCGATCGCAACGAAAAGTAGAACAGACTTTAATGGCCTTCGAAACAGATCTAATAGCCCAAGACAACGAACTGTTGTTGGCGTTTTTTCTTCAACCTAAATCGAAGTATAAACAGGTACTCGATAGAATACAGGAGCGAAAAATGCAACTAGGAATGGCCGGGACGCCTTTGTATACCAAACATTTTAAAAGACTTCTTAGAAACCTTTATGCCAACCTGTACGAGCAAGGCATCGGCTATGGAGCTGTACAAGCCCAGCATCTAGAAAAGGCGTATTACAGCAACGAATTGCTAGTAGAAATTCGGCCTGGAAGAAGCTTGTATTTGTTAGAGGTAGAACTGACAGCGGCTTATAAGGGACCTAAAAATGCCGTTAGAACATTGCGATCTATGTTGGAAAGGAAGCAGCTCACAAAAAAGCAGGTGCTCACTTCTAAGCTCCCAGAACTGTTAGGAGCACGCAAGGATTATGAGAAGCTGATGACGGCTTATTGATTTTCTACGATGGTATGCGGGACCTCTTCCAGGTTCCAGTCGATCACCAATCCAGCGGCCAGCTGATCTGCCACGGTTTTACCATAAAGCAATTCGCAGAGGTACAAAGCAGCCTCGAAACTCTTGGCACCTCCCGCAGAGGTGATGAACTTAGCATGATGTACAAAGAGTACAGAATCGCGCACATCTAGTCGGGGATAGCGTTGACGCATGGCTTCGATATCGCTTGGGAAGGTGGTAGAAACATGTCCATCGAGCAATCCGGCCTCGGCCAAGACAAAGGCACCATCGCAATGGGAAGTAACATAGATTGCATCCTTAGTTGTTTGTCGTACAAAGTCGAGCATAGCGGTATCTTCCAGGTCGCTGTCCAAATGGTGTTCCGCACTTGGCACCACCAGGATGTCGATGTTTGGGATGGAATCTTTTAAATAATCGAAATCGGGCAGCATCTTAATACCTTCAAAAGAAGTAATAGGAGCTAAGGTATTTGCCACCATAAATACATTCATGGCCTTTATACTGTCTCTAAAAATGGTATGCTGAAAAATGTCGTAAGGCGCGGTAAGCTCTGTGTTGTATACCCCATCCATCACTAATATACCTACATTATACCGATCGGTATATAATTTTTTATAGCGCGAATCTTCGATCGATTGTTCGGGGTCAACGGGGACTTCGGTTTCCTTGGGCGACTGGCAAGCCGTTAGGAGTAGGAGTAAAAAGAGGAATCTCATATTTTATTAATAGGTTTTAAAGTTAGGTGAATTCTTTAAGACCTTATATAGCCATAAGGTCATCCCGGCTACACCTAAAAGGATAAAGAACACGATGTACCATGTAAGCTCGAAACCAAAGGCATCTACCAGATTCATCCCGCTGTTATGCCCAAAGATATGAGCCAGAGAAAAGCTCATACTATAAAGCCCCATATAGGTTCCTTTGCGACCCTTGGGTGCCATATGTAAAGCTAAGGCATTTGCAAAGGGAGACCCGATCATCTCGCTTAAGGTCATCAAGATCATTCCTATAATCAAGACGCCTCCCCAATCTGATAGCGTGAGAACCAGAAAGCTTAGAGCCAGTAAAATCATACTCCAAAAAGTAGCCATGGTCTTGCTGATTTCGATGCGCTCTAGCCAGCCTACCAAAGGCATTTCGAAAAGGACAATCATCGCTCCGTTTAAAAATAGCAATAGCCCGATAAGGTCTTCGGAAAGCCCGTGTGCTCTTTCGTAGTATAGCGGCATCACCGAAAAGTACTGTACAAACATAATACTGCTGATGACCAGGATTAAAAACAACAATAAAAATGGTCTGTTGGCCATGGGCGGAACCCCTTCGATGGCCACGTCTTCGGTTTCTTGGTTGCTATTCTTGCTCCGAGGTCTTAATACTAAAAATAAGAGCAACCCAGCAGCCAAGCAGCTTACCCCATCGATCCAAAAGAGGGAAGCGTAGCCCATGGCGGCGATAATGATTCCGCCTAAAACCGGACCTATGGAAAAGCCCAGGTTAATCGCCAAACGAATCAGCGCGATGCTCCTGGTAGTGTTTTCTGGTTTGCTATAGGCATCGCAGGCGACAAAAATGGCAGGCCGATACGAATCTGCAATTAGAATTAAAAAGAAGACCCCGAGACAAATCTGTACAAAACCGTCCATCCATTGTAAGGCGATATAGCCTAGACCGCCTAGGATCAGGCTTGTGACAATAACCTTATAATAGCCCCAGCGATCTGTCAATTTACCGCCAATCCAAGTACCTACTAGCGAGCCCAAACCAAAACTGGTCATAATCCATCCTACTTGCGGCAGGGTAAATCCTTTTTCGTTTACCAAATAGAGCGATAAAAACGGAATTACCATAGCACCAGCTCTGTTGATAAAGGTCACCAAAGACAAGAGCCAAATCTCCTGGCTTAGGCCAGAAAAGTTGCTGATGTAATTGAGATAGAGTTTTCTCATGCTATAATTATAAAAATAAAACGTCCGATCGAAAGACCGGACGTTGCATCATTGAAATATTATATACGCTAATAGTCAATACACAGGGTCCGGTCCTCGAACTACCGAGGTCTGAAATGTTACTGTATAGGTATTGCGCTTCATCTTGTTTATATTGCAATTCAAATGTACTAAATTTTATCAGCCATACAACTTTCAACTTCTTATGGATCGAATAATTCTTTTATGTAGTTTCCTTATCTGTGGTGTATTAGGATGGGCCCAGGAAGAAGAGGCTTGGATTGCAGAGAACCAAGAATACCGGGCAGATCAGAATGCCACCTTCGCCAATCCAGAGGAGTCCATACTGCTTCCGGAGGATTTAAAGACCTTTGAAGGCCTCGATTTTTATCCCATCGATTTGGCCTTTAGGGTACCCGCGGCTTTTGTTAGAACCCCCGACGAAAAGCCCTTTAAGATGGCGACTTCTACCAACCGTTTGGCAGAATATGTTAAGTACGGGGAGTTGCATTTCGAAATAAAGGGTAGTTATCAGGTTTTGAGTTTGTATCAAGATACCGACCACGAGAATCAAGAAGGCTACGAAGACTATTTGTTTTTACCTTTTACAGACCTGACCAATGCCGAAACCACCTATGGGGGAGGTCGCTATTTAGAGATGTGGCTTCCGGAGGGCAAAACTATGGTCATTGACTTCAACAAAGCCTACAATCCATACTGTGCATATAGTCCCAATTATTCGTGCCCGATTCCTCCTAAAGAAAACCACTTAACGGTGCGTATCGAGGCAGGGGTAAAGGAATTTAAAGGACACTAAAGGTGACGGACCAGCCAAATTCCAACAAAGACTGCGGCAAAACCAATAATCAGACTCCCTAGGCCGTATAAGGCAAACAACCCTAGGTTTCCATCTTTTAGAAAAAGATGGTTTTCATAAGCAAAAGTAGAAAAGGTGGTAAACCCACCACAAAACCCAACGGCCACAAGCAGCAGGGTGTTTTCTGAGATTGTTCCATGGCGTAAGGCGTAGCCCAAAACGAGTCCCATTAATAGACTTCCTAAAATATTTGCGGTAAAGGTGCCAAAGGGGATGCCGCTCGCATGGCTGTTCATCAATTTACCCAACAAATAGCGGAGCACACTTCCCGCGCCACCGCCAATAAATATCAATAATGCTGCCTTCATATTAGCTTGGAGCAATTGCTGATTCTCCGTGGCTACAAGATATCATTTTCTATCGGAACAACTGCTTCGCTAGGTTTCTCGAAAATTAGAATTTGTTACCTTTGGCAAAAACCAATTTATCACACCATGAAAAACAATTTAATCTATGCTCTAGCCTTGAGTGGACTTTTATTTTGGTCCTGTGGCGAAGAGAAGAAAGAGCAGCCTGTAGACCAGATGGTCGAGGTCGATGCGAAAGAAGCAGCCCCCTTCGAATATAAAGTGGACGAGTTTGCCGATTTACGGATTCTTCGTTACCAAATCGATGGGTTCGAAGACCTTTCGTTGCAGGAGCAGAAGCTGGTTTACTACTTAACTCAAGCAGGTTTGGCCGGACGTGATATCATGTGGGCGCAAAACTACCGTCATAACTTAAAGATTCGTACGGCACTAGAAGCAATCTATAATCAATACGAAGGAGACAAGACTTCTGAAGATTGGAACAACTTTGAGGTATACCTTAAGCGTGTTTGGTTCTCTAACGGGATCCACCACCATTATAGCAACGCTAAAATCAAGCCCGATTTCTCTCAAGGCTACTTTAACCAATTGCTGAAGCAGACCAATACTTCATTGGATGCAGAAGCCGTTGCAGTGATGTTTAACGATGCCGATGCAAAAAAGGTAAACCTGAGCAAGGATGCGGATATCGTGTTAGAAAGTGCTATTAACTTTTATGGCCCAGACGTAACCACTGCAGATGTAGAAGAATTTTATGGAGCCATGGAAGTAGACAAGGACCGCCCTATCGAAATAGGTCTAAACACTCGTTTGGTAAAAGAAGACGGAAAATTAGTAGAACAAGTTTATAAAAGCGGAGGCTTATATGGCGCTGCTATCGATCAGATAATCTACTGGTTGGAGAAGGCTCAAGATGTGGCGGAAAGCCCAGAACAAGCCCGTGCTTTAGGTTTACTGGTAGAGTACTACAAAACTGGAGACCTAAACACTTGGGATGCCTATGCAGTGGCGTGGGTTAATTCTACCAAGGGGAACATAGATTGGATCAACGGTTTTATCGAAGTGTATAATGACCCTAAAGGTTATAAAGGATCTTACGAGACCATCGTAGAGATCAAAGATTTCGATATGAGTAAAAAGATGGCCGTATTGTCTGAAGAAGCACAATGGTTCGAAGACAATTCTCCTTTGATGGAAGAGCACAAAAAGAAAGAGGTTAAAGGAGTTTCTTATAAAACGGTTATCGTTGCAGGAGAAGCTGGAGATGCCTCACCGAGCACGCCGATTGGAGTAAACCTACCAAACAACAACTGGATCCGCCAAACACATGGCTCTAAGTCTGTTTCTTTGGGGAACATCATCCATGCCTACAACAACGCAGGTGGTAGCGGAAGGTTACAAGAATTTGCTCATGACGAAGAAGAGATTCGTTTAGAGAAAAAATACGGACAATTGGCCGATAAGTTGCACACTGCCCTTCATGAGGTAGTTGGACATGCTTCTGGGCAAATCAACGAAGGTGTTGGTACGCCAAAAGAAACCCTTAAGAGTTATAAGTCTACCATAGAAGAAGGACGTGCAGATCTGTTTGGTCTATACTACCTGATGGATCCTAAGCTGCAAGAACTTGGTTTGGTAGAGAACTGGGAAGAAACCGGGAAGGCTGCCTATGATGGTTATATCCGTAATGGTCTTATCACTCAGCTGGTTCGTTTAGAATTGGGTGACGATGTAGAAGAATCGCATATGAGAAACCGTCAGTGGGTGAGTGCCTGGGCTTTCGAGCAAGGACAAGCCGATAACGTAATCGAAAAAGTACAGAGAGACGGTAATACCTACTACAACATCAACGATTATGCTAAGTTGCGAGAGATTTTTGGTGCCTTGCTAAAAGAGACTCAGCGAATCACTTCGGAAGGTGATTACGAGGCTGCTATGGCTTTGGTAGAGGATTACGGTGTAAAAGTAGACCGCGCGATCCACAAAGAAGTATTACAGCGTAACAGCCAGTTTAAATCTGCACCTTATAGCGGGTTTGTAAACCCCGTTATCGTACCTCAAACAGACGATAATGGAGAGATTACTGGTTTTAGCGTAGAGCAACCAGATAGCTTCGAGGCGCAAATGCTTCAATACAGTGCAGACTATAACTTCTTAAAGGAGTAACTCCTGCGCTTTTATAATTTCAAAAACCTCCTTGGAAACAAGGAGGTTTTTTTATTGGCATACCTAACCAAAAACCATTGATCACGGAAAACAAAATCCTATGCCCAAATTAAACAACGGTATGCCGAGGCTTTCAAATAAATTGTGGTTGTTTTTAATGGTTCTTATTTGATCCGTGCCTGAAATTCGCCGATCACGTCCGAATAGGAGCGAAGCACGCGGTCCCATTCTTTGTACAACTCGTCACTCTTTACACTTACCATCGGAATGCCCGATGATTCGCTAACCAGTTTTACTTTAAAGGTGAGTGGGTCGCTGGAGGCTTCCTTTACGATAATGCGTGTGCGAATGGTGTTTTGCTTAAAAGACTTTAAAGACCAAGCGGTGCGTAGATATCCGGTCTCTTTATCGGTCATCTCTATCACATCGATGTAAGAGAGTACGATCTGGTTGATTAGTTTCCAGGCTCGATCCTTGGTCATGTTGTTTACCTTAAGTTCGATGTCTACGTTGGCGATATCGGTCTGAATGGATGCGTCATAGGCGTCGTCGTGTTTCATCTCGATGTAGTGCGTCTTCGGAGGTCTGGTCATCTTCTTCTTGTTACAGAACTCGATGCGTTCTGTCAGGAATCCTACTTTTTTGGCGATTATCGTGACACAATCGTTGTTGGGCACCGTAATGAGCGCCGAGCCTTTTCCCACCATCTTACCGTTGATATAAATCTCGGCATCTGGCTCGGAGGTTCCTACTTCTACTTTCTTCTTCCCGAAGAATGCAGGGTTTTCTGATTTTTCTGTTGCCATTGCGTTGATGCTGATCAAGGCAAAAGCGATTAATAAAATACGTTTCATAATATGTTGTTTTTGGTTATTTATATGTTTTTAGTTGGTCAATTCGAATCGGAGGCAACTGTCCTCGGTTACGGTAAAGTTTCCGCTCCATTGCAGGGTAGAGCAACTAGCGGTAAAGCTGTACGAGCCCACAGCAAGATTGTTGAAGTTTCCTCCTGCAGAGGTGATATCGCAATCCGGTGCCCCGGAAGTAAAGTAGCTGGTAATGGTCGATGAGCCTTCTCCGGCAACTTCAACGGTTACGGGGCCACATCCAAAGTCTGTTCCCGTCCAGAAGATCACGTCGCCGGTGCCACTGCCACCGCCACCTCCGGATCCGCCTCCACCTCCGCCGCCGGAGCCACCACCTCCGGAGCCACAGCTAACACCATAGCCGCCGACAATAACATCTATCGAGCCGTTGGCATCTAAGTTGGCCTCCAGGATGAATTCTACCCCATTAATGGCAATGGTACAGGTGTTTGGCGCGATGTCGCCCAGGTTGTGGGCATATAGGGTGACATAGTTAAATCCGTTGTAGCCAAAATCGTAAGTAGTGGTGATGGGGTTGCTCGGCCCGTCCAGTACTTCTTCGGAAATAATGGTTTGGTTATTGGCGTAGATCGATACTATGTCGCCGTCTATCTGTCCGTGGTCCCAAACCTCTATGGTGGTAATCCTGCTTCCAATCTCTATGCAGCCCAAGTAATTGTTGGGGCGGCCCGAGGTGGTACTCGGAATAATGGAAGATTGGTTTACGTCTACTTGCTCTTCGGCTGCCGGGCTTCCGGCTTCCGGGTCTTCGTCTTCCTCTTCCAGCAGTTCGCAGCTAGATGCGAATAAAATCATGAACGCATAAAGCGCAGTAACAAATAACCTTCTTAGGTTATATGGTTCCGTTAGTGTTTTTTTAATTGTTTTCATAATTGTAGTTTTTGGTTAATACTGGGTGGTGCTATTCACACCACCCTTATCGTTATGAATGATCGTCAGTGTTAGTTCTTTTGATAGCTCCAGGTGGTCGAGTTTGGGTTTTGATCGTTTACCGAACCGGTATAGGTTGCTTGGACTTGCCCCTGATCACTGATCACCAGTGTGAAAGGTGTAGGCCCGGAACCGCTGAAGTAATTCACATAAACCTGGTAGGTGCCCGATGGTCCGCCACTGCCCCAGAAAATATTCTCGGCATTGACAGCTGCACAGTTTCCGGTGCAATCTACATCTAGGGCACCACCGGAGGCAGAGGTCGTATTGATATAGCTAATGGTATCACCATTGGGATCGGTTACATACAGATCGAGGTCTGTGCTACCGGTCCAGGTAAGGTTGAATCGAGGGTCGCCATCGGCACCTTGCATTCCGTTTCCGTTACAGGTTTCCTCGTCCAATAGCGATAGACAAGAAGGTTCGTCACAAGCGCCGCAAACCAAAGCGATATCCTGTAGGTCTGCCTGAGAAATGGCTCCCGATGCGGTCTGCGCAAATTCGTAACAACGAATATCATGGCAGATCCGTGAAATATCTTCACACAAGGCCGGGTCCACCTGAAAAACAAAACTGGCGATACCCGCGGCGGCCTCCTCTGGGGTCAATTCTACAAAGGTGATCGGGCCTGATGGTCCAAAGCGCATTCCTACGGCTGTTACGCCACCCCCTTGTAATGGGGCAGGAACTTGGAAGCTAATAGTGTTGACAGCATCCTCGCCAGTATGCAATGGCATACGATCGCCTCCAGCACTGCTGACAATAATCGAATTGTCTACAGGAGTACCGTCTGGATCGACCTGATAGGTTGGGCGGTCGAAGATCAACGATTCGTTGAGCAATCGGACCACTTCTGCTGGATCTGTTGTTCCGTTTTCGTCTTCTTCAATACCTTGATCGTCTGTCATGCCCCCATCGTCATTGGGACAACCGGCTAGCATCAGGCAAGCCGCGATCAAGAAAAAGTACTGGTAATAGGTTTTGATTGTAGTTCTCATAACTCTTGGTTTTGTTGGGGTAAAAGTAGATGAGGCCCCAAAGGCAAAACATACCCGATAGAGGGTATTTTTGTGTATGAGAATGAGTTTAAGAGTCTGCCGTAGTTGGGCTTAGAAGTCGTATTTACGCTCTAGGGCATAGCGCAACAACTCTCCTTTGCCAGATAATCCTAGCTTTTTGATCATGTTCTTTCGGTGCTTTTCTACAGTAGATACAGCCGTAAACCGCAACTGGGCAATCTCGCTGGTTGTTTTACCTTGCCCGATAAGCTTTAAGATGGCTCTTTCGCTTTTCGATAAGAGCGGTTTTTCTTGGGTTGTTGACTTCTGGAATGCATCTATGTCTTGTGGCAAGGCCGCGTCGAAATAGGTGCCTCCTTCCGCCACTGTGTGTATGGCCGTAAGCACGTTTTCTAAAGATGAATTCTTCAGCAGATAACCGGATGCTCCTGCTTCGAGCATTTGAGATACCGCATCGTCCTGATCGAACATACTAAAGGCGATCACCTTGATATGCGGATGGGTGCGTTTGATCTCTCGGGTGGCTGTTACTCCATCCATCTTGGGCATTTTAATATCCATCAAGACGATCTTGGGCTGTTTCAATCGCACGATCTCCAACAGCTGGGCACCGTCATTTGCGGTTCCAATAATGGAGATGCCTTCTTCGTAACGGAGCAACAAAGAGATTCCGTCTACCAGGGATTGATGGTCTTCTGCTATGGCCAGTGTGATCATGTAGGTATATCGATTATGATGGAGGTACCATTTCCTGGACTGCTGTCCACTTCCATGTTCCCTTCCAAATGTTCAATTCGTTTCTCGATAGAAGACAGACCAACACCCTCCCGATTCAATACCTTTCGGGGTTCAAAACCAATACCATCATCTTCTACCATGATATTGAGGGATGCTTCATGCTGGGTGATGCTGATGGTCACTTCGGATGCCTGCGCATGCTTGAGCACATTGGTGAGCAATTCTTGAATGGTCCTAAAGATGGCGATCTCCAGGGAAGCTTCGAGTTTTTTGGTCAATCCATGATGATGGACATTCACTTCCATCTCCCGATGAATGGAAATGGTCTTGGCTAGCTTTTCGACGGCCGGGAGTAGACCTTTTTGTGCCATGACTCCGTGATGCTTTAGATGCGACATCCCCCGGATCTCCTGATAAGCCTGTTCGAGTAGTTGGCCGGTGGTCTGGAATAAGGGTTCTTCTGCTTCCTTTTTTCCTTGTGTATTGCGCAAATGTTCGAACTGAAGTTTCGCCGCGGCCAGGGTTCCCCCAATACTATCATGCAGATCACTGGCGATACGTTGCCGTTCTTTTTCTTGCCCTTCGATCATGGAATCTATGGCTACCAACTCTTGTTGCTTGAGGATCTTTTCCTTGTTTTGGATCTCGATGAGCTTGTCCTGTTCTGCCAATAGCTGTTTTCTACGTGCATTTTTGATCATGAGGTAAGTTACCAGCACGGCGATCAATAGGCCGATCCCCAGTAGGATGGCCAGGTCCCGATTACGTCGTTTCTCCTGTTGTGCTACCAATAGATTCTTTTCGGTTTCGGCGGTTTCGTATTTGGTTCGGTATTCTTCTATGGCCAGATTTTGTGCCCGATCGTCTATGCTATCGATTAGGATCTTGCGCCGTTTGGAGTACTGATAGGCCTGCTCGAATGCTCCGGTTTGTTCGTAGAGGTCGACCAGGTTGTCGTATAAGGAGACCCTGGATTTGATTCTGTTTTGGACAGGGAGCATAGAATCCGAGCGCAAATAGTAAGCCAAGGCCTCTTCGTATTGCCCAAGAAATTTATAGGCTTCTGCTTGATTGTTATAATTGTACGATATATTAAGTGAGTCGTTCTTTCGCAACAGATAAGGCAGCCCTCTCTTGGTGTAGACCAGGGCAGAATCGTATTGTTTTAAAACCTTGTAGGACGAACCAATGTTCATCAGGTCGAAAGACATCTGGGTGGAATCTTGTATTTCCTGACTCAAGGAATAACTCTGTTGAAAGGTCTCCAATGCCTTCTCCGGGAGTAATGCCCCCAGGTAGTTGGATCCTAATTCTCGGTAGACCTTAAACCGAACGGCTGGGATGGAGGTGTCACGATCGCTTAGATACCGATCGAGTTCTTCCAGTAGGGGCTTGGTCTTTTTGTCGATCCGATTCTGGTGACTTAAGATGGACAGCAGTTGCAGATTACAATCCTTGACATCGTTGGGACGCTGTAGATCGGTATAGAATTGTTTTGCTAGCAGCATATGCTGGTAGGCCAGATCTTGTTGATCGTTTAGATTATACGTGTAGCCTAAGTAGAAATTCCATAGTGCTTTGTCCTCCATGGACATCCCCAGGGTATCCAATTTCTTTAAGCCGGAAATAGCATCTTTGTAAGCACCCGAAAAGGCCGGTTCTACGGCCTTTTCGATGGATGCTTGCTGTGCAAGGAGGAAGCTAGTACCACCGCTCCAAAGAAGTAGGAGCAGAACAATTCCGGCTTTTTTCATATTAATTTCCTACGATCACGTTACCTTGTTTTACGTCGGGTTTTGGGTAATTCCCATAATCGATACGGCATTGTACATGTAAATGGTCATCGTTGTCATACTCGTCCTGAGTATATTCGATTATCCAAACTCCATGCCTTTGGTTCAAATCGCAGGGGCCATTGTTCATTTTTACCTTACCCGTAGTAGCCTTACCGATCATCCCTTTAATATGAACTTCCGTGCAATTGAGACTATCGCTATTTAGGATGTCGATGTGAAAGACCTCGAAGTTAGGTTTGATAGCACCATTAAGCTTAACTTCATTCTTGGTGATTTCCATACCATTGATCATTTTTCCTTTCATATCGCACTTGATACATAATTCTCCTTGCGTCTCGTAGAAAATGTGAGAATCAGTAGAATCGTCGGGAATGATAACATCTACAGGTGGAAATGCATTCTGATTGTCGGACATAGTAATTTATTTTGATAATTATACATTAAATAACGGATCATACGCTTTTCGAAACAATACCCAGTAAGGGGTAATTTAAGCGGATTTGGCTCCGTTTTGTTTCAAAAAAGTATTGAAGTTACGGCCAACTGCCAGAAAAACCAAATCTTAATTTCAGGTGGAGCTATTCGGTCACCAAGAACTTGATGAGGGTAAGCAAGCCTACAAATACAAGGAAACCAACCAGCACCCATACACTGCCTTTGTAGTATTTTTTGTGTAAGGTCTTGTCTTTTCGGTAGCTAAAAATGATGACCACTGTGAAGGCTACAAAAAACAAAATAGCGAAGATTAATTGTCCGGTCGAAATCATGAAAAATTGTAGTTTAGCAATACAAAAATACAACCAAAATTTTGAAGCATGAAGGATAAGATTGCCGCCGTACACCAATTTCATTCTGCCTTTGGCCTAGGCATAGAAAATTCGCCCACCGCCCAATTGGGGGAAGCCAAAAACCTGCTGCGCTACAAATTGATGCGCGAAGAAAACGAAGAGTACTTAGAGGCTGCCAATGCTGGCGATTTGGTGGAAATTGCAGATGCTTTAGGCGATATGCTATACATCCTTTGCGGGACCATTATCGAGCATGGAATGCAAGACAAGATAGAAGAAGTCTTTGAAGAGATTCAGCGCAGCAACATGAGTAAACTGGGTGCAGACGGCAAACCGATCTATAGGGAGGATGGCAAGGTGCTAAAAGGGCCTAATTACTTTAAACCCAACATAGAAGCAATTCTAAAAAAATAATGCTTAAATCACCTGATGCCTCCATCCATGTGGGTCCGGAGCCAGGTTGTTCTGAATAGCGGTTAGTCGTTCCTTAAAACGCCCCGAAAAGCTATCTGTTAATTCTGGTAAGTCAAAAACTTCCTCGTTATAGCTAAAAGCCGATACAGGACTAATTACCGCAGCGGTACCAGCCCCAAAAATCTCCTTTAGCTCACCTTCTTTGGCGGCATTTACTATTTCTTGAACGGTAACTCGGCGTACTTCCAAATCGATCCCCATGTCGTTGGCTAAGGTGATAACGCTTTTTCTGGTCACGCCATCCAAGATCCGGTCGTTGTTCGGAGCAGTAAGCAATGTGTCTCCTACTCTAAAAAATACGTTCATGGTCCCCGCTTCCTCCAAGTACTTATGCTCGTTGGCATCGGTCCAAATTACCTGCTGAAAACCTTTGTCCTTGGCCAAATTGGTAGGATAGAACTGCGCAGCATAATTTCCTGCCGCTTTGGCGAAACCTACGCCTCCGTCTGCTGCTCGGCTAAATTGCTGTGCAATAACTACTCTAACTTCTCCACTGTAATAGGCTTGGGCGGGAGAAAGTATGATTAAAAATTTATACCGATCGCTAGGTGAAGCAGAAACACCAGCCTCTGTAGCAATAACAAAAGGTCTGATATACAAAGAATTACCAATGCCTGCCTGTATCCATGCCTGATCCATCTTAAGGAGGGTCTCTAAGGCCTCAAAAAACAATTCTTTTGGAAACTCTGGCATGGCCAAACGTTTAGACGATTTATTGATCCGCGCCCAATTCTCTTCAGGACGGAATAAAAATACCTGCCCTTTATCGTCCTTGTATGCCTTCATCCCTTCGAACACTGCTTGCCCGTAATGGAACACCTTAGACGATGGATCCATGCTTAGCGGCCCATAAGGTCGAATAATGGCATTTTTCCATTGTCCATCTACAAAGTCACACTCGAACATATGATCGGTGTGGACCTTCCCAAATACCAGATTGTCGAAATCGACATTATCTATTTGAGACTGTTCTGCTGCGGTTATTTGCAGATTAATGGTTTTAGAAGAATTCATCAGAGGTAATTAGGCTGCAAAATTAGGCAAAAAATAGGGGAAAAGAAATCTAAAAATTCACTAAAATTGTAGTCTCAAAGCAAAGATTTACAATTATGAAATACATTCTGATGTCCCTTATAAGCCTAATGATCTTTTCGGCTTGTAAAAACGATTCCAAAGAACAACCTGTGGCCGAAGAAACAGTTGTGGAAGAAACTACAGCGAATGATAATTATGACTTATATGGCGCGGACTTTTCTGTGGATAATGCCTACGAAGTAGGCGTACTTGGTGCGAAATACGAAAAGATGAAGGTAGGAGATACCGTTAGGCTAACGCTTAAAGGTAAAGTAAATAGCGTTTGCCAAAAGAAAGGATGCTGGATGCGCATGGACCTAGGAGACGAAAAAGAGATCTTCGTAAAATTTAAAGATTACGGATTCTTTGTACCGCTCGATTTAGAACCAGGAACAGAAGTGCTTATTGCCGGAAAGGCCTTTAAAGAAGAAACAAGTGTAGAAGACCTTAAGCATCTTGCTGAAGATGCTGGAGAGCCACAAAGTGAGATCGATGCCATCACCGAGCCTGAAGAAGTATATTCTTTCCTGTCTTCTGGGGTAAAGATCCCTACCAAATCCTAAGATGAAACGCCGTTTTCTCAAGACCGCTGATGGTTCTATAACCATACAGATTGAGGATTGGGATGAACAATATCATTCAAAACATGGCGCGCTTGCAGAAGCGCGCCATGTTTTTATAGCAGCAGGTCTCGATCATTTTAATCGGAGCGACCCATCGGTAAATCCGGTTTCTATTTTGGAAATTGGTTTTGGCACTGGTCTTAACGCCTTGTTGAGTTTGCAATATGCTACGAGCCTCGGCATCGAACTACAATACCAAGGAGTAGAAGGTTATCCTGTCGCTGCTCGGGAATGGGAGCAACTCAATTATGGAGAATTGTTAAACATGCAAGCGGCATTTGTGGAGTTGCATCAGAGCCCATGGGATGAATGGGTTAGTGTCTCAACAGCTTTTCAACTTAAAAAAAGAGAACAGCTATTCGACCAAATCGACGACCAAGCAAGCTTCGATTTGATTTACTTCGATGCCTTCGGAGCCAGGGTACAGCCAGAATTATGGACGGAGGACATGTTTCGTAAGATGTTTGCAGCAACCAAACCGGGTGGGGTCTTGGTAACTTATGCAGCCAAAGGCAGTGTGCGGCGTGCCATGCAAACCGCTGGATTTGAGGTAGAGCGTCTACCCGGTCCTCCAGGCAAGCGCGAGATGTTAAGGGCCTCCAAAAAAAGATAAATTCGCGTTAATTCGGCCAATACAGACCTTAGCCTGTTGTAATTTTGTACAATATGATGACTACGAAGGTGTTAATCGCAGGTGCGACAGGATTGATAGGTACTAAACTGGCAACACATTTATTGGAAATGGGGCATCAAGTCCACTTTCTAACACGAAATAAAAGCCAATTAGGACCAGGATCTTTAGGCGTCGGTTTTTATTGGGATCCGGCCCAGGCCGAAATAGATTCCGCTGCATTAGTCGGGGTAGAGAAGATCGTCAATTTGGCTGGAGCTCCAGTTGCTAAGCCATGGACAAAAGCACACAAGAAGCGCATCATGGAGAGTCGCAAACAGGCCGCCCAAGTATTGCATCAGGCACTTTCCTCCTATAATCACCAAGTATCCCAATATGTTTCGGCGAGTGGTATCGCGGCCTATGCCTCCGACGCGCAAGCCTGGTATACAGAAGCCGATCCTACAAACACAGATTCTTTTTTAGGACAGGTAGTTCAACAATGGGAAGCTTCGGCCGATGCTTTTAAAACATTGGATGTTAGTGTAGCAAAACTGCGGATTGGACTTGTATTGGCAGCCAATGGTGGAGCTTTTCCTGCTTTAGCCAAGCCTGTTAAGATGGGATTAGGAGCTTGTCTCGGAAATGGTGAACAATGGCAATCTTGGGTTCATATAGGCGATTTGGTTGCACAATTGTATTTTATCTTAGATAACGACCTTTCTGGTGTATACAACGGGGTAGGGCCCAATCCTGTTACTCATAAGCGGTTTTTAGGTATTTTGGCGGAAAAGTGTGGTCAGAAACTATGGCTGCCATCGGTTCCTGCTAGCATGTTACGACTGGCGATGGGCCAACGAGCTGCGCTTGTTTTGGACAGTCAAAGAGTAAGTTCGGAGAAGTTTCAAGAACTGGGCTTCGAATTTCGGTATTACAACTTAGATGCAGCTATCGATCAGCTTCTGGCTAGCCAATAATAAATTATCTTACAATTTCGACTGTATTCCTTGGTGACATTTTGACATTTTAGGGGAAATGGCAGTACTTTTGCAGCTTTCAGCAAAAAATATCAAAGAATTTTTTAATGAGTGAGAAAGACTTGAATCAGGAAGTAGCAGAGCAGGAAGCCAAAGCGTCCAAGAAGAAGACTAAGGGTAAGAAGAAAGACCAGAAGGAGACGCAGGACCCTACCGCCCAAATACAAGCTCAGTTAGATCAGGAGAAAGACCGATACTTGCGATTGTTCGCGGAATTCGAAAATTATAAACGTCGAACCGGCAAAGAGCGCATCGATTTGTTTAAAACAGCAAGTCAGGATGTCATGGTTTCTTTATTGCCTATCATAGACGATTTTGATCGTTGTTTGAAGGAAATGGAAAATGGTGACCCGGATCATTTGCAAGGCGTACAACTGATTTCCAATAAATTTAGAGAGACCCTGAAGCAAAAAGGGCTCTCTGAGATCGAAACCAAGATTGGGGAGGTGTTTAACGCCGATAACCATGAAGCGGTTACGCAGATTCCGGCGCCTACGGACGATATGAAAGGTAAAATCATCGATGTGATAGAAAAGGGATATGTCCTGGGTGATAAAATCATACGCTATCCTAAAGTTGTGATAGGACAATAAAATGAAAGAAGACTTCTACGAAATATTAGGAATATCAAAGGGTGCGTCAGCCTCCGAGATTAAAAAAGCCTATCGCAAAAAGGCCATCGAGTTTCATCCGGATAAAAACCCTGGTGACACTAAGGCTGAAGAGCAGTTTAAAAAAGCGGCAGAAGCTTACGAGGTTTTAAGCGATCCGGACAAGAAAGCACGATACGATCAATTTGGTCATCAAGCCTTTGAAGGCGGCGGCTTTGGCGGCGGCGCAGGAGGGATGAACATGGATGATATCTTTAGCCAATTTGGAGATATCTTTGGTAGTGCCTTTGGCGGAGGCGGAGGTTTTGGAGGCGGCTTTGGTGGCTTCTCTGGCCAACGAGGACGTGTAAAAGGTAGTAACCTGCGCATCCGTGTAAAACTGACCCTAGAGGAAATCGCCAACGGGGTAGAGAAAAAGATCAAGGTAAAGCGTAAAAAGCAAGCAGACGGTACTACATACAAAACTTGTGGCACCTGTAATGGACATGGACAGGTAACCCGTGTGCAGAATACCATTTTAGGCCGTATGCAAACGGCCAGTACTTGCCCTAGCTGTTCTGGAACCGGCGAGGTTGCAGATAAAGTGCCATCGGGCGCAGATTCCCAAGGAATGATCGCCCAAGAAGAGACGGTTTCTATTAAAATCCCTGCAGGAGTTGTAGATGGAATGCAGCTAAAAGTAAGCGGCAAAGGGAACGATGCTCCTGGCAACGGAATATCTGGAGACCTATTGGTGGCCATTGAAGAATTACCGCATCAACATTTACAACGCGATGGCGATAATTTGCATTACGATCTCTATGTAAGCTTTTCTGATGCGGCGCTTGGTACTTCCAAAGATATCGAGACCGTTACTGGGAAGGTCCGAATAAAAATAGATTCTGGAACCCAAAGCGGGAAGATATTAAGACTGCGCAGCAAAGGAATACCGAGCATTAACGGTTATGGTAAAGGAGATCTGCTAGTCCATGTAAACGTATGGACTCCAAAGACTTTAACCAAGGAGCAGAAGGCGTTCTTCGAGCAAATGAGCGACGACGAACATTTCGAACCCAAGCCCGAAAAAGATGAAAAGTCCTTTTTTGAAAAGGTCAAGGATATGTTTTCATAAAGTAGGTTAGAGTTTAAAATATTTTGTTATATTTGAACGTCGCTTACCTGAAAAGCGATAATTTTTCTTTTTCATAGCAATTTTTTTCCCACCTCTGATTTTTTCAGGGGTGGGTTTTGTTTGGGCCAAATCGAAAAGGTATTTTTAAGAACTTTTGTAACAATTTGTATCAAGACCCTACCAACCAAATAAACCGGTTCTACTTAGGGGGTAGCCGGCAGGATGTAATATATTTACACTTTAAAACTTACTATGGACCATCTACTTATGGCCGAAGACGTTTCTAAGCACTTCGGAGATTACACAGCATTAAACAAAGTTTCTATTTCTGTGCCCAAAGGCAGTGTTTTTGGGCTCCTAGGGCCAAACGGAGCAGGGAAAACCACCTTGATTCGAGTCATCAACCAGATTACCATGCCCGATACTGGACAGGTATTTTTGGATGGTGAACCCTTGGCGCCTCATCATATTGCGAATATTGGTTATTTACCGGAAGAACGCGGCTTGTACAAATCGATGAAGGTGGGCGAGCAGGCTCTCTACCTAGCACAACTAAAGGGGCTTTCCAGAAGCGAAGCCAGAGCACGTCTAAAGTATTGGTTCGAACGCTTGGAAATCGGAGATTGGTGGAATAAGAAAATCCAGGAACTCTCTAAAGGGATGGCGCAAAAGATCCAATTTGTGGTTACGGTGCTGCATCAACCTAAATTATTGATATTCGACGAGCCTTTTTCGGGCTTCGACCCCATCAATGCCAATCTGATCAAAGATGAGATTCTGAAACTACGCGAAGATGGAGCTACGGTCATTTTTTCTACCCACAGAATGGAATCTGTTGAAGAATTATGCGATCATATTGCGTTGATTCATAAATCGAATAAAATTTTGGATGGCAAGCTTATCGATATTAAGCGAGCAAATCGTTCTAATACTTATGAGGTAGGACTGATACCTACCAATGGGCAAACTATGAGCCAAGTATTAGACAGCCGACAGTTAGATTGGAAACCAACCCAGTTCAAAACTATTAATGATGAATGGCAGTTTAGGGTTAATATTGGCAACCAAGGAACACCCAACGAATTGTTAAACTTTCTGTCTGGCTTGGGCACGCTTACGCATTTTGTAGAAGTAATCCCCTCGGCCAACGACATCTTTATTCAAACGGTCCAAAACAACTAAGAATGAACCATCTTTCCTTAATTATAAAACGCGAATACCTAACCAAGGTTCGCAATAAGTCCTTCATCATCATGACGTTCCTTACTCCGGTTATTATGATGGTTTTAATTGCGCTGGTGGCATATCTAACTAGCATCAACAACGAAAAGATCCGCGAGGTAGTTGTGATAGACCAAAGCGGCTTGTTTGACACCCATTTTACAGATCGCGAAAATTTACATTTCACCTATTTGGAGACCGATGATGTAATTCAGGCCAAGGATTCCATCGCTCAAACGGAGTCTTATGGCTTATTGTATATCCCAAATACAAAGTCGATAGACGAGTTGGTAAAGTCCATTACTTTTTATTCCGAAGATTCGCCCTCGTTGTCCATTATGATGGATATAGAACGAACCATGGAAAAAGAGATCAACACCTTGAAGCTAGAAGAAGCCGGTTTAGATGCGGGTTATATAGCAGACTTAAGGGTAGATGTGGATACAAACCTAGAAACATTTCAAGGACAAGAAACCTCCAAATTAGGATCGGGATTAAAACTGGTTTTTGGTGGAGTAGCGGGCTATATGTTATTTATGTTTATCATTATCTATGGAAACATGATAATGCGCTCCGTGATCGAAGAAAAGACCAGTCGTATAATCGAGGTGATCGTCTCTTCGGTCAAGCCGATGAAATTACTTCTAGGAAAAATTTTAGGGACCTCATTGGCCGGTGTCACACAGTTTTTGGCTTGGGTGATCTTGCTCGCCGTGTTAAGTACGTTATTAAAAGGTGTTTTTGGAATCGACACCACCCCAGTTGGTGGCGATATGGCTTTGGAACAGACTCAGGCTCAGGTGGGCGAGGCAAGCAATGTCATTGGCAGCGTGATGCTCGAAATCAATAACCTGCCCGTGTTTAATTTGGTCGTAATGTTCCTGTTATTCTTTGTTGGAGGTTATCTGTTGTATGCGTCGCTCTATGCCGCCATCGGCGCAGCCGTAGACAGCGAAACAGACACCCAACAATTTATTTTGCCCATCCTTATGCCCTTGATATTAGCGGTATATGTAGGCTTCTTTACAGTTATAGAAGATCCCCATGGAACCGTTTCTCAGGTGTTTTCTTATATCCCTTTTACCAGCCCAGTGGTGATGCTGATGCGGATTCCCTTTGGCGTGCCCATTTATCAACAGGTGATATCTATAGTGATATTATTTGCTACCTTTATGGGGACCGTGTGGTTTGCTGCCAAAATTTACCGAGTTGGTATTTTAATGTATGGCAAAAAGGTGAGCTACAAGGAGTTGTTTAAATGGCTTAAGTACTAACCAAATCATATGCAGGAAGAAGAAGGGGTTGTAGAAGAACTAGCAGAGGATATTACCGAGGTAGTGACCGAAGATATCTGGGGAACCATACTGGATGTGCTCAATTGGGGGCTTCATCTGGGTGATGGAGAAAAAAAAGTACATATTACTGTTGGGTTATTATTGCTGGTAACGGTTTCATTTTTAGGAACCACCTTTCTGTTGAAGTGGATTCGTAAGATTTCAACCCGAAAGATGAACGAGCCTGACAAGCAAAAGTTCGTCACGTTCTTCCAATTTGTAAGGTATCTGGTTTATATCATCGTAGTGTTTAGCGTGATGAGCTTCGCAGGGATTAACGTAACGCCATTTTTAGCCTCTTTTGCGGCCTTATTGGTCGGTGTTGGCTTGGCGATGCAGGAAATCTTCCAGGACATCATTGGAGGTATTCTAAATATCGTCGATAAGTCCTTATTGGTCGGGGATATTATCGAGATCGATGGTAAGGTAGGCCAGGTTACGGAGATCAACTTACGGACCACCAGAATGATAACCAGAGACGATCGGGTACTGGTTATTCCTAACCATATGTTTATTCGTAATACGCTACTTAACTACACCCAAAACCATAAAATGATACGGGAATCTGTCGGTGTTGGGGTAGCCTATGGGAGCGATACAGCCTTGGTTAAAAAATTACTGCTCGAAAGCTTAAAGGTAGAAAATCGTGTCCTGGCCAATCCAGCACCTTTTGTAGCTTTCGAAGAGTTCGCTGATTCTTCTTTAAACTTCTCTGTTTATTTCTTTATAGAAGAAGGCTTTGCAGCCCCAGGAATTAAAAGCGCAATCCGTTTCGAGATCGACCGACTCTTCAGAGAGAACGATGTCACCATCCCATTCCCGCAGCGCGATGTCCATATGATTCCTCAGGATTAATCCAATTTTTAGAAAATCTTAGGAAGGCCTTTAGGGGCAGTACGTGAAACTTTCATACTTTAGAAGGGTCTAACCTTATAAAGCACTATGTCCAACATATTGATCATCGAAGATGAAGCGGCGATTCGCCGTGTTTTGGTGAAAATCCTTTCCGAAGAAAACAAAACCTATAAAGTCAGTGAGGCCGAGGATGGCCTGGCTGGGATTGAAGCCATTCGCAAGGCAGATTTCGATTTGGTTTTATGCGATATCAAGATGCCTAAAATGGATGGGGTGGAAGTGCTGGAAGCGGTAAAGAAGATCAAGCCAGAAGTACCCATGGTGATGATCTCTGGCCATGGCGACTTAGAGACCGCGGTAAATACGATGCGTCTGGGGGCCTTCGATTATATCTCTAAGCCACCAGATTTAAACAGGCTGCTCAACACCGTTCGAAATGCTTTAGACAAGAAGGAGTTGGTCGTAGAAAACACCCGCCTTAAGAAAAAGGTAAGCAAGAAATATGAGATGATCGGTGACTCTCCAGAGATCAGTAAGATCAAAGAGATGATAGAGAAAGTAGCCCCAACAGAGGCCAGAGTATTGATTACAGGCCCAAATGGTACAGGGAAAGAGCTCGTGGCTCATTGGCTACACGAAAAGAGCGAGCGCGTAAAAGGCCCGATGATAGAGGTTAATTGTGCTGCTATCCCTGCAGAACTGATAGAAAGTGAGCTTTTTGGACATGTTAAAGGCGCCTTTACCTCGGCCAATAAGGATCGGGCTGGAAAGTTCGAAGCCGCCAATGGCGGTACCATCTTTTTGGATGAGGTGGGTGATATGAGCCTGTCTGCCCAAGCCAAGGTCCTTAGGGCCCTTCAAGAAAACAAGGTCCAACGAGTAGGAAGCGATCGCGACATCAAGGTAGATGTGCGTGTGGTAGCGGCTACAAATAAAGATTTGAAGACGGAAATTGCTGAAGGACGTTTCCGTGAAGATTTATACCACCGCTTGGCAGTGATTCTAATCAAGGTGCCAGCCCTTAACGATCGCAGAGACGATATTCCACTATTAATCGCACATTTTGCGACCAAGATTTCGCAAGAGCAGGGAACCAGTCCGAAACATTTTTCGGACAAAGCAGTTAAATTGCTCCAAGAGTACGATTGGACAGGCAATATACGCGAGCTGCGAAATGTGGTAGAGCGGCTCATTATATTGGGCGATCAGGAAGTGAGTGTAAACGATGTTAAACTTTTTGCGACCAAGTAATGAAACAAGTAAACGTATCCGATTTTAAAATCGACCAACCGGTTCTTATAAAGGATCTGAAGACCAATGAAGATTTTGGTGCATCTGACAAGAAATTAGAACGTGCCTTACAAGACACCCGTGAAGATCTAGGAGCTTTACAAGATACTCTATATGCGCATGGCAAGTACGGGGTATTGGTATGTCTCCAAGGAATGGATACCGCAGGTAAGGATAGTTTGGTGCGAGAGGTTTTTAAAGACTTCAATGCCCGAGGTGTAGTGGTGCATAGCTTTAAGACACCTACCTCTTTAGAACTGAGGCATGATTATTTATGGCGGCATTATTTCCGTCTACCAGAGCGGGGGAAATTCTCTGTATTTAACCGCACCCATTACGAGAATGTATTGATTACTAGAGTACATCCTAAGTACATTCTAAATGAAAACCTGCCGAATGTACATACTGTGGATGATATAGATGATGCCTTTTGGGGCCGTCGTTTCGAGCAGATCAATGCCTTCGAGAAGACCTTGGCGGACAATGGCACGCTTATCTTTAAATTTTTCTTGAATGTTTCCAAGGAGGAACAAAAGAACCGTTTATTACGAAGGCTAAACAAGCCTAATAAGCACTGGAAATTCTCTCCTGGGGATTTAAAAGAACGCAAGCTATGGGACCAATACCAAGGCTGCTACGAAGATTTGCTGAATCGCTCTTCTTTCGAGCATGCGCCCTGGTACAACATCCCTGCCGACAATAAACCGGCCGCCCGCTTTACAGTAGCCTCTATTTTATTGCAAGAATTAAGCAAACTCAAGGATGTAAAGGAGCCGGATTTGGATCCCGAAATCAAGGCAAATATCAACCTGTTTAAAGAACAATTAGAAAATGAATAAACTGCGATCTATCCCCATTTTGGCCCTGTTAGTAGTGCTCGGCCAATCGCTATATGCCCAATCTACAAACCAGGCAGATTCGCTGCAGCTTCGCGCCATTTACGATCAGGCCCTCGTTAACGGTAAAGCCTACGATTGGTTAGATCATCTGTCTAACCAAATAGGGGGGCGATTATCTGGAAGCCTGCAAGCAGAGAAGGCGGTTAATTATACAAAAGAACAACTGGAGAAGCTCGGGCTCGACAAAGTTTGGTTGCAGCCAGTCATGGTGCCTAAATGGACAAGAGGGCTGCCAGAGTATGCTTATATAGAAACCGCGCCAGGGCTAAGTAGCGTAACAGATGTTTGTGCACTAGGAGGATCTGTTTCTACCCCTGCAGCCGGTCTTAAGGCCGAAGTGATAGAGGTGCAAGGCATAGAAGAACTAGAAGAACTAGGTAGGGCAAAGATTCAAGGAAAGATTGTATTTTTTAATCGCCCGATGGACCCTACAAACATCCTCACCTTTAAAAGTTATGGGGGCTGCGTAGATCAGCGGTATTCTGGAGCCAAGGAAGCCGCAAAATACGGAGCTGTTGGTGTCGTCGTTCGCAGCATGAACCTGCGGCAAGACGATTTACCGCATACCGGGGCCATGAGTTATGGCGATTTACCCCCTAGGGCACGGATCCCGGCCTGTGCCATCAGTACCAACGGGGCCAGCTACTTAAGCAGTGCCTTAAAGATTAAACCAGACCTAAAATTTTACTTTAAACAAAATAGCAGAGTACATGCCGATGTGCAATCCTATAATGTCATCGGCGAAATTACCGGTTCTGTTTATCCAGATAGGTATATCATCGTTGGTGGACATCTAGATTCTTGGGACCTTGGTGATGGCTCTCACGACGATGGAGCGGGATGTGTTCAATCTATGGAAGTGCTTAGACTGTTCAAAGAAATGGATTACAGACCTCGTCATAGTATTCGCGTTGTGTTGTTTATGAATGAGGAAAACGGTTTGCGTGGTGGAAACAAGTATGCCGAAGAAGCCAAGCTTAAGCAAGAGCAGCACGTGTTTGCTCTAGAGAGCGACGCCGGTGGCTTTACACCTCGAGGTTTTTCTTTCGATACAGATCAGGCCAATTTCGACCAAATTCAGGGCTGGAAGTCATTGTTTAGCCCTTACTTAATTCATTACTTCGAAAAAGGCGGCGGTGGGGCAGATATCGGCCCTCTAAAGGACGGTCAGATTGTATTGGCGGGCCTTCGTCCAGATTCGCAACGCTACTTCGATCATCACCATGCAGCCAACGATACATTCGATGCGGTCAACAAGCGGGAGTTGGAGCTAGGCGCCGCAACCATGACTAGTTTGATTTACTTAGTAGACAAGTATGGAACCAAGACCGAGCTAGAGACTATTAGAAAATAATCAACAGGTTTTTTTAGGGTTTATTTAGGTCGGGAGGCGTAAACTTTTATCGGGCGTTTCGAGTAAACTATTATCGGGAGTTACTATAAAGATTTGATTTCTAAGAACAAATCGTATCTTTATAAGGCTAAGAAAAAGTGTTTATGAAAAAGATCGCTCACATTGGGAGTTTGCTGGTCTTATTGCTTTGCCTCTTTCCCGACGCAAGTTTACTCGCAAAGCAAACAGCCCGTTACGACTCGGTTCTGCAACCAAATGCCCTGGTTAAGGCATGGGTGGTAACCAAGCCCATAGATGCCTCTCGTTTTTCTAAAGATTCTGTATCTTATTATAAGGAGCAGGCCATTTTTTCTTCAAAAAACCGTCAAATTGCGGAAACCGTATACTTTACGGATTTATATATCAAGTATTCTGGTGATACCCAATTTGTAGATTCGGATTATTTCGAACCTTATAGAGATCAACCGGCCTTTCAGGAATTGATGGGTAAATATGGCTTGGATTTTGGATGGATAAACTTCTTTTACCTTTTCTGCGCATTTATAGGCTTTTATATTTCCCTTATGATGTGGATGCGGGATAAGAACGACAAGATGGCTACCCTCCTGATAAGCGTCTTTGTTGTAATTCATTCGCTCTTTATATTTCACATCTTTTTGTTTAATACCAATTTGCAGTTCCGCACACCCCATATATTGTATATGTCTGCATTGACTGCCTATTTGTATGGGCCGCTTATCTATCTATACTTTAAACGAATTACCCTAAATTATAAGTTTAGAAAAAGGGACCTGCTTCATTTTATACCAACCCTGATAATATTCATAGCGCTTTTGCCCGTACTTTTGCTCCCTTCGAGCGAAAAATTGCGAATTATGCTCGATGTGGGATGGTTGGATAGAACTCCTTATTTAGATTATGTAGTTCTCGCCAAGTTTTTATCTCTGGGGATCTATGGTTTTTTAACCTTAAGAGTATATATACGGGAGAAGGAACGCATCAATATTATGAGACGAGGAGCCCAGCGATGGATTCGTAATTTGGTAATCTTAACAGAAGCTTATGTTCTTTCTTATATAATCTATGGGTTAACACTCTTGAAGCTGATCCCTAATCCAGAATTTTTATTCGATTTGCAGATCTTGTTTATGGCAACGATGGTACTCTATGTTGGGTATACAGCCAATAGGCGTCCTAACTTGCTCTCTAGAGAATTCCTGAAAAGAAGGTCTAAGTATGTAAAATCGGGGCTTACACCTGCCTTTAGTTTCGAGCTTAAGACCCAGCTACTGGCATTATTGGAAGAAGACAAAATTTATAGAGATAACCACATCAGTTTGGCCCAGGTTTCGGATATGCTTGGGACTACTCGGCACAATACATCGCAGGTGATCAATGAACATTTTGGACTTAACTTTTTCGAACTTATCAATAGATACCGAATAAGAGAGGCGGTATCCATCTTAAGTAAAGACAAGGACCGCAACAGAAACATCATCGATGTGGCCTACGAAGTTGGCTTCAACAATAAAGTGACCTTTAATAAATCGTTCCGCAAAGAATTCGAGCAAACCCCTACGCAATACCTTAGTTCGATGAGGTTGTCGTAAAGGGAAATAGCTATCGGGAAACGATAAAGTAGATGGGCTTTGCCTTAGCACTGCTAAAAAACGAGCAAATTTAAGTATGTCAATTTGCCTATTATGGTAATCGCAACTTAGACGCATCTGCCCAATCGATAAGTGCTTGGTTGGTTTTAGTGAATTGGGCAGATCAGCCCGTCGACTAGCTTTAGTGGACGGGCTTTTTTATAAAAGCAGCTCTTCTTTGCAAAATCCCCTTTATTTTTGCTAAAATTTAGCTCGGTGCTTTACGCCTATACCAAAGAATTCCGCTATAACATCAACCTAGCGACCCCAGTAATTTTGGGGATGTTGGGGCATACCATGGTTGCTTTTATCGACAACATCATGGTAGGGCAATTGGGGACAGCAGAGTTAGCTGCTGTATCGCTGGGGAATAGTTTTATGTTTATCGCCATGAGTTTGGGGATCGGATTTTCTACAGCGATTACTCCTTTGGTAGCCGAAGCAGACGGCGAAGGAAACTTTGCCTCTGGCAAGTCCTATTTTAAACATGGTTTATTTCTATGCACCGTATTGGGGGTCGCCTTGTTTTTGATGGTATTTGCAGCCAAGCCGTTGATGTATCATATGAGTCAGCCCAAAGAAGTGGTAGACCTCGCCATGCCTTACCTTAACCTGGTCGCTATCTCTTTAGTGCCACTTATAATCTTTCAGGCCTTTAAACAATGCAGCGATGGGCTTTCCATGACACGCTACCCCATGATTGCTACCTTGGTGGCGAACATTGTCAATGTCATACTCAATTACTTGTTGATATTTGGGAAGTTTGGATTTCCACAGATGGGCATCGTCGGGGCCGCTATCGGCACCTTGGTATCTAGGGTAATTATGCTGCTTTGGCTATGGTGGCTTATGGGGAAACACCCTAAGTCCATGCCGTATGTTACGGCGATTCGGTTGTTCGACTTGGCCAAGTCTAAGATTAAAAAAATAATAGAATTGGGGCTCCCATCTGCCTTACAGATGTTTTTCGAGGTGGCCATATTTACTGCCGCAATCTGGCTTTCAGGAATTTTAGGGAAAAACCCTCAGGCGGCCAATCAGATCGCATTAAACCTCTCTTCCATGACCTTTATGGTGGCTATGGGCTTTAGTGTCGCAGCCATGATAAGAGTTGGGAACCAAAAGGGCCTCGGACGTTTTAGGGAACTCCGACGCATCGCATTTTCGATTTTTTTACTGACCTCTATTTTCGCCACAGTGTTTGGGTTGTTTTTCTTCTTATTTAATGACCAGTTGCCACTGCTGTATTTAGATCAACACGATCCGGCCAACAGAATAGACAATTTGGAAGTGCTTGGAATCGCTTCCAAACTGATGCTGATAGCGGCCATCTTTCAAATAAGCGACTCGGTACAAGTAACGGTATTAGGAGCGCTACGGGGCTTACAGGATGTTAAGATCCCCACCCTTATCACCTTTATCGCTTATTGGGTGGTTGGTTTCCCAATCTCTTATTATCTAAGCATGCACACGGCATACAAAAGCTCGGGTATTTGGATTGGATTGTTGGCAGGATTGACCATTTCTGCCATCTTTTTGTTTTGGAGATTTAACCGGCTCACCAAAAAACTGATCGCCCAGGCCTAATGGTGTGGTTATAGAAAATTAGGTAACTTGCCTTAGAAATCTATGCACTATGGAAATCCCTAAATTCTTAATAGGAGACAATACCGATAGCCCAGATGCCATCTTTGTGATACACACCGAATTCCCTCGGTTTATTATCGATCTGGCAACGGATGAACTCGAGTGGATGGAAGAGTTCGATTCGCAAGATCAGAAGGAGCTCTCCCAAGAAACCGAAAACTGCATCAAAATGGCTACAGAATTTTACGACCGCGAAATAGATCGCTACGACAATGATTGAACAATTGTTGGAATACGATACTCAGTTGTTCTTGTATCTGAACAACTTGGGCTCGGAGCCTTGGGATGGGCTGTGGCGCTTGATTACCGAAAAGTACAGTTCTATTCCTCTTTATCTCTTGCTGGTATATCTAGTCTACAAAAAATACGGCTGGCGTGGCACAGGCTTGCTATTGCTATGTGCGGCTTTAATGGTAGCCGCAACCGACCAATTGGCCAACGCCTTTAAACATGGCATACAGCGTCCTAGGCCGTGCCAAGAAGAGGCTCTAAAGGAGCTAATGCGCTACGTGGCTAAGGGCTGTGGTCGCTATGGCTACTTCTCTGGGCATGCTTCTTCCTCTATGGCTGCGGCGGTCTTTTTAGGATTGGCCCTGCGTGACCGTTATAAGTATTTGCCCTATCTATTAATTGTATGGTCGATTATTATCGCTTACAGTAGAATCTACCTTGGGGTGCATTACCCGCTAGATATCATTACAGGATTTGCCTTTGGAGGCCTTATCGGCTGGGGAACGTACAAGCTGTTTAAATACGGGTTGAGCCGCTTACCTAACTAATTTTTTTCTACCAAGTAATAATCGCGCCAAAGTCTTGGGCGGTGGCTGCGTTTTCCAGGCGCCTGTGGGTTCTGGTCGTAGCGCGTGAGGTGTTTGATGCGATAGTTGGAATAGACGGCTTTAAATAGGCTGTCATTGTCTTCGGAAACCAATACGCCGTAGCGATCGCCTTCCGGGATTTTGATGGTTCCAAAGTCGTCGGTAACCCTTGGCAGTGGCTGGCCATAAGCCCAAACCATTTCTGGGTTAAATCCGCCAAACTCATAAGACGTCAATCGGTTTTGCTGTTCGTATACTCGCAACTGAGATAAATCTTTATACTCGGGGTTATGAACAAAACTCTTGCTTAAGGGCATTCCAAAACACATAATAGCCATGATAAAGGCCACGGTGGCCAGATATACCTTATCCAGCCGCTTCTGCTTCAGCATAAAAACGATAAAGCCTCCGATGGCTGCAAGTAGTACAGCGAGCAATCCAAATAACGGCCAATTTACTTGGTAGGTATCCTGCAGAAAAAAGTAGCCCCCAATAGGCACCGCAAGGCCGATCAGCCCAACGAGACCAAACTGAAAATAAACGGGGAAAGTCTCTCGTTTGTCTGTCATGGTTTTAAAACTGCGGATGACATATTCGATATAAAAAGCGGTATTAAACGCCAATGGAATGAGCACCGGTAATAAATAGCGCGATTTTTTCTCTGGGATAATAGACAATAATACCACCGCTGCTAGCGTCCAAAACAGGCTAAAACGATAGGCCTTTTGGTTGCATACCCTTGTTTTTAGGTAGGGGTAAAGAAGTCCTACAAAGGCTGGTAATGTCCAAATCCCGCTTTGCGTAAAAAAGCTCCAATAGTAGTAAAAGGGGCGGACGTTATAGCCCGTCCAATTGGCTGTTTCTTTTTTTGTGATGGCCGCTACGGCTTCCGCATCGAACATATAGGTGTACAAATGCCACCAACCCGAGAGCGGGAGTGCCACGAATATAAAAAGCAACAAAGGGCCCATTTTAGATCGAAAGCCTTTATAGCGGTAAACGATTCCGTAGGAAATTAAAAAGGGCAATAAGAGCGCATACATAGATACAGGGCCCTTACTCATAAAGGAGGCCCCGAAGAATATCGCTGCCAATAAAGCCAAGCGATAGCTCCCTTTCGGTTGCCTAAAGAATTGCCAAAGCAGATAAATACACGCCATCATAAAGGCATGGGTAAAGATGTCCCATTGCCCATTTCGGCCCGCAAAGATGATATAAAAAGAGGTCGCAAGGATAGAGGCGGCGAGCATGGCGTACGCTTTGTCCTCTACCAACAATCGTCCCAGTCGGTAGGCAAACAAAACCAGCATTAAGGCCATCAAAGCGGCGGGTAGGCGCAAGTAGCCTAGCTTGTCGAATCCAAAGGTCATCCCCGATATTGCAGTAAGCCAGGTAGGTAAAGGGGGTTTTTGGTAACGTGGCTCCCCATTTAGTGTGGTCAACACCCAATGCCCATCGTCGACCATTTCGCGGGCGGTGGTAAAATTACGTGCCTCCATGATGTTGATCCCGATGGCATCGAGATTTACAAAGAAGATCCCGAAACAAATCAGGGCTAGCGCCAGCAAGGGTTTTTTATTGAGCAGCTTCACGTTTTTCTTTTTTACCGATCATGATGTTGCGGATGTAAACAATCAGGCCAGAGCCATGTCCTACCATCAGCACCACATCTTGTCTAAAGATAGCATAGATCAAAATAAGAGAAGCCCCTAGTACGCTTAGACGCCAAAAACCGATGGGTAATTGCGAGGTTTTGGTACGTTCGGACACTAGCCATTGGTATATAAAACGGAAGGTAAAGACGATTTGCGCAATGCTTCCCAACCACAATAACCAAGTAGGGATGTCTGCATTGTTGAACAATTGATCGATATCGTATTCGCCATTGTTATAACCGTAGATGACGATTAAAACAGGGAAAATAAGGAGGAAAATACGGAACCATACTGGCGATTTTTGCCATTCGCCCTGCAACTGCAAATTTCGGATATAGATAAAATAAGTAAGGGTTTGCCCAAGCATGATGGCGAAATCGTCCCTTAGGTACCCATAGACAAATAATAAAAAACTGGCGAGTAAACTCAGTTTCCAAAAAAGCGATGGGGTAACGATTCGTCTGTTTTTCTCGGATAGCAACCATTGGACGATTAGGCGTCCAGAGAAGAGGGCTTGAGCCAAAAATCCGATGCTAGTAATAAGCAGCTCATTCATCCGCGCTCTTTTATGTCGTAGTTGATGTACTTACGCTTCATCCATAAATAGGCAAAACAATCGGAAAGCGGTCCTAACAAGCGGTTCCACAAGCCAAACTTGGCCGTTCCGGCTACTCGCGGAAAGTGTCGAACAGGCACCTGCAGCACGTTCCCGTTCTGCAAGAGTATCATGGCGGGTAAAAAACGGTGCAAGCCCTTAAACATGGGGATGCGCTTGGCCATGTCGGTACGGATCACCTTTAAGGGACAACCCGTATCGTCCATGCCATCGTGAGTAAAACTTCTACGAATGCCATTGGCGATTTTGGATGACATGTTTTTTACAAAGGAATCCTTTCTATCTGCACGGACCCCAGTGATAAGGTCGTAGTTGTCTGTATGAGCCAATAGCAGGTTAAAATCTTCTGGAGCCGTCTGTAAATCGCTATCGATATACCCGAGCCAAGGGGTTTCCACGTGGTCGAACCCGGCCTTGATGGCCGCGCTCAATCCGCGATTCTCTACAAAGCTGATAAAATGAAAATGTGGGTTGCGCTCGCAGATGGTCCGAATCATGGACAGGCTATCGTCCTTAGATCCGTCGTTCACAAATAACACCGCCGCAGGTATGCTGGCCACTTCTAGATAGGCGGCCATTTGGGTCTCTACCCGTTGCAAGTTGTCTTCTTCGTTATAAACGGGTACGATAATGGTAAATTCTGGCATGCAGCGGAAGATTAGCTTTTGCAAAAGTATTTATTTTTCGACAATAACACAGAACCATAAAAAGCTGTTTCTTTGTATTACTTAAAAGCGATGAAAGTAATAGTTACAGGTGCGGCAGGTTTTATAGGCTCTCATACAGCAGAACGCCTTCATAGTTTAGGTCACGAAGTGGTGGGGCTCGATAATTTTTCTTCTTATTACGACCCAACGCTTAAACGACAAAATGCTAAAGTTCTGCAGCAGAATGGCATTGTAGTTAATCATTTTGACCTACGGACCGATAAGCTCTCGGAACTTCTAACCAAGGGGGTAGACGCCATTGTTCATTTTGCGGCTCAACCAGGGATTGCAGCCACTAGTACTTTCGAACAGTACTTATCCAATAATGTGCTGGCCACCCAACGGCTGTTGGACCATATCGATACCTTAGAACACAAGCCTTATTTTGTAAATATCGCAACCTCTTCCATCTATGGTCTGGTAGCTACCATGGCAGAAGACGAGGCTCCCAAGCCAGCCTCTTGGTATGGTGTAACTAAACTCGCAGCAGAGCAGTTAGTACTCGCTCAGGTCCGAAGAGGCCTATTAAAGGGTACTTCGTTGCGACTCTATTCTGTATATGGACCCAGAGAGCGCCCCGACAAATTATATACCCGCCTGATCGATTGCGGGCTAAACGGGAAGGCTTTCCCATTGTTCGAAGGGAGTTTGGAGCATCTCCGTAGCTTTACCTATGTTTCGGATATCGTAGATGGCGTGGTTGCTGCTCTAGAGCGACAAGACGCGAGTAATGGAGAGATCTTTAACCTTGGTACAGAAGAAGAGAATACGACTGCCGCTGGTATCGCTGCCGTAGAGAAGTTATTGGGGTATCCCATAGAGAAAGCCATGATGCCGCCAAGAGCAGGGGACCAGTCCCGTACCTGTGCCAATATCGATAAGGCCAGAAGGGTACTAGATTATAACCCGAATACTTCTTTAGAGGAGGGAATTCGAAAACAAATCGATTGGTTTAAACACCAAGCTTCTTAGTTCGTTTCGGAAAGAGCCAAGAGTTCCATGGCTGCGTGGTAAGGAGTGGTTTGCTGCGCCTTTAGTCGATCTAACTGAGACTCCAACGCCTTTTTAATTTTTTTGTTTCCATAAAAGTTCGATAGTAGACGATGCGAGATGGTTTGCTCTAGCCAATACCGCAGTTGCTCATTTCTGCGGGTATCAAAATCGCCCGAATATTGGGTTTGCCTTTGGAATTCCATCAATAGCTTCCAGGTCTTATCAATCCCAGTACCTTCCAAGGCAGAGGCTTCTAGCGTTTTTGGAACCCAACCGTTGTCTTTAGGCGGGTAGAGATGTAGGGCTCTATTAAAGGCAAGCTTGGCCTGTCGAGCTGCTTTTTTATTCTCTCCGTCGGCTTTGTTGATCACGATGGCATCGGCCATTTCTATAATACCGCGCTTAATACCTTGTAATTCGTCTCCGGCACCTGCTAGTTTTAGCAAGAGGAAAAAATCTGTCATGGAGTGTACCGCGGTTTCGCTCTGTCCAACACCAACGGTCTCGATGATAATAACATCAAATCCTGCAGCTTCGCACAAAATAATGGCCTCCCGAGTTTTCCGGGCAACGCCTCCCAGCGAATCCCCACTAGCCGATGGCCGTATATAGGCATTGGGTTGCTGTACCAGCTGTTCCATACGAGTCTTATCGCCCAAAATACTTCCTTTGCTAAGGCTGCTGCTAGGGTCCACAGCAAGCACTGCTACCTTATGCCCAAGATTAAGTAAGTGGATTCCCAATTGCTCGATAAAGGTACTTTTGCCTACACCTGGAACACCGGTAAGTCCAATACGCAACGAGTTACCGCTATGTGGAAGGCAATTTTTTACCAGCTCGGAGCCCTGTATCTGATGCTTGTTCGCCGTGCTTTCGATAAGGGTAATACCTCTCGATAGGGCCGTGATATCCCCTTTCAAAAGATCTACCACCAACTCATCGGCTTTGGGGACGTGTCGCTTTTTAGAACGCAGACGCGCTGCGGCCTTAGGGTTTAGTCCTTCCGGTGGAATAATTCCTTCTTTTTCCTTTAGGATGTTTTTCTTCGATTTGGGCACAGGTGCTATTTCAGTTCCATCTTAAGCGGAACAACTACTTTGTCCCAAGCAAGGAGCAATACCATAGAACCGGCAGGATCCGAGTCTATTACGTTGATGGAAAATTGTTCTTGCACACTGATGCTTTCCGAAACCGTAGCAGTGGCGTTAACCACATCATATTCTGGTTCTCTGGCCGGTTTCTGATCTGTAAAGCGAACGCCCCACGAATACATTTGCGAATTAAAGATGACCTGCCATTGGGTTTCACCTGGGATGGTCCAAAGGGTATAAACTCCCGCAGGTAGTTCTTGCCCTTCCACCAGTAAGTCTTTGTTGGTGGTAAAGGTTGAGGCCTCGTTGGCGCCAGTTCGCCATACTTCATCGTAGGGCACCAAGTCTCCAAAAACAACGCGGTCCTTTTTAGAAGGAGCACAGTAGAACAAGTCGATGGATAAGTCACCTTGAGTATAACTTACCTGTTGCTCTGGGCTGTGTTTTTTAGTGTTGTTCTTTAGGACCGGGCCTAACACAAAAAAGAAGAGCAGTGCGAGTCCAATTAGACCCCCTACTACCCATAATAGTATCTTAGCTGTTTTACTCATAATGACTAGATTTATAGTAATTAAAGATACTAATTTTTGAAGGAAGCCATTTTTTTTGCAACAGCCGTAATTTTGATTCGTCTTTAGATCGAACAGCAACCAAAAAAACCATCAAGTTGTCCAACACTTTACTCATTGAGCAATGCCGAGCGCACAATCCCAAGGCGCAGATGCAGCTTTATAAGCAATACTGCGAGGGTATGTTCGTGGTTGCCAGTAGGTATATGAAGGACGCTGCCGCGGCCGAGGATGCATTACAGGAGGCCTTCATCAAAGCCTTTACCAAATTGCACCAATACAAAGGGGACGTCACCTTTGGGGCCTGGCTAAAAAGGATCGTAGTCAACACCTGTTTGGATGCCATCAAAGCAAGAAAGCTAGAGATGAACCAACTAAACGAAGAGACCATGAGCATCGTAGAAGAAGACACTTGGGAAGTGGACGATTCTATAACAGCGGGAGAGGTGGCGGAAGCCATAGAAACGCTGTCGGATCCATATAAAACAGTGGTTAAGCTCTTTTTGATGGAGGGCTACGACCATCAGGAGATTTCAGAAATTATGCAGATCTCCGAAAGCGCTTCGCGGACTAATTTATTCCGCGGGAAGAAACGATTGAAAGAACAACTAAAACACTTGCGCTATGGCACAGGACATTAGAGAAATGATGAAAGGGCACCGGCCAGAAGGTTCCGGACTCTCAGAAGGACATGAATTGCGCTTTGAGGCCCGACTTAAAGAGGCTTTCACCGAGGAGAAGAAAAAGAACAATAGTTTCTTCTATCTAAAAATCGCTGCATCTGTAGTAGTGTTTATGGGGCTGGCCTACTTTACATTTTTAGGGCCAGACACAGAGGTAGTAGGGCCAGATATCGTGCAGGATTCGCCAGTAACAGAAACACCTGTGCTTACCTTGGGAGACTTATCTCCTGATTTAAAAAAGGTAGAAGATTTTTATACCAACGGGATATCTGTACAATTGGCTTCCTTGGAAGTGAATGACGATAACCGTGAGCTGATCGACTCTTATCTAAATCGACTGGCCGAACTGGATACCGAATACCAAAAACTTAATAAAGAATTGAACGAGGCAGGGCCTACAGAGGCAACCATCACTGCTTTGATCGATAACTTGCAATTGCGTTTGGAAATGCTGTTCAAACTAAAAAACAAGTTAAACGAATTAAACAATCTAGAAAATGAACAGTTTAAGAACATTCAAGCATAGCCTGCTAGTGGCAGGGATGCTGCTAAGCTCGGCCTGGGTGGTTGGTCAGACCTCCTATAAAGAGACCTTCGATGTAAACAAAGATGCGGTAATAGAGGTAAATACCTCGCACACCAATGTGATCTTCGAAACATGGAACAAAGATAAAGTAGAAGTTTATGCCTACATCGACGACGATAAGCTAAGCAACAAAGAGAAAGAAGAGCTCTTCGATAATTGGAAGATCGATGTGCTTGGGAACAGTAAAAAAGTCGTGATTTCGAGCAACCATGGAGACTGGTCTGGCTGGAATTCGGATGCTTTAAGTAGTGCTTTAAGTGCCTTAGGTGAAATGCCTTCTATGGAGGCTTTAAGCGAAATGCCATCTATGGAAGGAATGCCTATGATGGACATCGATGTAGAGGTGCCAGAATTACCGGAATACGAGGACTTTCCGCAATGGCCCTTTAGCAAAGACAAGCCATCTGTACGATCTAAAAATGGGTCTACTTCATACACTTTCGACCATAACGTCAATATCGAGTTTGACGAGGATGAATATAAAAAGAACAAGCAAGCCTATGTCGATAAGCTAAACCGCAAATATGGTAGCAACGCCACTGTAGCCGAGACCGATAAGTGGTTGGCCGAAGTAGATAAATGGGCCGAAGAATTCTCTGCCCTTATGGAAGAGTGGGGCGAGGATTTCGGGAAGGAATTTGAAGAAAAATTCGGGCCAGAATTCGAACAACAAATGGAAGCCTGGGGCGAGTCTTTTGGGAAAAGCATGGAAGCTTGGGGCGAAGAATTTGGCGAAAAGTTTGCCGAAGAGATGGAAGTCTGGGGCGAACAATTTGGAAAAGACATGGAGAAATGGGCAGAGCAGTTTGAAGAAGATGCAGAGAAGTGGGCCGAAGGATACGAGAACGAATACGATCACGATTCTAAAAAAGTACACGTAAAGGGTTATGGCGGAAGTGTAAAAGCTAATAAAACCATCATTATTAAAATGCCAAAAGGGACACGTACCAAAGTGGACGTTCGCCACGGTGAATTAAAGATGGCAGACGCTTATAACCTTAATGCAAAACTAAACTACGCAAGATTTACAGCAAATAGCGTCGATGGGGGTTCCACCCTCATCGATGCTTCCTATGCGCCAGTAGAAGTAAACCAATGGAAGGCCGGAGAATTGATGCTTAATTTTGTAGAAGACTGTCGCATCAACCAAGTAGATAAAATTAGCGTTAATGCCAATTCTAGCGATGTAACTGTGCTTTCTATGGATGGGCAGGGATTCTTTTCTGGGTCTATCGGGCATTTGTACATCAATAAAGTAGGGGACAACTTTAGCACCTTAGATGTGGTGTTAGAGAACAGCGATGCGACCATCACCCTTCCTAACAATGCCTTTGCTTTTTATTATAACGGACGACGCTCTCGGGCTCAGTTACCAAAGGATCTGGTTATTACATCAGAGAACAAGAACAGTAACAACACTGTTTATAGAGCTTATCATAAATCACAAAGCTCCCAAAGTGCCATTTCTATATCTGCTGCTTATAGCAATCTAAAATTACAATAGGGAACTAGATTGCCTTGTGGCAAACAGTTCCCTAATTCCTTTCTTTATCACAATGATCCCGCTAGCGGGATTTTCTTGTTTCTAGGCACTAAAAAAGCCACCTCGAGCAACTATGGAACCTCGAGATGGCCGTACAACCACTGCCTATAGTGTTTAGGCGTCTTTATTCAGTTTTTTGGTCAGGATAAACCCGGTAAATAAACCAGCTCCTGCCATTAAGAAGATCACTCCTGGGTAAGCCACGTCTTCATTCATATCCAAGCCTTGGACCAAGCCTGCGGCAAAAAGAATCCCAAGCCCGATTCCCATAAGCAAACAGGCAAAGTTGATTACCAACACCTTCCAGATGGGGGTTATTCTGCGCTGCTTATTGTAAAAGATAGAAGCCTCTGCTCCCTTTTCGATGAGGGCCATGCGCTCCTTGTTACGCGCAGAGATAAAGAGGTAAAATATTCCGAAGATCACTCCGAAGATGATCAGTAAAACGAAGATTTCTGGATTTTGCATATTGTTTGTTTTTTAGGTTTTATCGATTTATTTGTTCTTAAGACGCAGGGGGTAAAGAAGTGGTTACAACTTTATTCGTAATTTTCTTAAAATTTGATGTAACCGGACAGCGCAAAGCGACGTCTTACCTTAAAATGCAAAACGACACTGACCAATACCTCATCCAACAAACCTTGGCCGGCGATAGCCGAGCCTATGGAGAACTGGTACGCCGCTATCAGGATTTGGTGTATACGGTAGCCATCCGCATGCTAAAGGTAAAGGAAGAGGCAGAGGAGGTCGCTCAGGACAGTTTTATTAAGGCCTATGAGGCTTTAGAGAGTTATAGGGGAGAATCTAAGTTTTCGAGCTGGTTGTACAGCATAGCGTACCGCAAAGCCTTAGACAGGATTCGCAAGAACAAACGCAGCCAAACAATGGAGTTGTTAGAAGAGATTACCCCAAACCAAGCGGCTGATGTAGAACATGCCTTGGCGGCGCTCGAAGCCGCAGAACGAAAACAATATATACAGCGCTGTATCGCGGCGCTCCCAGAGCAAGAAGCGGCATTGGTGACCTTCTATTATTTCGAAGAGCTCTCTGTAAAAGAGATCGCCGCCATCACCGACCTTAGTGTCGATAACATAAAAGTTAAATTATACCGAAGCAGAAAGAAATTGTTTAGCTTGCTAAAAGATTTTATGCTTCCAGAATATACCAGCAGCAATGGACAAGCAATTTAAAGACAAAGACCCGCTAATGATGGATTTGGTAAAAGAGGCCGGCCTAGAAAGTCCCTCTAAAGAATTTACCAAAAATGTAATGGCCCATTTAAAACCAAAAACGGAGACAACAGCAGTGGTTTATCGCCCCTTAATCGGGAAGACCACTTGGATCGTAATCGGTTTGTTGGCACTGGCGGTATTGTTGTTTGTGTTTTTTGTTCCTGTAGGGGCGCTTCCGATGGCTAATAACTTATTCGACGGTATTTCTTTGGAGCTTGGCAATGGCTGGCAACCAGAGTTATCCAAAACCAGTATGTATGCCTTGGGCTGCATGGCCTTATTCCTGGTGCAAATCCCCTTTTTAAAACGCTATCTAGAACAACGAGTTTAACCCATAAAAAAACCCGAAGCATGTGCTTCGGGTTTTTTGTTTAGTCTTCTACCAAGACCCATTCTCCTTTATCCAGAAGCGGGATGGCTTGCTTGTATTTAAGCGTTTTGTTTTCTCCCGACATCACATTCTTGATGGTTACCCGATCGTTTCTACCGATCTTGGGTTTGTCGCGGGTAATGGTCTCTGTAATCTGCTGTTGCGGTTGTTGGGTATTTCCTGCAGCACGCGTTTGAGCAGCACGCTCGTCCATGTTCATGATCTCTTCTTTCTTCTCACTAAGCTTTTGCTTAGGGCGTACTTGTTGCGCCTCGCGGATCTGCTGTTGGTTTTCCTGCGGAAGCTCTCCCTTAAACAAGAAAGAAATCACCTCCTTGTTTACCTTTTCGATCATGGCCTTAAATAATTCGAAGGCTTCGAACTTATAGATTAAAAGCGGGTCCTTTTGTTCATGTACCGCCAACTGAACAGATTGCTTTAATTCGTCCATCTTGCGCAAGTGGGTCTTCCAGGCATCGTCTATGATGGCTAAAGTGATGTTCTTTTCGAAATCTTGCACCAACTGCTTCCCTTCGGTCTCGTAAGCCTTCTCTAGGTCTGTGGCTACGTTTAGCGTTTTGATCCCGTCTGTAAATGGAACCAAGATGCGCTTAAACTTATCGCCCTGGTTTTCGTAAACATTCTTGATAACAGGGAAGGCCATATCGGCATTGCGAACCATCTTGTCCTGATAATGCTGGTATGCTGCCTTATAGATCCGGCCTGCGATTTCTTGTACGCCTAAGTCCTCGAATTCTTCTTTACTCACTGGCGAACTCATAGAGAAATAACGGATCAATTCAAACTCGAAGTTTTTATAGTCCTGGGCCGTTTTGTTGGTATCGGCAATAATCTCTACGGTATCAAAGATCATATTGGCGATGTCTACCTGTAAGCGCTCCCCAAACAGGGCATTATAGCGGCGTTTGTACACCACCTCGCGCTGGGCATTCATCACATCATCATATTCCAATAATCGCTTACGGATTCCAAAGTTGTTCTCTTCTACCTTTTTCTGTGCACGCTCGATGGATTTGGAGATCATGGAATGCTGAATCACTTCGCCCTCCTTTAATCCCATGCGGTCCATCATCTTAGCGATACGTTCGCTTCCAAAAAGGCGCATTAGGTTATCTTCCAAAGACACATAGAACTGCGAACTACCTGGGTCTCCTTGTCGTCCGCTACGTCCACGCAGCTGACGGTCTACCCGTCTAGAGTCGTGTCGCTCTGTTCCTACGATGGCCAAACCACCTGCATTCTTCACTTCGTCAGATAATTTGATATCCGTACCACGCCCTGCCATGTTGGTGGCGATGGTTACGATTCCACCTACCCCGGCTTCTGCTACAATATCTGCCTCTTTTTTATGGAGCTTAGCATTTAATACGTTGTGGGGTACGTTGCGAATGCCAAGCATACGGCTGAGCAATTCCGAGATTTCTACAGAAGTAGTACCGATTAGCACCGGACGTCCCGCTCTGGAGAGCTCCGTCACTTCGTCAATAACGGCATTGTACTTTTCGCGTTTGGTCTTATAAATTTTATCGTCTCTATCAAATCGGGCGATCGGTCTGTTAGTTGGTATCTCTACCACATCCAAGGTGTAGATTTCCCAAAGTTCCCCGGCTTCTGTCACCGCGGTACCTGTCATCCCCGATAGTTTTCGGTACATACGGAAGTAGTTTTGCAAGGTGATGGTTGCAAAGGTCTGGGTCATCGCCTCGATCTTTACATTTTCCTTGGCTTCGATGGCCTGGTGTAAACCATCGCTATAACGACGCCCGTCCATAATACGACCGGTTTGTTCGTCTACGATAAGCACCTTGTTTTCCATCACCACATACTGGGTGTCCTTTTCGAATAGCGCATAGGCCTTAAGCAGCTGGTTCATGGTATGGATGCGCTCGCTCTTTATTCCAAAGTCGCGAAATAGGTCTTCTTTTAGCTCGGCTTCTTCTTCTGGAGAAAGTCCTTGGTCCTCGATCTTGGCGATCTCTGTCCCCATCTCTGGCATGACAAAGAAATCTGGGTCGTCTGCACCCGATAAGTGGTTAATTCCCTTATCTGTCAATTCGATCTGGTTGGTCTTCTCGTCGATTACAAAGTACAACTCGGCATCTACCTTAGGCATCTCCCGGTTGTTATCGGCCATATATTGATTCTCGGTCTTCTGTAGTATTTGTTTCACCCCTTCTTCCGATAGAAACTTGATAAGGGCTTTATTTTTAGGTAACCCACGGAATACACGCAGCAATTGGAAACCACCTTCTTTGTTGTCTCCTTCTTTGATAAGGCGCTTGGCCTCCGAAAGTACTCCGGTTAATAATTTGCGTTGTACAGTAACCAAATCCGAAATCTTCGGTTTCAGTTCGTTGAATTCGTGGCGGTCTCCTTGTGGAACTGGTCCGGAAATAATCAAGGGCGTTCGCGCATCATCGATGAGTACAGAGTCTACCTCATCCACAATGGCGTAGTGGTGTGGACGTTGTACCAGGTCGACCGTAGCATGCGCCATATTATCTCTTAAGTAATCGAACCCAAATTCGTTATTGGTTCCGTATGTGATGTCCGCGTTATAAGCAGCGCGTCGCTCTGGGCTATTCGGGCGGTGGTTGTCGATACAATCGACACTCATCCCATGGAATTCAAAGATAGGAGCCATCCATGCACTATCTCGACGGGCTAGGTAGTCATTAACTGTAACCAAATGCACCCCGTTCCCAGCAAGGGCGTTGAGGTAAACAGGTAGGGTAGCTACCAAGGTTTTACCTTCTCCTGTTTGCATCTCGGCAACCTTCCCTTCGTGCAGGGCGATCCCTCCGATAAGCTGTACATCGTAATGAACCATGTCCCAGGTAACCTCTTTTCCGGCTGCATCCCAAGAGTTTTTCCAAATGGCAAATTCGCCATCCAGACTTACATAATCCTTGTCGGCCGATAATTCTCTATCGAATGGGCTGGCGTTTACCTTTAGGGTTTCGTTGTCTTTAAAGCGTTGTGCGGTTTCTTTAACCACGGCGAAGGCTTCTGGCAAAATTTCGTTAAGGCTAGCCTTTTCTACCTCGTAGCGGTCGTCCTTAAGAGCGTCTATCTGGTTGTAGATGTTTTCTTTTTCGTCGATGTCTTCTTCCACATCGGCTGCTTTTAACAAATCATCGATCTGTTGCTGAATCTCTTTCTGATCTTCACGGATCTTAGCTCTAAAAGCATCGGACTTGGCGCGAAGCTCGTCCAAAGACAATTTTGCCACTGCTCCTTGGTGGTTTTTGACAGCATCCACCAATGGTTGGATCTCGCCAATGTCTTTCTTGGATTTATCTCCAACAAATACTTTTAATACATTATCTAATAGTCCCATGATGTTATAAGGTTATTGCCGATCGCCCCTTTCAGTGTGGTTAGTTGCTGTTTGGGCAGGCAAAAAAAAAGTCTCAAACCCGTTTTCAGGGAGAGACTTTTTCGTAATTATTTCATTTCTTATTAATATTCGTCTTCATTCCATAGGTAATCGTCATCGGTCGGGTAGTCCGGCCAGATTTCCTCGATGGAATCGTAGCTTTCTCCTTCATCTTCAATCGCCTGTAGGTTTTCGACCACTTCTAATGGCGCACCCGTTCGGATGGCGTAGTCGATCAATTCGTCTTTGGTGGCAGGCCAAGGGGCGTCACTCAAGTAAGACGCTAATTCTAATGTCCAGTACATAACAGAATTAAGGTTAAATTTCCTGCAAAAATAATTTTTTAAGCGAAAAAGCCAAGAAAAATCAAAATTATTTCCGCACTATTTTAAAGAACGTGTTCCTCAGAGCTTCATTTGGGTGAAATCCCTTTATTTATCGGGACTTCTAAATTTTGTCTGGTACCCACTTAATCTCTTCGGCTCCTAGCTCAAAGGACAATTTCCGTGCCAGTACAAATAAATAGTCAGATAGGCGGTTAAGATAGGCTAGGGCCAAGGGGTCAACTGCTTCATTTTCCGATAACAATGTCGCTAGTCGTTCGGCTCTGCGGCAAACACAGCGGGCCAAATGACAATATGACACAGTGGTGTGACCTCCAGGCAGCACAAAGTGTGTCATCGGTGGCAGACTATCGTTCATTCGGTCTATACTATTTTCTAAAAAACCGATGTTTACCAGGTCTATCTTAGGGATGTTGAGCCGCTCTTTACCAGATTTGAGCATGGCTTTTTCTGGATCGGTGGCTAACATGGCACCTAGGGTAAATAGCCGGTCTTGAATATGTACCAATTCTTCTTTAAACACTTGTTCTATTTCCTGATCTCTAATGAGACCGATATAAGAGTTGAGTTCGTCTACAGTGCCGTAACTCTCTATTCGTATATGATGCTTGGGGACTCGGGTGCCTCCAAATAGCGCGGTGGTGCCTTTGTCTCCGGTTTTGGTATAGATCTTCATGAGGGATCGATATTAGTAGGATCTTCCTTTTTGTCCAGATAATTGCGCCGAAAACTTCTACGGCCGCGAGACCGACGACTTTTGGTCATGCGTTGGTTATTCCACAGTACCAATAGGAGCAATACGAATAATATGCCTAGGTAAAAAAGCATGGTTTAATGCGGGTCTTAGTTTGGATAAAGATACGATTATTTTGTGCGGACGTCGCTTTCGACCATCCCATCCATCAACCGAATAACACGGTGGGCATGTTCTGCGATATCTTCTTCGTGAGTTACCAAAATAACGGTGTTCCCAGCTTTGTGAATCGCATCAAAAAGCTCCATGATTTCTATGGAGGTCTTTGAGTCTAAGTTTCCAGTAGGCTCATCTGCCAAAATAATAGAAGGCTTGTTTACCAAAGCGCGTCCAACTGCTACCCGTTGGCGCTGCCCACCAGATAGTTGATTTGGGCGGTGGTCCATTCTATCAGCAAGCCCTACGTCCGTCAGTACTTCTTCAGCTCTTTTTACCCTTTGGCTTTTACTAGCTCCGGCATAGATCATTGGGAGCGCAACATTTTCTAAGGCGGTAGTGCGCGGCAATAAATTGAACGTTTGGAAAACAAAACCGATCTCGGTATTACGAATTTCGGCCAATTCGTCGTCGTTCATGCTGCTTACATCACGGCCGCTCAGTTCGTAGGATCCCGAAGTCGCTGTGTCGAGACAACCCAAAAGATTCATCAAAGTAGACTTTCCAGAACCCGATGGTCCCATCAAGGCGACAAATTCACCCTTTTCAATGTCCAGATCGATGCCTTTTAAAACCTTAACCACTTCTTGACCAAGTGGAAAGTCTCTACGGATGTCTCGAATCTTGATAACGGTACTCATAGGTAGGATGGTTTTAGCTGCAAGATAATTGTTTTTAGCATAAGACGGCAGTAGGTTTGAAGTGTTACATCCTCAGGTTAAAATGTTGTTTTCGCTGCCCCGGTCGAATACACACCATGCCCCATGAATAGCAATCTATACTAACATTTATCCGTGGGTCTGCAACTATTCTATTCCAGGTATTTTGCATGCCTTTACTCCAATGGATGTCATCTATTAGCAACAGTCCATCTTCCGTTAACTTAGGTAGAAGGTTTTCGAAATACCTCCAGGTCTGCTCGGCGCCATGATCGCCGTCCAAATAAATCAATTCAAATGTACTTTGATCCTGTTCTAAAAATCCATCGAAGCGATTATTCAGTAAATTCAGCTTCGGATGTGCGAGTGGTGCCAAATGTTTTTCGGCCATCGCAAGGGTGTTTGCACAGCCTTCTATGCTGGTGATCTTTGCGACTGGATTTGCCAAGCAAAGCGCGGCGGTCCCCAAGCCCATGGAAGTTCCTAGCTCTAGGATGCTTTGTGGTTTTAGATGTCTGCACATCGCCATCAATCTTAGCTGGTCACTCTTGGACATGCCAGCAACCCTAGCTACTTTGTTTACCCTCCTCTTGTTGCCTTTAAATACTTTAGATCCAGAACCCAAATCGTTCATGATGAACTGGGTTGGATCGCTGAGTAATCCTCTGCGGTGAGAGATTAGAGGCTTTTTTAGCTCCATTGGCAATGGCCCTTTAATCCCTTTTGTAAGCAAATCGTAAACAAAAGGAGAATGTACCCCATGGGTATTGGTAGAGCGAGCTAAAAAGGATAGGTATGAGCGGATGGCAAACCACATACTAGCCTTCCAATTTAGCCGATAGTTCGAACCAACGTTCGGTTTTGGTATCGAGCGATTCGATAATTTGTTGCAGTTCCTTAGAACGATCTTCTAAGGTGGCTTGGTCCCAATCTTCGGAGCCAAACTTAGCTTCCAACTTTTCTCGCTCCCTTTCCAAGTTTGCGATTTCACGCTCCAGTTTCTGAAATTCTTTTTGTTCGTTATAGCTTAATCGGCCTCCCTCGTCTTTAGATTTCCAGCTGTTTTTTTCCTTCTTCTCTTTGGTCTGCGCATCGGAGGGTTTGCTTTCTTGGTAGATGCGATAGTCTGTGTAATTACCAGGAAAATCGATAATCTTACCGCCACCTTCGAACACAAATAAATGGTCTACTATTTTATCCATAAAATAGCGGTCGTGCGAGACTACGATTAAACATCCAGGGAAGTCGATTAAAAATTGCTCGAGCACATTTAGGGTGACAAGGTCTAAATCGTTGGTGGGCTCGTCCAAAATTAAAAAGTTCGGGTTTTGGATTAATACCGTACATAAATACAAGCGTTTGCGCTCCCCTCCACTTAGCTTTTCTACAAAATCGTATTGTTTTTTACGGTCGAATAAAAAGCGCTCGAGCAACTGTGAGGCCGAGATTTGCCTTCCCTTTTTAAGTGGGATATAATCGCCGTATTCTCGAATGACTTCGATGACTTTTTGTCCTTCTTTAATCTCGATTCCTCCTTGGGTGTAATACCCAAAATGGACTGTTTCTCCGACAACTACCTTCCCGCCATCGGGGAGTATGCTGCCGGTAATCAGATTTAAAAAAGTAGACTTTCCTGTGCCGTTCTTCCCAATAATCCCCATGCGTTCACCCCGTTGGAAGTGATAATCGAAGCCATCCAGTAGCGAGGTTTCATCGTAGCTTTTCCGCAGTCGATGCAACTCGACTACTTTGGTGCCAAGTCGCTCCATATTGAGTTCTAATTCTACTTCCTGATCCTTTCGGCGTTGATGGGCTCGGTCCTTGATGTCTTTAAAATCGTCGATACGCGATTTGCTCTTGGTGGTTCGGGCCTTGGGTTGTCGACGCATCCAATCGAGCTCTTTCTTAAATAGTTGCTTGGCTTTACCAGTCTCTATAGCAAATTGTTCTATTCGTTGCGCTCGTTTATCCAGATAATAGGCATAATTGCCCTTGTAGCTATACAAATGGCCATGGTCCAATTCTACGATTTCATTACAAACCCGTTCCAAAAAGTAGCGATCGTGGGTCACCATAAACAAGGTGATGCCTGCATTGGCTAAAAACTGCTCTAACCATTCGATCATGTCTAAGTCTAAATGGTTGGTCGGCTCGTCCATTATTAGCAACTCTGGTTCCGATAACAAGGCATTGCACAAGGCCAGGCGTTTTTTCTGCCCTCCGCTAAGATCGCCTACGCGATGATTGATATCTGTTAGTTTAAACCGAAAAAGTAGTTGTTTATAGCTGGTCTCGAAATCCCAGGCATTATGGGCGTCCATTTGGTCGTAGGCTATTTGATATGCCTTTTGGTCGTCGGGGTTTTCTAAAGCATGTTGGTAACGCTCAATTACCTCTAGCACAGGTTTGTCCAAGGATAATATGGTTTGCTCTATGCTGAGTTTTGGGTCTAAGTCGGGTTCCTGATCGATAAAGGCGACCCGCAAATTTTTTCTATAGATCACTTCGCCACTGTCTGCTTGGTCTGCCCCAGACAAAATATTGAGTAAAGAAGTCTTCCCAGAACCATTTTTGGCAACAAAGCCAATTCGCTGGCCAGCATTGATTCCAAAAGAGATGCCCTCGAAGAGCACCCGCTCCCCATACGATTTGGAAATATTTTCTACAGAAAGGTAGTTCATAAGCGTTTTTTGCAAAATAATCGATTTTAAAGGGGATACCGAAATATTGTTTTATAATTACGCTCGTTAACCTATATTTGTTAATTAACAACCCAATCTTACTATGCAAATACGGTATTTGCTCTATGTTTTTATACTGTTAATCGGAGTAAGTTCCTGCATCCCGACCAAAAAGCTCACCTACTTACAGGAGACCGAACAACAGCAAGATTCTGTCATTCCTATCCATAAGGAAGAGGATCCTTATCGCCTACAGATCAACGACCTGTTGAGTATAAGGGTAAAGGCATTGGATGACAATCTGGTGAGTATTTTCAACCCAATTAGCGACAATAATCCAAATGCCACCACCGAAGAAAAGCTTTATTACGAAGGTTTTTTGGTCGATCGGCATGGGAATATCCGAATCCCGGTTATCGGGGAAATGGCGGTATTAGGACTTACCTTGGAAGAGGTGCGTATAAATTTAGAAGAGATTCTCCTTAAGGATTACTTTAAAGAAACCTCCAATGTTTTTGTGACCGTTAAATTGGCAGGGATTCGTTATACCATCAATGGCGAAATTGGAAACCCTGGATCGGACATTATTTATAGGGAGCAAGCAACGATTATGGAGGCTATTGCTAATAGTGGAGATATCGAAGTAACCGGCGATCGTACCGACGTGGTTATTATTAGGCAATATCCTATAGGCCAAAAAGTGCATCATTTAGATTTAACGGATATCAATGCCATGAACTCACCTTATTACAATTTACAACCTAACGATTTGATATTGATTAATCCGCTACCACAAAAATCCTCAGGTACCGGGATCACAGGCTTGCAGTCGGTAACAACTATCCTGGCCTTGGTAACAGCCCTAACCTCGACCATTCTATTGTTTATCAGCTTATGATCGAAGAATTTGACATAAACGAGTCTCAATCTGTATTCGACTTTAAAGGTTTTTTATTAAAGCTAGTTGCCTATTGGCCTTTGTTTTTAATCACGTTAGGTATCGCTTTTGGCGTAGCTTATTATTTCAATGTTCGCAAACTTCCGGTCTATAAAATGGAAAGCATGATTTCCATCAAGGACGATCAGAACCCATTTTTCACCACCAATACAAGCCTTACTTTTAATTGGGGTGGGACTACAGATAAGGTAAACACGGCGGTTATTACGCTTAAATCTAGGACCCATAATGAAAAGGTCGTCGATAGGCTTCAATACTATCTAGGATATTCCATAGATGGAGAGTATACCAGAGAAAATGCCTATAAAAAGATGGGTTTTATAGTGTCGGTAGATACGACCCAATTTCAGGCGATAGGACAAGAAATTAAAATTGAGTTTTTAGACTCTCTTCGATTTAGATTGAGCAGCAATATCGGACAGGGAACCTTGCAACTCCAGCGCTACGACGGCTCGAAACAGATTAAAACACAACATTTCGATGCCAATAATTTTACCAGAGAATATGTTTTAGGGCAGGCTATTCGACTGCCTTTTTTTTCAGGCACCATTAGTTCACTACCTGGTAGAGGTCCGATTAAAGGAAAGGCAACTTACCTTAGATTTAGAAGATTTGACAACTCGGTAAAATCATTTTTAAACATTAATGTTCTCCCAGAGTCGGAAGGCTCTTCTGTATTGGTCTTGTCGCTCTATGGCGGAAATAAAGCGAGAATCATCGATTACCTCAATACCTCTTCATTGGTGCTTAGCGAGAGTATGTTGGAGCGAAAAAACCTCTTTGCAACTAAAACCATAAAATTTATCGATAGTAGCCTACAAATAAAATCGGGTGAGTTGGCGGATGTAGAAGCAGAATTAAACCGTTTTAAAGACCAAAATGCCATCTATGACCTTAACTCTGAAGGGCAAAAATTGAGCGATAGATTGAATAGGCTGGATTTAGTAAAAAACGAGGTAGAAAATCAGCAAAACTACCTCCAGACTTTAGAAAATTACCTTATAACTCATACAGATTATACCGATGTGCCTGCGCCTTCGGTAGCTGGCATCGCGGAGGCAAGTATAGTAACTGGGGTTAGCCAAATAGTCGCCAAAGCTCAGGAGCGGAGTACATTGGAATATAGTTATAAAGAAGGCTCGTTGATTTTTCAGGACATCGACAGGCAAATCGATGCGATAAAATTGGTGTTGTTAGAGAACATTCGTTCTTCAAAAGGTTTAAAGGCCGATGAGCTTTCTAGAATTGCATCAGAAATAGCTTCATACGAGGCGCAAATTAGAAAGTTACCAAGGGAGCAACAAGAGTTGTTAAAAATAGAAAGACGCTATAATATTAGCCAGCAAGCCTATAACTTGTTCTTATCCAAAAGAAGCGAAGCAGGTCTTGTAAAGGCGGCCAATGTAAGCGATGTGTTGGTGATCGATTCGGCCAAGGATACCGGTGGTGGCCAGGTTGGACCAAATACCAAAATGAACTACGTTTTAGCTGGGGTCTTTGGAGCGTTTGTGCCATTTTTGTTTGTCTTGCTTTGGGTGTTGCTCGACAACAAAATCCATACAATCAAGGACATTCAGCATCAAACCAAGATACCGATTATTGGAACCATTGGAAAAAACAAAACAGAAGGTAATCTCGCTGTAGTTTCTAAACCTAAGTCTGTGATAGCAGAATCTTTTAGGTCCATCCGTTCTAGCCTTCAATACATTTATAGACAGCAGAAATTGACAGGGGCTAAAACAGTTTTGGTAACCTCTTCCATTAGCGGAGAAGGCAAGACTTTCTGTTCTATCAATGTGGCCTCGGTTTTTGCCCTGAGCGGAAAGCGGACTATTTTGGTAGGCTTAGATCTTAGGAAGCCTAAGATTTTTGGCGATTTTAATATTAACAATACGAAGGGGGTGGTCAATTACCTCATCGGCGATTCAGAATTAGACGGGGTTATTCAAAATACCATGTTAGAATCTTTGGATGTGATTACCGCTGGGCCAGTGCCTCCTAACCCTTCGGAGTTATTGATGAGTGAAAAAATGGAGGAGCTGATCGACAAGTTAAAAGACACCTACGACTATATCGTGCTAGATTCGCCACCCATCGGACTGGTAGCCGATTCTCTCGAGCTTATTAATCATGTAGATGCCACGATCTATTTGGCAAGACAGAATTATACCAAAAAAGGAATGTTTAGAATGATCAACGAAAAATACAAACGGGGAGAGATCTCGAATATTAGTATAGTGTTTAACTTCTTTGAAACCAGAGCCAAGTATGGGTATGGCTATGGCAATGAATATGGTTATGGTTATGGTTATGGATATGGCTATGGACAGGGCTATCATGAAGAAGAATCCACAGGAAAAAACTGGAAATACCTCTTTAAAAAATCGAGAAAAAAGAAATAGAAAGCATGTGATAGATAATAAAATCTAATGCAAATTGCCCCTAGTATTTTTTATACAAACTTTCAAATTAATTGCTTAAATCAGAACGAACTATGAATGATCATCCTACCATTGCTATTATTGGATTAGGATATGTTGGCCTACCACTTGCTGTAGCTTTTGCCGATAAATACAAGGTGATAGGTTTTGATATTAACCAAGGAAGAATTGATGAACTAAATAAGGGAAGTGATAGTACTTTAGAAATATCCGATGAGGAATTAACTCGAGTACTCGGACGAAACCCTAATGGTCTTATGGTCACTTCAGACCCTAAGGCCTTAAAACAGGCGTCTGTGTATATAGTCACAGTCCCGACCCCTACCGATAAGTACAACAGACCCGTGCTTATTCCCTTAGAGAAAGCAAGTGAGACGGTGGGTAAAGTGTTAGATAAAAACGACGTAGTGATATACGAATCGACGGTATATCCTGGGGTGACAGAAGATATTTGTATACCTATACTCGAATCGGTCTCAGGCATTAAATTTAACCAAGACTTTTACGCCGGATATTCGCCAGAACGGATTAATCCCGGAGATAAAAAACATACGGTAACAAAAATATTAAAAGTAACTTCTGGTTCTACTCCTGAAGCTGCTCGCTATATAGACCAGCTTTATGGCTCGGTAATAACGGCGGGCACTCATTTGGCGCCTAGCATTAAGGTGGCCGAGGCTGCCAAAGTGATAGAGAACTCTCAAAGAGACATTAACATTGCCTTCGTTAACGAGCTATCTAAAATTTTTAGATTGCTAGAAATCGATACTCAAGCGGTATTAGAGGCAGCCGGTACAAAGTGGAACTTTTTAAAGTTTACCCCTGGTCTTGTTGGGGGACATTGCATTGGAGTAGACCCTTATTACTTGGCTCAAAAGGCCATGGAAGAAGGGTATAACCCAGAGATTATTTTGGCCGGGCGTCGTATGAATGACGGAATGGGGCAGTATGTGGCCCAGGAAGTTGTAAAATTGATGATAAAAAAGGAGGCAAAATTAAAGGGGGGTAAGGTATTGATGATGGGGGTCACTTTTAAAGAAAATTGTCCCGACATCCGCAATAGTAAAGTAGTTGATGTGATTCATGCTCTGGAAGCATACGACTTAAAGATAGATCTATTAGATCCATGGGCATCCAAGGAGGAGGTGAACAAAGAATTCGATCGAACTCTTTTAAACGATAAATCGGAGCTGGCCGAAAGTTATGATGCCGTAGTATTGGCAGTGGCGCACAAAGAATTTAATAGTATAGAACTTCAACCTCTTTTGGCCCAGAATGCAGTGGTCTTTGATGTAAAGGCATTTTTAGATCCTAATATGATAGACGGCAGATTATAATGAAGAATCATGTATATCACGATATCGACATTTCTAACATTTCCTTTTTGGTGACGGGCGGAGCTGGTTTTATTGGGTCCAATTTAGTAGGTTATTTAATTGGCCACGGTGCTAAAATGGTACGTGTTTTAGATAATCTTTCCACGGGTTATATGGACAACCTATCCGAGTTTGTAGGCCTACCTAATTTTGAATTTATAGAAGGAGATATTAGAGATTTAGCTACCTGTAAGCGAGCTATGGTCGGAATTGACTATGCGAGTCATCAGGCAGCCTTAGGATCTGTACCTCGCTCCATTAACGATCCTATTACCAGCAATGCTGTCAATATTGATGGATTTCTAAATATGTTGGTCGCACAAAAAGAATCGGGTACCGTACGTCGTATGGTGTATGCGGCTAGCAGTTCGACCTATGGCGATAGTAAGTCGTTGCCGAAGGTAGAAGACAAAATAGGCAAGCCTCTCTCGCCTTATGCAGTCACCAAATATGTCAATGAATTGTATGCGGATGTATTTGCTAAAACTTATGGTGTACAGCTGATAGGGTTGCGCTATTTTAATGTCTTTGGGCCAAAACAGAGCCCCAATGGCGCTTATGCGGCGGTCATCCCATTGTTTATGCAAGCGTTAAAGGATAAAGAGTCCCCTACAATTAATGGAGATGGAGAGCAAACCCGCGATTTTACTTATGTAGACAATGCAGTACAGGCCAATATTAGGGCGATGTTTGCGGAGGATAGCGCGACAAATAAGGTCTACAATGTTGCCTATGGACAGCGCATAAGTTTAAACCAATTGTGGCAGCAATTGCGTCAATTGTCCAAGGTAAATATCGATGCCATTTACGGCCCGCCTCGCTTGGGTGATGTGCAAGACTCGTTGGCTAATATTACAATGGCTACCAACAATTTGGGATACCAACCGCAATACAGTGTGCAAGACGGACTGGTGTGCACCTGGGATTACTTTACTAAAGATGTCTAAACAGGATCAAACTTGGTTGTTCGAAATATCTGCTAAACAGAAGCTGATCGACCTAAATTTTAAAGAAATTTGGCGTTATAGAGACCTGCTGGTTTTATTTATACGCCGCGATTTGGTGACTGTTTATAAGCAGACTATTCTGGGGCCGCTGTGGTTTTTTATTCAACCTCTTTTTACCTCGGTTATTTTTACCTTGGTATTTAACAATATTGCCAGTATCAGTACCGGGATCGTCCCTTCTTTTTTGTTTAATCTGGCAGGAATAACGGCTTGGAGTTATTTTAAGGCCTGCTTAACCGGTACAGCAAATACCTTTAGAGCCAATTCTGGCATCTTTGGTAAGGTTTACTTTCCGCGCTTTATTGTGCCTTTATCTAAGGCACTATCCAATTTGGCAAAGTTTGGGATACAGATGATCATATTGACAGGCTTTTATTTCTATTTTGTATATGCCCAAGATGCACTAATAAGGCCGGATAAGTACGTATTGTTATTTCCGGTATATGTGTTTTTAATGATGCTTTATGGATTAGGAATAGGGATGATTCTATCTACCTTTACCACCAAGTATAGAGATATGTCCATCTTGCTGACCTTTGCCATGCAACTTTTGATGTACGTGTCGGCCGTGCCTTACCCTATCAAACAGATAAGAGAAAAGGTGCCAGAATATAGCTGGGTGGTAGACTATAACCCCATAGCGCATATAGTAGAAGGTTTTCGATTTAGTCTTTTTGGTACAGACGAACTCTATTTTAGTTGGCTGAGTTTAGGTTGGGTTGTCGTTTTAGGAATCCTGCTTTTTGTCTTAGGATTATTACTATTTAATAGGACAGAAAAGAATTTTATAGATACGGTGTAATGGGAAAGGTTATTCTTAAAGCAGAAAATATTTCGAAACAGTATCGACTAGGCCTGGTTGGTACGGATTCTCTGGTTCATGATTTAAACCGATTTTGGCACCGCGTTCGTGGCAAAGAAGATCCCTATCTAAAGATTGGTAGCGTCAACGACAGAAGTGCTAAAGCCACCGAGGATTATGTTTGGGCGTTACGTGATATTAATTTTGAAGTGAAAGAAGGGGAGGTCCTTGGGATAATTGGTAAGAATGGGGCTGGTAAATCGACCCTGCTAAAGTTGTTATCTCGTGTAACAAGTCCGAGCACTGGAACCATTCGATCTCGCGGGCGGATAGCGTCCTTGTTGGAGGTAGGAACCGGTTTTCATCCCGAGCTAACGGGAAGAGAGAATATCTATCTAAACGGAGCCATATTAGGTATGACAAGGGCGGAAATTGCCTCCAAGATCGATGAGATAGTAGATTTTTCAGGCTGCGAAATGTATATCGACACTCCAACCAAACGCTATAGTAGTGGAATGACGGTACGACTGGCTTTTGCCGTGGCTGCCCATTTAGAACCAGATATCCTTGTAGTGGATGAGGTGCTTGCTGTGGGGGATGCCGAGTTTCAGAAAAAAGCCATCGGAAAGATGCAAGATATTTCTTCTGGGCAAGGAAGGACCGTATTGTTTGTAAGTCATAACATGGGTAGTGTTAACCGCCTTTGTAGTCGTGCAATGATTCTTCAGAACGGAGTAATGACATCGATTGGTGATACTGAAGAAATGGTTAATCAATACCTTAAAAATGAGCATTCTAAGAGTTCATCAACTGGTATTTACAAAGGAAATAAAGAGGAAGGAAATCCATTTTATTTGCGGGAGGTAAGGATGTTCAATTCGAGGAATGAGATTACAGGAATTTTCCTTACTGATGAACATGTTAAGGTAGAGATTGATTACGAACTTTTTGAATCCTGTCATGACTTACGTATCAACATCAAACTCCTTACCATGGATGACTTGGTTGTATTTACGTCTAGTTCTCACGATTTTGATTCGACGGATAGATCAAAAGGTTTGTATCGAGCTAGATTGGACCTCCCTGTCAATTTTTTTAATAAGGGTAAGTATAAGCTGGCGGTCAATGTAGGAATTCCAAATGTCAAGGTCTTATTATCATTGACCACCATTTTAAATTTTGAAATGGAGAAATTGACATCTAGTGGTTCAAGAATGAATCAATATTTTCCGGGGATTACTGCTCCAAATGTTGATTGGAAAGCTGAAAAATTGTAGCCGATGTCTATCAAAGCCTTACTTAAGAAACTACTCGAAAAAAGAATCTCGGATCGACAAAGAACACCTGTGATATTTCCTGGAGGGATTTTTCCAATCAATGAGTTCTGCGAAAATGATGTATTCATTGTTGGGTTTCCCAAATCTGGAAATACGCTAATGCAGCATATAGTGGCGCATTTGTTTTATGGAATTAACGAACGCAGTGGAAGAACGTTGGTTAACTTGATTGTTCCAGATGTTTACGCCAACAGCCATTATTTTAGAATGAATAACCGATGTTTTTTTAAATCACACGATTTACCTAAGCCTGAACATAAAAAGGTAATTTATATTATTAGAGATGGTAGAGATGCGTTGGTTTCTTATTATCATATGCTCCATAATATGGGCCAGACAATATCAATGACCGATTTGTTTGACGGTACACATAAAATATTTAACACTACTTGGGGAGAGCATTTAAGAGCATGGGAAGAAAATCCATACGAGGCAGAAATTTTATGGCTTAAATATGAAGACCTACTAATAGACAAATCAACACAAATAAAAAGGATTGTGGATTTCTTAGGATTAAAAGTTAGTGAGGAAGAAATTACTAATGTTGTTGAGCTGACTACTTTTGACCATATGAAAAAACTCGAGGGGCGCGACGATTGGGGCAGGATGAAGCGAGGGCGGTTTTTGGATAAAAAGTCATTCATCAGGAAAGGGAAAGCGAAAATTTACTTGGATGAAGTAAATCGTGAATCACTTGAGCGATTTGAATCTCTAAATGGAGAAATGCTTAATAAATATTATCAAAGTTGAACAGACGATTACCATCATTTTTTGTAGTAGGTGCTGCAAAATCAGGGACAACTGCACTGTGGCAATATTTTCAACAACACCCCGATATTTTTGTTACGACAGATATTGGATCAAAAGAACTTGGCTATTTTTCTAATCAATATGGGGTTACAGATAAGGAACATTATACCAGCTATTTTGAAAATGCATCTGAAGAACAATTAATAGGAGAGGTATGTCATGTGTATTTGACTTCAAGTGAAAGTGCGGCTTGGATAAAAAAGGATGTGCCATTGTCTAAAATCATTATCATTCTGCGAAATCCTGTAAGACGAGCTTATTCACTCTACAATTGGATGACCATGCACGGATATGAAAATATAACTACCTTTCGAAAGGCGCTTGATAGGGAAGGAAATAGAGTTAAAAATAAAAGTTCTTTGCATGCCTTCTTTCAAAACTATATGTACTTTACATCTGGGCAATATTATCATCAAGTAAAAAGATACATCGAAGTTTTTGGTAGAGAAAAAGTTCTGGTTTTCACCCATGAAGAGTTTAATCAGAATCAGTTTCAAAAACTTAATGAAGTATATGACTTTTTAGGTGTCGAACGAGTCACGGATATTGAAAAGAGGCAAGTTAATAAGTCGAGAAGAGTCATTTCGATAAGGCTGCAGTTTTATTTACGTAGGAAGTTTATAGAATACAAAAAGAACACTAATGTCCGGATTATTATTCAAAAATTAATGATTCTAAACACTGTTTCCAAAAGACCAAAATCACTTAAACCAGAATTGTATGAAGAGCTAAAAGACAGATATCAGGAAGACGTTCGATTGTTGTCAGATCTTTGTGGGATAGATTTTAATGGCTTTTGGTTTGGAAAAAATGTGTAAAGAGGAAATCTTAATAAGCGCATGGGTAACTGAAAAAAGTGGTTGCCAATTTTGAGAATTATTTGGATTCGAAGTTTTCAAATTTTGTATAAAGATTATTTACTTCGATTATGGAATTAAAAGGTTCCTATATATTGCAGGAAGGTTAGTTTTAGTATTGTTACAAAGCATAAATTCTGTTGGTAAAATATGTTTAAAAAGGTTCGTTCTATATTTAGATCTAAGAAAAATAAAACTAAGGACAATGCCATTGTTAATATCGAACGGTATGTCAAAAATGGAAGAATTCCCTGGTCTGAAGGTTATCACGACTATAAATTCAAAATGTTGTATGAAAACATTCGCGATGTTGATCTTCTCAAATCGTTCCGAAATAAAAAACTGCCGAATGGATATGGAAAGGGACTGGATGAGCGCATTGTTGAAATTCCCTGGGTAATTGACAATGTTTCCAATAATAAAACAAAATTCTTGGATGCTGGTTCTTCCTTCAATTTTGATCATATTGTGTCTCTTCAAAAATTGGAAGATAAAGATCTAACCATCTTTACATTTGACCCTGAAACGAATAATTTTGCCAGCAAAAGGATTTCTTACGTTTATGAGGACTTAAGAGAATTGCCTTTTAAGGACAGTTATTTTGATGAAATTGCTTCGATTTCGACTATTGAGCATGTTGATATGGATAACTCTATTTATGGGTGGAATCAAAATAACGCGCATATTCATAATCAAAATAAATCCTATGAATATTTAAAAGTAATTCATGAACTAAATCGCGTTTTAAAACCGAATGGGAGCCTACTGATTACTTTTCCATTTGGTAAATTTGAGAATCACGGATTTTTTCAACAATTTGATGACGAAATGCTGTTGAAAATTACGGACATTCTTGGAGGAAGCGGGGAGTATGAATTAGACTTTTTTAAGTATACGCCCAAGGGGTGGGAATTTTGTAACCAAAACGATTGTAAGGACATAGTTTCTTACAATCCTCACACTGGCAAAGGGAAGCTCGATGATGGGGCGGCACATTGCAGAAGTGTTTGCTGTATAAAATTTAAAAAAAATAAGTAGATATTGACCTGGGCAGAAACCATAGAGTTGATCCGGACCAAACCGGATTATAAGGATCTAGTACGGCTAGCCTATTTCGATGCAGACCTGCAGGCTAATGTTAGACGATTTGGCGAGAACATAGAATATAAAGAGACCTTGTCCTTAATCCGTTCTCATCATCCTGAAGCCAAATCGATTTTGGACATTGGAAGTGGAAATGGAATAAGCGCCGTCAATTTTGCCTTAACGGGTTTTAAGGTAACAGCACTTGAACCAGATACCAGCAATACCATCGGGGCAGGTGCCATTCGAATTTTAAAAGAGCAGTATAAGCTCGATAATCTCGATATCGTTTCTTCTTATGCGGAAGACATGAATTTTCAAGACGATAAGTTCGATGTCGTTTATATGAGACAGGCCATGCATCATGCCAATGACTTGCAAAAATTTGTGAAAGAGAGCATAGGTGCCTTAAAACTAGGCGGGCTGTTTGTTTCTGTGAGGGATCACGTGATATTTAGTCCTAAGGATAAGGATTGGTTTTTGACCAATCATCCATTGCACAAATTTTATGGAGGAGAAAATGCCTATAGCCCAGACGAATATAGAAATGCAATAGAGCAGGCTGGTGCGCAGGTAATTGAAGAGTTTAAGTATTTCGATCACATTATTAATTACCACTCTATGCCTGAAGAAAATATCGAAAAATTGCATCGGGCATATATTATCAAAGTACGAAAGCAATTTAATAACAAATTTGGAGTCTTTGCTAAATTGCCTTTTTCATTCCAAATTTATAAGTTGCTTAAGCCAATCGATATTAGAGCGGGCCTTGATGAGCGTAAAATTCCCGGACGGTTGTATACATATATCGCCAGAAAGTCATGAAGATACTTATAATTGGATGTAACGGGTTTTTAGGGTCTTATTGCTACGCGTATTTTTCGAAGCACTATTACACCATGGGCTGCGATATTCAGCCGGAATGTGGATCGAAACTGTATATTAGAATAGACCCAATCCGGCCAGATTATAACGGCCTGTTCCAAGAACATAAGTTTGACGTTTGTATCAATTGTTCGGGTGCAGCCAACGTCGCCGAATCTGTTCTATATCCTGAAAAGGATTTTAGTTTAAACGTGCAAAATGTGCAGTCGCAATTAGCTGCAATCGCTCTACATAATCCACTCTGCAAGTATCTAAATATGTCTAGCGCTGCAGTGTACGGTAACCCTGAGTACCTGCCTATAGACGAAGAGCATCCTCTAAACCCAATTTCTCCCTATGGCAAGCACAAAAAAATGGCGGAGGACTTATGCCACTATTATCATCTCAATCATGGACTTAATACCTGTGTTGTCCGGATCTTTTCTGCCTACGGCGAAGGCTTAAAGAAGCAGCTCTTTTGGGACCTCGGACAAAAAACCAAAAACCCTCCTGTGGTCCTTTATGGAAGTGGAAATGAGAGCCGGGATTTTGTACATGCTGCGGATGTGGTTGCTGCAATTGCCATTGTGGTCGCAAAATCTAAATTCGATGGGGATGTTGTAAATGTAGCCCGAGGAGAAGAAATAAGTATCCGAGAAGCTGCCGAGACATTCTATGGATTGTTCGACAATAGCATAGGGTTTACTTTTGGAGGTGAAGAGCGCATTGGTGATCCAATAAATTGGGTGGCAAACATAGCAAAGCTCAAGTCTATGGGGTTTGATGCTACCATTGACTTGAAATCTGGATTAGCAAGATATGTATCATGGCTGGTAGAAAACGAATAGGGCTAACTTACTCCTACGATGAACAATGGATCGCGGGCACGTATTACATCATGAATATTGTCCATGGCTTAAATTGTTTGGCGGACGATATAAAACCCGTGGTTGTCGTTCTAACCGAAAATAGAAAGAATTACATCTTACTAAAAGAACAGACGCAATATCCTTATTTAGAGTTTTTCGAATTGCCAATCAAAGCGCCTTTGTACAGTCCGCTGGAACGTACAATTAACAAGCTCGCATGGATATTGGCCAAAGCTAAATGGATTAGAAAAAAACCACGAAGAGCCAAAGTGGATCTGATTTATCCTTTTGAATTGGAGAAGGTCTCAGAAAAACCAATTAGCAGGGTAAATTGGGTACCCGATTTTCAGGAGGTGTATTTGCCGGAATTATTCCCTAAGGAAGAATTGGAAAGACGCAGACGGCATCAGGAGAACACCATTTGTAAAGGCGATTGGGTGGTTTTTAGTAGCGAAGATTCTCGGAAGGATTTTCGTTTACTATTTCCACGGGCCACCGTAAAGCAGTATGTATTACCATTTGCAGTGACCCATCCACAATATAATGACCTGTCAATAAATATACTCCTTACAAAATATGAACTGCCAGAGGCTTACTTCTTTGCACCGAACCAGTTTTGGGCACATAAGAATCATTTGGTTATTATAGAGGCATTAAATCACTTAAAAAAGAAGGGAATTGAATGTTGCGTGGCATTTTCTGGGAGAGAGCTGGACCATAGAAACCAAGCCTACGTAGAAAAATTAAAAGCCAAGATTGCCGATTATAATCTCGAAGATGCGATAAGATTCCTTGGCTTTATTCCTAGGAAAGACCAACTCAAACTGATGAGTGAGTCTATTGCCATTGTTCAACCATCCAAATTTGAAGGTTGGAGCACGGTTGTGGAAGACGCCAAGGCCTTGGGGCATTTTATTATTTGCTCCAGTATAAAAGTTCACCGGGAGCAAATCGAACAAAATTGTAGTTTCTTCGAACCAGATGACTTTCTGACCTTGGCGGAAATTATGAAGAAAGGCCTCGAGAGTGGGTTCAAAACGCAGCCGATTGATTATAACAAACAGCGGTTAAATTTTGCACTTCGATTTTTGGATTTTGTAGACCAAGCTTCTAAATAATGTATTTTTACTAATGACGCGACCCATATGATAAAACGATTGATTAAAGCTTATTTGGCCAAAAGAGGTTACGAGATTCGCAGGGCTAAGCCTAAAGTGCCGCATCTACGACAGGCAAACCACTTTACCATGCAAGCGGCTTTGGGAAGGTCTAGAAAGCGGGGAGTGGAAGTAGCTACTGTAATTGATGTTGGCGCATCGGACGGTCGTTGGTCCAGAGACTGTTTAAAGTTCTTTCCCGATGCGAATTATCTGTTGGTTGAGGCACAAAGAGGGCATCGTGACGGATTGGAGATTTTTAAGCAAGATGTGCCTAAGGGCGATTATGTATTGGCAGCCGCAGGTGCTGCGGCTGGTACAATTTTTTTTGATGCCAGCGATCTGTTCGGAGGAGTGGCGTCAGATACTCCTGCAGAGCAAAACAGTATCGAAGTCCCTGTAATTGCGTTAGACGAGGCGATAGAAAGTAAAGGATTAGCTGGACCATACTTGCTCAAGTTGGATACTCATGGATACGAATTACCGATATTGGAAGGTGCAAAAAACCTATTGTCTAAGGCTAGTCTAGTAATTATAGAGACTTATAACTTTAAACTGACGTCAGAAAGTTTAAGGTATTTCGAAATATGTGCACATATGGAAAGCTTAGGCTTTTCGCCTGTCGAGAATGTCGATTTTATGCTTAGGGCAAAGGATGGAGCTTTCTGGCAAATGGATAGCTTCTTTATCCCTTCCGACAGTCAAGTTTTTAAATCCAATCAGTTTAAGTAGAATGTCAGGTGCTGCCGCGACATATCCAAAGATCACAGTAGTGACGCCGAACTACAATCAAGGCGATTTTATAGAGCAAACGATTAAATCTGTGCTAGGGCAGAACTATCCCAATTTGGAGTATATTATTATCGATGGTGGCAGTACTGATTCGTCAGTTGAGGTCATTAAAAGGTACGAGCAACAATTAGCGCATTGGGTGTCAGAAACTGATAAGGGAATGTATTATGCGATAAATAAGGGCTTCGAACACTCTTCTGGAACTATCATGTGCTGGATTAATAGCGATGACATTCTCTGGGAGGGTGCATTGCACTATTTGGCCTCGGTGATGGGTGAGGAGAGGGGTGTACATTGGCTTCAAGGTTACCCAACGGTAATAGATAAAACTGGTAAAGTTTTATACCAAAGGGATCCGGTGGCGTCGAAGCATCTGATGTATGCTTTAACCTTTAAAGTCAACGGGGCTTTTATACAGCAAGAATCTACCTTTTGGACCAGGAGTTTATGGGAAAAGGCCGGTGCATCTCTTAATACCAGCTATAAATTAGCTGCAGATTTCGATCTTTGGATGCAATTCTTTCATCATCAAAAACTCTATTGTTCTAGAAGAAGTTTAGGGGCTTTTAGAAAACGCGCCGGACAAAAATCTGCAGATCAGAACGCCTACAAAAAAGAGGCCGAGCGATCGGTTCAGGCTCATAGGCGAAGTTTGACTTTCCTTGAACGACTAAAATTGTACTTTTCTAATAGAACGGAACCCATCTTATGGATCGATTGATCATGCCCAGAATTGCTGTCATCATACCGACCTTTAATTCGGAGAAGACTCTGATGGAGGCTTTAGAGAGCATCGCTTGGCAGTCCGAAACCGATGTGGAGGTTGTAGTACAAGATGGTGGCTCACAAGATGGTACCATTGCGTTGGCAGAATCTTTTATCAACCGGCTACGTCAAATTAGTATTTATCAGGAAAGCGATCTTGGAATCTATGATGCCATGAACAAGGCGCTTCAGAAAGCTTCGGCCAAGTGGGTGATTTTTATGGGAAGTGATGATCGATTCCATAACGATCAGGTCTTGCAACAGATTGCCGAAGTGTTAGATAGAACTAAGGCGGACGTTGTTTATGGAAATGCCAGAATTATTGGGGATACCGGCTGGGCCAAGGACGGCGATATTTACGATGGCCCATTTGACCTTTATAAATTATTAAACCAGAATATTTGCCATCAGGCCATGTTTTACCGAAGAGAAGCCGTATTAGACCAGGTGGGTTTATATAATACGCGCTATCAGAAAAGTTCTGACTGGGATTACAACTTGCGTTGCTGGGCAAAGAAGCCATTCGAATATGTAGACTTGGTGATTGCAGATTTTGCTGCAGGTGGATTTTCGACCCGTAGTACAGACACCGAAATCGTTGACGATTTTATAGATAACTTGATGCATTACTTCAAAGTGGGCTTATTTGATCCTTTGTTGGATCGCCCAGGATTTTTATTTTATCCAAAAGTAGTGGAACGACAGCGTGTAGAAGCCCCCTTGCGATATGCATGGAAAAGGGCCTTCGATAGATTAATTAAAAAATTCAATCCTTAAATATGGCAGTTCGGACACAAGCGGCATTTACTATCTGTTCCAACAATTATCTAGGACAAGCGCTGGCCTTGAAGAATTCTTTTATAAAGCATAATCCAAGAATGGCATTTTTTGTCATCCTCGTCGATGAACTTTCGGACCAGGTCGATTATCTGGAGTTTGCCCCGGCGCAAGTAATACCTGTGGCCCAAATAGAGACCATCGATTTGCAAGATCTGTTGTCCCGCTATTACATTATCGAGCTTAATACATCCGTCAAGCCATCAGTTTTTAAATATTTGCAACAACGACATCCTGAGTTGGAAGCCCTGTATTATTTAGACCCTGACCTGTATTTTTATAACAGTTTAAAGCATACCAACGAGATATTAGGTAACAAGCTAGCGGTGCTTACCCCACATATCTTATCGCCTATTCCAAGAGATGGAATGGAGCCAGAGGAGAATACTTTTTTTCGCTTTGGGATTTATAACCTTGGTTTTCTGGGCCTTAATTTAAAGCATGCTAATGCATCTGCTATGCTCGATTGGTGGGAAGAACGAGTTATTCGCTTTGGCTACGACCGGCCAAACAAGGGGTATTTTGTAGATCAATTATGGATGACTAGTGCACCTTTGTTCTTTCTAGATATCGAAATTTTAAGGGCGTATGGTTATAATATGGCACCTTGGAATTTGCACGAGAGACAGATCGAGTCTGTTGACGGAGATACGATACGGTTAAATGATGATTCTAATTTGATCTTTTACCATTTCAGTAAATTGGCCAAAGACCCAGATGCAATATCTAGAGAATACGACCGGTATTCCTTAAGCGATTTCCCTTCGCTAAATAAGCTCTATCAAGCATATAAAGCAGATTTAAGAAACTGTCACTACGACCAATACAGAACTATTCCCATCGCCTATCCGGTAAGGATGAATCTTAAACCAATTCCTAGGAGTTATGGGATTATTGCAAAAATTTTACGAAAAATAGGCAAACGCCTTCTTTCTTGGGCAGAGAAAATTTAATGTTTCCCCCACTTTAATTTAAATCGCCGAATCTCTTCAGGGGTATAGAAATGCTGCACCAATTTAGATTCGTACAATCGGTCTAACCCCTGTGGTTCTATCTTTAAATTGTCTTTAATGGCTTGGTATTTTTGGCTGCTAAATTTATGTTTGGATTGGTTGGCTCCAATTAGCTTAAACGGCATGTCGATGAAAGAGCTAATGGACTCTTCAGCAACTTCGTTCAATTTTTCCAGTTTAATACAGAGAATGTCTAGCTTGTCAAAAGAATAAGAAGCATACCCTTTTTCACGGTCAAAATCCAATGAGAAAATGTCTACACCAGTATATGCTTTAAACTCTGTATCGAACCAATCCAAAGTATAGCCGAAATCGTTCCGTGCGAGTCGATCGATAAGTTGTTGGTCGTCTACCTCCATGATATTTTGGTAAGAAGCCTGCCAATTCTGAAATAACTCTGATACTGCTCTGGCAACAGGTTCGCGTACCAAAGTTATAATCTTTATCCTCTTTTGCGGGTGCTTTTCTATGTATGCTAGAATCTCTTCTCCTAGAGTGATGTTAGAGTGAAAATATTGATGCATGGTTGGCAAAGTATCAACCAGCCAATGCCGAGATAAAAAGTGCACATGAAAGATGGCCGAATAAGGCTTCATACGCTTTAAGGAAGTATAGATGGAAGCAGACCCTACCTTCCCCATGGTGTAAATCAGATAGATGTTCTTACCCTTGTAGAATGAACGTTTAAGGCTATGAAAGTAAGGGGATCCAATTTTTTTCAGTCGCTTTATCAATGTGCAATGATTTAGGTTACAAGCGAAAGTACAAGTATTTTAATTAAACCTAGACTATCTTTGATATCCAATAGTAACTGCGCCATCCATGGCTTAGCTATTCCCCAAATTCAAAGCCGAAATAGTCTATCTCTTCCTTATAAAGTTCGCCAATTAGGTCTTTGGTCCGTTCATCGTAGTTGTCGGAATAGTGCCCATATTTTCGCATTAACAAAGTCGGAAGTTCAGAATCCTCAATACCCAAGTGGGTCGCAACCACATTAAAATCCTCCTGCAAACGCTCGAAACGACCAATGAAGTCCATATTTACATTTCCATTTCGATTTTTGATAAAATGCAACTGTGAAAAACTGCTGTGATCGACTTTTTCTTGCAGGAATTTCAAATAGGAGTAATTATCGTCGTCAATCTTGTAGATTGCGCGCATGTGTGGATCCTTCATCACATTGGCATACCAGGAGTACATGCGCGACCAGCTATTTCTAACAAATGTAAATTTGTAAAAGCTATCGAACTCCTTTCGACTTAGTTCGGGCCAAATAGCTGTTCTTAGCCAGAATACGGATCGATTCGCCTTACCCTTCCTAAACGCATGTAAACATTTCCGGAAATGTTGGCCACGGTCCGACAGGGCTTCTATCTCGCTCAAAGTGCGATGATCCTGCACATCTGTTTTAAGCTCATCAAAATGTCCCAGTTTTTTTTCGATGCTGGTACCTCCTGTCTTAAAGTTGTGTACGAATATGAATTTTTGCTCTTTCGATATCATAGGACGTCTTTGGCACTAAAAAGCCCGTCGTCTATTCTTTTAAAAAGGTATATTTACGCTATAGACAGGGCGGACAACTGTATGTTCGAAAGATAAAATTAATAACAGAAAGGAACTGACTTTATGCCCAAAATTTCCGTCATTACCGTAAACTACAATAATGCAGAAGGCTTGGCGAGAACCATTACGAGTGTTTTGGAACAGGACTTACAGGATGTCGAGTATATCGTGGTGGACGGAGCCTCGACAGACGGTAGTCTGGAAGTGATTAGTAACTTTGAGGACAAATTAGACCTATGGCATTCGGCACCGGATACTGGAGTATATCAGGCTATGAATCGTGGGATCGATCGCGCTCAAGGAGAATATATACTATTCCTCAATAGTGGCGATCAGTTTAACTCTAAAGATATACTGCAATCGGTCTTACCTAAATTGAGGTCAGCTGCAATTTATTATGGCGATCTAATGTTTGTTTCGGGTCAGCAGGAGTATCGCCGTGTTTATCCCGAAAAAGTCGATTTCCGCTATTTTATGACGCGCTCTCTACCACACCCGGGTTCATTCATTCCTCGATCACTATTCGACTCTATTTTCCGATATTCGGAACAGTATCAGATCGTTTCGGACTGGGAATTCTTTCTATATGCCGTGCTCAAGGAGGAAGTATGCTATCAACATCTCGATATGGTTGTCAGCAACTTCGAATTGGATGGCATGTCAAATGATCCAGCAAATAAGGCCCTTATCGAAGCAGAAAAAGCTGTTGTTATTCGGCATCGTTTTCCAGACAGAGTATTAGAATATGAGCAATGGATAAAAGAGCAAGCGAAGCCAGTACCAACCCAAAATCATGGCATGCTCTCGAGCTTAAAGCGCCAATTAAAACGCTTGATGAAATAAAATTATGATCCCTAGGATTATCCATTATTGTTGGTTCGGCCCAGCCGGTAAGCCACCTGCTTTTTTAAGGTGTTTGGAAAGTTGGAAGCTCTACTGCCCAGAATTCGAAATACGCGAATGGAACGAAGAAACCGCCCGACCATATTTACAAAAGTTTACAAAGGATGCGCTAAGGAAGAAGCAATATGCTTTTGCCGCAGATGCCGTTCGAATGGAGGTGCTGGCTCAATTTGGAGGCGTTTACCTCGACACTGACATGCTGCTGGTTAAGCCATTGGACGCTTTGCTCGACCATGGTTTTTTTACTGGTTACGAAGTGGCAGGTCGGCCCGCTTATGGCCTGTTTGGCTCGGTTTCCGGACACCCGATTATACAAGAGATGGTCGAATTTTATCGGCAGGAAAGATTCAATCAATTTTCTCCACCAGTAATTACGCATCAATTTAAGGATGTCGTTACTAAAGAACGGCTAGGTTTTAACGATTACATTTACCAAGCCGAGTATTTTTATCCGATGCCTTATCAAGACCGCTCAAATAACCCTCAAGATTATGTTCAGCAAAAAACGATTGCAGTCCATTTATGGGATCATTCGTGGAAAGCTGCGTCTCCCGATACGATATCTGGCTTGCTGCAGAATCTTTGGGTGGTGGCAATAGACTACTTTTTATACGGCTATCCATGGGCATATTATAAGCGTTATACCAGAGGTTTTGGTCGTAAATTGATACATCGCATCACAGGGAAAGAGAAATGATAAAAGTTGTACATATTACGGTAAAACCTGGTGGAGGAGCCGGAATTGCTGCCCTGCGCCTGCAACAAGCTCAGTTGGCTTCGGGTATTGCGGCTGCTTTTGTTTCTAAATCACTTACCCTCGATTTTGAAGGAAACCAGTTGCAGGATCCAATCATGGCCTATCGCCGCTTAAGTCCATTAAAACGAGGATTGCGTAGAATACACAGAAGCTTGTTTCCGAATGCTTCAGACCGAATAAAACAGGAGTACCAAGCACTTCAGTCCGAACTGAATTGTGAAGTTGCCAGTTTGCCTTTCAGTTCCATCAGGCTAAAGGATCATCCTTTGGTCCTTGCTGCCGATATCATTCATCTACATTGGGTAGGTGAGGTCCTGGACTACGAGCGTTTTTTCGCCGATCTAAACAAGCCTATAGTATGGACGCTACATGATCGAAATCCCTTTAGTGGGCTTTTTCATTATAGTGCCGACGAATTACTCAACCCGCAAGCTACCCCATTAGATACGGAAGTACGTCTGCTAAAAGCCAAAGCCCTTGGGAACATTAACAAAGGGGCCATTATTGGACCTTCGCAGTGGATTACCCAACAAGCGATGCAAAGTGCTGCTTTTGGCGAACAGCTGCTTTTTAAGTGTGTCTCAAACACTATATCTATCGAGAACTTCGCAAATACAGATCGGTTGACAGCTAGACAAGAATTAGGAATCGATGGACAAGAATTGGCTTTTCTTTTTATAGCGGGTAGGCTGGATATCCACCGCAAAGGCTCAGACTTGCTTAAGGAGGCCCTAGAAATGGCCGACTTCCCCATGACCCTTTTAACACTTGGGGAGGGTCAAATAGAGATTAATAATAAAAATGTAAAAACCCTACCTTTGGGTTTTAGGACAGGAGAACAGTCATTGGCTCGTTGTTATGCTGCCGCCGACGCATTGGTATTACCAAGCCGTGAGGACAACCTCCCCAACACCATGTTGGAAGCCTTTGCCACCGGAATTCCGGTAATAGCCTTCGACAAAGGCGGCATGAGTGAACATGTAAAAACAGGGTTGACCGGCATTAAAGTATCATCGGTTTCGGCTGTTGCTTTATTAGAAGGAATTATGGAATTTAGTACACAAGCCGACGCATTTTCCAAAGACGAGATACAGGCATATGCAAATGCTCATTTTTCGAGAAAAGGGCAGCTGGCTGCCTATGCGAAAGTCTATCAAAATTTATTGCAATAACTTAACCACTATAACCCCTTATGAAAGTTGCTTTTATTACAGGAGTCACAGGACAAGACGGGGCCTATTTAAGCGAATTTTTGCTTAAAAAAGGCTATCAAGTCCATGGGCTAAAACGGCGTTCTTCGTTGTTTAACACAGACCGGATTGACCATTTGTATCAAGACCCACATACAGACCATCGAAATTTTATTTTGCATTACGGAGATATGACGGATAGTTCTAACTTGATTCGTCTGATTCATGAAATCCAACCTGATGAGATCTACAATCTAGCGGCTATGAGCCACGTACAAGTCTCTTTTCAAATTCCAGAATACACTGCCAATGCAGATGGTATCGGGGCCCTACGTGTATTGGAGGCTGTTCGCTTTTTAGGAATGGAAGAAAAGACGCGTGTCTATCAGGCCTCAACATCGGAGCTTTATGGGAAGGTGCAGGAAATTCCACAGACAGAAACAACGCCTTTCTACCCTAGGTCACCTTATGGGGTAGCCAAATTATATGCCTATTGGGCGACAGTCAATTACCGTGAAGCCTATGGCATGTTTGCCTGTAATGGAATTTTATTTAACCATGAATCGCCCATTAGGGGAGAAACCTTTGTTACCCGTAAGATTACCAGAGCCGCTGCCAGAATTGGCCTTGGCTTACAAGACAAGCTGTATATCGGAAACTTAGACGCCAAGCGCGATTGGGGGCATGCCAAAGATTATGTCCGTATGATGTGGATGATATTACAAGCAGAGGAACCCGAAGATTGGGTCATCGCTACAGGAGTGACCACTACGGTCCGGGATTTTATCCGCATGGCATTCGATCGAATAGGTGTAAGCCTTCGTTTTGAGGGCACTGACGTTGCCGAACGCGGAATCGTGGACGCTTGCAGTGACGACAGATTTAAATTGACCATAGGACAGGAAGTTGTGGTGGTAGATCCGAACTATTTCCGTCCAGCAGAGGTAGAGCTTTTGGTAGGAGATGCCAGCAAAGCGAAAAATAAATTAGGTTGGGAACCCGTATATGCGCTTTCAGAATTGGTATCGGAAATGATGGACAGCGACTTAAAACTGATGGAGCGAGAGCAATACTTAAAAGACGGGGGTTACAATACGATGAACTATTTTGAATAACCATGGAGCTTAATGCCAAAATCTTTGTAGCCGGTCATAGAGGATTGGTAGGGAGTGCCATTTTACGCGCTCTTAAGGAAAAGGGATATTCCAATTTTTTACTTCGTACCAGTATGGAGTTGGACCTACGTGACCAACAAGCGGTCGCCAACTTTTTCGAACAAGAGAAACCCGAATTTGTATTCCTAGCCGCAGCCAAAGTCGGTGGTATTGCAGCCAATAATCGATATCGGGGAGAATTTTTATACGACAATCTCTGTATTCAAAACAATGTGATTCATCAAAGTTACCTGCATGGTGTTAGTAAATTGTTGTTCTTAGGGAGTACATGCATCTATCCAAAGCAAGCTCCACAACCCATAAAAGAAGAGTACCTATTAACGGATGTGTTAGAGTATACCAACGAACCCTATGCCATCGCAAAGATTGCTGGGATCAAATTGTGTGAGAGTTACAACTTGCAATACGATACCAATTTTATTTCTGCCATGCCCACAAATTTGTACGGGGCCAATGATAATTTTAATTTGGAAAAGGCGCATGTATTGCCAGCTTTGCTCCGTAAAATTCATTTGGCTCATGCAATAGAAGCCGACAATTGGACGGTCATTGAGACGGATCTAAATAAATTGCCCATCGAAGGTGTATCGGGCAGTTCGTCTAGAGAAGATATTCTTAAAAAACTCCATGAGTTTGGCGTTCAGCAGGACCAGGACGGAGTGCGCGTAGAGATTTGGGGAAGCGGAAAACCTATGCGAGAATTTCTGTGGGTCGAAGATATGGCAGATGCCTGTCTCCATCTTATGGAACATCATGATGCAGCGGCAGATAAAATCGTTCTAAAAGAGGTTAGAAACACCCATTTTAATGTAGGAACGGGCTCTGATGTATCTATCGCCGAGTTAGCAGAGATAATCAAACAGATTGTCGGTTTTAACGGTAGTTTTTATTTCAATGATGACAAACCCGATGGCACTATGAAAAAATTAACCGATGTCACCAAGATTAACGCATCTGGTTGGAAGGCAAAGGTTAATTTGGAAGACGGAATCAATAAGATGTACACCTGGTATTGTAAGTAAAATTATGGATGAGCCGTTTTTATCGATTATTACCATAAACCTCAATAATGTTGATGGTTTAAAGCGAACCATAGATTCGGTGCGTCTTCAAGATTATCAGGACTACGAGTTTTTAGTAATCGATGGGGCATCCACCGATGGTAGCCTAGCAATGATAGAAGAACAAGCTCGATTGTTCTCGCAGAGGGTAAGTGAACCCGATTCGGGCATTTTCAATGCGATGAACAAGGGTATTAAACTCGCAAAGGGGCGGTATTTGTTGTTTTTGAACAGCGGCGATGCGTTTAATGGGCAAGCGGCGCTCTCTACCTTTATAGAGAACCCAGAATTTGGTGGAGACATCGTATATGGCGACTATAAGTTCGACCAAGGTGAGAAGGTGTATGCAGACCATTTAACACCCTTATACTTTGTAAGGACTTCTTTACCTCACCAAAGCACTTTATTCCATAAGAAGGTGTTTGAGCAGATGGGAGGCTACGACGAAAGTTATAGAATCGTAGCGGATAGAGCATTTTATGTCCGATGCTTGTTAAGCGGTGACTTTGCATTTAAACACATTAAGCAGGCGCTTGTTCATTTCGATCTAAAAGGGGTCAGCAATCGACCCGACCATAAAGCCAAGAAATTAGAAGAAGACCAAAAGATGTTTAAGGAGTTCTATGGACCTTTTTACGAGGATTATATACAGATGTTGGCCTTAGAACGACAATTGTCTGCTACCCGCACCAGAACAATACCTGGGATCTTAAAAAGAATTAAACGCAAGTTCTGGCGAAATGGATAAGGCCCTCATCAGCATTATAGTTCCTACCTATAACAGAACTGGGTACCTGGCGCAAACCTTAAATAGCATAATGGGGCAAACTTACCGCCCTATAGAGATCATAGTAGTGGATGACGGTTCTACCGGAGACGAAAATAATGTTCTTTGTAATCGATATCCAGAGGTTCGCTATATTAAAATCGAGAATAGTGGAGGTCCTGCAAAGCCGCGGAATGTTGGGTTCGAGGCCTCTACAGGCAAGTATGTTGCTTGGGTGGATGATGACGATCTGTGGCTAAAAGACAAGCTACAACAACAGATGGACGTACTAAATTCGGAACCAGATTTTGATCTGATTCACGGGCCATGTGTCGTGATTGACGAGCATAGTAATGAGACCGGACAGCTTATTGGTCGCCCGGGTTCCGCAGAGATCAAGCATGGCGATGTGCGCGGCAGAATTATGGGAAATTGGACGCTAATGATGCCAACACCTTTATTGAGGAGGTCGCTTGTACAATCGGTGGGCTTATTTAATGAGCAGATCCCGGCTGCCTTGGAAGATGTGGAGTTTTGGGTGCGTTGTTCTTTCTTTTCTAAGTTTTATTATTTGGATCGTCCTTTGGTACAATATAGAAAGCATGCCGAGAATATTTCGGCATCTAAAAAGAAGTACGTTCAACTTCCATTATATTTGAATGAGGTTCGAAAGCAAATGTTTCGGTTAAAGAAGACCGATCGTGCCCTAGACAAGCAGCTAAGCCAAAATTTGGTGCGGATGCAATTAAAATCGATAAAGGAGGATTGGTGGCGATCTTTGGGAAATGCATTCCGCATAAACCCATGGTGGCCCCTCTACATCAGCAACATAAAAATACTAATCAAAAGGATGATTAAATGAGCCTACAAACCTACTTGATAACCGGAGGCGCAGGAAACATCGGAAGTGCACTGGCAAAAAAATTGGCAGACGATCCGGAAAACCTCGTTGTAATTGTCGATGATTTAACGACGGGCTCCATACATAAAGTCCCAAAGTCTAACAATGTAGTCTTCATCAAAGCGGATGCGAATGACCTGCAGGACCTGATTCCAATTTTCGGTCGCTATGACTTCGACTACGTTTTTCATTACGCAGCGGTTGTTGGGGTACAACGTACTCTGGATAATCCCATGAAAGTTCTAGAAGATATAGAAGGGATCAAAAACATCCTGTCCTTGTGTAAAAATACAGGAGTAAAGAGGGTTTGTTATTCCAGTTCTTCGGAAGTATATGGAGAGCCTTTCGAGATCCCACAGAACGAACAGACCACCCCGCTAAACTCACGCTTGCCTTATGCCATTGTAAAAAATGTAGGGGAGGCGTTTTTTCGTTCCTATCAACAGGCCTATGGCTTGCCATTTACGATATTTCGCTTTTTTAATACCTATGGCCCAGATCAAAGCGAGGATTTTGTTATTCCGAAGTTTGTCAAAGCCGCATTAAAGAATAAACCATTAAACATCTATGGAGATGGATCCCAAACACGATCTTTTTGCTATGTAGACGATAATGTAGACGCCTGCTTGATGGCTTTAAAGAGCAAGGAGCACGAAAATGAGGTCCTAAATGTGGGAAGTGACGTAGAGATGAGTATTTTAGAATTGGCCCAGCAGGTCATCGCTATTACTGGATCTAGTTCGCAGCTCAATCATCTGCCCCCTTTAGAAGAAGGAGATATGACCAGACGCTGCCCAGACATCAGCAAGATGAAAACCTTGTTAAACCGCCCACTCAAATCTTTGGAAGAAGGTCTTCCGCACTTAATCCAATACTATGCGCGTAGGAAAGAATCCTGAGAAGGAACGTACAGAACTTTCGCTAACAGCCTATCATCGGGTAATTATCCCGGTTTATATTCCAAATCTAAATGAGGATTATTTTAAGGATGGGCTACGTATTTTAAAGCTTACGTTACATTCTTTATTATGTACAATTCATTCTAAAACCAGGGTGTCGATAATAAATAACGCCTGTTGTTTAGAGGTCTCAAATTATTTAAAGGAGATGTATCGAGATCACGAGCAGATCGATCAGTTGCTCGACTCCGCAATCAATCTTGGAAAAGTCAATGCCTTGTACGCCATTGTTAAAAGTAACCGTGAGCCCTTGTTGACCATTGCGGATGCAGATGTGATGTTCTTACCCAATTGGCAACTAGAGGTGGAAAAAGTGATGGCAGCGTTTCCCGAAGCTGGGATGGTTTCGCCGGTACCGGCACCGGGTTCTTTAAAGGGATCGTATTTACGATCCACAATTGGCTTTGCCTATCTCAACGGCCGGCCAAAGCTCGAGAAGGTTACCAATTTAGAAGGGGTTCAAAATTTTCAGCGTAGCATTGGAAATACTAAAATATTTGATGAGGATACTACCAAATATTATACCTTGAGACGTGGGCAGACTAAAGTAGCGATGGGCTGTGGTCATTTTATGGCAACGGTAAGAGCTACTGTATTCGAGAACAGTCCAAACAAGCCGTCGATCCATAAAATTGTAGGTGGGAGCGAGAAGATGTATATCGACGGACCTAATGACCGAGGGGGGTATTTAAAATTATCGACACATGACAATTTTGGGTATCATTTGGGTAATAAATATGAGTCTTGGATGGATGATCGAATGGAAGCGATTAATAAAGACCCCGGTCCTAAAAATCCGATGACAGAGGTCGATTTTGGGATTGCTAAACCCAATAAAAACTTCCGAAGATTGGGTTATCTGATTCAAAAATTGTTTTTAAGCTAAGTCTTATGATAGACCACCAGCGTAAAATTTTGTTTATCCACATTCCGAAGAACGCTGGAACTTCCATAGAACGCGATTTGTTTCCGAGCTTTGATTTTAAAGGCGCTTATAGCAAGGATGCATTATATGGCTTCGATGCAGAATTAGGACTGAATCTGCAGCATGCTACGCTCGCCCAGTTATTGGGTAAGCATTTGATTACAGAACATCAACTGCAGGGGTATACGAGTTTTGCTGTGGTAAGAAACCCTTTTACCAGGGCGATATCTGGATATAAATGGTTGTTAAAGGATCTAAAGACCGAAGGGACTTTTGAGGAATTTCTCACACAGTCTGGCGCATTTTCTGAAGGGCGATTATCGGAGGCTCCTCATTATGTGGCCGATCACTTTTTAACGCAAAGCGATTTTATTGCACAAGCGGGGCGGATAAGGGTAGACCACGTCCTGCGATTCGAACACCTTAAGCAGGATTTCGGCCGCTTGGCACATTCTAAAGGGTGGGATGCACATTTGGACAATCACTTTAAAAAGAACAGACAAAAACGATGGGAATTGGCTCGGCTGATGACTCCGAAAATACAAGCCCTGATTGTAGAACGCTATAGAGAAGACTTCGAATTATTCGACTATTCGACACGCTTTAATAAGTGGAAATACATCCTGGGACATGGATAAATTGGCCGTCATAGTTGTTACCTATAATGGGGCACAATACCTTCAAAAATGTTTTCAAACCCTACGGTCGGTTTTTAAACAATCGTACTTAATCGTGATCGATAACGCATCTACAGATGGTACGCGGGAGATCCTCTCCAAGGCCGATTTGGATTATTTAATACTCAGCGACGAGAACCTTGGATTTGGAAAAGCCAATAATATTGGCTTGCAATGGGCTTATACGAAGGGATTTCAGAACATGATGTTGCTCAATCAGGATACCTACATACCCTTGCAAGATGCAGCGGCGTTTTTAGCGGCAGCCGATGTTTCTTTTAAAAAGGGCTATGGGGTGGTTAGTCCGGTTCATACGGGCCCAGATGGCCTATCCTTAGATTTTAAGTTTGCAGATTATGTTTCGCAGCGCAATGCCCCGGGATTATTAAATCTAATCGCGAAAGGTGTTGGTGATCAAGAAGTGCAAGCGGTAAAATCGGTAAACGCGGCTGCTTGGATCATCTCCAGAAATTGTTTGGAAACAGTAGGCTTGTTCGACCCTGTTTTTCCGCACTATGGAGAAGATACCGATTATATCAAGCGAATGCGCTATCATGGTCTTAAGCTGGGAGTTTGGCCATATTTTAAAATCGTACATGATCGTCCGCAGCAAGAAGCCTTCACTTTGGAGAAGAAATTGGCGAGAATCCAGATTTGGGCCCTCAGCTTTTTAAAAAATCTTGAACGGCCACTTTGGAAGCAATACTTGCACTTACCTATCCATCTATTCGCCCGTATAAACAAGCTTGGTAAGGGAAGTTTATGGACTTATGGGAAGACCACCAATGGAGTGCTCGAATTATTGCCTAAGTATCAATTATTAAATCGCCATCGCCGGCAATGTAAACAGAAGGCCGCCTTTTTAAAACATGACTAATCGAACAATTATATTGGTGAGCAATACTGCTATCCCATCTACCCGCATAGGGAGTTGGGTTACTCGTATAGATCGATTACAGAACACAAGTGAGTCATTTCGATGGATTTTGTCTCCGCATCCCACAGGGCCTAATCATTATCAATGTGTAAAACGACGTTTTTTAACCTATCATAAATGGTTTCGCAAATCGGTTTTAAACCACTGGGTGGCACGAGACTATCTGCGGGCTATAAAACGCTTGGCGCGCACCAACGAGCGATTAACGGTTGTGGTAATGGACGATCCTCATCTAATAGAGGCCATAGCCCTCAATCGGGCTTCGTTTAATTGCGATCTAAAGTTGATTTTTTCTTTTCACGGTTTCCGACTTAAATTAAAACCCGAAGTAGTAAATAATATAGATCGAGTTCTGTACCTCTCTGAAGCAGGCAGAATAGAAAGTGAGAAAAAATATAACCCCTATAAACCACAGTCTATCGTTGTTTGGAATGGGGTAAATTCTAAAGATTTCTTTCCTTTATTGTCATCGGAACGAGAAATACTACGAAATAAATTGGGGGTGAAGGAGCATGAGAAAGTGCTCTTGTGGATGGCGAATGATCGACCTCTAAAGGGTTTTCATATATTTAAATCAATAGTTGAAGTAATTTTGTCTAAATATGATAATATACATGTAGTTACTATTGGAACAAATAACACGATTAGCCATCCTTCGGTATCCAACCTAGGCCGCTTGAAACATTCGGATATTGCAAGTTATTTACAGCTAACAGATTTTTATTTCTTTACCACTTTGTACGAAGAAGGATTTGGACTGTCCATGGTAGAAGCTTTAAAATGTGGGGCGGTTGTGCTGGCATCCAATAAGGGTGCGATTCCTTCCGTACTTAAGGACCAATCAAGAACCTTATTAATAGATAGACCCGATGAAGTTGGGCAATGGTTAGAGGCGATTGAAATAGCGATGAATAGGTCTTGGGGCTCTTTGCCTAAAACAGAAGCCGATAAAATCTGGAATTATCAGAACTGGGAATCGAGGTTCCTAAGTGCGCTTCAATTCAATGGTTTAACAGAAAGCGACCGATGATGGAGGTCGATTAGCCTAGCTGGCTAAATTTAATTAGTTATTTTTGAGAAAAGGAACCAACAACCAACCTACTTGATCACAACCATAGCCGAAATAGGACAAGCACACGAGGGTAGTTTAGGGATGCTTCATGCCTACATCGATGCTCTAGCTAGTACTGGCGTTACCGCGGTAAAATTTCAGACGCATATTGCCCATGCGGAGAGCAGTATTTACGAGCCATTTAGGGTAAAATTTTCTACACAAGATCATACCCGATACGACTATTGGAAGAGAATGGAATTTTCTAAAGAACAATGGATCGAAATTGGAGCCCACTGCCGTGAACAAGGTTTAGAATTTATCAGCAGTCCTTTTAGTAATATGGCCGTTGATGTCTTGGAGGAAGCTGGGGTCCAGCGTTATAAGGTCGGTAGTGGAGAAGTAAATAACTTATTGTTACTAGAAAAAATTGCGACTACGGGCAAACCGGTAATACTATCTAGCGGGATGAGCTCCTATCAGGAATTGGATGCTGCCGTAGCACTGCTAGAAAGCCACCGGACCGATTTTTCTATACTGCAGTGCACGACGAGTTATCCGACAGCTCCAGAGCAATTCGGATTAAACGTCATCCAACAAATGAAGGCAAGATATAATGTCCCTATCGGCTATTCCGATCATTCAGGACAAATCGCCACAGGTATTGCAGCGACTGCTTTGGGTGCAACCCTATTGGAATTTCATGTTGTTTTTAACAAAGCCATGTTTGGTCCGGATGTCTCCAGTTCTTTAACAATCGAACAAACCAAACAACTTGTGGATGGTGTTAAGGCCATTTCCATAGCCTTAGATCATCCGATAGACAAATCAGATCATTCGGCATTTGATGATCTAAAGGGTATTTTCGAAAAGTCACTGGCCGTTAACAAAGACTTGAGCAAAGGACATGTGCTTCAGTTTGAAGACTTAGAGGCGAAGAAGCCTAAAGGATATGGCATCGATGCAGCGCAGTTTCGAGAACTAATCGGGAAATCCATAAACAAGGATTTAAAACAATGGGATTTTCTAACCAATGATGACCTATCATGAACAAGCCGCGTAAAATCTGTGCCGTAATCACCGCCCGCCCGTCCTATAGTCGGGTTAAGACAGTGCTGCAAGCCATTGTAGACCATCCTAATTTGGAATTGCAGTTGGTCGTTGCCGGCTCGGCCCTTTTGGATCGATATGGTAATGCGGTAGACTTTATAGAACGCGATGGGTTTACCATTACCGAAAAAGTATTTATGGTACTAGAAGGCGAGAATAAGACAGCCATGGCGAAAACTACAGGTTTGGGTGTGATGGAACTCGCAAATGTTTTTTACAATCTGCAACCGGATGCCGTTATTACCATAGCGGACAGGTTCGAGACCATCGCTACAAGCATCGCGGCTTCCTATCAAAACATACCTCTTATTCATCTACAAGGGGGCGAAGTTACGGGCAACATAGACGAAAAGGTTCGGCATGCCAATACCAAATTGGCAGATATTCATCTAGTTACTTCGGAGGATGCACGGCAGCGAGTAATTCGAATGGGAGAGGATAAAGACTTTGTGTTTAATACCGGTTGTCCATCCGTGGATTTGGCAGCAAGTGTTCTTGAAAGCCCAGAACTAGACTTCGATCCGATAAAGAAATATGGAGGGGTTGGTGCAAATCTTTCCCCGGAAGATGGCTATGTTGTGGTTATGCAACATCCTGTAACTACCGAATACGAAACCGCAAAAAAAGACGTAACCACCACCTTAGAGGCCATCCATAAAATGGGGGTTTCGACCTTTTGGTTTTGGCCTAATGTAGACGCAGGAGCAGATGGAACTTCAAACGGGATTCGATCCTTTCGCGAACGCCATAACCCCGATAATATTCGATTCTTTAAAAACATGGAACCCGAAGACTTTCTTCGCTTGTTAATCAATAGCCGTTGTTTGGTGGGGAATAGTAGTGTTGGGATTAGAGAATGTTCTTTTATGGGCGTTCCCGTAGTAAATATCGGAACCCGGCAAAATAAGCGTTTAAGAGGGGATAATGTATTGGATGTCAGCTACAGTAAGGATGCCATAGAGGAAGCCATAAGCCAGCAGATGCAAGCCGAAAGAGTGCAGCAGACCTTGTATGGAGAAGGCGATAGCGGAAAACGAATCGCGGACATTCTGGCCAATGTCGAATTGCGATTTCATAAAACCATCACTTACTGATGAAAGTACTGGGATTGATTCCGGCCAGAGGAGGAAGTAAAGGCGTTCCGGGTAAAAATGGCAAGCTTCTAAATGGGCGTCCTTTACTCGCGTATACGATCGATGTTGCTTTAAAAGTGGAGGGCTTAAGCAAAGTTGTTTTTTCTTCAGAAGACCCACATCTAATCGATTTGGCTAAACAAGAAGGGGCCGTGGTTCCATTTATGCGGCCGCAAGAATTAGCTACAGACCAAGCTACCTCCTTGTCTGTGGTACAACATGCATTAAAGCAGTTGCAGCAAAATGGCGAGACTTATGATGCCGTATGCTTACTTCAAGTAACAACTCCCTTTAGAAGTGTAGCCTTGGTAGAACAAGCCATAGATAAATTTATTCAATCCGGATACGATTCGCTGATTTCTGTGCAAGCCGTTCCACATCAATACAATCCGCATTGGGTGTTTGAATTATCGGGAGAAGGGACAGATTCTTTACAATTAGCTACCAAAGATGATCAAATCATCAGTCGAAGGCAAGAATTACCACCTGCCTATATACGAGACGGTTCTATTTATTTAACTAAGACTGAGGTACTTTTAGAGCAAGATTCTTTCTTTGGCACAAACATCGGCTATGTGGTAAGCGATTCTGAAACATTTATTAATATCGATACGGCCGCAGATTGGACACGCGCCGAGGAGATTGCGCGATCGAACACATGAAGCGAGTTTGTATATTAGTTCCGGACGGAGTAGGGGTCAAAAATTACCTTTATAGTCCATTGTTTGCTAATCAAAAAGCCACTTACCAACTGTACCACGATTTTGGTCCTGAAACGCTCGCTTTAATAAAGCAGCATATATCCCTAGAGCAGGATTGGAAGCTGCCTAGTTATAGCGAGGGAGTGTGGGAAAAATTCTTGCGAGAGTGTATCCATAGAAGCAGGTTGGTTTATAATGCAAAAAAAGTAAACAACCCAACCATTTTACGCTTTTGGAAACGCGGCAATCGAAAATTAAAGAATCGGATATTTTATGGTGTAGTTGTCGCGATGAGTCGGATGATCGGTTCTTATTCGCAAATCTTGACTTTAGAAAAATGGTACCAGAAGAGTCTCGATAACAATCCATTTTATAAAAAAGCACTCGCGCAGTTAAAGAAACAAAGACCCGATGTGCTTTTTTGCACCCACCAAAGAGCATTAAAAGTCCCTGCACTCTTTAGAGCAGCAAAGGCGCTCGGAATTCCGACTGTAACAGTCATTTATTCGTGGGACAACATACCAAAAGCCCGATTGGCCCCTAAAGCCGATCGTTATTTTGTGTGGTCGCAGCACATGGCTAAGGAATTGCAGACCTTTTATCCAGAGATTGATAAAAGTAAAATTGTGGTTACAGGTACGCCGCAATTCGAATGTTATAAGGATTCAGAAAACATTATAGAAAGAGCTACTTTTTTAGCCCACTATGGGCTGGATCCTCGTAAAAAGATCGTTTGTTTTTCTGGGGATGATGTTAAAACTTCACCTAACGATCCACAATACCTGTACGATCTGGCAAAAGCGCTTAGCGAATCGAATATGGCCGACGAGGTCCAGATCGCGTTCCGAAGATGCCCTGTGGATCTTTCGGGTAGGTACGACAAGGTATTGGCTTCGTTTCCGGAGCTTATCCGAAGTGTAGACCCATTATGGCGAACCACAAAAGAAGGTTGGGATGCCGTTTATCCACTTTTGGAAGACGTACAACTTTTAGTGAGCCTAGCTTTTTATGCAGATGTGGTAATCAACGTAGGTTCTACCATGGCTTTCGACTTTGGAATGTTCGATAAACCGGCAATCTATATCAATTACGATCAGGACTTAGGCGAAGATTGGTCGGTAGAGACCATTTATAAATACCAGCACTTTAGAAGTATGCCCGATGCAACTTCCGTATATTGGTTGAATGAGCGAACGACTATCGCAGAAGTGGTACAGTCGGCTTTAGAGGGAGGTGGCTCGAAAATAAAACCTTGGTTTCAGGTAATCACGGCTCCTGGGATGGCGTCGGAAGTAATCTTAGAGAATTTAATTGTATGAACATCGTTTTTCTTTCGCACGAATATCCCATTTGGGCACCGGGAGGTGTCGGAACCTTTTTACAAACTTTTGGCCGAAATCTGGTTAGGCATGGACATAAGGTCACTGTGCTTGGAGCAGGTAAAGAAGATCAATTGATAGAGTTAGAAGACGAAGGAGTAAGGTTGATTCGATTGCCTAGGAATAAAAGCAAGCTGCCAAATTTTATTCATAATGCACGTTGGCTAAATAAGAAACTTCTCGAGCTTAATGAGGAAGAAAAAATAGACATCATAGAGGGAGCGGAGCTTAGTTTGGCATTGCTGTCAAGAAAGCAGAAGGCAAAGAAAGTGATTAGACTGCATGGCGGGCATCACTTTTTTGCTGAAGCGGAAAAAAGAGGTGTCAACTGGCGTAAAGGGCTCTTGGAGAAACGTTCCTTTAAAAAAGCAGACGGATTTATCGCAGTATCGAATTATGTCAAGGATCATACCGCGAAATATTTAAATTACCACGGTAAGCCTATTGAAGTAATTAATTACCCTATCGATACATCTTTGTCTGCTAAAGGATTAGCGGTAAACTCCAAAATGATTTTGTTTGCCGGGACCGTTTGTGAAAAAAAAGGGATTCGACAATTAATAGAATCGATGAGTTATGTACACAAGTTGTTTCCAGAAATGAAATTAGAAGTTTTTGGACGTGATTGGTTTTTTCCTGATGGTAAGTCATATATAGAGTGGTTGGATGAATCTTGCGATCCAAAGACGTTAGAATCTGTTACATTTCATGGAAGCATTAGCAGGGGTCAACTAAATGACCGATATGAAGAAGCGGCAATCTGCGTATTTCCATCTCATATGGAAACCCAAGGATTGGTATCATTGGAAGCATTACTACTTGAAAAACCAGTTGTGTTTTCTAAATATGGTCCAGGGCCAGAGACTATAGAACATGGGGTTACGGGTTTATTATGTGATGTCTATGATCCTACAGATATAGCAGACAATATCATTCGATTTTTACAAAATCCTAAGGCAGGAGCCGATATGGGTAGCCTAGGAAATAAAGTGGTTCGAGAAAAATACGATCAGGACCGAATTTTAAAGAAGAATATCGATTTTTATCAACGCCTTATATCATGACCTTTGCCTTAATCACACATGTAGGTCATGTTAAAACCGATGGGCAATTATTGGCCTATGGCCCTTATGTGCGAGAGATGAATTTATGGGCACAGCATGTAGACCATGTCGTTTTGGTCGCACCGGCCAAACATACAGGGGTGGATCCGATTGACTTGGCATATAAGCACACCAACATTACCTGGCTTAAGGTACCAGCATTTTCGACCACATCTCTAGGTCAATTATTGCGTTCTATTCTTGTAGTCCCATGGATATTGTTGCAAATTTTTCGAGCTTTTATTAGGGCAGACCATATTCACCTAAGAGCTCCTGGTAATATGGCCATCTTGGGCTTGCTGGTTCAAGTTTTCTTTCCATCCAAAAAGAAGACGGCCAAATATGCTGGTAATTGGGACCCTAATGCAAAACAACCAGTTAGTTATAGACTTCAAAAACGCATGTTGGCCAGTAGCTGGTTTGCCTGCAATATGCGTGTGTTGGTGTACGGTGCTTGGCCAAATCAAAGTAAGAACGTGCTACCATTTTTTACCGCCACCTACTCCAAGAATGAGATTCCTTGGGAAGCTCGCGATTGGCAGAGCCCTGTACGGATGTTGTTTATCGGGACTCTTGGGCCCGGTAAACGACCGCTTTATGCCTTACAGCTATTCAAATCGCTTTACAATAAGGGGCTGGTTGGTAAGTTGGACTATTTTGGTGATGGGCCCGAAAAACCAACATTATTGGACTTCGTAAAGCGGCATGATCTGTCCGGGGCGGTCCAATTGCACGGAAATCGTCCAGCGGCAGAAGTTAACTCGGCTTATAAAACAGCAGATTTTTTAATATTACCCTCTCAATCGGAGGGATGGCCTAAGGTAGTAGCAGAAGCAATGTATTGGGGCTGCATTCCTGTTGTAACGCCAATATCATGTGTCCCTTGGATGTTGGATCATGGCGAGCGAGGGATGCTCTTGTCACTAGTTGTCGAGATAGACAGCCAAGCAATCGCCGATATATTGATAGACCCAAATCGCGCCAAACAAATGAGGGAACTCGCAGTAACGTGGTCTAGAAGTTATACCTTAGATCGTTTTGATACTGAAATTCAAAAACTGCTAAAATGAGGGTGTTGCAACTGATAGATTCTCTTGATCCAGGTGGTGCCGAGAAGATGGCTGTTGCCTTGGCCAATGAACTCGCAGCTGTTGATGAAACAGAATCTTTCCTTTGTAGCAGTCGCAAGGAGGGCTTGTTTCGAGATCAGATTTCGGGCCATGTGGGTTATATACATTTAGCCAAGAGATCGACACTAGACCCAAGAGCTTTATGGCGATTGAGTCGGTTTATTTCTAAAAACAAGATCGAAGTAATTCATGCCCATTCTAGCAGCTTTTTTTATGGTTTTTTAATGAAAACATTTCACCCCAGTCTTCGGCTGATTTGGCACGATCATTATGGCGAAAGCGAACAATTAGAAGCGAGGGATTTTGGAATGCTTCGGCGCTGTTCAAAGTCTTTCGATGGAATTATTTCGGTAAACGAGACTTTGAGAAAATGGGCATCCGAGCACTTAAAGTGCGCTGATGTTAGCTACCTGAAAAATTTTGTACATGTTTTTCCAAATAACGGAACAACTAGGGTACAACTTGAGGGCAACAAGAAGAAAATAATTTGCTTAGCCAACTTTAGACCACAGAAGGACCACCTAACGCTGCTTAAAGCTTTTAAATGCTTTTCTGAACGGAACTCCAGTTGGTCGCTACACTTAGTCGGGAAGGACTTCAACAACTCTTATAGTGCCTCGATATTTGATTATCTTGCTAAGAACCAACTTAGCGAGGTCTATTATTATGGAGAGCAGTTTGATGCGCATTCTTTACTGCAGCAAGCAGATGTAGGGGTACTATCTTCCACTTCTGAAGGCTTACCGCTAGCTTTGCTAGAATATGGTTTGTCTGGGCTCATCGTGGTCGCGTCGGATGTGGGAGCCATCGCCGAGGTGTTATCCGGTTCGGGGCGATTGTTCGAAGCAGCCCAGGTAGATCAGTTGGCAATGCAATTTGATTGGGTCGAAAACCAACAGGAGACGGCGCGCATGGATGCAGAACGTTTTAAAGAGCATGTAAATAGTCATTACGGATTCCGATCTATCCAGAATCAATTATTTGAAACCTACATTGGAGAAAGCTGACATTGGAATATGAGCGCCAAATCGTATAACATATTAGTCTTGTTTCATCTCCTACTAGGAGTTGTCATCTATCTCTTCGAACCTTTATCCAAGGTGTACTTTTTTTGTGTTTTGGGCATCTTGCTTTTGTGGGTGATTCAAAAAGGTAATAAAAATGATGAGGTGTTATTTGCAGCAGCTTATATCACTGGTTTTGAGGTGCTATCCAGAATGACAGGCGCGGCTTTTACCTACGAATTTGCCAAGTATGCCGTAATGTTTTTCTTGTTGCTGGGGATGTTTTATCGAGGGATTCAATTAAAATCTTGGCCTTACTTTGTATATATGCTCTTACTGCTGCCGGGTGTAATATTTTCGGTAATGAATTTAAGCTACGAGACCAATGTTGGGAATGCCATTGGGTTTAACCTCAGTGGACCCGTGACTTTAGGAGTGTCAGCCATGTACTGCTACAACAAAAAAATGCCCATAGAACGGCTTCATAACATCCTGTTTTTTATCATTTTACCAATTTTATCTACTACGGTATATATCTATTTATACACCCCCAGTATCCGAGATGTCGTAACAGGAACCGAATCCAATTTTGCCACTTCTGGAGGGTATGGTCCCAATCAGGTTGCCACGGTACTTGGCTTTGCGGCCTTTGTCTTATTTGCTCGTTTGCTTTTATTTAAAAATAAAAAAATCAATTTAATAGAACTGGGTTTACTAGGGTTCGTGTTATACAGAGCGGTGGTTACTTTTTCTAGAGGAGGGGTTATAGTTGCGGCAGTTTGCTCGGTAATTTTATTGTTGATCTATTATTACAGAGCGCCCTTAAATCTAAAAATGAAATTGATCCCTAAAATAGGAATCATGATCGCAGTGATCGCGTCTACTTGGGTAATTACAACGGTCAATACGTCAGGCCTAATTGTCAATAGATACGCCAACCAGGATGCTGCTGGGAGAGAAAATAATGACCTCACCACAGGTAGATTGCGCATCCTTAATGAAGAACTAGCCGCCTTTTATGAACATCCCATAACAGGTTTGGGCATCGGCAAAGCAAAGGAATATAGATTGGAAGTATCGGGCCATTTAGTGGCATCCCATAACGAGCTCTCCCGGCTGTTATCGGAGCATGGAATGTTTGGGGTTTTAGCACTTTTAATACTCTTCATTACCCCTTTGATTGCGCTAACCATGGATAGATCCAATATTCTGATGCTGTCATTCCTTGTCTTTTGGTTTTTAACGATCAGTCATTCTTCCATGCGACTGGCTATGCCAGCTTTAATTTATGGCTTGTGTTTATTGCAAATTCAACGAAATGGGAAAAAGAGTACTCTATCTAGGTAACAGACAACTGGACGCTGGAAGTACTCCAACGACCATCGACACCCTTACTAATCGGTTTAGGGCAGAAGGCATAGAGGTATTAGCCTACTCCAATAAACGTAACAAAGTACTTCGGATGTTCCAAATGATCTGGGCCTTATTAGCAAAAAGGAAATGGGCAGATTTGTTACTAATAGATACCTACAGTACTCAAAATTTTTATTACGCTGTGATCACCGCCAGATTGGCCAGATGGTTACGAATTCCTTATTATCCAATACTTCATGGAGGGAACTTGCCCAATAGATTAAATACCAGCCCGAGCTTATCCAAACATCTTTTCGGCAATGCCAAATGCAACATAAGCCCTTCTTACTATTTGATAGAAGAATACAGAAAGGCAGGTTATCAAAATTTGGAGTATATCCCAAATGTGATCGATTTGGACAATTATTTATTTACTATCCGAACAGTAATTAGGCCAAAATTGCTATGGGTCAGGGCTTTTAATAAGATATACAACCCTGTTCTCGCCTTGGAAACACTCGAGCTTCTTCTCGAGATCTATCCCGAGGCCGAGCTCTGTATGATCGGTCCCGATAAGGATGGTTCGATGGCGAATTGTGAGCAAATTGCAAGAGAAAAAAAATTACCCGTTACTTTTACCGGAAAGATGGAGAAAGAAGCTTGGATTGCCCATTCCAAGAATTTCGACCTATTTATCAATACCACCAATTTAGATAATACACCGGTGAGTGTCATCGAAGCAATGGCGCTGGGCCTTACAGTTGTTTCCACAGACGTAGGCGGTATCCCGTTTTTAATCGAGCATCAAAAAGACGGGATTTTAGTACCTCCTAATGATGCTGTCTCATTTGTCCAAGCCATCAAAGGGCTTGTGGAAGAACCACTTGGCGCACAGCAAATAACTAGAGCAGCTCGGCGGAAGGCTGAAACTTTCGACTGGGCTCAGGTCAAAGAACAATGGTTCGCACTTTTTAAGGACTAGAGAACTAAAATATTTGGTACTTTTATATGCCAAATCCAACCAACCATGACCAAAAGGCGATCGAGCATCCATTTTGATATATCAGAGCGCAAGGTTTTATTGCGGATTTTTGATGTATTGTCCGTTCTGGGTTGCTTGTATTTACTAGGCCTGATATTCGATTTTGATTACTTTAAAATCAATCAGGAACATTGGAGTTGGTCTATCGTTCTAACGGTATACCTGATGGTGTTTACGTCCATCTTCGAGCTTTATAATTTGCAAAAGGCTTCCAAATTCGAAGTGGTTATACAGAATATTATTCTGGCTTCTTCCGTGACCGTAATCTTCTACCTGTTTACACCGTTTCTAACGCCCGAATTACCCGAGAATCGTTTACAAATAGTCTATTTCTATATCGCCATTAATGTATCTCTATTTGCATGGCGCTATGCGTATATCACCCTAATTGCCACCCCTCGATTTTATAAGCGTGTATTATTGGTGGCCGACGCCTCTCAAATTGATTTAATCCTCGATTCGCTGCATAAGTCCGACCCCAATTATAAGGTGGTAGGATTTATAAATACAGAAACCCTTCCTTATCGGCCAATAGAGCAAACTGACTTGGCGGAATACAAGATGTCCAATGTGGCCCGAACAATAAATGACGAGCATATTTCTGAAATAGTCGTGGCCGGTTCGGAGTCCGAGGGGATAACGGTTTATCTGTATAACCAGCTCTTAGAAATGTTGGAAAGCGGAATTCCCATTAGAGAGTACACCCAAGTTTACGAGGAAATCACTCATCGGGTGCCTGTACAGCATGTAGAGAAAGACTTTTATCGATATTTCCCGTTTAGCAGGAGTAATCAGAACAAACTGTACCTCTTTTTTCATCGGGTACTCGATTTATTGTTTTCCTTTATTGGCTTGGTGTTTGGATTATTGATCTCCCCGTTGATACTGGTCGGAAACCTAATCGGGAACAGAGGCCCGGTTTTCTATACTCAGATTCGGGTAGGGCGAAATGGCAAGCATTTTAAGATTTATAAGTTGCGCTCGATGGTAGTAAATGCCGAACGGTACGGCGCCCAGTTTGCTAGCGCAGGAGATCGACGAGTGACAAAGTTTGGTCGTTTTTTAAGACGCTCTCGGTTCGATGAGATTCCACAGTTCATCAATGTGATATTAGGGGATATGTCTGTAATTGGCCCGAGGCCCGAACGTCCGGTTTTTGTAAAGGAACTCTCGGAGAAAATCCCGTTCTACGAGGTAAGGCATATTATAAAGCCAGGAGTGACTGGCTGGGCGCAGGTCAATGCCAAGTATGGCTCTACCCAGGAAGATGCCCTAGAAAAACTACAATACGATTTGTACTATATCAAAAAGAGAAGCCTGTTTTTGGACATTAGCATCGTAATCAAGACCCTTAGTACCATCATCTTCTTTAGGGGGCAGTAGGCATTGCCTTCAAGTTTTTATATAAGTACCAATAACGATAGGCCAAAGCTAATAATAGTGGTGCTAGGGCGGGAGCGAATTTTTGGACTCCGCTAAATTGATGAACCACCATCAAAACCAATAGAATCAATAACAAGAAAGTATAACGCGCTAACCAGCTTGGTGCCTTTTTTCTAAGTATTAAAGGGAATAACAAAAAGGATAATGGGAATCCCCATAAAATATTATAGTTGTTTACGGTGGTACTGTGTTGGGTCCCAAACCACAGAAAGAACAAGATGCTCCCAACTAAACCAGTAAGAAAAAAGATTGCTCCATCGAGCCATCTACTGCGTTTGTGGCTTTTTTGATCTTTTAGGGTCACCCAAATAATGGCTAAGGCTAGGACAAGAAATATAAATAGTGGAGATCCAAAAAACGGATCGGCTTTTAATGGATCGTAATCACTGCCGTGAAGGAGCTTGGTTTCGGATACCAATGGTTGAGAGCCATTGGGTTGGTCCAATTTTGCCAAAGAAGCAGCTTCGGCAACATATTCGGGTAAAAATTGATAATCCCAGATTGGAGCCACCACATCTGTTACCGCCCCGATTCCCAAATCCATTCCTAGGCTTCCCCAGCTGTTCCAAGACACATGTTGTTGAATAAGTTGGCGATAGGTTTTGGGATCTTCAACTTCGATGTCTTCATACCTCAAGTCTTCTTCCAATACGGTTACCAAAACATCTCTGATTCTGGTGGCGCAATTGTCGAACAAAAAGTCGTACAGATAATCGCGATTTTCGGCTTGTTTGTTCCAATGTAAATAAGCGACAAGGCTATTGGTCTGCGCTGGAGAAAGGTTTAAGGTCTGTTCTGTAATAGAACGATTTTGGGCCACATAACTTCGGTAAAATTGTTGGTAAGGGGCTGTACTTAGCGAATACAACAATTCTCCTTTTGCAAATTTGCCATAAAAGTTGGGAGTATTGAAATCGTAAGTACCATAGTTATAGACCTCGTCCAAACCGATGTCGGCTTGTCGCACTCTAAAGGCGCTATGCCCAAACTTATCATATAAGTTAACCCCAGGACCTATGGTTAGGATACTCACCTGTATTTCGGAACTCGCTGCTTCTTGACTATGCCCCTCCCAGATAAATAAAGAAAGCAATAGTGTGAGTAGGAATAGATTTTTCATCGGTTTAGCGGAATAAGCTCCAGTCCAATTTAATCGAAAATACGTTGGAATACAAGGCGGCACTTTGGTCACCGATGTCTGTTAAGGCATAATCTACCTGAATGCCTTTATACTTGAAGCCAACGCCGATGTTTGGTTGGAAGCCCACAGATTCGGTTCCATCTAATTCGGTGATGTTTTGAAAGTTCCCAACTCCGGCACGCACAAAGACCATATCGAGGTAGTCGCTCTGTATTCCAAAGGCGGGGGTGATGCTAGCAAAAGAAGTAGAGATCAAATCGTTGGTTTCGGCAAAGCGAAAATTAAAATCCATTTCAGCCATCAAGCCGAAATCCGAGTGTAGATCGAAACGTTTGGCGGCTCCCAACTGTAATTTTGGAATCGTAATCTCTGTGGTCTCTGGGAGCTCTTGGTTCTGGCCTTCCACAGCATTAGAAATGTCTGCAAATTTTTCTTCATCTATGCTCCAGGCATTGAAGGTGGTGGTGATATCTCTTGCCATCAGCCCAAACATCCAGTTGTTTTTACTCTCGAACTGAATGGCAGCATCCAAACCAAAACCCCAAGAATTGGCAAAATCGCCGATGATACGACGTATTACTTTGGCGTTAACGCCAATATTAAACCCATCCAGCGGCAGGGCTCGTGCATAAGAGAAAGTCACGCCATAATCTGCGGTGGAAAACAAACTAATCCGATTATAGTCTATGTTTCCTTGTTCGTCGATCAGTTGAGTGGTGTTTAAAATGTCATCCACCCCGAACCGAATCAAAGATACCCCGACAGCAGATTTATCATCGATAGGCATCGCAAAGGCTGCGTAGTTATAGCTTGCGATATTGGCAAAATAAGCGGCATGCATCAAGGATAATTGGTTGTCTTCCATACGCAATAACCCTGCGGGATTCCAATAGCCAGAATTTACATCCCCGCTAGAAGCTGTTACCGCACTGGCCATACCAAAAGCAGCTGCATCTACCCCAATGTTCATAAACTCGTTGGAATACTTCCGAACGGTCTGAGCATGAGATCCGATGGCAACCAATAAAAGCAGGGCGATCAGGGTCTTTTTCAAGCGTGTTATTTTGCGCAAATATCTCACTATTTTACAAATACTAAACTACTATTTTTAGTACATATTGTACACCGTAGCCTACGGACGAAAATAGTTTGCTATTTTTACATAAAGCCAACCAAAATGATTCGACATATTCCTAATGCAATAACAGGGCTCAATTTGCTCAGTGGAGCTGTTGCCGTATTGTTCGCGGTATCTGGCGACTTAATTGCTGCCTCTGTGTTTATAGTCTTAGGGATCTTTTTCGATTTTTTTGATGGTTTGGCAGCTCGCAAGCTCAACGCCACCAGCGATATAGGGCTACAGCTAGATTCTCTCGCAGATATGATTACTTGCGGCCTAGCACCTGGCTTGGTGATGGTTCAATTGCTAAGTGGGGCGACCTTGGGGCAGGCATTTCATGTATATTGGGATCCGGCTAATGCAGATGTACACCCAACCGGTTTTGATTTGTACTTACCCCTTTTTGGCTTGCTGATTAGTTTAGGTGCGGCTTATAGATTGGCACGCTTTAATGTGGACACCAGGCAGACCAGTAGCTTTATTGGGCTTCCTACTCCCGCAAATGCTTTATTGATAATCAGTCTACCGCTCATCTTAGAGTTTCAATATTCGGATTGGGCAGAATCCTTATTGTTAAATCCATGGTTTCTTATGGCAGTAACTGTCTTATCGGTGGTATTGATGAATGCCGAAATGGCTTTATTTGGCCTTAAGTTTAAGACTTGGGATTGGGCGTCTAATAAGAAGAGGTACTTGTTTTTAATTCTTAGCGTTTTGCTATTGCTACTCTTGAAGTTCGCAGGGATCCCGGCGGTTTTATTGCTTTATATCCTTATGTCGTTGTTTTCTAAGGATTAAAATTCCAACTTCTTTTTACGCAGTTCGAAGTTTTGCCCTAAGTAGACCTTTCGGACCATTTCATCAGCAGCCAATTCTTCCGGTTTACCGTGTTTTAGGATGCTACCTTCAAACATCAAATAGGTACGGTCTGTAATGGCCAAGGTTTCCTGGACGTTATGATCGGTAATCAGGATGCCGATATTCTTTTCTTTTAACTGAGCTACGATGCGCTGTATGTCTTCTACCGCCACTGGGTCAACCCCAGCAAAAGGCTCATCGAGTAATATAAAGTGCGGGTCTGTAGCTAGCGCGCGGGCTATTTCGGTACGCCTGCGTTCTCCACCACTTAGTAGGTCTCCTCGATTTGTTCGGATATGTCCCAATCCAAATTCTTCTATCAAGGACTCCATTTTCATCTCTTGTTCCTTCTTAGAGAGTTTGGTAAGTTGCAATACGCTAAGGATGTTATCTTCTATACTTAGTTTTCTAAAAACAGAAGCTTCCTGAGCCAGATAACCAATACCATTCTGTGCGCGTTTGTACATGGGGTAGTTGGTGATCTCTGTCTCGTCTAGATAGATCCGCCCTCCATTGGGTTTTATCAGGCCAACAATCATATAAAAGGAAGTGGTCTTCCCAGCACCGTTTGGACCCAATAAGCCAACGATTTCGCCGCGGTTCACTTCTACAGAGATGCCCTTAACGACCTTTCGGCCCTTGTACTGCTTCATCAGATTTTCGGCTCTTAACTTCATGGTGCTTTCTGACTTTACGGATAAAAGTAGTCAATCCGTTGTTAAGAATAAACTAAACTTTTTGTTCTAGGGCCTCCCAATACTCGTAGGCCTTTCTTAGGTGCGGAATCACAATGGTTCCACCTATAAGCAAGGCTATGCTCATGGTTTCTATCACTTGCTCTCTAGGGATGTCTAGCTCGTGGCAGCTACCCAAATGGTAACGAACACAATCGTCACAGCGCAGCACCAGAGAATTCGATAAACCGATGAGTTCCTTGCTCTTTTTATCCAAGGCACCAGCTGTAAAAGCATTGGTGTCTAAGTTGAAAATTCGCTTGATTACCTTGTTGTTATCTGCCAACAATTTATCGTTCATACGCGAACGGTATTCGTTGAATTCGTCTACAGAGTTACCCATTTTTTAGTTGTTTTTGTTGTCTTTTTACCACGCCTTTCGAGATAAAAATACTCACTTCGTATAGAATTAATACAGGGATAGAGACAATAACCTGGCTAGCGATATCTGGTGGAGTTATCACTGCAGAAATAATCAGGACTATTACCAAGGCGAACTTCCGGTATTTACGCAGTATCTCTGGAGTTACTAGGCCGATCTTAGTTAGAAAATAGATCACAATTGGAAGCTCAAAAATCAATCCTGCCGAAATTGCACAAGCCCTAACCAAGCCTATATAACTGCTCAAATCGAAATCGTTAAAAACCTGGTCGCTTACCTGATAAGTGCCCAGAAAGTTGATGGACAATGGTGTTATTACATAGTAACCAAACAGTACGCCCATAAAAAACAGCAGAGAGGCGATAAAGATAAAGCCTCGAGCAGAGCGTTTTTCATTTCTATGAAGCCCTGGGCTTACAAATTTCCAAAACTCGTAAAGAACATAGGGGAAGGCGATAATAAACCCGGCCGTTATAGAAGTCCATATATGTGCAGAAAACTGCCCAGCCATGGTTCTACTTTGTACTCTAAAAGGGAGCTCGGTAAAGCAAAAACTATCAAGACCTAGAAATTGTGCAGATTTACATAAGAGCTGGTAAGTAGGAAAGCTCGCTTTTTTAGGTCCGAAAAGGATAACATCAAAAATAAACTCCTTAAACAAAAAGGCGATGGATGCCATTATCACAATGGCTAGAGTAGCCCGAATCAGGTGCCAACGCAATTCTTCCAGATGGTCCAGAAAGGACATTTCCTTTTCAGGTTTTTTAGTGTCGGCAGTCATTAAATGATTCCTTCTTTACTAAGATTATGGATGTGAACGACCCCTGCGTATTTTCCTTCGTTCTGCACCAAAATTTGAGTAATCCCATGAGTGTCCATCATTTCCATGGCTTCAATCGCCATGGCATCTTCGTCTATCACCTTTGGCTCTTTGGTCATAATATCTTTTGCGGTAAGACCGGCAATATTATCGACGTTGGTCAACATGCGTCGCAGGTCCCCATCTGTCACGATCCCCATAATGCGGTCATCCTCTACCACAGCGGTTACACCCAGTAGTTTTTCCGAAATCTCTACAATTACCTGTTTGATAGTCGTGTCTGGCGCTACTTGAGGGCGGGCGTTGAGACTGCTTAAGTCGCGTACTCTTAGATACAACTTCTTTCCTAGGGATCCGCCAGGATGGAAGCGCGCAAAATCGCTACTAGAAAAGCCGCGCAATTCCAACAAGGACATGGCTAAGGCATCTCCCATCACCAATTGAGCTGTCGTACTCGTAGTTGGCGCCAAATTGTTTGGGCAGGCCTCCTTCTCTACATAGGCATGCATCACAAAATCCGACTGTTCTCCTAAAAACGAATCGCGATGAGAGGTCAATCCAATCAACTTGTTGCCTGTTGCCTTTATCAATGGAACAAGAACCTTTATCTCTGGAGTGTTCCCGCTCTTAGATATACAAATCACGGTATCGTTCTCTTGAATAATCCCCAAGTCGCCATGAATCGCATCAGCTGCATGCATAAAAATGGCGGGTGTTCCCGTCGAATTGAGCGTCGCTACAATCTTGGTCGCGATGTTTGCAGATTTGCCAATCCCTGTAACAATGACTCTTCCCTTAGATTGAAAGATGTATTGAACCGCATTGGCAAATTCGTCATTGAGTAAGGTCTTTAGGTGCAGAATTGCTTGGCCTTCGGTCTCCAAAGTTTGTTTTGCGACAGCTAGGATCTTATTGTTGGTATCCAAATTTTAGGTTTTTATTAATTGTCTACTCATTCAGAATTTAGTATATTTAGTAAAGAGTTAACGCAATACACCAGCGTTGTTCTTTAACTAATAGATACAAAAGACCAAATAGGTTGCTAAATTACGATTGTTATAGTGTTCATACAATAAAATTTAGCACCACACACTTCACCTATGAATGCCGCCGTGAGCGAAAAGGTACTGCACGACTCTTTAAAGGCCTACTTTGGCTTTACTCAGTTTAAGGGGTTACAGGAACCGGTAATCAAAAGCATATTAAAAGGCGAAAACACCTTTGTGATCATGCCCACAGGAGGTGGAAAGTCTCTTTGCTATCAATTGCCCGCCTTGATGAAGGAAGGAACAGCTATCGTGGTTTCTCCATTAATCGCATTGATGAAGAATCAGGTTGACGCCTTACGCAGCCATTCAACGGATGAAGGAATCGCGCATGTGCTTAATTCGTCCCTCAATAAAACAGAGGTGAAACGGGTTAAGAGTGATATTGTTGCGGGAGTCACCAAGTTGTTATATGTAGCACCAGAATCTTTAACAAAGGAAGAGAATATCGAATTTTTAAAGTCGGTGACCATTTCCTTTGTAGCCATAGACGAGGCACACTGCATCAGCGAGTGGGGGCACGATTTTAGGCCCGAGTACCGAAACTTGCGTAAAATCATAGAGCGGATAGGTTCTGGAATTCCCATTATAGGCTTAACAGCTACCGCAACTCCCAAGGTGCAAGAGGACATTCTTAAAAATTTAGGAATGCCAGATGCCACCACTTTTAAGGCTTCCTTTAACCGCCCCAATTTGTACTACGAAATCCGACCCAAAACCAAGAATGTAGATTCGGACGTTATTCGATTTGTAAAGCAAAACGAGGGCAAGTCGGGTATAATCTACTGCTTGAGCCGCAAACGAGTGGAAGAGTTGGCTCAAACGCTACAAGTTAATGGGATTAAAGCGGTACCCTATCATGCTGGTCTAGATGCCAAGACACGCGTAAAACATCAGGATATGTTTTTGATGGAAGATGCAGATGTTGTGGTGGCTACCATCGCTTTTGGGATGGGGATTGATAAACCAGATGTGCGTTTTGTGATTCATAATGACATCCCTAAAAGCATAGAGAGTTATTATCAGGAGACCGGTCGTGCAGGTAGAGATGGGGGAGAAGGCTATTGTCTGGCCTTTTATAGCTATAAGGATATAGAGAAGCTCGAAAAGTTTATGAGTGGTAAACCTGTAGCCGAGCAGGAAATAGGACATGCCCTGTTACAGGAAGTCGTTGCCCTAGCAGAGACCAGTATTTCCAGAAGAAAATTCATCCTTCATTACTTTGGAGAAGAGTTCGATTCGGAAACCGGAGAAGGAGGGGACATGGATGACAATATGCGCAATCCAAAGAAAAAGTCCGAAGCCAAAGACGACGTCATACGCCTGTTGAAAGTGGTTAAAGGAACCAATCAAAAATACAAATCCAGAGATGTGGTAAATGTTTTGGTTGGCAATGTCAATGCCATGATAAAATCGCACCGTACAGATACCCAACCATTTTTTGGAAGTGGGCAAGATCAGGAGGCGGAGCATTGGATGGCCTTAATGCGTCAATTATTAGTAGCTGGTTACCTTAAAAAGGACATAGAAACGTATGGCGTAATTAAGCTCACAGATTCGGGCTTGGAGTATATAGAGAACCCCGTATCGTTTATGATGACCGAAGATCATCGATTTAAAGCCGCAAACGACGATACGATTATTACTCAACAGAAAGGAGGCGCAGCGGCAGACCAGAATTTGTTCCACATGTTACAAGGAGAACGTAAGCGATTGGCAGATAAGTTAGAATTACCGCCCTTTGTGATTTTTCAGGACCCTTCTTTACAGGACATGGCACTGAAATACCCTGTTAATTTGGACGAGTTGTCCCATGTTCACGGAGTAGGAGAGGGGAAGGCTAAAAAGTACGGTAAAAGCTTTGTAGCGCTTATTAATAAATATGTAGAAGAAAACGATATTGCTCGTCCTGACGATTTTGTGGTTAAAAGCACAGGGACCAACTCTGCGCTCAAGCTCTATATTATTCAAAACATCGATCGCAAATTACCTCTTTCGGATATTGCCGATGCCAAGGGGCTCGAAATGATCGACTTTATCAAAGAGATGGAGGCCATTGTCTATAGTGGGACAAAACTGAATATAGATTATTGGATCGATGAAGTTTTGGATGAAGATCAGCAGGAAGAACTATACGATTACTTTCTAGAGGCAGAAACCGACAAAGTCGATGCAGCCATGGAAGAGTTTGATGGCGATTATGACGATGATGAGATCCGACTCTATCGCATAAAATTTATCAGCGACGTGGCCAACTAATCACTCTGCTGCCAATTCTGGGTAGTTCACTTCTTCAGACACTTCAGGTACATTTCCTAAATAGGCATTCCCTCTTAGTCGCTCCACCGTGTAAGCGTTTAGTGGCAGCTTTTTATTGGGGCCTATTAACGGAGTTGCTTCTGTGTTACTGCCAAACAACCATTGTTCGACATCTTCTTCATCCAATATAAGAGGCATTCTTGGCCCTTTCATCTTTGGATTGTTATGGATCCGTCCCAATAGGTCGTTGGCGGGAGTAGTTACTATGGTAAAGGTATTGATAAGTTCTCCTGTGGTTTGGTCTAGCCATTCGCTCCATAACCCTCCTAGACATAAAGGATGTTTGTCTTTGGCTTCGATAAAAAAGGGGAAGGTCTTCCCTTGGTTATGGTGATGTTCGTAAAATCCATCGACATAAATCAGGCAGCGTTTGTCTTTTAATGAATCGCGGAACGAAGGTTTTTCGTGCAGGCTTTCACCTCGAGCGTTGAGGGTGCTATTCCATAATTTGCTAGCCTGCTCCCGATTTCGCACCCAATGAGGAATAAGCCCCCAATGCGCTATTGTTGGCAAGCTTTGCCCAGTTTCTATTAATAATCGAGGATGCTGAAACCCCGATGCATGGTAGATCGGTAGGTCGGTAAGTGGCGCCAACTTCTCCATAATTTCTTTAACGGCCTGTTCATCGCCTTTGCGTCTGGCCTTGATCAGTTGGGCTTCTAAACTGGTTTTAATGTCGTAGCACATGCCATTAAGATAAGTCGATTGGAGGAGCATTCCTACTATAAATTTAGCATTCCGTTGGGACGAACAATCTTTTGGATAATCGTACCTTTGCCCCGCATTAAAATATGACTTTTATGACAGACGGAATTTACGCCAGATTTAATACGACCAAAGGAAGTATCCTGGTAAAATTGACACACGATAAAACCCCAGGGACGGTAGGGAACTTTGTTGCCCTAGCCGAGGGGAATCTAGAAAATGATGCCATCCCACAAGGGAAACCTTACTATGATAGCTTAAAATTTCATAGAGTAATCCCAGACTTCATGATTCAAGGGGGAGATCCTCAGGGTACAGGTGCCGGTGGCCCTGGTTACAATTTCGACGACGAGTTTCATCCAGAACTGCGACACGACGCCCCAGGGGTACTCTCTATGGCCAATGCTGGGCCAGGTACCAACGGAAGCCAGTTTTTTATCACTCACGTAGCTACACCTTGGTTGGACGATAAGCATACGGTATTCGGAATGGTAGTAGAAGGACAAGAAGTAGTCGATGCGGTAGCTCAAGGCGACAGCATCGAATCTTTAGAGGTCATCAGAGTTGGAGACGACGCTCAGGGATGGAATGCCGTAGAGCAGTTTCGCCAATTCGACGGTTCTAAAGCAGAGCGTATCGCAGCTGCCAAGCGTGCACAAGATGAGCTATTAACCTCGATCTCTGAAGGTTTCGAAGAGACCGAAAGTGGGCTTCGTTATCAGGTAATCCAAAAAGGAGAAGGAGCACAGGCGACTAAAGGTGCTACTGTGGCCGTTCATTACAAAGGGATGTTCCCAGATGGTAACGTTTTCGATTCATCCTATCAACGCAACGAGCCTATCGAGTTCCCAGTGGGCATGGGGAACGTTATCGCTGGTTGGGACGAAGGGATTCAACTCCTTAAAGTTGGAGACAAGGCTCGCTTTGTAATTCCATCACATTTAGGTTATGGAAGCCGCGGAGCTGGCGGGGTTATTCCACCAGATGCCACTTTGGTTTTCGATGTAGAACTTATGGACGTAAAATAGTTTATAAGCGGTTAAGAAAAAGATGAAAAAGCGCCCTGTCACCACAGGGCGTTTTTTTATTTTAGGGGGATGAATTTAGAAGCCCTTAAATATCCGATTGGCCCCTTGCGAATCCCAGAAGAGATTAGCGATGCCCATATAGACGAAGCAATAACCGTTTTAAAACTATTTCCAGAGCAGCTTAAGTTGCTCACCTTTCACCTAAACGATGAGGTGTTGGATACGCCCTATCGCCCAGATGGTTGGTCCATACGTCAACTTATTCATCATATTTCCGATAGCCACCACCATAGTTACAATCGTTTCCGGTGGGCGCTCACAGAAGACAACCCCAAAATTAAAGCATACCATCAGGATGCCTTTGCTGCTATGGATGACTATAAAAGTGCACCTATTGCTTGGTCTCTTACCCACATAGAAGCGGTACACCATAAATTGGTGATTATTCTACAAGGACTAAGTGAAGAACAATGGGGTAGAACGTTTATTCACCCAGAAGGCGACAAGCAAATCGATTTAAAGCAATTGGCGCTAACCTATTCTTGGCACAGCATGCACCATTTTGCTCATATCAAGAATGCGCTAGACTCCCTTTAAGGGTTACTCTTTCCATTTGATATTACAACCAATGCTGGGTTTTTGATCTTCGCGTTGTGGGTTGTTGTTTAAGATATTGTCTAAGGCTTCGCGAAGGTCTCGACCGTTCACGGGGATGCCATTACCTGGGCGTGAGTTGTCCAATTGCCCTCTGTACACCAAACGGTCTTCAAAATCGAAGACATAAAAATCTGGGGTGCAGGCCGCATCGTAAGCTTTGGCTACTTCCTGAGTTTCGTCGTACAGGTAGGGGAATGGATAGCCTTCTTGTTGCGCATTTTTATACATTTCCTTAGGGCCGTCCTGCGGGTAGTTTTCTACATCGTTACTGCTTATGGCGATAAAACCAAAACCCGTAACCCTGTAGTCGTTGCAAAGCCGCACTAATTCTTCGTTTACATGCTTCACAAAAGGACAGTGGTTGCAGATAAACATCACAACCGTACCCTTCTCTCCACGCAAATCGCTAAAAGAAAAATAATCTCCCGTTATGGTGTCGATTAAATTGAAGTCTGGGGCCTTGGTGCCCAATGCGATCATGTTGGAAGGAGTGCGTGCCATTCTTTTTTATTGAATTAGTAGCAATAAGTCCTTCAAAGTTACAGATAATCCCAGATTATACCTCGCTGTCTAGCTTGTCTGTAACCACATAGTAACGAGGGTCGTCCACAGCAGACTCTATCAACTCCTCAAACCTCGGGCTCGCTTTTAAGAGTAAGGTCTTACAGTCTGGGCTAAGGTGGGTTAGTTTCACAGTCTTACCAACAGCCAAGTATTTGTTAGCGATGGCACTTAAAGCTTCTACCCCAGAGTGATCCCCTACCTTAGATTCGATAAAGTCGATCTCTACCCGATCTGGGTCATTCTTTATATCGAATTTGGTATTGAAGTTTTGCACTGATCCAAAAAATAGAGGCCCCCAAATCTCATAAACTTTGGTTCCATCCTCTTTGATGCGCTTCCGCGCTCGAATCATGATGGCATTCTTCCAAGCAAACACCAAGGCCGAGATAATAACCCCTGCGATAACTGCAACAGCTAAGTCTTTCCAAACCGTGATGGCCGAAACAGCTACCAGAACAATGGCATCAGAAAGCGGAATTTTATGTAAGATTCGGATACTACTCCATGCGAAAGTCCCGATAACCACCATAAACATCACCCCGACCAGGGCGGCGATAGGGATTTGTTCGATTAGTGGTGCGCCGAAAAGTACAAACGACAGCAGGGCAAGTGCGGCTATAGCGCCAGATAGTCTACCTCTTCCTCCAGCGTTTACGTTGATGATGGATTGGCCGATCATGGCACAGCCACCCATCCCGCCAAAGAGACCATTTAGGATGTTTGCACCTCCTTGGGCCACACACTCGCGGTTACCACTACCTCGAGTCTCTGTGAGTTCGTCGATGAGGTTAAGAGTCATTAACGATTCTATCAAACCGACAGCTGCAAGTATAAAGGCCGTAGAAAAGATTAGATCCCAATGCCCCGTTAAGGTATCGAATAGCCCGAAGATCTGAGCCTGAAAAGTAGGTAAGCCTCCTTGTAAGCCTTCTCCACCTCCATCACGAATAAAGGAGCCCACGGTGCTTACAGGCACGTCTCCAAAAATAGTGATCAGTGCCACAACAATGATGGCGGTTAAAGCGGCAGGTATTTTTTTTGTCAATTTGGGTAAACCATACATAATCCCCATGGTAAGGGCTACCAAACCAAGCATAGTCCAAAGGGCCTGTCCAGTCATGTATTGGGGTACCCCATCGACGTTTTCTTTAAAAAGTCCGAGTTGCGAGAGGAAGATAACTATGGCCAGCCCATTCACAAATCCAAGCATCACAGGATGCGGTATTAATCGGACAAATTTCCCTAAGCGAAATGTTCCAGCTAGGATTTGAATCCCACCCACGAACAACAAGGTGATAAAGAGCCATTGCAGTCCTAAATTTTCTACGGGTTGTGCCAATTGACTCCCAACTTCGTTTCCTTTTTGGATGAGGTGTACCATTACCACAGCCATGGCACCTGTAGCGCCAGAGATCATACCTGGACGACCACCAAATAAAGCGGTGACAATTCCCATCATAAAGGCTCCATACAAACCAACCAATGGATCTACACCTGCAACAAAAGCGAATGCTACGGCCTCAGGCACCAATGCCAAGGCTACGGTAAGGCCAGAAAGTATGTCGTTCTTTGGATTCTGAGTAAAGTTCTTTATGGTTCGTTGCAGCATTATTTTATCCCTTAAAAAAGCGGCAAAGATAGGACAAACGGCCTGTAAATTAGCGACAAAGCCTGTCTAATTTACTCCTATTAGGACCGAAAAGCATTTCGGAAGATGCTAATCGGAGTCGTCAGAGCTCGATTTACGAAAACTTTCCAATTGACTGGTAAAGAAGGGAATATCGATACCGATGATAAATTGCCAGCGCGAAGTTTTAAAAGTCGCCTGGTCGTCTGGGTTGGTATTCCGAATAGGGTCGGGCAAAATTTGCGGTTGAGGAAAATTAGAACTACTCGCAGTGTAGTTGGTCCCTAAAATTAAGTCGGCCCAGCTAAATTTAAGCTCCCCACCTACACCAAAATGGTAATAATCCGTTGCGTAATTGATCTCGTCCTCTGTTTGGTCGATCAGGTCGAAGATATTTGGATTGTCTTCGTAAGCCGAAAAGTCTGTAGAAAAGCTTCCAAACAAATTAAATCGTGGAGAAATATACAATTCGACTCCTAAAGCAAAATTTATTAGCGCAGTGAGCTCTTCGTCTAAATTAAATTCTAAACGGTCATCGTCGTCAATAGTGCTTTCTAATTCTGGGATGGCTATTCGAGTATAACTGTTGATGCCATTATACCACTCAATATTAGCGCTTAGCGTACTTTTTCCTATGGGAATCCCAGCACCTAGGGCCAAGGAAAGAGGCATTTTTCTTTTTGCATCTAAATCTCTAAACCGTTCTTTTATCAAGATATCTTGGTCGGTGCCAGCTAAGTATTCATCGTAGCGGAAGTCACCATCGCTTAAAATCTCAATATAGGGGAAGGAGATGTTTAGGCCCAGATCGAACTTTGAAAGTTTCCAGGACAGGCCAGCTTTCCAAAATAGTCCGTCAGACTTGTGGGTAAATCCGATACTCTGATTGTATAACAACACATCATCCTCTGGAGACTCTATCATAGCGGCAAATTGCGAACTGTTGTTTTGAGAATAGCGGAAGCTAGAATAAAAGCCCGAGACTCCAACGCTTAAAGTCTCGTTAATGGGATAAGCCCAAGTAACGCCAATCCATTCTTCTTTTATACCGGTTTCGAGCGAAATTTGATTGGTAAACTCTTCTATTCCTGGCACTTCCGGAATCACATCGCCAGAGTCAATGTCAGGATCCAAGCCGAGTCTAATATTGTACCTAGATTTGGTGATGAAGGAATAAGCAAAATAATGGTCTTCTAAATTCTTAAAGCGAATTGTACCCACCAACATGCTAGGGACGCCTTCAAAGTTAGAGTCTTCTAATACCGTTTCGTTGCCGAAGGCATCTTCCAGGCGCAAATTCGACAGCTGATAGGCCTTAGCATTGATAGAAAACAAAGGGTTGTCTACCTGTGCTAGGCGGGCCGGATTATAATAGGTTAATTCTAAGTCTTGTACACTCCCAGTTACAGACCCACTCAGCAAAATGGACCTACTCCCATAATTCTCGTATTTATAATTGCCTAATTGTCCATATGTAACTATCGAAGAGGTTAGGAATAATAGAAATAACCCTTTTAGACGCATATATTACCACTTGAAGGGTTGAAAACCAATGCCCCATTCGATCCAATCGGCAGAGCTTCCATTTTGTGTTTTTAAACCAACCTGCGCATACATCCAGTTATTGATGTTGTAGCGAATGGCTGGTCGTATAAACACATTGCCTTTTCCACGATCGTCCGTAAGATAAGTACCTACTTGCAGTCGCACTAACATCTTCCAAAAGTTAAAGTCGTAGCCTCCGTGAACCCCGATCAGATGATGATCGGCGCTATCCGGGAAATTATAGGACAAACTTTCATCATAAAAATAATCGAACCCAACGGTTGCACTGCTTATGGTATTAAACTGATACACATAGTCTATAGTTCCAGAGAAATTAAGGTAGTGAATGTCCGATCCGGCTTCCTCGTAAGTTTGGGTTGTACCAATGGCCAAGTATGTTTCTATCCTCGATTGTTTAATTTTCTCTGGAGTCTTAGAAGGACTTCTTCTAAACCGAGATTGTAATACCTTTTGTCCATATGGATCTTGGGTCACTCTGTGTTGGTCTGCATTATAGTGGTAGAGTAGCCCCACATTAATACCAAACATATTAAGTCCCCAGTTAGGAGTAAAACTACGCCCGTTGCTAAAGTGGGTAAAATCGACCCCGTAATTTAGGTCCATCTCTCGGGTTAGCCTATATGCAAATTCGAAGGCCAAGTTAAAATAGACAGCCATCTTCCCACCAATGGCATCGTTGGTTGGGTTCGACTCTGGATCATAAGGAAGCAGGTTATATGTTAACCCCAGTGCTGGATTAATGCTAAATATGTTTTTTCTTTCGCCATTCGTAATTGGGAAGTTTATCCATCCATAAAGGGCATTTGGATTTCCAAATACATCCGGATCGCCAATAAAACCGGTATAGAGACCTACACCGAATGATGGATAGCCGTAATATGCCGCCCAGTCATCGCCTTCATCGGTTTGCCAACCATAACGTATTTCTGTACCCCCATAACCCTTATCAAGTTTTTCATTTAGGCCCTCACCGCCGTACAAATGCACCCCTGTATGCATTCTAAAATCGATTACACGAAAACGTCCGTAATTCTCAATGTCTTTTACGGCTTCATAATCGATGGATTCTTTTTTGCGTTTCTTTTTCTTCTCTTCCTCTTGCGCCATTACTGGTATGCACAGAAAAAGCATCAACAAAAGGCAAAACGGTTTTAGGAGGTAATTTGGTTGGAACATTTCTAAATATTTATCTAAAAATAGAAAATAATACTTGTTATATAGAGGACAATCACCTTTTTTCCTCAGGCTCGTAGATGAGTCTCAAAAACATGCTCATGCCCTGATTCTCTGCCACCACAGGTATCCCTGTCACAATTCCGGTCATTAGCCCTTCGGTAATCTCTAAGCGCATCTGAGGGCGGAAAACCATCTCAAATTCTCCACCTTCTATTTCCTTATTGATTTCTAGTCCTACAAAATTGGAAGTGCCCGGAATCATATAGTGGAAGTTGGTATTGATGGCCCAGGTGGTTTCTGTCTGCCCACTACCAAAATGGCGTTCAAATTCCGGGCCGGTATAAATCAAGAAATGAAAGCGATCCCCAAAGCGTTTCGCCCCTACAAAGAAGGGGTTAAACACATTGCCTTCCCATAATTCTTCGTCTCCATAAGCATCGAAGTCGATAAACTCAAACTCGTGCAAGTAACCTATAGCCAAAGAGGTCGATGCCTCTTGCGATACCAAAAATGTATATTGAGCTGCCAACTGCAGGCTGTTGAGGCGATTTTCTGGCCGTATGCTGCCATCGGTGTTCAAGGAAAAAAAGGAAAACGGTAATTCTATTTCTAGGCCTAGTCTATTTATCGGCGCAAATTCATATTCGATCAAGGCCTCGTATTCGTCAAAGGCGTCATAGTCTAAAATCCCAAAACCCAAGTTCCATTCTCGTTCGCCTTTGCGCGCCCCTAAGTCTCGAATTAAATCGATGTAAAGCGGCTCTGCATGCAGCACTTTGTCTGGCTCTTGCGCATCTTCTACTTCGTCGATAAAAGCTTGGTCTTCTGCTTTTTTGCGAAGCTTCTCATCTTCTTTGTCTTGACCATACCCCGTTTGACCTATCAGTAAGAGGGCCATCAAAAGTCCGTATGATCCAAGCCTACATCTCATCGCCAAAGTAAATGGCATTCATCAAGAGTTTGTTGGTTCCATACCAAAAGGCTCTAAAATTGGTGTTATCGGTAAAATAGATAATCGTCCCGCGTCCTTTGTTCTTTACTACTAAGGCCGAAGAACCACTTAGGTCTTTTAGGTTTTCTTCAGAAATATAACCGCTTAGCAATGGCGATTCTGTATATCGAATCGGGTTGTTATAACTGTTGCCATCCGGCTCTAAAAACAGGGTGCTATTTCTAAACAATGGCAGGGTATTGTTTCTATACCCAAAGGCAATGGGGTGCGAACGGTCTAAGCGACTCTCGAAGATGGCGCCACCGATTACTTGGGCGCCTCTGTAGTCTCCCTTTTGTTCGAAACTGATGTTTTGTGCACTGTCCTTTCGAGTCTTAAACTTTAACTTGAGCAGCTCGTTAGACTTTAACCAACGGCCACTATTTTTGTAAGCGATAAGCGTTCCACCAGCTTCTACCCATGCCTTGATTTTTTCCGCATCATTTTTGCTCAAGGCAGAACCCCAGTTGTTAGGAATAATCAGGTCCGTGTACTTGCTCAGGTCCATACGCCCAAAATTCCGGGTATCTAATTTTGTAATTGGGATATCATAGCGGGTGTCGAATAGATGCCATATTTCGCCAGCATCGTAAGAAGTTACCCCAGATCCTACCAGCAGTGCTACTTTTGGCTTATTTAAGGCTCTAAACTGTCTGCTTCCTAGGTCGATGCCCGTGGTTAATCCGGTTTGCACGGCATCGATCTTTAAATGGTTCTCTTCTGCTATAGCTTGTAGTTTCGCATGGATCTCCGAAGGGGACAGCTTCTGATTCTGTACCGGAATCATCAAGGTGCCATAGTCGTATTCTTTCCCACCTATTCCAAAAGGTTTCATCCCTGCCTTAACTCTTAGGCCGGCATCCAGTAGCTGATACGTCGCCTTGGGGGTATAGTACCCGTGCCATTCTATCAAGTAGGCATAATCCGAGCGGCCGTTCACTTGGCCCTGTGGAAGTTTTGGAGTTACTTCGGCCGCTGCATTTGCCATGCTCGTATTGGCAGTGTTTAAATTAAACGCCAACGGAAAAGTCCAGGCACTGATGTCATAGAATAGGCTGTCTTGAAATTGTGTCCGTTTTTCGAACATGGCGTTGATCAGTCGATGTTGTTTTTGGTTCTTCGGAACCACATAGGCATACCCTTTTTTGTATTCTTTTCCATCGATGCTCAGGTCCTGCTTTAGCTCAAAGACCTTAATTTTATGACGTTCTAGTATTTCTGCCAAGTGATAAACCCGGGCAGCGTCTTTGTCATCGCCAAATACCAAAGCTCCACCTTTAGCGGCTTCGCTACGGGCGTTGCTATAAAAACCACGCTGGTACTCCAATAATTCGACACGCATAGCTACTGCAGCGTCTAGGGTAGATAAGGCCGCTGTAAATTGGTTGCGAATGGTAAATGGGAAGGTCAGTAGTCCATTTTCGCTTTCTTGGGCATGTCCTCTAGACGAAGCCTGTTCGAATAAAATCCCAATGGCTCCATTGATATCAGGAAAGGTAGATCCTTTTCCGTAGTAAAAGTCGTCAAAGCTCTCTTCGGAATAATACAGACTCCCGATTTTATTAAAAGCTTTGGCATGAAATTGAGCGATCGCTCCTGTTAGATCTTGGTTCTTTTGTGGCGTGAGTGGATGGGTTCTTGACGGGATTCCAGGTTGGAAAAAGAAACTGGCATTGGTGCCCATCTCGTGATGGTCGGTTAAAATATTTGGGTACCAATTATGGAAGGTTTTTATCCGCGCACGGCTCTCGGGCAATTGTACGGGCAGCCAATCTCGGTTCATATCGAACCAGTAATGATTGGTTCTCCCACCGGGCCAAACCTCACTGTACTCTCTATCGTTAGGGTCCGGATTGATGTTTTGGCTTTTATGAATATTGGCCCAATAAGCAAAGCGTTGCAAACCATCTGGGTTAAAGGAAGGGTCGAATAAAATCACGGCTTCGTTTAGCAATTTATCGATGGCCGGACCTTGGGCGGCGGCCAAATGGTAGGCGGCTGCAAGGGCGGCATTGGAGCCGCTGGGTTCGTTCCCATGAATGGAAAACCCTTGGTAGACCACGATAGGCATAGAAGCCACATCCAAATTGTCTGCACCAGCTTCGGTGAGGGCCATATGCTGGGCTTGAATCTCGGTTAATTTCGCATGGTTGTTCGGACTACTAATGGTGAGCAAAATGATAGGGCGACCTTCAAAAGTGCTTCCCCTGTTTTCGATAGTTACTCGTGGGCTGGCTTGGGCGAGCGTATGCATATAATGCAGCAGTTTATCGTGGGTAACATGCCACTCTCCAACTTCATGACCGATTACTTCTTTTGGAGTCGGAATACCGGGGTCATAGGTTATACCATCTGGCAAGTAATAATCTAGAGTAAGTTCTTTTTGCTGGGCATATCCAAAGAAGGTAAACCCAAGGGCCCAGAGTAGGAGTAGTTTTTTCATCTAATGGTTTAGAATTAAAAAATAGACTGTGATATAAGTTCTAAATATAAAAAAAACCGCCTTGAGGGGGCGGTTTCTAGATGGTTTATCTTGGATTAGATGTCGTCGAAGTCTATATCGGTGAAGCTTGCTGTCTTGGGCTCGCCTTCTTCTGCAACAACTGCTTCTGGATAGGGTTCTTTTTGGTAATCTGCTTGGTGCCGCTCAGAAATCACCTCTTCTCCCTTTTCTCTTAGAATATAATCAATCATATCCCCAAGGTTATCGCGGAACTCGGCAAAATCTTCTTTGTATAGGTAGATTTTGTGTTTTTTATAATGAAAGGATCCGTCGTCATTGGTAAACTTTTTACTCTCGGTGATGGTGAGGTAATAGTCTCCGGCTTTGGTTTCTCTTACATCAAAAAAGTAAGTTCGACGTCCAGCCCTCATCACTTTCGAATAAATCTCTTCTTTCTCCATCATATGTTCTAAAGGTAAATCTTTGGTTAAATTTGGTTGAATGCTCTGCCAAAAATCTAAAAAAAAACGAAATCAACAAAAGAAAGCCTAGTTTTCTTTTTCGAGCAATTGTTTGTCGTAAAGTTCCTTGTAATAGCCTTCTTGAGCCAATAGAGCTTCGTGGCTACCGCGTTGGATGATTCTACCTTGTTCCAACACAATGATGGAATCGGCATGTTTTACAGATGATACTCTGTGACTTACGATAAGAGTGGTTCTGTCCTTGGTGAACTTCTGCAATTCTTGTAAAATGTGCTCTTCTGTCTCTGTATCGACAGCACTTAAGCAATCATCGAGCAATACGATCTTAGGTTCTTTAATGAGCGCACGGGCGATGGAAACCCGCTGTTTTTGTCCTCCGCTCAGACTGATGCCTCTTTCGCCTAGGATGGTATCGTAGCCATCGGCAAAATTGACGATGTTTTCGTGCACAGCAGCCATCTTAGCAGCGTCTTCCACAGCCTGTCGACTCGCTTCCGCCTGCCCAAATTTGATGTTGTCCGCTATAGATTCACTAAACAGGAAGGCGTCTTGGGGTACATAACCAATGCTGTTTCGCAAATCGTCCAAATTGAGTTGGGCGGCAGGGGTTCCGTCCAACTTGTATTGCCCATCGTCTACATCGTATAGCCTCGATATTAGTTCTAGTATTGTAGATTTTCCACTTCCAGTATTGCCTAAAACCGCAAGGGTTTCGCCAGGTTTCACTTCAAAAGAAACCCCATTAAGGGCTGTGATTCCGGTGTCCGGATAGGTAAATCGAACTTGGTCAAAACTGATGCTTCCGACAATAGGGGTAGCTTTGGTTTGGGTGTTTACAATACTAGGCTCTTCTTTTAAGAACTCGTTAATTCGCTTCTGAGAGGCCTCGGCCTGTTGTATGATAGAAGTAACCCATCCCACTATGGCAACCGGCCAGGTAAGCATGTTGACATAGATTAAAAACTCGACGATGGTCCCTAATTCTATTTGGCCATCGATAAATTGATTCCCACCGATGTAGATGACCAAAATGTTAGACAAGCCGATGAGCAGTATCATTAGTGGAAAGAATAAGGCCTGCACTTTTGCCAGATCGATGTTCTTGTCCATGCTTCTAGTCGATAAATCTTCGAATTGGGTCATGGTTCGCGGTTCTAACCCATAGGCTTTAATGACCGATATCCCGCTAAATCCCTCTTGGGTAAAGGTGGTGAGTTTGGCCAAATATTGCTGTACTATAGTGCTTCGCTTGTGGATGGCTATACTTAGTCTATATATTCCAAAGGAAAGCACAGGCAAAGGTGCCACTGCGTAAAGGGTCAGGCTAGGGGCTACATAGAACATATACGAGATAGCCACTACAAAGAGCGTTAAGGTAGTGGTGCTGTACATCAAGGCTGGGCCAAAATACATGCGTACTTTAGAGACATCTTCGCTTATTCGGCTCATCAGGTCGCCAGTCCTGTTGCGTTTATAAAAATCTAAAGAGAGTTCCTGATAGTGTTTGTATACCTCGTTTTTTAAGTCAAATTCTATATAGCGAGAAACCACAATAATGGTCTGTCTCATTAAAAATGTAAAGAAGCCCGATAACAAGGCTGCCCCAAAAATGTAGAGGATATTTGTAAACAATAGGCTTTCTAAGCTTTCCCAGGTTATTTGACCATCTTGATAAGATTTAACAACATCTATGGAGTCCCCGATGGTCGCAGGGACTACAATTCTGAATACCGTAGCGATTACGGTAATTATAAGACCTAATAATAACCTCCCTCGGTATTTGTAGAAGTAGCGGTTAAGGTAACGGAGTTCTTTCAAGGGATCGAAAACTTATTAACAAATTCTTAATAATATGATAATTTTTTGCGATTACTTCAACTATCAATTAGTTTTGCATATCCTTTTTAAGGATTCTTAAAAATATTGCAAATGACCGAGGTAGTAAAAGCCGCCGACCTAAATAAGATCGCACCCGTGTTTGGGCAATTGTCCTTCGACGAGCACGAGCAAGTCGTTTTTTGTAACGACAAAGATACAGGATTAAAAGCAATCATTGGCATCCATAATACGGTGATGGGACCTGCTCTTGGGGGGACCCGGATGTGGAATTACAATACAGAGTGGGATGCTCTAAACGATGTGCTACGTCTCTCCAGAGGGATGACCTTTAAATCTGCCATTACAGGTTTAAATCTTGGTGGAGGAAAGGCTGTTATTATCGGTGATGCCAAGACGCAGAAAACCCCAGAATTGATGTTGAAGTTTGGAGAGTTTGTGCATTCTCTAAGCGGTCGATATATCACGGCAGAGGACGTTGGGATGGTTACGAGCGACATGGATTTGGTTAGAACAGTAACCCCTTACGTCACCGGGATTTCTGAGGAAAAAGGCGGAGCAGGAAATCCTTCTCCTATCACTGCATATGGTGTTTTTATGGGTATGAAGGCTGCGGCCAAGTATGCTTATGGATCTGACGATTTAGAAAATAAAGTGGTATATGTGCAAGGGATTGGTAATGTTGGTGAAGCGTTGGTAGAACACCTTACCAACGAAGGCGCCAGAGTATTTATCGACGATATCAGTCGCGAACGATTGGAAACCATTAGAGATAAGTACCATGCTAATATTTACGAAGGTGATAATATTTATGCAGAAGAAATGGACATCTATGCGCCTTGTGCCCTCGGAGCTACTATCAACGACCGCACTTTGCCGATGTTGAAGGCTAAAGTGGTTGCTGGTGCCGCCAACAATCAATTGGCAGACGAGTATATCCATGGCGCTGCCTTACAGCAAAGAGGCATTGTATATGCCCCAGACTTTTTGATCAATGCTGGTGGAATTATCAACGTATACGCCGAGCTAGAAAACTACGGAAAGCAGGAGATCATCCGCAAGACAGAAAACATTTACAATACTACCTTAGAGATTCTTGGACAGGCGGAGGCCAACAGGATTACCAGCCATCAAGCTGCCTTTCAGATCGCACAGGGACGAATCGACGCACGTAAAAAAGAGCGATAGATTTCGTCATTTTATAATTATCTTTGCAGCGCACTTGTTGATTCAAGTGCGCTTTTTTTAACTTAAGTTCTTTGTTATGCTCACCAGGCGACACATTCGAGTCAAGGTTCTACAATCGCTTTACGCTTTGTATCACAGTGACCATCCTGATCTTGACAAACAAGAGAAGTTCCTTTTGTTTAGTATGGTACAAATGCAGGATCTGTATGCAGTTTTGCTGCAGCTGCTTATCGCCGTTCGTGAACATTCGGAAACCTACCAAAGCCGTGTTCAGAAAAAAATGCTGGCTTCAGCATCCGAAAAGAGCTCTTCCACAAATTTTATAGACAACCGCTTACTTCTTCAGCTAAAAGGAGATGAGCAATTGCAACAATACATTCGCAACAAAAAACTCGATCTTTGGAAAACAAATGACGAGTACGTCTATCTGCTATTCAATCAACTACGCGAAATGGACTGGTACCAAGAGTACCTGTTACTGCCAGAAACAGATTTTGAGACAGATCGCGATTTGGTTCTGAAGATGTATAAAGAAGTGATTGCACCCAACGATAAATTGTACGATTATTTAGAAGATAAACAACTCACTTGGATCGACGATTACCCCCTGGTAAACACCGCCTTGATGAAGCGCTTGCAAAAATGGCAAGATGGCCGTGGACGAACAGAGGTTGGGCAATCTGTCTATAAAAACGAAGAGGACAAAGAGTTTGCCCTTACCTTACTTAGGAAGGTGTTTTTAAACGATGAGAAGCTTGCCGCCGTCATCGACGGTAAAACGCCAAATTGGGATCAAGACCGTATTGCAGATCTCGATATGATTATCTTAAAGATGGGCATTGCAGAATTTAACTATTTCCCTAGTATACCTGTAAAAGTAACCATTAACGAATACCTAGAGATTGCCAAAGAATATTCGACCCCTAAAAGCAGTCTGTTTGTGAATGGGATATTAGACAAGATCGTCAAGGAGTATCAGGCATCCGGCAATTTGAATAAAATAGGTAGGGGGCTACGCTAAAATCAAAAAAATGGCTACATTAGCCACTCAATAATTTCAAATAAAATTAGATGAAACGAACAATTTTTGTATTAGCACTTGCAGGATTATTTGCTTTTACGTCTTGTAAAGAGAATGCTGCAGACAAAGTGAATGAAGAGAACGTAGCCAATGCGGCCGAGCGTGATGCAGAAGCTGGAAAGCTACCTGTAATGACTTTTACCGAAAGCGAATTTGATTTTGGAACCATCGATCAGGGTACGAATGTAGAGCACGTTTTTAAGTTTAAAAACGATGGTGAAGCCGATCTTGTAATCGTTGATGCCAAAAGTAGCTGTGGATGTACTGTACCAGAATACACCAAAGAGCCTATTGCACCAGGAGCAGAAGGAGAGCTATTGGTTAAGTTCAACGGTAGTGGAAAAAACCAGGTTTCTAAAACCGTTACTATCACCACAAACACCGCTGCTGGAAAAGAGCAAATCAAAATTAAAGCTTTTGTAAACCCTAAAGAAGGAGCTGCTGCAGGTACTCCTATTCAGGTTAACTAGTAATCGATATTAGATGGATCAACTGTTAGGACCCTTACTATTATTTGTTGTTTTTATCGTTTTCTTTATGGTCATTCCTGCCCAGAAGAAACGCAAACAAGAGAAGTCCTTCTTTGGAGAGCTAAAGAAAGGTGATAAGGTAGTCATGAATAGTGGGCTTCATGGAAAAGTGTTAGATATCAACGATGACGGTACCGTTATCATAGAATCTGGTGCTGGTAAAATGAAGTTCGACAAAGCGAGTATTTCCATCGAACGCAGTAAAGCGATAACTGCTGCTAAGTAAGTAGTACAAATCGAACAGAATAAAAAAAGCCTTCGGATTCCGAAGGCTTTTTTTATGCCTTATCGGCAGTGAGTTTACAAATGTTTACGATTACCTCTATGGCCTTAAGCATGCTCTCTACGGGTACAAATTCGTAACGGCCATGGAAGTTATGGCCCCCAGCGAAAATGTTGGGGCAAGGGAGTCCCATATAGCTAAGCTGAGAACCATCTGTCCCTCCGCGAATAGGTTTAATGATCGGTGTAATGCCGGCTTGTTTCATGGCTTCTTCGGCCAGGTCCACAATATGGAATACCGGTTCTACCTTTTCTCGCATATTAAAATATTGGTCCTTGATTTCTATAGAAACACGTTGGCCAGCATGTTCTTGATTTAATTGATCGACCAATGCTAGCATCTGTTGTTTTCGCTCTTCAAACCGTTGGCGGTCGTGGTCACGGATGATGTACTGTAACTCCGAATGGTCTACTTCCCCCTTCATGCTGTACAGATGAAAAAATCCTTCTCGATCTTCTGTTCGTTCTGGTGTTTCTTCCTTAGGTAAGGCATCGATAAATTGGGTGGCGATGTACTGGCTATTTACCATTTTTCCTTTTGCATAACCAGGATGGACGATCTTTCCTTTGATCTGAACAACCGCCCCTGCAGCGTTAAAATTTTCGTATTCCAACTCGCCTATGGTGCTGCCATCCATGGTGTAGGCCCAGTCGGCCCCAAATTTTTCTACGTCAAAATGGTGGGCTCCGCGCCCGATTTCTTCGTCTGGAGTAAAACCAACGCGTATGTCTCCATGTTTTATTTCTGGATGCTCAATAAGGTATTCCATGGCAGAAACGATCTCGGCAATCCCTGCTTTATCATCCGCACCAAGTAGGGTGGTTCCATCGGTGGTAATCAGGGTTTGGCCTTTATAGCGCAGGAGGTCTTCAAACTCCTCAGGATGAAGCATTAAATCTGTACCCGATAGTTCGATAGGGCTGCCGTCGTAATCTTCTACAATTTGAGGCCTTACGTTTTTCCCGGTAAAATCTGGGGTAGTATCGAAATGCGAAATAAACCCTATGGTGGGTACCGCTTTGTCCAAATTGGAGGGCAAGGTAGCCATGATGTAGGCCTTATCGTCTATGGAGACGTCGCTCATGCCTATGGCTTTTAACTCTTCCGCCAATGCCAAAGCCAGGTCCCATTGTTTGGCCGTACTCGGTGTGGTAGCGCTATTAGGGTCGCTTTCGGTGTCTACGGTTACATAGCCTACAAAGCGTTCGATCAGTTTTTGTTTATCGATCATTTTTTAATGGAATTCTAAAAATTATTGGACGGATAAAGGTAATTGTATTTGATAAAATAGCTAAAGCATTTTTGCTACTCTTCTGATTCTACCGGCCTAAGAATTTCGTCTGTGGTTGGGTCCCATCCACCGCCAAGGGCCAGATAGAGGTTTACGGTACTGCTCAGGTTTAACTGTAGGGCTTCAGAGGCCTTCAGCATAGAATTAAACGAGGAGCGTTGTAAATCTAATATTTCTAGGTAACTGGTTACCCCGTTGTCATAGCGTACCCACGAGAGTTCTAAGGCTGCCGAGGCCGCGTTTACTTGTCCTCGCCGCGACTCCAACTCCTTTTCGTAGGTTTCTACCGCAATCAAAGCATCCTCCACCTCGCGTATGGCATTGATATAGGTAGATTTATACCCCGCCAGCAATTCTTCAGATCGAGCCAATTCTGCCTCGTAACGACGTTTGTTTTCGCTCGAGTTTAGCAAGGGGCCAAAGAGCTGCGCTCCCAAGCTTGCAAAGGCGGTGGTCGGGTCCAAAAATGCCGCCCCCAAGTCTGCTGTTAAGGTCAGGCTCGGGTATTGTAAGGCTTCGGTAGCCCCGTTGATATAGTACTGTGCCTGCAGGCCACGTTCGGCGATAAGCACATCAGGGCGTCTATCCAAAAGTTCCGAAGGCACTCCCGCTGGGGGTGTAGGAGGTAAGTACTGGTCCTGCAATAATGCCCCTCTAGGAATATTCAACGGCGGGACACCCAGCAAAATGCTAATCCCGTTTTCGGTTTGTTTTCTGAGGCGTCTAAAGGTTTGTATAAGCGCTCTGGCTTCTTCCAATTGAATGATCGCTTGATTCACATCTACCTCAGATATCAAGCCGGCTTTATTCCTAGCCTTCACGATATCGAGGTTGTCTTTCCAAGAATCGGCGGTGTTTTGCGAGATAATCAATCTGTTGTCCAAATCGAGCAGTAAGAAATAGGCATTGGCGATACTGCTAATCAGGGTAATGGTGACACTGCGGTAGGCCTCTTCTGTGGCCAAATAATCTTGCAAGGCAGCATCGTTTAGATTTTTAAAACGTCCCCAAAGATCTACTTGATAAGAGATAGGAACCACTCCGTTTACCGCCGAGGTATTTTGCGCTGTAGAGAAGGTGTAGTTGCCTTCTGCGCCATAGTTTATACGCGGAAACAAATTGGCTCGTACCACGCCCATCTGTGCTTCGGCTTGTTTAATCCTCGCAGCAGCACTTTGCAATTGCAAATTATTGCATAAGGCGACCTCGATTAAATAGACCAACACTCCATCTTGATACAGTTCCCACCATGGAATATTGGCGATGTTTTCGCTTTGTTGAACTTCGTAAGCATAAGCAACCGGAGGGCTCAAAACCTCTTGTCGCTGATAGGTCTCACCCAAACGGCAACTGGCCAACAGCAATAAGCAGAACATGGATAGCGCGATCTTAGGTCTTTGCATAGGGGTTGAGTTTAAATTCGCGAATTCTATCGACATATCTAAATACCAAGGCAACATAAACCACAGCTGCCATAATTTGCAATACGCGGGTAGAAACCTTAGCTCCCGCTTCTGCTTCGCCCATGCCTGTGGTCGATCCTATAATGAGCAAATAGGTAGAAAAGGCCATACCAAATAAAGGACCAATTTTAGACCCTCCATATAGTTTGCTAGCCATAAGGACTCCAATGGTGGTGGAGAGCACCAAGAAGAAGATAAAATTGGGCACTATGGTTAGTAGATCATAGGACAATACTGCGATGATTCCTCCCATGAGGTTACCAATTATCAAAGGTTTTCCGGCCTTTAGTCCTTTACCAAAGCCTGCCTGCATGGATAAGATGGCGATAAACACTAGTACTAATAATGATGAGGTAAGCTCGAAAAAGTAAAACATTATGAGTACAGGAAACACCACTAAAGTGCGTACAAGGGCTTCGTTATGCCGTTGCTGTTTAGTTTTGTCGATGCTGCTTTGTTTTGCCTTAGCCTGTGGAGGAGGCGCCGGAAAAATGTAGTACACAACCCAAATACAGATGATAGATTGGAAGGCAATGGAAATAAGCGTCATACTGATTCCTTGCGCCAGGGCATCAGATCGGATGGCTATGGTTGGGATCATAATGAGGGATACCAGAAGCCAGGTCTTCACCATATCCGATACCAGCCTATGTTTGGTATAAAAAATATGGTAGAGCGTTAAAAACATCACCATGACCAACACCATGGGATAGTCTAAGAAGAAGATCACAATGAGGTTGGCGAGCAATACGGAGGCGGCAATAACGATCACCAAATACATGCCCTCTTTTATGCTAAGGGCTTTGTCGGCAGCCAAAAAGGGCAAGCTAAGCACAGGTAAAACATAAGCCAAGGGGTCACCAGAAGTTACCGCCAATGCCAATGTAGCTACTGCTCCTAGCACATAGCGCATAATTCTGTTTCGTTGGTAGTATTGTTTGGACCGCATCATGGAAGGATTAACGCAGATACGATAAATAGGCACTGCCTCTAATGCGTAGTTTGGCGATTCCTTCCAAGATAAAGTTACCCCCGGTATAGACCACCACATCGGCTTGGCCTCCTAAGCGGATCAATCCTCGCAGTTCTTCTCGGTTTAAGTCGATAATCACCGGAAAGCGCTGAGGGTCTCTTAGCCAACCTTTTTGTTCTTTAGGATCGGGTAGTGCACCTCTATTTATTTCGGCGGGCTGTACCCCGTACCCTATGCTTCTAACGGTTCCTTTAAAAACATGGCCTGGCGCAATATCCAAACTAAATTCTACTTCGTCCCCTATAGTCATTCTAGAAAGATTGTTCTCTTTAAGACCAGCTTCGATCCAGTAATCTGTAGAAGAAACAAACATGGCCATGGGCTGTCCGGCTTGGCTGTAATAGCCCATATCGATATTAAAGCTCTCGATGGCTCCAGTGGCCGGCGCTAATACCGTGGTAAATTGCAAATCGAGCTGTGCTTTTTCTAAGGCCACCAAGGCCGCTCTAAATTGCGCGTTTTCGTCCCCCGAAATCCCTAATTGCTGCTGTGCTTTTTCTAAGTTGGCTTCGGCAGCTGTAACTTTTTCTACGGAAGAGGATAGCGAGGTTTCTGCTCTGTCTCTGTCTGCTAGCGAAAGGGCACCAGGATTCTCCTTAAACACCTGTTGTACCCGATCGTAATTTCGCTGGGATCGATCCAACTGTGCTTTGGCGACCCCAAGTTGACCTGCAGCGGCTTTTACGGTTGCGGTTTGAGCTCCTACTTGCTGTGCCGTATTTTCTAGGTTGGCCTCGGCCTGCTTCACCGCCAATTCGAAAGGGCGCTTATCTAATTGAAACAGGGTGTCGCCCTCTTCCACTTGTGCATGCAGTCCAACGCGGATGTCGGTTACATATCCAGAGACCCTTGGGTAAATAGGGATGGACACGCCCTGTATAATCCCTTGATCTGTATAGGGGGTAAATCGATCAGATAACACATACCATATAAACATTAGGCCAATGGCCAGCATCAATATGCGGGTGATCTTTCTAACTGGAGATTTCTTTTTTACCGGGGTTTCGGCCTCTGCTTGGTTTTCGACGGGTTCTGTCGCCATGGGCAATTGGGTTAGTCTTAGGTATAAAGGTAATTAATATCTAATTATTTAGAGGTATATCGGGATGTTGGTTTTAGACCACCAAGACCGGCAGATCAGGCTCGTCAAAAAATATTTTTGTAAAATAAACTTGACATTGTAACAATTTTTATATTTTTGTGTCAAATAAACTAGACAAAATATCAAATACATATTACAATGGAACAAGCAAATTGGAACACAGGAATGAAGAAAAACATACGCAGGCTCGCCTTATGGACTATACTATGGACAGCATCCATGGCCTTAGCCTCTTTCGGTCCAAAACTTATTTGGGATTACGATACCACATGGACCGTATTAGCAGTCGTCTTAAATGCGATTTTAGGAATTGGGATGATCTGGGTAAACATCAAACACATCAATTGCCTGGATGAATTGCAAAAAAAGATCCAATTGGACGCCATGGCCTTGGCCTTGGGGGTGGGAGTTATCGGCGGACTTAATTATTCGCTCTGGGATGTCACCAACCTGATGGAGGGGGATGCAGAAATTTCCTTTTTGGTGATTATGATTAGTCTTACTTATATGACAGCTTTGCTCGTTGGACAAAAACGCTACAAATGAAAAATCGACTTAAAGTACTTAGAGCCGAACACGATTTTACTCAGGCAGACTTAGCCAAAGAATTGGGCGTTAGTAGGCAGACGGTTAATGCTATCGAGAAGGGAAAATTCGACCCAAGTTTGCCTTTGGCATTTAAGATGTCCGCGCTTTTTGGCTTGGCCATAGAAGAGATTTTTTTCAACGAGTAATAGCCGCCCTTTCTCGATTAATTAATTGTAAATTGAGGTTCAAATCAATTTAATAACATGAAGAATCAAAAGAAAGTAGGGATTGGTGTAGCTATGGGCTTAGTCATTGGAACCGTTATCGGGGCGCTAACAGACAATGTTGGCCTCTGGGTTGCTTTGGGTCTAGCCTTGGGCGCAGGGGTTTCGCTGGGCTTTAAAGACAGGCAAGAGAAGGAAGAAGAATAATCTAACGAGATACCTCAATACTCTCAAAACGGATTCCGCCTCCAAATCGATTGGGAGTTTGTATCTTTTCTGTGCAAAACAACTTCTATGGACCAGACTATTCCCAGCCCGCCAAAGAATGCGGCCAAAGGCATTATTTTTTCTGTATTATTGATTTCTATTGGCTACGCTATATTGCGCTACCATATACTCGGTCCTGTGCAATGGAAGGATTTCCCTTTTTTTATCATCAATAAGGGTTTTTCATTAGCCGCATTTATCTTGATCACCATTAATTTTAGTTTGGGTCCACTAAATACCCTTACCAATAAAGTACCCAAATCGTGGTTGGATGCTCGCAAGGCGGTTGGCATGACGGGGTTTTTATTGGTATTGATCCACGCCCTGATGAGTTTTTTAATCTTTAAAAAGGCGGTCTATGGGCAGTTTTTTGCAGATAATGGAACCCTGACCCTTATCGCGGGAATAAGCATGTTGGCCGGGGTGTTGGCTTTTGTCGTGCTTTGGGGTTATAACCTGAGTTTTCAAACACACCTAAGCGAGGACAAAGCCTTTATCGGTTTTATCACTTCACGAAAGTTTTTGATTTGGGCCTTAACCCTAGGCTTGATTCACCTGTTCTTTATGGGGTATGAGGGATGGTTGAATCCATCTGGCTGGCATGGTGGTTTACCGCCTATTAGTCTGCTCGGTTTTAGCTTTGGGTTCATCGGATATCTGCTCAACCTGTTTGGCAGGAAATAATTGGTTTTCAAACGCTTCTTGTAACAATTTGGTAGCTGCGGCGTCTTGTTTGTACAACTAACCAATTCTATTTTATGTTAGGCATTATCGTCGAGATCGCTTTGTCGATCGCATTGCTCTGGATTTTTTGCAAAAAACCCATCACCGTCCTAGGGATTAAACCTAGCCTTCATCGATTAAAAGTGTTTCTTTTTGGCATGCTCGTTATGGCCTTACTCTGCACCTTCAATTTATGGGCACAGACTTATTTTAAGCAAACCAATTATGTTTTAAACCCCGATTACGGATTTATGGATGCCCTAAATGGTATCTATTGGACCATTAAGGCAGCGATGTTCGAAGAATTGATTTTTAGAGGGGCCATTCTTTATATCCTCATGCGTAAACTGGGTTGGTTATGGGGCTGTCTAATTTCGGCGGCGGCTTTTGGAGTCTACCATTGGTTTAGTTACAATATGTTCGATCGAGGGCTAATCCCTATGGCTTATGTGTTTTTAATGACTGGAGCTGCGGGGTGGATGTTCGCCTATACGTTCTATAAAACCAAATCTATCTACACACCATTGGGCTTGCATTTCGGCTGGATAGTGATGAGCATCGTATTGTTCTCTGCGGGGCCTTTAGGAAATTCGCTATTTGTCCTGCAGGGTGAAGAAGTGGAGATGGGTGGATGGCCACAGCTGTTCTTCTTTCTATTCCAAACAGTGATGGTTCCGGGAGGTATTTGCTGGTACTTTGCCAGACGGTATAAGCCAGAGCGATTAGAATTCGACAGCTAATAGAACCCTAACGCTCAATCCATAAGCTTTAGGTAAGAACCGTCATCGTACTTGATAAATTCTATGCCGCGTTCTTCCGAGAAGACGATAAAGGCAATGTTGGAATCTTGGAAGATGCAATACTCAAACCGAAATACGTCTTGGTAGACAAAACCATCCACTTCTACATCGGTTATGGTTTGTGCCAAGTTCTCATTAAATGGACAGCTGGGCGTATAAACACTTTCATCGAAAGCGATCTCGAAGGTAGGGGCGAGGGCATTTACCCTTACCTCTAAACTTAGCCCTTTGGACGGGATCTTAACCGTAGCCCTTTGCCGTTCTGCATTTGCCGGGTCGCAACTCTCTGTGCGGTCATATAGATAACTATCGCTTATTTTATCGGTCACGGAGCCGTTAACTTGTTGCTTGTTTTGGTCGATAAAAACCAAGGGAGTGGCCATTTCGTAAGGGATAAGCGAACGCTGATACTGCGTCAAGAACTCATCGGATAATTCCAGGCAGGTACAGCTGTACAGACTCAGGAGAAGGATCGCAACCAATACTCCACCGATCCAATATTTTTTAAGTAATACCGCTAAAATTGTATGGTCTTTCAAAACGTTGAGGTTAGAACTTCTTTAAACATAAAAAATAATTTTCGGACGATTCTGGTTGCCTTTCCGAGTTTTTAGTCAGAGCGCCATTTTAGTGTACCCATTGTTTAGTCTTTATTGTAAAGGTAGGTTTTAATTGCAAGTGTTGCCGTTGTAATTATCGAGGCTGAAGCACAAGTAGTTTAGACGATAAATAGTAATTTTGCACCCAAACCCGTCCAAATGTATAAATCCCTAATCAGGCCCTTTTTGTTCCTCTTCGACCCGGAAGATATTCATCACTTTTCTTTTGCAGGAATAAGGTTATTACACCGCCTTGGATTGGGGGGGGTGATCCGGAAAATGTTCCAAGTAAACGACCCGCGATTAGAGCGCGAATTATTTGGGCTGCGCTTTCCAAACCCAGTTGGTTTGGCGGCAGGATTCGATAAGGATGCCAAACTGTATAAGGAGTTGGCCAATTTTGGATTTGGGCATATCGAGATTGGAACGCTTACCCCTAAGGCCCAGCCGGGGAACCCAAAAAAGCGATTATTTAGGTTAAAGGCCGATCAGGGAATCATCAACCGCATGGGCTTTAACAATGGAGGAGTCGATGCCGCTGTAGAGCGCCTTAAAAACAATAAGAATGTTTTAATAGGTGGTAACATCGGGAAGAATAAAGTAACGCCAAACGAGGAGGCTGTAAACGATTATGTTTATTCGTTTAATGCGCTTTTCGATTATGTAGATTACTTTGTGGTAAACGTTAGTTCGCCTAATACACCAAACCTTAGAGCCTTACAGGATAAAGAACCTTTAACGGCTTTACTAAAAAAGCTTCAAGAAGAGAATAAACAAAAACCGACCCCCAAACCCATCTTGCTTAAAATCGCTCCAGATCTTACCGACGACCAGCTTAAAGACATCGTAGAGATTGTAGATACAACGGCTATTGATGGTGTAATTGCAACCAATACCACCATCGCCCGAGAGGGACTGAAGTCCGAGGCTAAAAAGGAAACTGGTGGTTTAAGCGGAAAACCTTTAACCAATAGAAGTACAGAGGTAATCCGATTTTTGCATCAGCATGGCCAAGGGCGCTTCCCGATTATTGGCGTTGGCGGAATTCATACCGCCCAAGATGCCATAGATAAGTTAGCAGCAGGCGCTAGTTTGGTGCAATTGTACACCGGTTTTATTTACGAAGGCCCAGCTGTGATTCGTCGCATCAACAAAGCTTTGCTTAATTCTTAATGGCTTTTAGTACGCGGCTTTGGCCACTGGCGAATTCTACCGATACCAGATAAAGGCCAGTTGTCCAGGCATCGGTTTGCAGGCGGACTTTCGTATTATTATTCAGGCTTCGTTCCGCAACCAGCACTCCTATCGAATTATAAACACTTACTTTTTTTAAAGACTCTTGGGTTTGCAATATCATTTGGTGTTGAAAGGGGTTTGGGCTCATGTCGACGCTGAGGTTGCTGTCGTTGACGCCTAAAACCGTCTCTAATTGTATGCTAAGGGTACCGACAATCTCGTCCGAAAAGGGTGAAACACCCTGTATGTTGCTAATGGGTTGTTGCGGGTTCGTATTGTTGTTTAGCGAATTATAATCGGTTCCACTATCGGTCCCAGCATCGTAAGGATAAAGGTCTATTTCTATCAATTCGCGCCATTGGCCTTCTTCGTCAAGTAGAGGAACGCTATTGATGGCGATCATCCAATCTGGGCTCGGGGCGATCATCGAAAGCAGGGTGAGGTAAGGGAAATCTTCATCTACCTCTAGGCCTTCTATAATGATTTGTCCAAGGCCGGTAGACAATGGGTCGCCAAAGATATATTGGTTGGCCCATCCTTGATCGATGGCTGTATCCACTTCGTTTTCAAAAGCACTGTTCACGCCAAGTTCAGCGATATCTTCTACACCTGCAGAAGCCAAACCACCCATTTCTAAAAACACACCCTGTTCGTTATGAGTGGCACCTACCAAGCGAGACCAGTGGGCGTTTTCTGGGAACATACCTTGAGGATGTGGATGACTGCTGTTGGACCAATTGCTGTTAAAAGTGATCGTGTAAGTAGCGGTGTTTTGGGCGAATACGCCCAAGCTCATTCCTAAGGCGGTAAAAAAGAGGTATACTGTTTTCATGATGGCAATTTATCAGTGGGTCGCAGGCTTTTATAAATACTTACTAAATAGTTTATTTTTGACGCATGATCGAAACGCTATTAACATTTGTAGCAGCAGTGGTAGGCCTGGCGCTAGCACCAGGCCCAGACAATATTTATGTGATCACCCAATCCCTGTCTAACGGCGTAAAAAGCGGCTTGGCTACCACCGCGGGTCTTATCTCGGGATGTATTGTTCATACAGCCTTATTGGCCTTTGGCGTCTCTGCTATTATATCGGCCTCCGATGAATTGTTTTTTGCCATTAAGTTGTTTGGAGCGGGGTATTTACTCTGGCTCGCTTACAAGGTTTATAGGGCCGACGCCTCTATCGATCTAAAGGGCGGAGAAGACAAAAAACAACTTTGGGAGTTGTACAAGATCGGGGTGGTTATGAATTTGGTAAATCCCAAGGTCATGCTCTTTTTCCTCGCATTATTCCCTGCATTTTTATGGGACCCACAAGGAAATACCACCACGCAATTCTTTGTATTAGGTGGAGTATTTATGTTCGTATCTTTTATGGTATTCGGCATTTTGGCGTTAGCTGCAGGCCGATTTTCGGCCTTGCTCAACGAATTTCGTTGGATTTCTATCGCCTTAAAATGGTTGCAAATTGTGGTTTTTGTGGGCATTGCCATCTTTATTTGGCTCCCGTAATTCTCGTATAAACTCTGGGGTGCTTCCGCAGCAAAATCTGTTATCTTTATACCCGTGGAAGCGGTAAAACTTATAGAATGTCCTCGAGACGCCATGCAGGGCATCAAAGATTGGATTCCAACCGAGAACAAAATCAATTATCTACAATCCTTGCTCCGCTGTGGCTTTGACACTCTAGATTTTGGAAGTTTTGTTTCGCCCAAGGCCATTCCTCAGATGCAGGATACGGCTGCGGTGCTCGCTGGTTTGGACCTGAGTCGTAGCCAAAGCAAGTTGTTGGCTATTGTGGCCAATGTGCGAGGCGCCTTGGCTGCTGTAGAACATCAACCCATTAAATACCTTGGATACCCATTTTCTATTTCGGAGAATTTTCAGATGCGAAATACCCATAAAACCGTAGATCAATCTATCGGAGTGCTTAGCCAGATCTTAGCACTAGCTGACAAGCACGATAAAGAGGTGGTAACTTATTTATCGATGGGCTTTGGGAACCCTTATGGAGACCCATGGGATGTAGAAATAGTAGGCCAATGGGCAGAGAAGTTATCTGGTATGGGGGTAAAAATTTTATCCCTTAGCGACACTGTCGGAACATCCACACCCGAAGTGATTACCTACCTGTTTCAACATCTGATTCCGGCACACCCGCATATAGAATTTGGCGCACACCTGCATACCACTCCTACTAAGTGGCGCGAAAAGATTGACGCTGCTTATCAAAGTGGTTGTCGCCGATTTGATGGAGCCATACAAGGTTTTGGAGGCTGCCCCATGGCCAAAGACGAACTAACGGGCAATATGCCCACAGAAAAGATGCTTTCGTATTTTACAGAACATAAGGTCGAAACAGGGGTGGCTCCTATGGCCTTCGAGAGCGCGTATAACCAAGCCAGCAATATCTTCTTAAACTATCATTGATGCCCTTAGTACGTCCACTTATTTACCTTGTCGTTGTCGGTCTTATTTTGGTCGGATGTAAGACCAAAAAAGGAATCGAGCCCAAGCCTGAAGACCACATAATCAGCTTTAAGTTTGTGCAGCTAAACGACGTTTACGAAATAGCGCCGCTATCTGGAGGAGCTTTTGGCGGAATGGCCAGAGTGGCCCATATGGTAGATTCAATAAGAATGGTAGAACCCAACACCTACTTGTTTATGGCGGGAGATTTTTTAAACCCATCCCTCTTAGGAACCTTAAAGTACAAGGGCGAAAGAATTAGAGGCCGACAAATGGTAGAGGTGATGAATGCCATGAATTTTGAGCTAGTGACCTTCGGAAATCACGAGTTCGACATTGGTGCAGAACCGTTGCAAGACCGATTAAATGAGTCTGCATTTTATTGGACTTCGGCCAACGTTTTTCAGCAAACAGAAACCGGCCCAAGGAGTTATAATATGATTAAGGATGGGGACAGCATTCCTGTGCCAGAAACCTATGTGATCCACATGGAGGATACAGACGGCACCAAGGCGGACATCGGTTTGTTTGGGGTGACCATTCCTTCCAACCCTCAGGATTATGTGTATTATGCAGATATGTTTGTGGAGGCCAATACCGCTGTGGTGGGGCTGCAAATGCAAGCCGTAGATGCCATAGTGGGGCTCACCCATATTACCATTGCGCAAGACAAACAATTAGCCAGGAATCATCCCGAGATCGTACATATTATGGGTGGACACGAACACTACAATATGGATGTGCCTGTTGGCAATACCCGAATTACAAAAGCAGATGCCAATGCCAAGACCTTATATGTACATACTTTTAGCTTAGATACTAAAAGCGGTTTTGTAACGGTACAATCTGAATTGCTAGATGTAGATGCTAGTATTTCGGAAAAACCAGCGGTAAAGGCTGTGGTCGATAAATGGGAAGCCATCTTATTGAATGAGATTAAAACAGTGGTGGCCAACCCAGCAGAACAGGTTTATTTTGCAGACCCGCCTTTGGACGGTCGCGACCTCCCAAGCAGAAGTACGCAGACCAATTTGGGGGACTTGATTACTGCCTCTATGGCCGCTTCGTTCGACGAACCCACTAGTCTGGCCTTAGTCAATGGAGGTTCCATTAGGATAGACGACCAGCTTAGTGGCCCTGTAGTTGCGCTCGACATATTTAGAGTGTTACCCTTTGGTGGGGGAGTACTTAAAGTGAAAATGAATGGAGCCTTATTAAAAAGGACTCTGAACTATGGAAAAGCCAGCGCAGGCAGCGGGGCTTATTTGCAACGTCATGGTTTATCAAAAGACCAAAACAATAATTGGTTGGCAAATGGTGCGATTATTGATGATACCACCATCTATACGGTCGCTATCAGCGATTTCTTGCTACGAGGTTTGGACATCCCATTTTTAAAAGCGGGTGCTCAAGGTTTAGAGGAAGTCATTCAACCTAAGCCTGAAGAAGCTGCAATCGATATTAGAAAAGCGATTATTCAATACCTAAAAACCCAATAAAATGTCTAACGCAAAAAAGTACCTTAGATATTTCCTCATACTAGCATTAGTAGTGTTGGTGGTCATGCAGTTTATCCAACCGGAGAAAAACCAGGCTGGTTATGCCGCTGTAGCCGATTTTGAGACCCAGACCAATATAAGTACCGAGGTGGCAGGGATCTTAAAGACCAATTGTTACGATTGCCATAGCAACCACACCAACTACCCATGGTATGCGAACATCGCCCCGGTATCCTATTGGCTGGATGACCATGTGCGTCATGGGAAGGGAGACTTCAATGTATCTAAATGGAACGAGTACAGCACCAAGAAAAAAGACCATAAACTAGAAGAGTTAATAGAAGAAGTAGAGGAGGGGCATATGCCACTCGATTCTTATACTTGGATCCATGGAACGCTATCTAAGGACGACCAGAAGACGCTGATGGAGTGGGCGAGTATGGTGCGACTGACTTACCAGGCAGAACTACAAGTCGCTGATTAATAACTTCTTTTAATTTTTATTTAAATTTAATCTAAATAAGCTTGTCCAAAAGAAAGTAGGACATTATTTTTGCCACTGAATTAATCATCTATTTATATTCGGTCTAAATAAGAATAATGAAAAACCTACTACTTATTACAGCTCTATTTTGCATGCTTACTTTAAGTGCGCAAACCATTCAAGACTCCATCACTTTTAACCCCCAAACACAGCAAAATGCTGCTCAGCGCATCCTTTCCGGAAACTATGGAAAAGCTGTGACGCTAGGCGCATATGGAGAGGTAACATATAACCAACCGGAAGGATCCAATGGCGAACTCGATGTTCAGCGTTTGGTGGTGCTGTTGGGATATAAATTTAATGACAAAACCCAGTTTGTAACAGAAATAGAATTCGAACATGTAGAAGAAGTTTTTGTAGAACAGGCCTTTATTAACTACGCCGTTGGAGACAATGTAAGCTTGCGTGGAGGATTGATGTTGGTCCCTATGGGTATCGTAAACGAATATCACGAACCTACCACCTTTAATGGGGTAGAAAGACCTGGAGTGGATAATGTAATCGTTCCTACTACCTGGCGAGAACTGGGAGTTGGTGTTACTGGCCGATTTTCTGAAGCCTCTATCGGATACCAGGCCTATATATTCAATGGCTTTAAAAGTGCCGAAAGCGACGGCGAAGACGGCGTTTCCGGCTTGTTAAAAGGGTCCAATGGCCTCCGTAGCGGTCGTCAAAAGGGAATCAAATCTGTCGTTAATAGTCCTACCTTTTCTACCAAAGTAGAATATTATGGAATACCTGGATTGCGCTTAGGGCTGTCTGGATACTTTGGAGATACCCAAGCAGAGGAAGAGGTCGAAGACATCGATGGATCTACCATTGGGATCGCGATGGTTGGATTGGATGCCCGTTATGCCTACCAAAAATTTACCGCCAGAGGTCAGTTTATCTATGCAGGCCTAAGCGATACCGATGCGTATAACGAATTAACTGGTAAAGATTTGGGTAGCGCCCTGATGGGGTATTATGCCGAGGTCGGTTACAATGTTTTACCCATTGCCAACAAGCAAAAATTATTTGCCTTTGCACGTTTCGAACAATACGATACACATGCCAGTACGGCTGGTGACTTGGTTCGCAATGACGCATACAATAGAACTGATATCACAACCGGACTTTCCTATCATATAGCACCAGGTGTAGTTATTAAAGGAGATTATCAATTCCGAGACAATAATGTAGCGGGTGGCGATGTTGCCAACCGACTTAATTTTGGCTTGGGAGTCTGGTTTTAATAAGACCGATTTTGTTTTTGTTTAATTTGAAGTTAATCTACTGTTGCCTTCCGCTAAATAGCGGGAGGTTTCGGTGTTTATAATTGCATAATTCAATACCTTTGCAGCATGAGGATTTCCACTCTTTTATTTTCGTTATTCGCCTTAGGATTAATGGCCTTTTCTGTCCCTGAAAAGATCGAAAAAAAGGCACGAAAGACCATCTCCAAATTTTATGAGGTAGATACTTTTAAGATGGAAAACATCGAGCTAGATGAAGCTGCTCATCAGGCTACTACAACCGACTTTAAACAGAGCAAGTTGTTTAGAGTTCATGCCGAAGGACAATTCTTAGGATACGGATTTATAGGCAACGCCCCAAGTAAAACAGCTACCTACGATTATTTGGTACTATTCGACCAAGATTGGATTATCACCAAGAGCAAAGTCTTGGTTTATAGAGAGGAATATGGGGGCGAAATTGGCAGCAAACGTTGGCTTAAGCAGTTTGTAGGCGGGCGGTCCAATTCGCACTTTGCCCACGAACAAGACATCATCCCTATTAGTGGTGCAACCATCTCTGTACGCTCTATGACTAACTCTATTAACGAATTGCTCGAAAGTTTAGGCTGGTTAGATGCCAACGATCGTATTTAATGGAGCTCGACGGAAAAATATTCGAACTCCCTAAATACGTAAAATCGTTTTTGGTCGCCTTTGTATTGGTGCTTAGCGTAGGCTACTTTACGGGGATTCAATTTGTACGTCAGACAGATTCCGACCAACCTGCCGGAATAGAAGAAAATTATTTGGGTAATGAGGACATAGAAGAGGTGTCCGTAATGAAATTTAAAAAAAGCCCACGCGAAATGCTCACCATTTTGCACACTCACATCCTATCGCTCTCTTTTGTTTTCTTTTTTATGTCTGCCCTATTGGCCTTGACCAAACTTCCTAAAAAACTAAAATCCTTTTTAATGGTGGAACCCTTTATATCCATCATTTTAACTTTTGGTGGGATTTATCTGCTTTGGGAAGGGGTGCTATGGATGAAGTGGATAGTGATGCTTTCTGGAGTTTTAATGACCCTTGTTTTTGTGGTAAGTGCTTTGATCTTGCTTAGCCAACTTTTAAGACCCAAGCCCGAATAGCCTTTGGCTCGCCATAAATTAGGCTTTGAATGGTCTATAGTATTCCACTTTATTCCCTATATTTGCACGCAATTAAATAGTAACCACTTCCGGTTCTTCGGAATTAATTTTAATTGCAATGACTGCACACGAAAACAAGATCCTTGGCGAAGGATTAACCTACGA
>Ga0114900_1000030_pt1 | contig 145507 bp, 165 predicted proteins | sample MalvireepMed_231_FD_89685 | JGI IMG/M metagenome (GOLD analysis project Ga0114900, IMG submission 89685) | Marine viral communities from the Global Malaspina Expedition - Malaspina viral metaG DeepMed_231 | ecosystem: Environmental > Aquatic > Marine > Oceanic | place: Mediterranean Sea...
CCTCCGCCACCTCCGCCACCGGCGATGGTCGAAGACGAGCCCGACTGGTCAACAGGATATGGCGAATATGGAGATGCCGGATCCGAGTGGGGCTATTCCGACGAAGAAGACGCCTACGAAAATGAAGCCTCGGCACCGGCTGATGAAATCGACGATATTCGTGAGCTGTACGCAGATGATCCCGCCATGCTTGAGTTGCTCGCAGCCCTTGAGGAAGGAGATTTCTCGGATCTTGAAGCCACCGCGGCGGGTCCGGGCTATTCCGAAACCTGCCAAGCGGAGATTTCCGCACCCCGGACCTTGCTCGTTACCTGTACGGATATGAATGCCGAGACGTTTACGCAGGCCACCCATCGCATCGATGGCGACCTCATTACCACGCTGGATGCGCTCGCCATTGATCTTGCAGGAGACGGTTATGAAGTCGGCATCGTCGAAAAGCCGCTTTGTTTCTGGAGCGAGACCGTGACGCTGGACGACGCCCAACTCATACGGCCGTGCCCAGAATGGGACTATCGATATTCAGAACTCGCAGCCGAAGCGGCGAACGATTTCGACAGTGGCCGCATCGCCCACCATGCGCCGGAACAGATGGTGCTCGGCCAGCCCTATTTCCTCGAAGTTGCCATCCAGCCTCTTCAGCGCAACACGAGTGAAGCCGAAGTGGATGAATCGCTACGTGGCATTATGGGCACGGGCCTTGCGCCAGGCAGCTCAGAAAGTGCCATGTCGCACCGCTTTGACACCGTCCGCGCAAGCCAGGTGATGACGGCCTCGGCTTCCGGCGAGGGTTACGACTTCGTCGCCACCACACCTTCTGAGCAGCCTGTCTTGCCTGGGTCGCCAACGCTCTGGCAGTGGCAGGTCACGCCACGGCAGGCTGGAACGCCCAACCTGACCTTCACCGTATCGGAAACTGTCGACGTGAATGGCGAACGGTTTGCCCGCGCCGTGAAAACCATACCACTCTCAATCAAGGTCACATCGATTGAAGAATTGCTGGTCGATCCGGGGCCGGTTGCTGAAGCAACCTCAGTCGCAAGTCGCTCCCCTGCGCCTGAAGCTGACATGGCCTCCACCCTCAGCGGCGCAAATACACTGTTGGCGCCCACCAACGCATCAAACCCGTCAACGCTTTCCAGCCCCGCCGATATTGCCAACGCGGCGACCGGCCTGTTGCCCGACACCGAGATCGCAGGCTGCACATGGGTCGCCGGCCCGAATGCGGACCGTCAGGCAATGGTGCTCAGCAATCTGGCCTATACGCCCCCTGTCAGTCGCCTGACTGTGACCCATGACGATGGCGACCGGATCACCGCGGCACTGACTGGCGTCGGCTTCTCGGTCCTGCAATGCGAAGATCTCGGCCAACGCCAGACGGTTCGCGCGTTGAGTCTGCTCGGCCGCATGGCCAAGGCACGCAAGGATGCAGGAGCCTATCCGGTCACCTTCTTCTATTATTCGGGTCATGGCGTGAACGTCGACGGTACGAACTTCATCTTGCCGACCGATATTCCCGGCGCGTCACCGGACGACATTCGCGACTTTGGCGTCAGTTTTGAACAGATCTTCAACCGTGTCTCGACCACAGTCGCACCGACTTCGTTCATCGTCTTTGACGCCTGCCGAACGGTAATGGATGATCAGAGCCGTGGCCTCATGCGAGCCTACAGCCCGGTCGGCTGGGCGTCCGGCGTGTTCCAGGCCTTTGCAACGGAACCCGGCAAGACAGCCGCTGATGACGGAGTCTATTCAGAAGAACTCTCCGCCCTCATCAGCACCCTCGATGATCCGGCCAATGTCGTGTTCAAGCGTGTCCAGGATGCCGTCGCTGCTCGCACTGGACAGAAACAGCGCCCCATCTACACCGATGGTACAACGGGTGGCGACTTTTACTTCGTTCAGGACAGCAACTGAGCAATGGAGCGCAAGAAAGAAGCCGCCGGAACACGGTTCCGGCGGCTCTGAAGTTCAATCTGACAGTCTGCGTTACGGGCTGACCGGCACCGGCTCTTTCGGAGCTTCCGGCTGAGGCGGCTGCGGTGGGACCTCATTCTCGATCAGCGTGTCTTCCGGCTGCGGCGCCGACCCGGACACCGCACAGCAGCGAACCTGCATTTCCAGCACGCGGCTGTTGAAGCGGCACTGCTCGTCATTGATCTCTCGCAGGATAGACATGCCCCCTGCCCGATAGGTGTAGCGGGTTTGCGTGCAGCTGGTCAGCGCATAGCCGGGCCGGCAGGAACCCGTGTCGGAATTCTGTATGGTGCGGGTTTCGCACTGGACTTCCTTGCCATTAGCCTCTTCGGCCAGCGCCATCGCCGCGTCCGCGCGCGCTCTCGCCGCATCTGCGCTTGCCTGGGCTCGCGCAGCCGCCTCCGTGGCGCTATCCGCCATGTTCCGAGCCTGTGACAGACGCATATCAGTATCGGCCAGCGCGGTGCTGTTGCCGTCGATTTCCATTTTCAGTTTGCAAACAGCCTCGTCGACCTTGTCCGGATTGGCGCAATATTCGCCGACTGTCTGTTCAGCCGGCATCATCTGGCACCCCGCCAGAAGTGCCGTTGCAGCAATCGCAACTGCGAGGAATTTCCCACTACCCATGATTTTCTCCAATTCTTTCCCCTGCCGGGATTTCCGGCATTCAAGGGGGACGGAACTGGAGCGTCAATGCTGCTCCCGCCTGAGGGGAGTCTTAGGCTTTCAGCTTGTAGCCCGACCGAAACATGAGCCAGACAGCGAATATGCCTGCAACAGACAGCAATCCCGTTACCCAGACCCCAACAATCACGGAGCTGTTAGCAACGCCCAGGAAACCATACCGAAACCCGTCAATCATGTAGAAGAAAGGGTCCAGCAGAGCCATTGTGTAGAAGGGTTCCGACATGACCTTGATGTCGTAAAACGTGCCCGACAGGAATGTGAGCGGTACGATCACGAAATTGGTCACGGCAGACAAGTGGTCGAATTTGTCGGCCCAGATCCCACCGATGGCACCTAGTGCGCCAAGCGCGATCGCAGATGTGATGCTGAACCACAGGATTGGCCAGACATGCGCCACGCTAAGATCAGCAAGGCCGCTGAGTTGGATGCCGATGGCGGAAATAAAGGCGACGAGCAGGCCGCGCACAACCGATCCGCCGATAAAGCCGATGGTCAGCTCCATGGGGGAAAGCGGCGGCATCAGGAAGTCGACATAGGTGGAATTGAACTTCGCCTGCACGAGGCTGGAACTTGTGTTCTGAAACGCATTCTGCAGGATCGCCATGACAATCAGGCCAGGTGCGAGAAACTCGATATAACTCAGCCCCTCGAAATCACCCGTCAGCCGACCGCGCTCGCCGAAGGCCAGCTTGAAAACCGTCATGAAAAGAAGTGTCGTAACGACCGGCGCAAACACGGTTTGCATCCACACTTTCAGGAAGCGGCCGATCTCGCGCTTGAACAGGGTCCAGAGTCCCAACCCGTTCATTTTGCCATACTGGCGGACAAGGCGATGGGCGGAGGTCTGGTCAGCAGCTGTATCGGTCATGCGCAGTATCTAGGCGTCTTTGCTTGAGTCTGCGAGGGGCAAGACGCGGAAAAACTTCGGAAATTTGGCTGCCTCGCTTTTGTCCACAGGCTGATGCAGTTAACCACAATATGTAGAAAGCCTGTGGAAAGCCTGCGCTGCATGTTGTGTTTCGTTTCGCTGCTGATACGATATCTAGGTGCTGAGCGGATGACGTGTATCAAGTCATCTCAATATATAGGGGCTGATAGATCGTAAGTGTTAACGATCTTGAACCGAGCTGGGAGACATCAACCATGTCCTGGACCGAAGAACGGGTAAGCGTGCTGAAGAAACTCTGGGCGGAAGGCCATTCGGCTTCCCAGATTGCCAAACAGCTGGGCGGGGTCACTCGCAATGCTGTTATCGGCAAAGTCCATCGCCTGGGCCTGTCGGGTCGCGCGACACCATCCCGCCCGGTAAAGCGCCCCCCACGGCTGGCCCGTCCGAAGCCGCGCGTGTTGCCTGATGGCAGCGTCAAGGTGGCAACCCCGGCAACTCCGGAGACCGCGGCTCCGCGCCCGGTAGAGCGCACAGAAGTGATGGCGCCGCTGCCGCCGCTGCAACAGGCTGACGGGGAACCCGCATCGATCCTCACGCTGCGCGACTCCATGTGCAAATGGCCGATTGGGGATCCAGCCGATCCGAAATTCGCTTTCTGCGGACGCAAATCTGATTGCGGTCCATACTGTTCCGAACATGCGAAAGTGGCGTTCCAGCCCGCACGCAAACGGGACAGCCGCAAAGGCGCCTATGATTATGTCCGCCGTATTGCCGGCTAAACCCGGCACGCATTCTTATGGCTGACTGGAAGCCCCCGAAGTGTTTCTTCGGGGGCTTTTCCACTCCCGGCAGGGCCACCCTCGCCTTCCGCGCAAAACGCCGTTAAGCCAGACACGTGACCACCGAAACCACCCCCGACACCATCTATGCCACGCCCGCAAACTGGGTCGCCACCGGCACCGGCGCACAGGGCAATCTGTTCCTCACTGGCCGCGCAGGTACTGGCAAGACCACGATGTTGCGCAAGTTCCTGGCAGGCGCGGGCGAGAAGGCCATCGTGCTGGCTCCCACGGGTGTGGCGGCCATGAATGCCGGCGGGCAGACGATCCATTCCTTCTTCAAATTCCCACCACGCCTGATCGAGCCCACGGACATCAAGCGGCTGCGCTCGACACGGCTGGTCAAGGCCATCGACACGATGATCATAGACGAGATCTCGATGGTCCGGTCTGACATGCTGGATGCCATCGACAAAAGCCTGAAGCTAAACCGCGCCTCCAAACGGCCCTTTGGCGGCGTGCGCATGATCCTGTCGGGCGACCTGCACCAGCTGCCTCCGGTTGTCTCGGGCCAGGAAGCGCCGATCCTGCGTGAGCGCTATGGCGGAAGCTATTTCTTCAACGCACCTGCCTTCAAAGATGCCGAATTCTCCCTGCTGGCCCTCAAACATGTGTTTCGGCAGGCCGAACCTCGCTTCCTCGCCTTGTTGGGCGCGCTGCGCACCGGACGGGTCACGCCAAATGACGAGGCCGTGTTGCGCGGACTGGTCAGCACGAGATCTGCTGTCGAAGCCTCTGAAACCCATGTTGTCCTGACGCCCAACAATGCCAATGCCTACCGTATCAACCAGGCCCGGCTCGAAGGCTTGAATACACGATCGCAAACATTTGAGGCTGACGTGCAGGGCCAGTTCGATGAGAAGGCCTATCCGACCGAAGCCGACCTCGAACTGAAGGAAGGCGCGCGGGTGATGCTGATCAAGAATGATCCCGAAGGGCGCTGGGTGAATGGGACTCTGGCCACAGTCGCCGGGTTTTCCGGAACCCGCGTAATTGTCGAGATCGACGATCATGTCTACGAAATCGAACCGACGGCCTGGGAAAAATACCGCTACGAATTGGACCCCGAAACCAAAACAGTGAAGCGCGAAGTGGTCGGCACATTCAAACAGATGCCGCTGCGCCTTGCCTATGCCGTGACCATCCACAAGGCACAGGGCCTGACGCTCGACAAGGTCTTCATCGATTTCGATTCAGGTATGTTCGCCCACGGACAAGCCTATGTCGCCTTTTCGCGTGCACGATCTCTAGATGGCTTGTCGATCAGTCGCGAGCTGCGTCCGCGAGACCTCGTGCTGGACCGGGAGGCTTTCGCTTTCGGCAAGCTCGACACGATCGAAGATACCGATGCCTATCTGCTCGCACGCTTCGCTAAGGCCGATGGCGCCCTGATTTAGGCCATTCCGAGGCATTAACCTTTCACACACAATGACGCCGCATTCTGATCATCTCTTATACTCCGCAACAAGAGAAAGACACGTCATGAATGCCATCATTGAACGCCGTCAGCGTCGCTGCCTGCTCAGGCGCGACATGGGCGCAGCAAGCGAACGCAAGACGCTGTCACAGGTGGCTGCACAAAGACGGCGTATGCGCATCCCCGGCGGCGGCGGCAACTAGGCCAGCTTGCGAATTTCGTCGGACAGCTGACGCTCCTGATCGGTTACGATCTTTTCCAGAACCCGAACACGTTCCTTCAACCGGTCGACCTCACCGAGGACGCGCCGGATGTCTTCGTCCGCGCCCTTGTCGGATTTGGCGTTGGCTTTCAGTTTCAGATAGTTGTTCACCACACCTGCGCCGACTGAAATCAGCACAATGAGGACGACCATGACAATCGGGTCCATTCGGTAACTCCCCTTTGTATCGTTTTTCGATATATACAATTCAGGCAAATCTTACAAGAAAATTTGCCACCTGTCGCGGACTGGAACTTGGCCAGGTCTTAGCGGAGGCCATCGATCTCGCGACGCAAACGACGATCCCGGTCGAGAATGATGGCTTCCAGCGTGCGCACACGCTCGGCCAGATTCGCGATCTGATCGGCATCTGGTGACGCTTCAGGCGGGCGGGACTTCCCGGACCGCGCGAGTGAGACGATCACCAGAACAAAGACAAGAAAGACTAGGAAAGACAATGAGAGGCTCCTTTTCTGACAAGACGTTGGTACGAAAGTCAGTCGTTTGGAGCTCCCCGTCTGTTAGATGGATCCGCAATTCGGCGAATGCACCGCTCTCCTGAACTTATCGATATTCAATATGTAAGGAGGGGTGAACACATGTTCAAGAAGAAACCCGGATTATCTTCCGGTTGAGCCAAATCCGCCGGCGCCGCGGTCCGTCTCGTCCAGCGCGCCCACTTCTATCCATGCCAGTTGCGTGACCGGCGCAAGAACCAGTTGGGCAATGCGTTCGCCGCGCTGGATGGTAAAGGCATCCTGTCCGAGATTGATCAGGATCACCTTGATCTCACCGCGATAATCGCTGTCGATCGTGCCGGGCGTGTTTAAACAGGTCAGGCCATGCTTGGCTGCGAGGCCGGAGCGCGGGCGCACCTGAATTTCATAGCCTTGCGGAATGGCCACTGACAGGCCGGTCGGGATCATCGCCCGCTCACCCGCCTGCAGCAGGATTGGTTCTTCCTGCGAAACAGCCGCGCGGACATCCATGCCGGCTGAGCCGATGGTTTCATAGGCTGGCAGGTCGAGCCCCTCAAAATGGGGCAGCGGGCAGACGGAGACAGTAACCTTGTTCATACCCTGAGCCGTTGGCGGAGTCGCATATTCGAGTCAAGCAGATAGGGCTGCGGGCGCTAGTCTTCGTCCTGATGCGCCTCAAAGACCTCGTCTTCCCACTCCGTCGTGTCGCCGCGCATCAGCTGATCGTGCTGGCGCTCGGACTCCGGCTTGCGGTCCATGAAGATCGTGTTGTCGATCCCGTCCAATGTGGTTTTCGGAATGCCGTCATTGCGTTTCAGGAAGCTCTCAAACGCGGAATCATCCGGCAGGGTTGAGCGCAGCTGGCCGTCATAGGTGCCGTCGAGCCGGTTCTGCTCGTCCCGGTCGAGGCCGGCATTGGCGGCGTCCTTATAGGCTTGTTTGGTGGCATCGAGATCGCAATTGGCCTTGAGTCGCTGTTCTTCGGTGAGCTTGTGGCAGAGTAGCGCGCCAAGCGCGCCGCCCCCTCCCCCGGCCGTAGCTGGCGGCAGGGAAAACTCGATGCCCGGCACGCGCACGGGGGGCGGGCGTCCAAAAGGTTGGGGCCTGGCAAAAGGCTGCGCCGTGGTGGCAGGCTGTTGCACGGGTGTCGCAAGGGTCTGCAGCGGCGCATCAGATGGTTCCGGCAGGATCATCGCTTCGTCCGGGTCAGGTTCCAGCTCCGCGACATCGGGCAGGTCTACCTCGGGCACCGGTTCAGGCTGAGGCTCCAGTTCGAGCGGCGCTTCCGCAACAGGCTCCATTTCGGGGTCAGGCTCAACCACCGGGTCAGGCACAGGTGGTAGCGTTTCCTCAACGGGTTCTATTTCAGGCTCAATCTCCTCGACGAGGTCTTCCGGAATCTCTTCAGGCTGTTCGTCGGGAATACTTTCAGGCAGATCCTCAACCGATTCATCGGGAGTCGTTTCGAGCAATTCCTCAGGCAAGACTTCGGCCTCAAGGTCCGGCTCGGCGTCTTCAAAGGGAGCTTCCAGCGTGTCCGGAAGCTCGTCTGGCAGCTCCTCCGGGTCTTCCATGGCCGGTTCTTCGGGGATGTCTTCGACCGGCAGGCCTGGCTGAGGATCCGGCAGCACCTCCTCCTCTACGGCAAGCGGCAAGGGCTCCGGCTCAGGGATCGGATCGTCGATGACGAGGTCCACCGGCGCTTCGGGCGGCGGCAGAGCCTCTTCCATGACCAATGCCGATTCCGGGATCGGCTCAGGATCCGGCTGGGGCAACGGTTCCGGGTACGGTTCGGGGAGAGGTTCGGGCTCGATGTCCGGCAGCGGCTCCGGCGGCAATTCCGCAACGGGCTCTGGCTCTGGCTCTGGCTCTGGCTCTGGCTCTGGCTCTGGCTCTGGCTCTGGCTCTGGCTCTGGCGCTGGCTCTGGCTCTGGCTCTGGCTCTGGCTCTGGCTCTGGCTCTGGCTCTGGCGGGAGTGTCGGTGGAAGCTCGACGATGTCCACCTCCAAAACCACGGGCTCAGGAGGGGGCGGCAATTTATGTCCGAAGGCAATCGCAAAAAGGAACAGGATCAGGCCGTTGAGGCCCAATGATCCCGCCACAAAGGGAAGGCGCTCGCGCGCGAACTCTTTCCAGGCTCCACCCATGGGCCAAAGCCCTAGCAGCCAGCCTGAGACGGCCTCAGTGACTTTTCGTACAGCTTGCGCCGTGCCGCCTATAGCGCCAACTCCAACTGGCCGTTGACCAATGCGGTATAGTCATTGACCAGCGTTTCGGAGATCTGGCCCGGCTTGTAGACATGCTCGCCAATCTCGGCGACAGGCGTGATTTCAGCTGCGCTGCCTGTGATGAAGCATTCCGAGAAGGTCGACAGCTCATCCGGGAAGATCGCCCGTTCGATCACTTCGATGCCGCGCTCCCTGGCCAGCTTGATCGCCGTCTGGCGGGTCAGGCCATTGAGGAAGCAATCCGGGGTCGGCGTATGTAGGGCACCATCGCGCACGAAGAAGATGTTGGCTCCGGTCGCCTCAGCCACCTGACCGCGATAATCGAGCATCAGGGCGTCGGCATAGCCATCGCGCTCGGCAGCATGCTTGGACAGGGTGCAGATCATGTAGAGACCCGCTGCCTTGGCATGGCAGGGCGCGGTGTCCGGGGCCGGACGGCGCCACTTGGCATGTGTCAGGCGGATGCCCTTCATCTTGTCGGCAAAATAGTCGCCCCAATGCCAGACCGCGACCGCGAGATGGATCGTGTTGTTCTGGGCTGACACGCCCATCATCTCAGACCCGCGCCAGGCCAGTGCGCGCACATAGGCGCTCTCGAGACCCGATTTCGCCAGCGCCTCGGTCTTGGCCTGTTCGACCTGATCAACAGAAAATGGGATTTTGAACCCCATGATCTCCGCTGAATTGTGCAGGCGCTTGGAATGGTCCAGCGAACGGAAGATCTTGCCGCTATATGCCCGCTCACCTTCAAAGACGGAGGACGCATAGTGAAGCGCATGCGTCAGGACGTGGACTTTGCTGTCCCGCCACGGCACGAATTCCCCATCCATCCAGATATAACCGTCACGGTCGTCATAAGCAGACATAATAGTTCAGCGCTCCTCGCTTGCACTTATAGCATTTTCGCGTTCATTTCAGAACATGGCCCCTGACGTCAACCTGAATAGACCTTTCGATCCGCGCCTTTTCCTTATGGATCAGGAGCTTGATAGAGGTGTCGGACTCCTGCTGGCAGGAAGCGCCGAACTGATGAGAGCCGCAGAAGAGGCGCGGCACAAGGCGGGGCTGAGCAAGCCAGAACTGCAAATACTCATGGCTGTCCGCTACTCACCCGGCCAAACAGTGGGCGAGCTGCGCGATGCGTTGAGCATGACAGTACCAACTTTCGCCCGCATCATCGGCGAACTGGACAAGCGCGGCCTGATCGAGCGCGAGCGTGAACAGGCAAGTGACAAGCGTCGGCGCACGCTGAACCTGTCGGATGCGGGCACCACGCTGACCACCCAGATCACGATCGTATTGCGCGAGCGGCTGCGCCTGGCCTATCGCGCCGCTGGCCCGGATGCGGTTGAAGGGGCGCGCAAAGTGATGGATGCGCTCGTCAAATGAACCAGGACACCGCTCATATTCTCGTCGTCGATGACGATGACCGCATTCGCGACCTGCTGAAGCGATATCTCACCCGTGAAGGATATCGCGTGACCTCGGCGTCCGGAGCGGACGGGGCGCGCAAGATGATGTCATCAATGGAGTTTGATCTCGCCATTCTGGACATAATGATGCCGGGCGAAGATGGCCTGTCCCTGCTGAAATCCATGCGGGAGGGGCGCAATCGGGAAACGCCCGTCATGCTGCTGACCGCCAAAGGTGAAGCGTCCAACCGGATTGAAGGGCTGAAGCATGGCGCAGATGACTATCTCGCCAAGCCTTTCGAGCCAGAGGAGCTGTCCTTGCGCTGCGCCGCCATCCTGCGCCGGTCGCACAAGGCCGAGCCGCCCGAAGAAGTCGAAATGTCCGGTTTGGTGTTCAATGCAGAACGCGGGGAGCTGAAGGAGGGCGACACGCGCATTCGTCTGACCGAAGCCGAATTGCAATTGCTGACGGTATTGGCCTCAAATCCGGGCGAACCGGTGAGCCGTGAGGAGCTGGCCTCCCTGACTTCAGCCGGGATGGAGCGCTCTGTCGATGTGCAGGTGACGCGCCTGCGCCGCAAGATCGAACCCAATCCGAAAGAGCCGATCCATATCCAGACCGTGCGAGGCGTCGGATATCGCCTCATGCCGGACTGAGCCGATGCTGCGCCTGAGAGATATCACACCGCGCGGGCTGTATGCCCGCAGCATGTTGATGGTAATCGCGCCGGTCGTTCTGATCCTGTCGCTCATGTCGTGGTATTATTACGACAGCCATATTGCGGAGGTGAACCGCAAGCTCGCCCAATCCATCGCGCGCGATGCGAGCCTCGTCCAGGCATATTGCGACCGCCGCGAGGAGTCCGTGCTGGACCGCAAGACCATAGATGAGCGCCTGGACCTGACCTTCACTTGCGACAGCGATTCCGCCAGCCTCGATCGCCGAAGCTATGCTGAAGTCTTCTCCTATAGCGGCACGCTGGACAAGGAGTTGGAGACCCGGCTTGGCGTACCGGTGGAGACGGCGTTGAACCCCCAGGACTCAATGCTGCATCTCCGCTTCGCGTCGGGGCCCCGCACAGTTGAAATCATTGTCGAGCGCAAACGTGTGCTCGCCGCCAATACCCACATCTTTATTGTCTGGGTGATCCTGTTCTCCCTGTTCATGGTTGCGCTGGCCATCGGCTTCCTGAACCAGCAGGTGCGCTCGATCCTGAGCTTATCAAAGGCCGCGCGAGCGTTCGGCCGTGGCCGGGATGTGCCGGACTTCCGCCCGTCTGGCGCCAACGAAGTGCGCGAGGCGGCCCGGGCGGTAATCGACATGAAGAACCGGCTGACCGCCTTTGCGGAACAGCGCACCGCCATGCTAGCCGCGGTCAGCCATGATCTGCGCACGCCCCTCACCCGACTAAAGCTGGCGCTGGCCATGATGGACGAGACCGATGACATCAAAGCCGCGCGGGCCGATCTTGATGACATGTCCATGATGCTGGACGAATATCTCACCTTTGCGCGCGGCGAAGAAGGCGATGAGCCGGGCGATTTTGACCTTGCCGAACTCTTGCGCGACGCCGCCGCGGGCTTTGGCCCGCACATTACCGTAACCGGACCCGATCATGTTCAGGTCAATGGCCGTCGCTTGGCACTCAAGCGCGCTGTGACAAATTTGATCTCCAATGCGACAAAATTCGCGACCGACACACAAATCACTCTTGTGAACGGTCCGCATGCGGCCGATATACACGTCGATGACAATGGACCGGGCATTATCCCGGAGCTGCGCGAGGATGCTTTCCGCCCTTTCATGCGGCTGGATGAGGCCCGCACCCAGAATACACCGGGCACAGGGCTCGGATTGACCCTCGCCCGAGATACGGCGCGCGCGCATGGCGGAGATCTTCGCCTCAGCGACAGCCCTCTCGGTGGCCTGCGGGCCAGCCTGCGCCTGCCCCATTGAACCTTATCCCTCCAGAGACATTCCTTCGCCATGAGCAATAGCAAAGCAAAACTGATCATCCGCAATGCAACGCCGGATGATATCCCCGGCCTTCAGGGCCTCTCGGCGCGCGTTTATGGCGAGGGCGAAGAGTATTCCCGCGACCACCTCATGGCGCAGATCAACCGGTTTCCGGATGGGCAGTTCATCGCTGAATACGAAGGCCAGATTGTTGGCCATTGCGCCACCTTCATGATCGCGTCCGAACATGCCTTTGGTCCGCACACATGGATGCAGATTACCGGCGGCGGATATGCCGCCCGTCACGACCCCGAAGGGGACGTGCTCTACGGCATGGATGTCGCGGTCGACCCGGCGTTCCGTCGCTTGCGCATTGGCCAGCGTTTCTACAAGGCACGGCGCGAACTGTGCCAGTGGCTGGAGCTGAAAGGTATCGTATTTGCCGGTCGGATGCCTGGCTATGCTCGCCGCGCCAAACAATATCCCAACCCGGACGACTATGTGAAGGCGGTCCGCGAATCCAAGCTCCGCGACCCGGTTATCACGTTCCAACTGAATCAGGGGTATGAGCCGCTCGGCGTACTGCGCCATTACCTGCCGGAAGATATCGACTCCATGGGACATGCCACGCACATGTTCTGGGAGAACCCACTGGCGCAGGAGAAGATCCAGACCAATACGAGCTTTGGCGACACGTCCCTGCCCGAACGGGTGCGGATCGCCACGGTCCAGTTCCAGATGCGCCGGATCACTTCCATCGACGAGTTTGAAGGACAGGTCGAATACTGGGTCGATATCGCGTCAGACTACCAGTCAGACTTCGTGGTCTTCCCGGAAATGCTGACACTGCAATTGCTGTCGCTGTCTGAACGCCCGCTCGGCCCTGTCGATGCGATCTCTCAGATATCTGACTATACGCCGCGTTTTGTGGAGTTCATGGAGAAGCTGGCAGTTTCCTACAACATCAACATCATTGGCGGAACTCATCCGAGCCAGATGGCGAATGGCGAAATTCTCAATGTCTGCCACGTCTTCCTGCGCGACGGCTCGGTCCATACCCAGCAGAAGCTGCATCCGACCCCGTCCGAGCGCCATTGGTGGAACATTCAGGGCGGTCGTGGAAACTCTGTGATCCAGACCGACTGTGGCCCGATAGGCGTGATGATCTGTTATGACAGTGAGTTCCCCGAAATTGCGCGCCACCTTGTCGACCAGGGCGCGCTGATGCTGTTCGTGCCCTTCTGTACCGACGAACGGCGCGGCTATTTGCGGGTGCGGTATTGCTGTCAGGCTCGTGCGGTCGAGAACCAGTGCTATGTCACCATGTCCGGGGTTGTGGGCAACCTCCCGAATGTAGAGAACATGGACATTCACTATGCGGAGAGCTGTATCTTGACCCCGTCCGATTTCCCCTTCTCACGCGATGGCGTAGCAGCGGATACAGCCCCGAACACGGAAACGATTGCGCTGGCTGACCTGTCCATTTCAGACCTGCTCACAGCTCGTCAATCCGGCGCGGTACAGAACCTCAAGGATCGTCGACTGGACCTCTATCAGGTGGCCTGGAAGAAGAACTAGGTTTCCTCTATCAACTGGACGCCCTGATTACGGACATTTCCCACGGCAGGATTTACAGGCCATGCGTGCATGTCCTCGGTTGGGAATGGTTCGTAGAGGTGTTCCACCTTGCGATTGTCAGCATCCAGCCATGTCCGATAGTCCGACGGATGAAGGATGACCGGCATGCGTGTGTGCAGCCCCGCCATCAGGTCGTTGGGCTTGGTGGTCAGGATGGTGAATGTGTCGATCTCGGACCCGTCGATCATGGCGCGGTCCCATAACCCTGCAAAGCAAAACCATCGCCGGTTTCGCAGGCCGATAGCAAAGGGTTGCTTCTTGCCCTTCGGGCCTGTCCATTCATAGAAGCCGCTGGCCGGAACCAGACAGCGATGATGCCGGAAAGGCCCGCGAAACGTGTTGGACGCTTCAAGACCTTCGCTGCGCGCATTGAACGTCGAGAATTTCTTCTCGCTCAACGGCTTTTTCCACCAGCTGGGAACCAGTCCCCACATGGCCGGAGCCATCTGGATGGCGTGACGCGGCACATCCTCGCCTTCCGGCGCCATGCGGATGATGGGCACATACTGGGTGGGCGCAATATTGTACGCAGGCTCCGGCGGCTGGATGCCGTTCGGGTGAATCAGATTCAGCGCATTGTGGTATTCCTCCCACGTTACGCCATGCCGGAAGAATCGTCCGCACATACGCTAAGGCTCGAAGACTTCGAAACGGTCACGGCCCAGATCATAAGCGACGTGGTGCTTCAGTTTTTCTGTGAGCTCGATGGCGTCGCCTGCCAGTTGGTCTGGATGAATCATCTGGCCGAACGTCATACGCACTTGCGCGCCGCGCTTGTTCAGCAGCTCGTGAAACAGGGTGATGTCACGCAATTCCGGGTTCAGCTCGCTGAGAAAGTAAAAGAGCCTCGAATTCCACGCATCGAGATTGAGCGGCAGGACGGGTGTCTTCTGTTTCCGCGCGAGGCCGACCACGGTAGAGAACCAGTCCTTCTCGACCAGCCGCCCGTCTTCCTTCTTTGCAAGCCGCCCCGAGGGGAAGATGACAACGCATTTTTCCTCGGCAAAGGCCTGCCCTGCCCGCTTCAGGGTTTCGCGCGTCTTGGCCGGGGTGCGCTTCTCGGCCACCCATTCGACCGGGATGATGACATCCTGAAAGTTCGGATTGACGCGAATGGCATCGGCATTGGCAAAGAATACGATATCCTGCCGAACCTGCTTGAGCAGATCCCAGACCGCCACACCATCTGCCAAACCGGTTGGATGGTTGGCCGCAATGATAACCCGGCCAGCACTTGGCAGTCTCTCGAGACCGTCGACCTCAAGAGAGAAGTTCAATTGGCGTGAAAGATGATCGAACGAGTCCCGCCCATTCAGCTGCATGATCGTGTCGGCCATTTCCCGCGCCCGGCGATAGCCGAGCGTCTTGTAGAGAACCGGACGGACAAGCGGCCACGACCAGCTGCCGCGCAGTTTCGGGCAGCGTTCCTCAATCAGCGTATCGACGATATGCTGGTCATTATTTTTTTCTGCATCAAGAAATGCCGATCCTCCCAAAGTAGAGGATTTTGCGATCAGGCTCTCGTCGCTCATGGTGCGTGGGCCACTCCGTTCTCCCTTTATATACATAGGGGTTGGGGCGAATCCCTCAAAGCGGGAACTACAGGGGAATGGCCGTTCGCGCAGGCCACCGGAACGCTGCATTGTGTTGAAATATAAACACTTCGGAAAGTTTCGCTTTACCAAGACGTAAGAGCCACGTGCCATTGTGAACGCCACAGGGGGGTTGGCTTAAGGCTTTCCTTCGCGGGCAAACAAATCGGGAATAGTGTAGATGAAAGTTCTTTGGGTTGAAGATCACGAGCCAGTCAGAGACATGCTGGCGATTGCCGCGGACAAGGCTGCGCGCTCCCGCGTGCAGGTTGATCTGGTCATGGCGCCGACCCTGATGATGGCGGAAGCCCGGTTGCGCCTCGAAAGATTCGATCTCGTCGTGCTCGACCTCGGCCTGCCAGACTCCTTTGACCCGGACATGACCATCGCGCGGGTTGCCAATATGGGCAAATACCGGATTGCGGTCGTCTCTTCCATGGATGTGCGCGACCAGGCTGTTGAGTCTGCCCTGCGCTGTGGCGCGAACATTCATCCGCAAGCCATTTTCAAGGCCACTCTGCCATTCAATCGCTTCATCCAGCGCCCCGATGCGTTTGAAGACTTCCTGATGGACCTGATGCCAGCCGCTGAAACCACGGCCGTCCGCGCGGCCTAATCCATGCGGGTGCTTGCGAAGCGCCCCTTCCCCTTGCTAAGCCGCCTAGGATACGTCCGGGCGGCTTTTTGCTGGGCGACACAGGAAAAAGGCGGCACCCCCGATGATGGAATATCCCGTGACGATCAGCCTGATCGCGGCCAATGTCCTCGTCAGTCTGATTGGCCTGTCAAACCGCGCTTTCTTCGAGGACAACAATTTCTGGATCGCGCCGATCCGAGAGGGCCGCCAATGGTGGCGCTTCGTGACTTCAGCCTTCCTGCATGTGAACAGCACACATTTGCTCATCAACATGTTCGTCCTGTGGCAGTTTGGCGGAGTGCTGGAACGCGAACTTGGCGCAACAACATTCCTGATCATCTATTTCGGATCGCTGTTTGCCGGAAACGCATGGGAATACATCGACAAACGCGACCAGCCCGACTACCGCGCCGTGGGCGCGTCGGGCGCGACGTCCGGTATCGTGCTCGCGTTCAGTGTGCTGGCGCCGTTTGCGGTGTTGTACCTGCTTTTCATCTTGCCGATGTGGGCGATTGTTGCGGCAGTTCTGTTTATCTCGGTCAGCTTCTTCCTGTCGCAACGCCCTAATACGATGATCGCACATGGCGCGCATTTGGGCGGCGCCTTGGCCGGTGCGGCGTTGACCTTCCTGCTGGTGCCCGGAGCCTGGAGCGCACTGCTGGCCCAGATCGCCGAGCGGCTGGGTTGACCCGAATGACCACCGTCCTTGAGAAATACGAAGCCCGCATCGAGAGCGGCCAGCTGACGCCGGACCCGGTTCAGGCAACCGCCGCTGCGGCGCTGAACGATCTGGAACACAGACTGGCCAACCGCAAGACCGGCGGCTGGTTCTCGAAAACCGAAGCCGTCACGGGTCTCTATATGTGGGGCGGCGTTGGTCGGGGCAAATCCATGCTGATGGATCTATTCTTCGAGAGTGCACCGGTTGAAGCCCGCCGGCGGGTCCATTTCCATGAATTCATGGCCGAAGTGCATGACCGGCTGGATGCCTGGCGCAAGCTCTCGCAAGACAACCGCAAGCGGTCCGAATGGCGCGTGAAGGGAGCGGGCGATGATCCAATCGCGCCAGTGGCGAAACAGATCGCCTCCGAGGCGAGCCTGCTCTGCTTCGATGAGTTCCAGGTCACCCAGATTGCTGATGCCATGGTTCTGGCCCGCCTGTTCGAGGCACTGTTCGACATGGCAGTCACGGTGGTGGCGACCTCGAACCGCCACCCCAATGATCTCTACAAGGATGGGATCAATCGCCCCCTCTTCCTACCCTTCATCGAGCATCTGAAGGCGCATTGCGAAATTCTGGAACTCGCCTCGGAGCGGGATTACCGCCTTGACCGCCTGATCGAAGCGCCGGTCTGGTATTCGCCATTGGGCCCGGAATCCGAGGCCGCGCTGGACCGGGCCTGGGACCGGCTGACCCTTGGGGCAGAACCACAGCATTGCGTGCTGACGGTGAAAGGCCGCAAACTGGAAGTCCAACGCGAAGCGGCGGGTGTGGCGCGCTTCACCTTCGAGGAATTGTGCGCCCGGCCGCTCGGGTCGCGGGACTATCTGGCCATCGCCGCAAATTTCAACACGGTGATCCTGTCAGGCATTCCCACGCTCGGCCCGGAAAACCGCAACGAGGCGGCGCGCTTCGTGGCACTGATCGACGCGCTCTATGAAGCGAAGATCAAGCTGGTGGCAAGCGCAGCCGCCGAACCGGAGAGCCTTTATCCCGAAGGCGATGGCAGTTTCGAGTTTGAACGCACGGCCAGCCGCCTGCATGAAATGCGGTCTACGGATTATTTGTCCGAGGCCCGTGTTGAACTGGAAGCCGACTAGACGCCGCCTGACGCAAGGCGTCTGCAAGACTCAATTGGCCAGACAGGTTTTTCGGCGCGCCGAACTTACGCGAGATGTAGCGAACCAGAGGGCGTTCCAGGTATAGGTGCGCGACAACGGACGCGATTGTGCACCCGATCACGAACAGCAGCGCCATGATCCAAGGCGGCAGGAATTCCGGTAGGTGCAGGAATTTCGCAACCGGCACACCGGCGGTCATCATTGGCATGTGCACAAGATAGAGCATGTAGGACGCGTCGCCGACCAAACGAAGGCTGCGCGGAATGCTCAGGCGGCCAGCGGTTTCCATTGCGGCGAGCGCGGCAATGATCGCGCTGGCAGAGGCACCGAACAGGACCGTGCGCACACCAAACCCGATCTCGACGGGGCGATAGATATCGTTGAGCCCCGTCATCAGGAAGACCAGCAGACCGCCGACCAACAGGCCGCGCGCTGCATTCCGTCCCAGATGCTGGAAGGACACCGCCGCCAGACCGCCGAACAGGAAGATCAGATTGTAAGGCGAGAACAGGAAGTCCGCCGGGAACAGTACGTCCTGGCTAAATACGGTGAGCGCGCAGGCGGTAAACCACATGCTGAGGATGCCGAGACCGATCCAGCGATGCAGGATAGCGAGGCCGAATATGGCGTAGAACAGCATTTCATGTTGCAGGGTCCATGAAACCTGAAGAATCGGAGTGTCTTCCATTGGCACAAGGAAGAGGTTCGGCAGCAATTGCCCAAGACCCGGCATATAGCCAAGTCCGACGGCCGGGATCAGGGCACCGGCCAGGACCATCGGGATGAGAACCAGCCAATAGGCCGGATAGATGCGCGAGACCCGTTTGATCGCGTAGCTATAGGCCTTTTGAGGGGCACCAAAATCCCGACGATGGATATAGAGCATCAGGAATCCAGACAGGGCGAAGAAGAACTCAACACCCGAATAGCCCATATTCGCTACAGGATGCAGCGCTTCGCCCGTTTCCGCATAAAGCCGCTTTGGCAAGATGAAGATATTAAGGTGATAGAAGACGACCATGAGCGCAGCGATGGCGCGCCCGCCCTGGAGTGATGTCAGATGAGGAAGACGCATGCGCGTGTCCTTTTCGGTATGGCACCCGGGATTTCGGAGCCGCCAGACCAGATTCAGGACCAGCCGCGACAATGCCGTTCGTCCTGTGACAGGCAAATCGTGTACCAGCCCGCCGGAGCGACCTGCGCCTGCAACGCCCGTGAAGGCGCTCGGTGGACAAGATCAGGAATTTGCAAGCGCCCGGGTCAGGTATCGGGCGGAGGCAGGCGCAACTCGGCATCATGCGGGCGAGTCATCGGAAATAGCGTTGTTCCGACGCGATGGTCGCCCGCATCATGCGCAGGCGCGGGTTCGGATGCGCTGCCCATCGCGACCTGACAGGCCTTTGAGAGGGTGAACGCCAAAGGGTCAGGCCGCGCGACTGTTGGCATATCCCCGATTGCCGCGATCCAGACATTCCCTCGCGCATCGCACATGGTGAGGAACGGCGTGCCGCGACCTCTCGTTCGGCGCACATACAGGCGCAGAAGGATGAGCTGCAGCCATATCCAGAAACGGAATGGCTGAAGATGCGGCTTCAATACCGGTGGGGGCGCAAACAGGCTGTCCATCCGCGCAAGTATATGTCCGGCGCGTAGAGGCGGCGGATACGTTCTCGCGGGCACCCCTACTGGCAACAGGCGCAACGGATTCCTTGCGGGACAAGGACGCGATTATGCCCTGAAGAAGGCTGCTTCAGCCCGCCCGCACATTGATATCGGGCGCGGTCATCTCCTGGCAAAGCACGGCCCGACCAATGAGGTAGCCCTGTATGAGATCACAATTGCGCGCGGCGAGCTGTTCGAGTTGCCAGCTGGTTTCCACGCCTTCGGCGCAGCTGATCAGATTCATCTCGCGGCACATCTTCAGACTGCCAGTCAGCACTTTGGGCAGGACACCGGAATCGCTCTTCTTGCCGAGCAGGCTCTTGTCGAGCTTGACCTTCTTGAAGGGCAATTCCTCCAACAGGGAGAGCGAGGAATAGCCGGTGCCAAAGTCATCCAGAGCCAGAGAGACCCCTGCCCCGACAATCTTGCCAAGCACGTGTTTGCTCGTATCGATGTTCCTGAAAAGGACGTTTTCTGTGATTTCGAGTTCGATCCGTTCAGGCGCTATGCCATGGCGACGGAGCGCGTTCAGGAAATGGTCAGCAAATTCCAGAGACGTCAATTGAGAGGGAGAGACGTTGAATGACAGGAAGCTGGTACCCCCGGGCAACCAGCGCAAAGCCTGATTCAGCATGGACCAGAAGAAACTGTCGATCAGGCCAAGGCGCTCCACTGCCGGCATGAATTGCTTGGGCGAGGGCTGCCGGCTGAGGCCGCTATGCGGCCAGCGCGCAAGCACTTCATAACCGGCAATTGAGTGACTGCGCAAATCCAGAATCGGCTGAACTGCGGGCTGGAAGCAATTGTCCTTGACCGCCCCGATAATGGTCTTGTCGAACTCTTCGGCGTCCATGTCCGCCATGTCTTCACGGCGATCGAATACCGCAATCCCTCCGCCCTCCGACTTTATCCGGATCATGGCCTTGTCGGCCGCATACATCAGATTGGCCTTGTCAGCCGCGTCATCCGGAAACGCAGCGACCCCGATGGAGGCGCCGACCGTGACGAGCCCTAGATCGGTTTCTATCGGAGAAACCAGAGCACTTTGGACAAGCGCAGCCAATGCCAGTGCGTTATCGCCAACTGATGGAATGATAAACGCAAACTCATCTCCGCCAAGGCGACAAGCATGCTGACAGCCCTCCATCTCCGACAGGCGCGTGGCGAGAACCTTCAGGACATGGTCCCCTATCGCATGCCCATAGCGATCATTCAGGGGCTTGAACCTGTCCAGGTCGATCAAGGCGCACATGAAGGGCTGGCCCTGTGCCACCAGAGTCTCCATTTCCCGCACAAAGGCGCGGCGATTCAGGATTCGGGTCAATGGGTCTGTGTCGGCAAGCTGGCGGATCTTGCGCTCGGCGCGCTCACGCTCCTCGATCTCGGCCTTGAGTTCAGTCAGCATACTGGCATGAATTTCGGTAAGGGCATGGAACACACCAAGCGCGTTGAGACATCCGGCATAGATGCCGTCTTCATGCGCAAGGATCAGACCGTTGGTTAGGAGGTCTGATTTGTCCCGGATACTGCCGAATACGGTCGCGGCATCCTCCGATAGCTCCATCACCAGCACGTTTCGATCCATTATGCCGGACACACCCTTTTTCTGATTTAGGGCATAGCCGAAAGGATTTGAGATCAGGCGCTGGAAAGCCTGAAGGGACACAAACCCTGTCGGCTTGCCGTTAAAATCGACAACCGGGCACAGTGTCGCTTCAGGGTTCTTGACGAAAAACGCGGATACCGCATCAAAGCTGTCTCCGAGAGAGAGCGGCTCAAAATGCATCCATGACGTGGAGCGAAATCTCATAATAAACCCATCTGCCCCACCCAAAAGGCCTTATGGGTTCTCGCTATCATCACAGTCTGAAAACTTTGTAACCAGTAATAGCCACAACAGCGTACAAGACTTTGACTTTCATGAATTTATTGTGACGCACACTTCAGGAGTGGCCTGGAACTCCGACGACAGATTGGGCAAGATGTTCGGGCGATACATCCGCATTCTTGCGCGCGACCACGCTGAATGACGCATCCGTTTCGAGCACGACCAACTCAGCTTCGGCAACGCGTGTCAGGCCATTTTCCCGCAACGCGGCGAGCACTTCGGACTTGGTCAGACGCTCATCGCGAATATTCTGCATAAGGTACTGACCCCGATATACCAGAAGTCGTGGACTGGATTTCACAAGCCATTCCACAGAGTCGCTGCGCGCCAGAACGAATGTCAGCCCCCATTGAATAAACAGGAGGACTGCAATGGCGAACAAGGCTTCGACGGCCGTGACGGAATTCGAGGTAATACCCGCTCCAGCGATTGAGCCCAGCGCCACGGTCACTACCCAGTCAAAATTGTTCATCTGAGACGTAGATCGCTTTCCAGCGAGCCGGATGAAAGCGATGATGGTGAAATATATGACTGGGGCGGCAAGCGCGATACGGACAAGATCTTTCCATCCGTCGTAATAGATTGCTGAAATATCCATCAGTCGACTGCCTGCACGATCTCATAATCTATCGGCTTGTAGCGAAAATTATTGGACTCTCCTGCGGAGCAGCTGGTCATGCCGATCAGAAGGTCCATGCAGGCTTCGAACATAATCGACTGCCCCGCTTTGCTCAGAGGTGGCAAAACCTTGATCTCGCCCGTCTGAGGATCTGTCGCGACATGCATGAAGATGTTGAACGCGATCGGAATATCATCGGGGCCTATGCCGTATTCGGCCAGGGCTGCTTCGAGGTTTTCCTGACAACCACCTTGGGGATCAGCCTCATTGTACAGCTTGCGGAACGTATCCTTCGAGCAGGGCGTCAGCGTGAAATCATGACGGCCGACCTCATCCTCGACAATTTTCAACATGTCACGGCTGCGATTGGAGTAGAGCATGTCTCCCTTGGTCAGGAACATGCGCCCGGCATAATCGAGGGAACGCCCGGATGAAATCATTTCCTTCCGGTCGTCCAGATTGTAGGCGACCATGTCGCTGACTTGTTCGCCTTCGGGATCTGTCACAGTCAGGCGTTCGCCCTTGCGCAGGATGAAGGCCGTGCCGGATTTCGGGGGGATACGGTGACTCATTTCGCAGGCTCCTGCGGGGTGAACGGACATTTCCACTCAGGACCGACTTCGCGGCCTGAATATTGCGCGGCTTCAGACCCCCGGCCGAAATCTGCCAGCATCGGATTAACCGAACCGGCAAGCGCCTTGTCGCGCTCTCGAATGATCTGCTTCATTTTCTCGAACCGGCCATCCTGGCGCAGGCGTTCGAATTGCTCATGCGAATTGAAGACGAGCGCAGGAAACTCGAAACGACGGGCTGGTCGGGATGCGTTCGGGTGCAGGCCGATGACGAAGAAGGCCTCGCCCAGCAAGCCCATCGAGAAATGTGCCGATTCCGGATCACGCTCCGCGCTCTCGGCCCACCCCCTGCCCTCGACCACATCGAGATTGTGCAAGGATTGAAGCCGGTTCCAGAGCGCACGCTCGAATTCAGTCTCTGACAGCTCGGTCGGCCCCGTGAAGATGGCGACGAAGGACTGAACCACAGGGGAGCTGAAATCGAGCTCCTCGATAAACTCTTCCAGTGCGCACCTGAGATTGATGTCACCTGCAGCGGAATCGATGTCGCCGAATTCCGCAATGACCAGCTGATCGCGAACCATTGCCGATTTTGCCCCAATACAGGGAAAGGAATCTGATTGCACGAATTGCCGGAAGGCGTCCGTGCGGGTGAGAGTGGTGCTGCCCATTTGGTTGTGTCCTGTCATATCTGGGCAATCAACCCCGCAACCTTCAAACCGGTTCCGCAACTTCTGACAGCAAGGTGTGGCGGCCTTCTGGATCACTTTGCCGCCACAAGATATACTTTCTCGTGAGCGTGAAATCAGACGCTTGAACCCCCTTCAAAAGCAGGGGCCGAATGCTTATTTATGTTAAACCGCGATGACATTCATGCGGTTTATACGGGGCGACGCCGCCGCCATGCGGGGCTAAACGTCAGGAAGAAGATCTGATTGCCGGAACGATCGCCGCAATGCGGGGTTGGTCTGCAAAGGAGGAGATTAGATATGGCGAACAAAACCGCCAGTGCGAGTGTGGCACTCAGCCCGGAGCAGGGCCTGAGCCGTTATCTCACCGAAATTCGTAAGTTCCCCATGCTCGAGAAGAATGAGGAATTCATGCTCGCGCGGAAATGGCGCGAACAGGAAGATACCCAGTCTGCCGAGAAGATGGTGACATCCCACCTGCGTCTCGTTGCGAAGATCGCAATGGGCTATCGTGGCTATGGCCTGCCGATGGCCGAAGTGATCTCCGAGGGCAATGTCGGTCTTATGCAGGCCGTGAAGAAATTCGACCCGGACAAGGGTTTCCGACTGGCAACCTATGCCATGTGGTGGATTCGTGCCGCCATTCAGGAATACATCCTGCGCAGCTGGAGCCTCGTGAAACTCGGCACCACGGCCGCGCAGAAGAAGCTGTTCTTCAACCTTCGCCGCCTGAAAGGCGAAATGAAGGCTCTGGACGAAGGTGACCTTCGTCCTGAACAGGCCCAGTTGATCGCCGAAAAGCTGAATGTGACAGAAGCTGAAGTGTATTCGATGAACGGACGTATGTCCGGCTCGGATGCTTCGCTGAACGTGCCCATGGGCACCGATGGCGACATGGAGTGGCAGGACTGGCTGGCCGACGATGATCAGGGCCAGGCCGAAGAGTTTGCTGACAAGCAGGAATTCAATGCGCGGATGGAATTGCTGACCGCTGCCATGGAAGACCTGAACGAGCGCGAACGCCACATCCTGACCGAGCGCCGCCTGTCGGAAGAGCCGAAAACACTGGAAGAACTGTCCGAGGTTTACAGTGTTTCGCGTGAGCGTATTCGCCAGATCGAAGTGCGCGCGTTCGAAAAGCTCCAGAAAGCCATGAAACGTATGGCCAAGGATCAGGGCCTGCCGAACATGGCCCCCAACCCGGCTTAGTGACCGGTCAGGTTCGAATACGCATCTTCATCCAGCTCAGACGGCCCGCTTAACAGTGGGCCGTTTTTCATTGGACCCACCGCGGCAGAATTCAGCGACCATTCTCCCTGTTCTCTTGACCAAAGTGTCATCAGACATGCCGAATAGGCTCCGCGGATGAACCTGCCCGCAGCCACATAGGGATGCGAACCGATTTCAGACTCGCAAATTATGTCTGACGGCTTTCTTGGAGGAATCTGGACTTCACAGATCAAGGGATCAGGCTGAGGGCCAACAATTGATCTGGCTGGAGCGCGGCGACACTCGGGAAACCCCACATGTACCCGCTCGTGCGATTCCCGCAGTCTATGGACAAGTCCTATATCATCTTCGCTCAGCGAGCTGAGGAGAATTGGTGGAGCCTCTGCCCCGCTATAGCGGGTCATTTCCAAATTTAACTGAAACTGTTTGTCCGTAACGTGTTCCAACATCGCCTTGCGGTGCATGCGGTTTCCTGCAGAGATCGCGACCACGCAAAACGCGACCAGCAACAATACAAGGATGAGCCTATGGTGCCAAAGCACCACAATGGTTTTCATCATGATATTCATGCGTCCCCCCGGCCCGCCTGCAAATCCTTCGCAATCTCCCTCTATCTATTTATGATTGCGATAACAATACCAAACAGTAGAATTTTTCTCCTATTGGGAGAATTATTTGAGCTGAAGTGCGGGGGGATCCCCTGCAGGAGAATGTTCAGCCTGGATCGTCTGTGCCGGACGTCGATTTGTCCGTATGGGTGAAGTATGCTCGTAGTCGGCCGAGCCGGATTCGTTCCACGTCATGGACGCCCCGCCAGTTGGACGACGTCTTGCGCCTCAGCATAGAGAAATTGAGATGGGTTTTGCGATAGAAGTTGATAGCGCGACAGATGCGAGGCTGGAGGCTTACACATCCATTCGCGAGAAGGACCTGACTTCAGGTCATGGCGCGCGCTTCATCGTCGAGGGCAAAGTAGCGCTGGAGACAGCGCTGCGTCGGGGACGTTTTGCGCTGGAAAGTGTGTTCCTTGCAGAGAACCGGGTCGCAACGCTGGCCGAATTGATGGCCCTCGTGCCGGAGAACGTGCCGGTCTATGTCGCGCCCCAGTCGGTGATGGATGCGGTCGCAGGGTTTCCGATGCATCGCGGCGTGCTTGCCTGTGGGCTGAAAGGCGACATCGCCGTACCGGCCGCGTTTCTCGCCGCCATAGAGGCCGGTCCCTCTACCCTGCTCCTGATGTCAGACCTGTCCAATCACGACAATGTCGGCGCGTGCTTTCGCAATGCCGCTGCCTTTGGCGCAGATGCGGTGCTGATGGATGGTCAATGCTGTGACCCGCTCTATCGCAAGGCCATCCGCGTCTCCTCCGGCAGCAGCCTATGGCTGCCCTATGCCCATGGCGGGACGGGCCTGGACATGGTGAACGCGGCCAAGGCGGCGGACTATGAGGTCTGGGCGATGACGCCGCGTGCAGAAGCCCCGCCGATCACCGAAATGGTTGTGCCGGACCGACTCGCCATCCTGCTCGGTGCCGAAGGACCGGGGCTGCCGGACGAGTTGATCGCGGCTTGTACGCCCGTGCGCATCCCAATGACGGAAGGCTTTGACAGCGTGAACGTGGCGACCGCCGGAGCGATCGCCATGGCTCACATATTCGGGGCGAAGGCCTAGAAGACGCGCGGGCGTTCCGTCTTGTCGATGTGGAGGCCGCATTCGGACTTCTCCTGTCCGGCCCAGCGACCCGCGCGGGGATCGTCCGGATTGTCGGACGGCTTCGTGCACGGCCAGCAGCCGATGGACGGATAGCCCTGAGCAACCAGCGGATGGCGCGGCAGATTGCGCTGCTTGATCAACAGTTCCACATCGTCCGGAGTCCAGTTGGCCAGCGGGTTCACCTTGTAGCGTCCGTTCGCAAACTCGAAGACCGGCAGGCTCATCCGGGCCCCACCATGAAAGCGTTTGCGACCGGTGATCCAGGCATCAAAGCCCTCCAGAGCCGGCTCCAGCGGGCGCACCTTGCGCAGTGCGCAACAGGCGTCCGGATCGGTTTTCCAGAGATTGTTCTTCGGATCGAGCACCTTGCGCTCGGTCTCACTCGGCGGAATTTCGCGCACACCGGTCAGGCCGAGCTTTTCGATCAGCTCGTCCTTGTAGTCCAGCGTCTGCGGGAAATGCATACCGGTCTCGAGAAACACGATGGGCAGGTCAGGCTTCACGTCCGCGATCAGGGCCAGCATAGCGACACTCTCGGCGCCGAAACTGGATACGTAGGTCAGGCTGTTGGCCCATTCGCGAACCATGGCGACGCGCAGCACCGTCTGAGCGGAGGCGTCGCGCAACTCACCATTCAGGCGAGCGAGGCGGACATCCGCAGCTTCGGACTTGCGGGCAAGACTGTCGCCATAAGGCATAAGGATCAGCTTTCGTGTCTCTTGCGGTACACCGGCGTTCGATCACCCGCTGCGGGCTGGTAGACGTCGGAATACTCTTCCAGTGCGTTCACCACTTCATGTAGGTCAGCACGGGCGGTCTCGTAAGCGTCAAAGCCTGAACGGTTCATATAGAATATCTGATCCCGCAGGACGTGACCCACAGCGCGCAGCTCTCCGGCATAGCCGAAGCGACGGCGCAAAAGCTGGGCCTGGGAGTATCCACGACCGTCAGTATATTTAGGGAAACTGATCTCGATCAGTTGCAACCGGTCGAGATATTCCTCCAGTTCGTGCGGGTCGTCGCCCGGTTCCAGCCGCACACCAATATCGGTGTTACGGGCCAGAAGAATGTCTCGCTCGCTGCGAAATCGTCCGAGCGAAACTGTAATACATCCACCAGGAGACAGCTCACCTTCATCCGGGACATAAGCCCAGATATTGTCGATCTCTGTGCCGTTCTTAACCAGCGGCATAAAGCGCCTCCTTGAAGGGGTCATGGCCGAGGCGGGCCAGCGTCTCGATGAACAACTCGCCCTTGTCGGCGCGCAGCTCGCGATAGGTGTCGACGACGCGTTTGAGGGCGCTGGGCACGTCATCAGCCTTCAGGCCGGGGCCGGCAATATCACCGATCGCGGCCTTCTCATCAGCGCGGCCACCGAAGGTGATCTGATAGAATTCCTCACCCTTCTTGTCGACGCCGAGAATACCGATATGGCCGACATGGTGGTGGCCACAGGCATTGATACAGCCGGAAATATTGATGTGCAGGCGGCCGATATCTTCCTGATAGTCTGGATCGGCGAACACTTCCTGAACCGCCTGCCCGACTGGAATGGAACGGGCATTGGCAAGGTTGCAGTAATCGAGACCTGGGCACACGATCATGTCGGTGATCAGGCTTTCGTTGGCGGTATGCAGCCCGGCGGCTTTCAACTCGCGATACACATCCGGCAGGTCATCCAGCGCAACATGTGGCAGGACGAGATTCTGGGCGTGGCTGACGCGGATATCGTCATAGGCATACGTCTCGGCCAGATGCGCTACGGTCATCATCTGAGCGTCGGTGGCGTCTCCGGCGAGACCGCCAATCGGCTTCAGGCTGACCGTGACGGACGTGTAGCCAGGGGACTTGTGCGGATGGAGGTTGATTCGCGCCCAGCGCGCAAACTCTGCATCATCGGCCTTCAGGGCCTCGAATGCCGAAGACGTGTCTGGCTTCGCGGCCAGTTCCGGCGGCGCAAAATAGGCATGGATACGGTCGATCTCGGCCTGTGGCAGGTCGATTTTCTCATTGTCGCGTTGGGCGGCATATTCCTCTTCCACGAGGCGGCGGAACTCGGCTTCGCCCAGTTCGCTGACAAGGATCTTGATGCGGGCTTTGTATTTGTTGTCCCGGCGGCCGAAGCGGTTGTAGACGCGCATGATGGCTTCGAGATAGTCGAGCAATTCGGCTTCCGGCACGAACTCGTTGACCAGGGTCGCGAGGTGCGGCGTGCGCCCCTGCCCGCCGCCGACATGGACTTCAAACCCGACCACGTCGCCGCGCTTGCGGATATGCAGGCCGATATCGTGCACGCGGATTGCAGCGCGATCATGCTCGGCCGCCGTGACGGCAATCTTGAACTTGCGCGGCAGGAAGGCGAACTCCGGATGGAACGTGCTCCACTGGCGGATGATCTCGCACCAGGGGCGCGGATCCATCAATTCGTCTTTCGTCGCACCGGCATAATGATCGGATGTCACGTTGCGGATACAGTTACCGGAGGTCTGGATGGCATGCATCTCGACCTCGGCCAGCTTGGCCAGCACGTCCGGGATGTCTTTTAACGCGACCCAGTTGAACTGTATGTTCTGGCGCGTGGTGAAATGGCCGTAATTCCGGTCATAGTCGCGCGCGACGATGGCCAGTTGGCGCAGCTGACGGCCATTCAGCTGACCATATGGAATAGCCACGCGCAGCATGTAGGCATGCAGCTGCAGGTAGACTCCATTCTGCAGGCGGAGCGGCTTGAACTCGTCTTCCAGCAATTCGCCCGATAGGCGGCGGTCCACCTGTCCACGGAATTGCGCGACCCGCTCGGAGACGATCCGGGCGTCAAACTCATCATATCTGTACATTACGCAGCCTCTTTTGCGTGCGGTAGATTCAGGGCCACTTCGGTGCGGCTGACCCATCTTTCCACGGAAGGAAAATCAGACAGGTCAAAGCCACCCTCATGGGCGACCCGTGTGTAGGCGACCAACGCAATATCGGCGAGCGTCATCGCATCGCCAACCAGCCAGTCGGTATAGGTCAATTGCAGCTCCATCACACCGAGCGCGCGGCGCCCCTTGGCCATCAGCTGCGGATCGATCTGGTCATCCGGCGTATTGAGATAATGTTTCTGGAAGCGCCTCACAGCAATGGCGGTCTCGTGAGAGTATTGTTCCCAGAACAGCCAGCTCATCATCTGGGCCCGGCGGAACATGTCAGAAGGGACCAGGTCACTGCCTGCCTCTTCGGCGAGATACAACATGATGGCGTTGGACTGTGGCAACGCACGGCCATCCGGCCAGCGCGCCAGCGGCACCTGACCCGCCGGGTTCAGCGACAGGAAGTCTTCGGTCTGGGTGCCGCCCTGAAGGATATCGACCTCTACCCAATCATATGGGATGCCAAGCAAGTCAGCGGTCCATTTCGGTTTCATGCAATTGCCGGAAATGGAATCGCCGTAAAGTGTGAGTCGCTGAATCTCGCGATGGGGCATTATGCGCCCTCTCCATAGGAAACGGTCGGCCCTTTTGCGCGGATGGTTTCGCGCAGGGTCTCGCGGCCCGTGATTTCGCCGGTCTCGGTGACTTCCATGAAGTAGGGATCGGTAACGATCCCCTCCTGCGTCTGAGCATCTGCAAGGCGCGCTTCGGCCTCATCGCCTGTAAAGGCGGCAACTTTTGAAACGTCCTGGGTCCAGCTGCCGTCGGCGGCCATCCAGACATTCTGGCCGGTCGCGGTCTCCCATGCGGTGACGGCCTTTGGCGTATCCGGCTTAAGTTTCGGGCGAACGGATGTCATACGAAAGTCTCCTGGCTGACGCAGCCTGAAAGGCCGATTGCGCCACTCGCGAAAGGCAGGCCCGCCACTTTGCCGATGATGAGCAATGCTGGACCCTCGATACCATTGTCTGTGATCAGGTCAGGCAGTTCAGCAAGAATACCGAAAACCTGAATTTCGTTCGGCCGCGTGCCGTTCTCGATCACTGCGACCGGCGTGTCTGGCGCGCGCCCGGCTTCGATCAACTTGTCAGTAATGGCGGCCGCTGTGCCGACGCCCATGAAGACGGTGACGGTCTGGTTCGGCTTGGCGAGCGAGTCCCAATCGAGATCGGGCACGCCGCCCGCCTTGGCATGGCCGGTGACGAAGGTCAGGCTCTGGGCATGATCGCGATGGGTCAGCGGTACACCTGCCTGCGCCGCGCATCCCAGCGCCGACGTAATACCCGGCACCACGAAGGCTTCGACGCCTGCGGCCAGCACCGCTTCCATCTCTTCACCGCCACGCCCGAAGATAAACGGGTCGCCGCCCTTCAGGCGTACAACGCGCTTGCCATCGCGGGCCGAGCGGATCAGCATTTCGTGAATTTCATCCTGCGGGACGGAATGGTCGCCCTTGCTCTTGCCGACAGACACGCGGTCGGCATCCCGGCGAATGAGCGTCAGGATATCGTCGCTGACCAGACGGTCATAATAGACAATGTCGGCTTCCTGCAGCAGGCGCAGCGCCTTCAGGGTCAGCAGCTCCGGATCACCCGGACCCGCGCCAACCAGATGGACCACGCCTTGCGTCCGGCCGCCGGACAGTGCGTCGCGCATCGCCTGTTCAGCAGCTTCCAACTCGCCCGCATAGGCAAGTTCGGCAGCCTTGCCATTGAGCACGCTCTCCCAGAACTTCCGACGCGCGCCAGCATCCGGCAATTTGGACTTCACCTCTTCTCGCATGCGTCCTGCCAGTTCCGCCAGATCGCCGATGCGTGCGGGTGTAAGCGCTTCAAGTTTGGCTCGCACCGATTTGGCAAGTACAGGCGCAGAGCCGCCCGAGGCCACGGCAGCAACAATCTCGCCGCGGTCCATGATGGATGGAACCGTAAAATCGCAGAGATCTGGCCGATCGACGACATTCAAAGGCACGCCATATTGGCGCGCCCAAGTGATCGCGCGATCTGTGTTTTCATCAATTCGGCAGGCCACAATTGCGAAACGGGCAACATCGAGCGCGGCGCCAGCTTGGTCCTGCGGCGCAATCGTTATGCGCCCGGCAAACTCCTGAGCGAAGCCGGAATCGATGTCTTTTCCAATAATCACAGTGATATGCGCCGGTGTTTTGGCGAGCAGTCGCACCTTGCGGCGCGCTTCCTCACCACCGCCGAACACGACGACGCGCGCGTCATCCATGTTGAAGAAAGCCGGAAATTGGCGCATGCGGGCGGACCTCTTTTTAGGCAAGCTGATCAGTCAGGTGTCAAAATGGCTCTTGACGCGGCGGACGCAAGCATGAACCCCTACAGCGATCCTTTAGAGAAACTATCCATGTCAGACCCATCCGACCGACTTCCCCCATTGAACGCGCTGAGAGCCTTTGAGGCCGCCGCGCGGCGCCTGTCTTTTACACAGGCTGCCGAAGAGCTGAATGTCACGCCCGGCGCGATTTCACAACAGATAAGGCAGCTGGAAGAATATGCCGGCACGCCCCTGTTCAAGCGAACGGGCCGTTCAGTTTTGCTGACAGATGCCGCCCAGGCCAGCCTGCCGCTGGTGCGCGATGCATTCGAGAGAATTTCTGAAGCCGGGCGGATCATGCAGGCTCCAGCGCGCAAAGGCCGGGTCATGGTGTCATCTGCGCCGTCCTTCGCCGCGAAATGGCTGGCGCCCCGCCTTGATGGCTTCCACCGGGAACATGAGGAGACCGAGGCCTGGATCTCGGCCGATATGGGCCTGACCGATTTCACCACGGCCGATGCCGATTTCGCAATCCGCTATGGCCGGGGCAATTATGACGGCCTGAAATCTGAAAAGCTGATGGACGAGACTGTCTTGCCGGTCTGTTCCCCTGCCCTGCTGGAAGGAACCGACGCGATCCGCAAGCCCTCGGATTTGCGGCATCACACACTGATCCATGATGAGAGCAACGAGAATGACCCGTCCTGCCCCGACTGGGCCAGCTGGCTGCGTGCGCGGAATGTGAAAGATGTTGATGGCTCACGCGGCCCACGTTTCAACCAGGCGATCCTCGTGATCGAGGCGGCTGCCGCCGGACGCGGCGTGGCGCTTGCCAAACGCGCGATTGCAGCAGCGGATCTCGCCTCTGGTCGGCTGGTCGCACCCTTCGCGGATGGCTCCCACCTGATCGATTTCGGGTACTGGATCGTCTATCCGAAAGGCCGTCACCTGACGCCAGATGTACGCAACTTCATCAAATGGCTGAAGACCGAGGCGACCAATAGTGAAGTGGTCGGCGTCTAGGGCTCATTGCCTTCCCAGTCGACAATCCAGTCTTCTGTGTCCTCATCGAAGACCGTGTCCTCGGATACGGTGCGTCCCCGGATCGAATGCCCCTCTTCGTGGATGCGGTTGCGGTCACCACACACGAGATAGTGCCAGTCCGGCAGCTCCTTGCCCTCATGGATCAGGCGATAGGCGCAGGTCTTTGGCATCCAGCGGATTTCCTCGACCTTCTTCGGAGTAAGAATCACGCAGTCTTCGACGATCTTCTTGCGATTTTTGTAGTCGGCACACTGACAGTTATCCCCGTCAAACAGGCGGCAATGGAGTCGCGTGTAAGCGATCTCACCGGTATCTTCATCTTCCAGTTTGAGCAGGCAGCATTTGCCACAGCCGTCGCAGAGGGATTCCCATTCCTGCGATGACATCTGAGCCAGTGGTGTGGTTTTCCAGAAAGACTTGGTCATCCCCTCAGGGCAGCCCATTCCGGCGTCTTTTCGATCAGTGCCGTTGCAAACCAGCAAGACGAAGAAACCGTCTCACCCGCAGCAATGATGTCATTCATCACACGCGTCACCAGATTTTTGCCAAGGCCGCGTCCACCCAGTTCTCCCGGCACGATCGTGTGCGTGATATGGCGCAGCCCGGTCCGCGGACGCTCATAGGTCAGATATGCTTCCAGCCCGTTCTCGAAATAGCTGTAGCGCATATGATTTTCATCATGGGTGATGGGTATCGTGGTCATGCCAGTACATCCTGCCATTCTGCATGTTTTTGAATTTGCGCCTTCGCGAAAGGGCACAGCGGAATGATCTTGATTCCGTCCCGGCGCGCATCCTCAACCGCGCGTTTGACCAGGGCTACGCCGACACCCATGCCGCCGAGCGCTTTCGGAACGCCGGTATGGTCGATGATGATCCGCTCCATACCCGCCTTCGAATAGGTCATCTCGGCCTCGTGGCCGTTGACCAGGGTGACGTAGCGCCCGCCGGTCTCTCCGTCTTCGCGCTTGATCTCAAACTCGCTCATGAGTGTATGCCTTCTGCTGAGAGCTCCTATGTGGCGCGCCATCCGGCAGCACGCAAGGAAAAGCCGCCCCCGGAGGAGCGGCTTTCACAGTGGTTCAGGGGGTCGCCTATTTGTTGACGGCGTCCTTTACGTCACCCGCTGTCTTGCGAGCTTCGCCTTCGGCCTTGTCCATCTTGCCTTCGGCTTGCATCTTCTTGTTGTCTGTCATTTCACCGACAGTTTCCTTGACTTCGCCTTCAGCTTCCTTGGCACCGCCCTTGAGATGTTCCTTGTCCATTTGGGTCTCCTTCAGTTTGTTTGTGTCGGCCGCATGATCGCGGTCAGTCAATCAACGCGCGACGGACAAGAGCGATCCGATTAATTCGGTGTCAGAAAGCATGCAGCCGCGGAGGACTGTTCAAAACGGTATGGCCCGGCTAACCCGTCTCGCATGGCCCGCTTGCTCACGCATCCCATGATTGACTGGAAGGACGACGGCACGCCCGTCGCTCGCGAGGCGGGGGACGTGTACTTCACGGCGGGGGATGGACTGGCTGAAACCCGCGCGGTTTTCCTGCAGGGCTGCGGCCTTCCAGAAGCCTGGGCAGGCAAGACCGAGTTCACGGTAGCGGAAACCGGGTTTGGCACAGGATTGAACTTCCTCGCCTTGTGCGAACTGTGGCAAGCGCACCGACCAACCCCGAATGCATGGCTCCACTTTGTCAGCTTCGAAGGCTTTCCCCTGACTGAGGCCGATGCGGCGCGCGCGTTGGGCGCGTGGCCCGAACTGGCATGCTTGGCAGCGCGACTGCTCGCCGATTGGCCTGGGCCTGTGCGCTGTGTACACCACCTCGTCTGGCCTGATATCGGCGTCACTCTCACGCTTCATCTCGGCGATATTCACGACACGCTGCCCCAGAGCCAGTTCATGGCCGATGCCTGGTTTCTCGACGGATTCAGCCCGGCAAAGAATGAAGCCATGTGGTCAGCTGATCTTTACGGACTGATTGCAGAGCGCTCCAAGCCCGGCGCAAGCATCGGCACGTTCACCGTGGCAGGCGCAGTTCGGCGCGGACTGACAGAGGTCGGCTTCGATGTCGTCAAAGCACCGGGACACGGCCGCAAGCGGCAGCGACTGGAAGCAAGGTTGGCACTTGCCTCTCCCGCCAAGCCGGACATTTACGGCCTGCGCGCGCATAATGGCCCTCGCCAAAAGATCGCCATTCTGGGCGCAGGAATTGCCGGGGCGAGCGCGGCTTACGCCCTGACAGAGCGCGGCGCAGATGTGACTGTGTTTGATCCAGTTGGCCCCGCAAGCGGCGCAAGTGGCAATCCGCTGGCCCTTATGATGCCTCGGCTCGATGCGGGCGACACGGCGCAAGCCCGCTTGCTGATCGACGCTTATCTTGCCGCCCGCCGCGCCTATTCAGGCATGGAAGGCGCACACGAAACCACAGTACGCCAAATGCCAAAGGACAAGGCCGAGCAGACCCGGTTCGCGAAATTGCTTGCGGACCCGCCTCTGCCGTTGGAAGACCTTGAAGCCATTTCCGGCGGCGGCCTGCTCCACAAGCGCGCACTGGTCCTTGAGCCTGCGCGGATCATTTCCGGATTGCTCGACAATGTTCGGGTCCGGACCGGGACGGTCGAGATTTCGCTACAGGATCGCTTGGTGAATGCCGAGGTGTTCGACATCATTGTCCTCGCCACCGCCATGGAGACGAACCGGCAACTTGGCTGGGTCGGGCTGGAAGGCCGATTGGGTCAGGTCGAGAGCGTCGCGGACGCCAGACCCGTTCAAGCAGAGGCAATGGCGAGCGGGCACTACGCACTGGCATTGGAAGATCAGAGGCTCTGGGGCGCTACCTTTGAAAAAATCGAAGATGGTGTACCGGCTGCAACGTCCGCCGCTGCCCGCGCCACCAATGCCGACGCATTGCGACAATTGTCTCCATGGTGGCAACGAAGCGCAACGTCGCTGCCCGTTCAGTCTCGTGCTGCCATTCGTGCGACCACCGCTGATCGATTACCCCTGGTCGGCGCCGTGCCCGATTACTCTGCAGCGCTGGAGACATTTTCCGGCATGCGAAAAGGGCGCCCTGTCGATGCGGACGCCCCCGTGTTGCCGGGCATATTCATGGTGAACGGTTTTGGCGCGCGCGGCTTTACCTGGGGCCCCTGGGCCGGCCGGGTGCTGGCGGCCATGTGCCTTGGCGGGCCCTCCCCCGCCGAAGTGGCGGCGCTCGAGGCGGTCAGCCCCGTGCGCCTGATTGTTCGCGCCTTAAAGCGCGGTGAAGTCTGACTCACCAAAAGAGCGGGCGATGCTGAGGCGAACGCCCCCCTCTTCGTGCGGCGCAAACGTCATCTGAAGCCCGCCGAACTCCAGTGCTGTCTGTCCCTGGAGGCTGGAGAGAAAGAGTACCATCATCAGGATGAGGATGGAGATCCCTCCGAGCAGCCAGTTATTCGTCAGTAGCGTCCCCTTACGCATTTTTCCGGTCCTTCTTGTCGGATGGTTAGGGTGAATGGGCGCGGTCTAGTTGCCACGCTCCAGGTCGCGGAATTCCTTGCGCAGTCGCCACTCGTCAGATGTGACCTTGCGTTCGATATCCCTGAGGCGTTCATCGAGATCCATGAAAGTGTATTTCAGGTTCCCGAAAGTGGCTCTGGGGCGGTCGTTCACGTTGCGCCAGAAAACATCTTCTTCCGGTGATATGGTACGACCGCCCAAAGGTGTCCGCGGCGTGATCATCCAGACGACGATATAGGCAATCAGGGCGATCGGTCCGGCGACAAAGAAAAAGGCGAGCACGGCCAGCAGGCGCACCAGGATGGGTTCCCAACCAAAGCGTTCGGCAAGGCCGCCACAGACGCCGGCAATGACCTTGTCATGACGCGAGCGGTAATAGCGCTTTGGATTCGGGGAGCCGTACTGGTCGCCTTCTGGGGCTGTATCACGGTAGGCACGGGATTGGCGGGACATATGTCTGGGTCCTTAGTCGTCAAAAGTGGGGCGGGAAGAACGAGGCGGCCTGCGGGGGCTGTCCGCTTCGCTCTGCTCAAGGAGAGATTCGAGCGTCTCGATCCGGCGTTCCATCGCCTTGGCCGAGCGCCAGAGATCCTCCATCATGCGCTCATCGTCGGGCATCAGGGTTTTCTGCTTCCGCCACAGGGTAATGTAGTGGAAGATCATGCCCGGGAGGACGATGAACAGCGAGACGATCGCTATGATTGGAATAAACTCATCCATCAGGCGGCCTCGTCAGCAGATGGCTGCCGGTTGGCGCGCGCCTGGGCGATGAGGCCCGGAGCGCAGACCAACGTCATGAAGCCGGTGAGGCAAGCGAGTGAAAACAACATCGATTAGTCCTCCGATTTCTTGCTGGAAGACTTCGCCGATGACTTGGCGCGCTTCGCTTTCAGGGCTTCGAGTTCCTTCTCGACGCTCTCGTCACGCTCCAGCGCGGCGAATTCGGCTTCGAGGGTCGGTTCACGGCCCTTGATCGTGTCAGCATAGGCTTCCATTTCGTCGACCTTGCGCTCGATATTGCCGTAGCGCGCCAGCGCATCATCCACTTTGCCGTCATAGACCTGGCTGCGAATGCGAATGCGCTGCTCGGCCGCTTCGCGGCGCATCATCAGTGCCCGATGCTTTGCCTTCGCCTCGTCGAGTTTGGCTTGAAGCTTGGCCAGATCGTCCTGGCGCTTCTCGAAGGCTTCTTCTGCCGCGTCCATTGCCAGCTTGCGGCGTTCGATTTCGCCATCAGCTTTCTGCTTGGCGGTCAGAGCGCCACGGGCCAGGTCTTCACGACCCTTGTCGATGGCCAGTTCAGCCTTTGCAGCCCATTCGTCGCGGGTCTGCGTGAAATGGACGATTTCGCGTTCCATTTCCTTTTTGTCTGCCATGGCGCGGGCCGCGGCGGTGCGAACCTCAACCAGCGTATCTTCCATTTCCTGGATGATGAGCCGGGCAATCTTTTCAGGATTTTCGGCGCTGTCGAGCATCGCGTTGATGTTGGAATTGATGATGTCACCGAGTCGGGAGAACAAGCCCATTTTGGTGTCCTTTCGTGAGTGGGGGGAGGATTAGAAGAACAAACCGCCGAAGAAGATGCCGACGACGAAGAACATCCAGCTTTCCGCCGGGCGCGTCGCGAGCCACCGACCGAAACGGCCAGCATCCGAGCGGGCTTCCGAAGTGTTGTAGCGATCTTCCATTTTCAGTTTGTCCTTCTTGTGTTTGTGAGCAACGCCCTGTCGCTCCGAGCCCTTCTGTCATTTCAAGGACCGTGCCAGTTCAAAATTAATTTTATAGTACGTTGTTTTATATCGATATTTTATCATTTTGACTGGATGCCGTTTTTAATTTTTAGTATTTCTCGCCAAATGCATTGTAGATTTAATCGCCACTTTTGGTTATTTTGACTAAATGGTTGATCAGAATACACAATTGCTGGGCCAAGCCCCTGCATGGCTCAGCGCGCAGGAGCATGTCTCCCGCGTCGCCCCGCTGGATCGCCCCATCCTTGTCATCGGGGAGCGGGGAACCGGCAAGGAGTTGATCGGAGAACGCCTTCACTTCCTGTCCAAGCGCTGGGACGGACCGTTCGTGAAGGTCAATTGCGCCGCACTGTCGGAGACCCTGCTGGATTCTGAACTGTTCGGGCATGAGCGCGGGGCCTTTACCGGCGCGACCGAAATGCGGCGAGGCCGGTTTGAACTGGCCGATGGCGGTACGATCTTCCTCGACGAAATAGCCACCGCCAGCGCGCAGGTTCAGGAAAAATTGCTGCGTGTTGTCGAGTATGGCGAATTCCAGCGGGTGGGCGGTTCAAAAGTACTCTCAACGGATGTTCGCATAGTGGCCGCCACAAACGCCGACCTGCCGGGCATGGTGGAGGCAGGCGAATTCCGCGCCGATCTTCTGGACCGACTTGCTTTTGACGTCATTACCCTGCCGCCGCTGAGGGCCCGGCCCGGTGATGCCAGCCTGCTGGCCGACCATTTCGCTCGGCGTATGGCAATTGAAATGGCGCAGGATTTCCCCGGTTTTGCCCCCTCGACCATTGCCGCTATCGAAGCTCATGACTGGCCCGGCAATGTACGTGAACTGCGCAATTTCGCACAAAGGCTCGCACATCGCGCCATGCTGATGGCACCGGACGAACCGGTCTTGTTCGATCCGGCCGTACTCGACCCATTCGATTCTCCCTGGCGCCCGACTGGCTCCGGCAAGACAGGTCACTCCGAGACGCTTCAGGCCGACCCGGTACGCATTCGCGACAATCCAGAGATCGCCGCGGATTTCAGCGCGCAGGTCGCCGCTTTCGAGATGCAGTTGATTGACGAAGCCCTCAGCCTGTCACAAGGCCATCAGGGCCGCGCCGCAGATTTGCTGGGACTCTCCTATCATCAATTCCGGGGTCTTCTGAAAAAGCATGACTATGGGCGCAATGCCGGTAAGCCGGCCGATCCTGAGGCTGGCACCCCCATCAAAGGACCTGTGAGGGCCATGTAGGCCTCGCTTCAGTCTAAACTTGCGAAACCCTTCAACTGTTCGATCAGCCGCGGGTAATGCACAGGCTTTGTATGGATCGGACTGTCGGCAAGCCCGTCCTGCAAGTCGGCTTCGTTGTTGCCGGTGACAAACACGAACGGAATTCCGAATTCCTTCAGGCGATGCGCCGTAGGAAACGAGGCAACCCCTCCGAGATCCATATCGAGCACAGCCGCATGGATTGACCCCGGCTCGATGAGCGCTTTGGCGTCCTCATTGCTCGCAACAGGCCCCACCACTTCCATGCCTGCATCTTCCAGTTGCGTCTTCATATCAAATGCGATCAGGAAGTCGTCTTCCAACAGTAATATCTTCGGCATAGTCCCCCTACCTTCTAGCTGGAAAGCGAAATTGAGCTTTTAATCCTTTCGGGTCAAAGGTTAAGTTCGATTTCCCACCAAGAGCGTGTGACAGACTCTGTTCGATAAGCACACTGCCAAAGCCTTTTCGGCTGGGAGGCACCACCGGCGGACCGTCTGTTTCGACCCAGTCGATGATCACGTCAGGGTCATCATCCGTCTCTTCTATGAACCAGCTGATGCTGAGCCGTCCGCTATCGTTCGAAAACGCACCATACTTGGACGCGTTCGTGGCCAGTTCGTGCAGGATCAATCCGAAAGCGTGTGACCCTTGCGGCCCTAAGACAAGCGGCGGCCCCGTCATTTCCAGCCGCGTGCCATCAGCGGGCGCATAGCCAAGAACCTGATCCCGGATGAGACGAGAAATATCCGATGAGTCCTGCGTCGTGGATACAAGCAGGTCATGGCTGGCCGCGATGGCGCGCAGGCGCCCGGTGAATGATTGGCGAAAGCCTTCAAAGTCTGTCGCCTCCCGCAGCGTGTGGGCGGCGATGGCCTGAATGGTCGCCAGCGAATTCTTGACCCGGTGATTCAGTTCACTGAGCAACATTTCGCGGTGTGCTTCGGCCCGCTTGCGTTCCGAGATATCCACTGCGGACATGACAATATCTGTCACCTGGCCGGATTCGTCGAAAATGGGCGCCAATTGCACGTCTACCGGTATCAGCAAGCCTCGAGAATCCCGGATTTCAGCATCGAACCGCATGCGGCGTCCCGCTTCTGCCTTGGCAAAGGCCGAGATCAGGCGATCCTGCATCGCGCGCGTGTGAGACCATGCCGGATGCTGCCAGATCGGCTTCCCGACAAGGTCCTGGCTCGCCGCCCCGGTTAGTCGAAGGGAGGCTTCGTTGATTTCCAGCAGGATTCCACTGGGTGTGGTAAGTCCGATCATCGAAACAATGCCATCGAGAATGGTGCGCTGGCGTTGCTGGCTTGCATGCAACTGGAGTTCGGCCTGCTTGCGCGCGGTGACATCCTGAAATGACACAGCGAAGCCGTCCCCGACCCGAGCGACCGTGAAGCGGAACCAGCGCGGAACGCCATTGTCTGGATAGTAGAGCTCTCGCCTCCAAGGCGTTCCGGTCTCTACCGTGTTGCAAAAGACGTTGAACAGACCTCTTGCAAAGGCCTCGGGCATGACTTTCGATAGCCGCTTGCCGATCAGGACATTCGCCGAGCGCGCCGTCAGCTGTTCTGCTGCGGGATTGACGAACTCCCAGACGAAATCCTCGATCTCACCGGAAACGCCGCGCTGACTTCGCAGGATCATGAATCCGTCCGGGTTGGTCTCCTGCACGATGCGGAACCGGGTTTCGCTGTCTGTTAGCGCCCGGCTGATGCGCTTCTTTTCCGTTATGTCCTGAAGGATCGAAATGAAATAGGCGACCGTGCCATCCGGATTGCGAATGCAACTGACCGAAAGCAGGACCCAGACAATCCGGCCGGACTTGTGGTAATAACGTTTTTCGATCCGATAGGTCTCGCGCCTGCCCTCAAGCACCTCGTTGAGGAGCCCGACATCCAGGTTCAGATCATCCGGGTGAGTGATGTCCTGAAACGTAATCTTGAGCAATTCGTCGCGCGGATAGCCCACAATTTCGGAGACGCGCCGATTGACGTTCAGCCATTGTCCCTGAGGGCCCACATGCGCGATCCCCACGCTGGCATGCTCGAACGTGGCCCGGAACATGGCATCACTTTCAACCAGCATGACTGCCGGTTTATTCGGTTCCTCGGGCTCACCGGTCGACATGCCTTGAGTTCATCCTTGATGGAGAGTTATTAATTCAGGTAACTACGCGAAGATGTAAATCAGGTTACCCTGACTGTACTCATCATAGGTCATTGTAACCATGTAATTTTTGACGCCAGACTGCACACAGGGCGTTGCAGACGCATCCTAGTGTGGCGACGCCAGAATACATATTTCACACGCAATGTATCGCTCGGCTCTTGAGGCCGGTTCTTCCCCTTCCCAAGTCAGGAAAATGAGGAATTCGATTCGCCTCATCGGCAATTCTGCGCCATACTTGAATCCTGAAAAAACAAAGGAGACCGCCCGTGCAGATACAGATTACTGGCAAGCATATGGATCTCGGAGAGGCTCTGCGGAGCCGCATCGAAGACGGACTGGAGGCGGCAGTCAGTAAGTATTTCAACCGAACCGGCGACGCTCGCGTTTTCGTGTCCCAACAGGGCCCCTTCGTCGAAGTTGACTGCAATGTGCACCTGCCCTCTGGCATTATCCTCCAATCGACCGGCAAGGCGGAAGACCCTTATGCGGCGCTGGAAAACAGCCTCGACAAGATGGAAAAGCGGGTGCGTCGCTACAAGCGCCGACTGAAGGACCATCATGCCGGTACATCGGCTCCAATGCCGAACGAACTGGCTCCGGAAGCCGTGTTCCAGGTGAATGGTCACGATGCCGCCGAGGAAGAGCATTACGAAGAGCCGGATGACACACCGCTGACTGTCGCGGAAACATCGCACTCAATTCGGACAATGAGTGTCTCAGAAGCTGTTATGCAGCTCGAACTGCAGGAAGTGCCTGCCCTAATGTTCAGAAATGCTGGCCATGACGGGCTTAATATGGTCTACCGCCGACCAGACGGTCATATTGGATGGGTGGATCCAGCGAACGTCCCGAGGAACTAGTCCGGAACACGGAAAGTAACTTCATGGCGACTGATTTGACATCCCTGCTCACGGGCGGGGTAATCATACCATCTTTGGAAGCGAAAAGCCGCAAACAGGCAATTCACGCGCTCGCAGAGGCTCTTGCCGAAGCGACAGGCATTGGCCTGCGTGAGATTGAGGATGCCGTAATGGAGCGCGAACGCCTCGGATCGACCGGTGTCGGCGAAGGCGTTGCCATCCCGCACGCCCGTCTTGAGGGCGTCGACGCACCTGTCGGAGGCTATCTGAGACTGGTCCACGGCGTCGATTTCGAAGCGATTGATGATCGCCCTTGCGACCTGATTTTCATGCTGCTGGCTCCGAAATCTTCGGGCGCTGACCATTTGCGGGCCTTGGCCCAGGTAAGCCGCACATTCCGCCAGAGCGCCGTACGTGACGCCTTGCGCGAAGCGAATACGGAAGAAGAAGTCAAAGCGATTGTCTGCCGCGAAGCTGTCGAACAATCTGCCTGAGACACGTCTCACTCCACTGACATGAAAAAGCCCGCCGAATATTTCCGGCGGGCTTTTCGTTTGGATGTCGACCGAGCGCCGATCAGCCTTCGCTTGGCTGCTGCTCAGAGAAACCGCGCAGCTTCAACAGCGGCTCAATGGTTGGGTCGGAGCCACGGAAATTCCGGTACAGCTCGTCTGCTTCGCGCAGACCGCCAGATTCATAGACCCATTTCTTCAGCCGCGCCGACAGTTCGGGATCATAGATGTCGCCCGTATCGCGGAACGCGGTGAAGCCATCGGCATCCAGAATCTCGGACCAGAGATAGGCGTAATAGCCTGCCGAATACCCACCCGCGAAGATGTGGCTGAAATACTGGCTGCGATAGCGCGGTTCGATCTCCGGGATCAGGCCGTATTCCTCCAGCACTTGTTGCTCAAATGCCCGGGCATCGGTGATTTCGGCGGCTTCCTCCGAAGTCAGCATGTGCCAACGCAAGTCCAGCAGCGACGCAGCGATGAACTCAGTCGTCTTGAACCCCTGATTGAAGGTCGCAGCAGCGTTCATCTTGTCGATCAGTTCGAGCGGAATTGGCTCGCCGGTTTCGTAGTGATTTGCATAGGTTGAAAGCACTTCGGGGGCGCCAGCCCAATGTTCGAGGATCTGGGCGGGGAATTCAGTATAGTCACGAGGACCATCAACACCGGAGAATGTGGAATAACGGATCTGCGTCAGCAAGCCATGCAGACCGTGGCCGAATTCGTGGAACAGCGTCTCAACTTCGTCAAACCGCATGAGGGTCGGCTCACCCTCGGCCGGAGTGATCAGATTGAGATTGTTGGTGATGATCGGGCGAATATTGTTGCCATTGACGTTGGACGTGTCGCGGAACGAGCTCATCCACGCTCCACCACGCTTGGAATCGCGGGCATACATATCGACCATGAACAGGCCGAGATGGTCACCGGTTTCCGCATCCTTGACGTCATACGCGGTCACAACCGGATTCCAGCCGTCAACCTCGACCGGCTCGATCGTGATGCCGAGCAATTTGGAGGCAACATCGAACGCCCCGTCCCGCACAGCACCAAGTTCGAAATATGGTTTCAACGCATTGTCATCGAAGGCGTAGAGATCCTGGCGGACCTTTTCGGAATAGTGCCACCAATCATGTCCGGCAATCTGGAATTCGTCGCCAACCATGTCTTGCATGGCCGCGCGTTCTTCCTTGGCACGCTCGAGGCCCGGTTCCCAGACGCGGAGCAGGAACTCTTCGGCGCCTTGCGGCGTCTTGGCCATGCGTGTTTCCAACTGGTAGTGTGCGTGGGACTTGTATCCCATCAATTCGGCACGCTTGGCACGCAGCTGGGCAATCTTGATCGCGAGCGGGCCATTATCGAACTCGCCCTCGGACGCACGCAGGCGATAGCCATCGAACATCTTCGCGCGCAGATCGCGGTTCTCGCTCTGCGTCATGAAGGTCTCGTAGACAGAGCGATCAACGGTCAGGACCCACTTGTCTTCGCCGTCGACTTTCAGGGCGCTTTTGAAATCGTCTGAAAGGCCGACAAGCTCTGCCTCGTCAGTGACCTCGATCTTGAAAGCCTTGGTCGACAGGAGCAAATTGCGACCGAACTTGGTGGTCAGGCCCGACAATTCCTCATTGATCGCGGCGACCTTGGTTTTGACTTCCGGGGAAAGGTCCGCGCCATTGCGGACGAATTCGCGATGGACAAGCTCCAGCAGCCGCGCATCCTGCTCGTCCAGCCCCAGCCGATCACGCTGGCTGTAGACGGTCTTAACGCGCTCGAAGAGATCCTGATTGAAATTGATCGCGTTCATCTCGCGAGTCAGCATGGGCCAAATTTCAGCCTCCAACTCGCTCAGCGTGTCATTGGTATCTGTATTTGTGATGTTGCCAAAAACATTCAAAACCTTGTTCAGCGACCCACCGGCGACATCAATCGCGACGATTGTGTTCTCGAATGTCGGCGCGTCCGGATTGTCGACAATGGCATCAATGTCCGCACGCAACTCCAGAATCGCCTTCTTCGTTGCCGGCATGTAATGCCCATCATCGATTTCGGCGAAGGGTGGTACGCCATAGTCGGCCGTCCACTCCTGACGGAATGGATTACCTGCGAGTTCCTCATCACTGACGACAATCTCCGGCAGCCCGGTCTCGCTGGCGGTCGCCTCGGTTGCAGCGGGCGTTTCCGGGGTTTCCGCTTTCTCGCCACAGGCGGACACGGCAAGGGCGAGCGCAGCAACGCTGCCCGCGAGCAATGATTTTCTGGTCATGGGATCCTCTCAGGTCAGTTAATGCCGTTTAGCGATAAATCACGGCAAAAACCAGACCCGTCGCGGCCTATTTCGGCAGGCGGGCTACGACTTCATGATACTCGGCCAGGGTTTCTTCGAGGATTTGAGCGACGGGCTTGACCGCGTGAATCCGCCCTGCGACCTGCCCCGTAAGGGCAATGCCAGCTTCGAGGTCTCCGTCGAAATAGACTTTCTGCGTCCCGGCAAATTCTCCGAAAATATTCTCCACGCCCTCCTTCAGGAGGCGCTCTGTACGCTCCGTACTCAAGGCGCGCAGTGCCGGCCCCGGACCTGATCGGTTCAGGAACACGGTGTCGGTCGCATCCGCAGCAAAGATCGCGTCCTTCCAGTTCTGGTGCACCGGGCTCTCTTCCGAGGACAGGATACGCGTACCCATCAGAACACCTTCCGCGCCAAGCGCAAAGGCAGCGGCCATGCTGCGCCCATCGGTTATGCCCCCTGCTGCAACCACGGGAACATTCACATGTTCGCAAACCAGCGGGATGAGAACCATCGATGCAACATCTTTCGGGTTCTTGAAGCCGCCCCCTTCCCCGCCTTCGACAATCAGGCCATCCACGCCAGCTTCAATCGCCCTTAGCGCGCCCTGAAGCGATGGGACGACATGGAACACGGTGAGGCCTGCCTCCTTCAGCATCGACGTATACTTCATCGGATCGCCCGCAGATGTTGTGACGAACTTGATGCCCTGATCGATGATGAAGTCGACAATGTTCGGGTCACGCACGAAGGCCTGGGCAACATTCACACCGAACGGTTTGTCCGTCAGGTCGTGCATCTTGAGGATTTCCTCGCGGATCACATCCAACTCGCCAGAAGACGTCTCGATGATGCCCATGCCACCAGCATTCGAGAAGGCCGAGGAGAGTGGCGCGCGAGCGATCCAGCCCATCGCGGCCTGAATGACGGGCTTCTCGATTCCTAGCATTTCGGTGATGCGGGTTTGGACGGGTGCTGTTGCCATGTGACTTCCTCCATTTTGCCGATAAAAGAAGGGGGAATGGCGAGGCCTGCAAGCCCTTGCCTTGCGTCAGTGCCTGCGGGCGGGAAGACTTGCCAATGATCTTGAGACCGCCACGCCTGGACGAATTGCCATACTTGTCGGACCTGTGCCTGCGATCAAAGGCGGTGTGGGACTATGACGAAGCCATGCTGGACGCATTCAAAGACGAACTCACGCTGACCGAGGACGACTTGGAATCGGACGTCATCATTGTGGCGGAGGATTTGCGCGGTGTGGCAGGGGTAGCTCAACTATCTTTTGATGAAACCGGATCGAGCTATCTGGACAAACTGTTTGTCGAGCCGGTCCGGCTCGGCGAAGGCACCGGAAAGATGCTGTATGTCTGGGCGTGCCGGTATGCACAGGGCTCCGGAGCAAAGGAGATGGTCATCGAGGCCGATCCGGATGCGGCGCCCTTCTATGTCCATATGGGAGCAGAGCCGGCCGGAGAAGCCGAGTCTGGCTCTATTCCAGGACGTTTGCTGCCCCGACTGGTGCACAAGCTGTAGTCTCGCATGTCTGACACCCAGCCGCCCCCGCCACAAATTCTCGTCGATGCAGATGCGTGCCCCGTCAAGGACGAGATATACAAGGTTGCACTACGCCATGACACGCCTGTGGTGATCGTTGCCAATTCCTATATCCGCATTCCCGAGCACAGATTGGTCAGCCGCAAAATCGTGTCAGATGGCTTCGATGCGGCCGATGACTGGATTGCGGAAGCTTCCACACCAGAGTCGGTCGTCATCACAGCGGACATCCTGCTGGCCGACCGCGCCCTGAAGGCGGGCGCAGCCGTCATTTCCCCGAATGGAAAGCCCTTCACGGATGCCTCAATTGGCAATGCCGTGGCCGTGCGCGCAATTCATTCCGATCTTCGTGCAGGCCTCGGCGACGGCATCGCCCGCGGACCAGCCCCCTTCTCCAAGTCGGATAGGTCGCGCTTTCTCTCAGCTCTGGACGCAGCCCTCGTCGCGCTGAAGAAAACCCGCAGCTAAGTGTGAGCCGATTGTTTCCGGAGCGCGGAGATACTTGCCCTTAACGCCTGAAGTGCTAGAGCCTCGGCATGAACGGCATTACTCTTCACAAGGGCGACCTGCCCGCTGGTATCGACTTTGGCCCTGTTGTGGCGGTGGATACCGAGGCAATGGGCCTGAACCTGTTGCGCGACAATCTCACGCTCGTCCAACTTTCGTCCGGGGATGGCACGGCCCACCTGGTACAGCTGGACCGGGACTATAACTGCCCGAACCTCAAAAAAGTCCTGACCGACCCGAAAGTGCTCAAACTGTTCCATTTCGCGCGGTTTGACGTATCGATGATGAAACGCTGGATGGGCATCGATTGCGCGCCGATCTGGTGCACCAAGATCGCCTCGAAGCTGGCGCGTACCTATACGGATCGCCATGGCCTGAAGGACGTCGCACGCGAAATCGCAGGCGCTGACATGTCCAAGGCCCAGCAAAGCTCAGACTGGGGCTCAGCCGAACTGACCGACGCGCAACTCCAGTATGCCGCCTCTGACGTGCTTTACCTGCACAAGATCAAGGACGGGCTGGAAGCCATGCTGAAGCGCGAAGGCCGGCTGGAACTGGCCGAGGCCTGTTTTGCATTCCTGCCAATTCGCGCGACGCTCGACTTGTCCGGGTGGGCAGAAACCGACATTTTTGCGCATAGCTGACATAGTCGTCATGCCTTCGCCGCTTTTGTTTCGGAGCATGGGCCGCTAAACGATTACTGTAGTTAAGAAAACAGGCAACCGCGTATCCATGGACGCCGTCAAGCATCACGATCCGGCATCATTATGGGCTCCGCGGCGCCAATTGACGCTGGACCAGGCCCGCAAGCGGTCTCAAGGCGTGCGCCTGTTACGCCTCGCCTTTTCGGCTTGCGCGGCCATCTCGATTGGCTTGTTTCTTGGATATATTGTGCGCAGCGCTATCGCGAAGGATGCGACACCTGTCCAGGTGGCGCAGGGTGAAACCGTCACCATGCTCAATCCGCGTTTTTCAGGCCGGGATTCGGTCGGGCAGAGCTTCAACATCACGGCAGATGCGGCGCGACGGCGCCAAACCACCGGTACACTGGTCGATCTCGTCAATCCTGTTCTGTTGGACCAGACTGGAAGCGAAATCCGCGCACCATCGGGGATGTATGACCGTGATGCCGGAATTCTGGAACTGTATGAGGATGTCCGCATCGCGGATGCCAATGGATTCACCTTCATGACATCTGGCGCGCGCGTGTTCGTCGATGAGGGGCGCGTCGAAGGTCTTTCGCCATTACAAGGCAGAGGGCCTCTTGGCGATATCAGCTGTGACTCGTATGAAGTTCTGGAAGATGGCAACCGCGTCATCTGCAAAGGCAATGTCAAAACGGTGCTCTACCCTGCCCCGGAAGACACAAATGAAACGATTGAAGGTGAGACAGATGGCTCTCAATAGAATTCTTGTTTCGCTGACCGCTCTGGCAGCCTTCGCAATGCCGGCCGCCGCGCAGATCTCTTCTGAAGGCGGCCCGATCTACATCAATTCGGAACGTACCGAGAGTCTGGAGCGCGAGCGCAAGGTGCTGCTGATCGGCAATGTCGATATCCAGCAGGGCGATGCCCGCTTGCGCGCGGATACGGTGACCATGATCTTTGCGGAAAAGCCGGCTGGTACGACGCAATCCACCAGCGTCGGCGGCGGTTTCGGCCAGGTCAAGACAATGATCGCCGAGGGCAATGTCTTCTACATCACGGCAGATATGAAGGCCAAGGGCGATCGCGGCGTATATGATGCGGCCAGCGATATCATTACCATGACCGGGAATGTGGCCCTGTTGCGCGAGCGCGACGTGGCCGAAGGCGCCGTACTACGGGTCGAGATCGGCAATCGCCGGACAACGCTGGACGGGGGTGACGGACGCACCCGAATGGTGATTGATCCGGACAATCAGTCAGGAAACTGAAAAAATTTTGGCGCGCACGTGAAGCCGATCTTAAGTATGTAAGGTTAAGCCTGTTTCCGGGTGGCAATATCCCAGTAGATTGAGGGAATTCAGAAAAGATGACGGATTCGGCCGAAGGCCTTGTCGTAAACAGCATTGCCAAGTCTTTTGGCAAGCGACAGGTCGTGCGGGATGTGTCTCTGAGCCTTCAACGTGGGGAAATTGTCGGCCTGCTTGGACCCAATGGGGCCGGCAAGACGACCTGCTTTTACATGATCATGGGCCTGATCGGCGCGGATTCCGGATCGATTTCCATCGATGGCGAAGACGTGACCCGTTTACCCATGTACCAGCGCGCGCGCCTTGGCGTGGGCTATCTTCCACAGGAAGCCTCGATCTTTCGGGGCATGACGGTGGAAGAAAATGTGATGGCCGTCGCGGAACTGGTCGAAAAAGACCGGGCAAAGCGTATGGCACAGGTCGATAGCCTGCTCAGCGAATTGCATGTGGAACATCTTCGTGGCCAGGCAGCCACGTCGCTATCCGGGGGCGAACGCCGCCGGGTGGAAATTGCCCGTGCGCTCGCATCGCGTCCAAGCTTCATGCTACTGGATGAACCGTTCACCGGTATCGACCCGCTCGCCATTTCCGACATTTCCGATCTTGTCCGCTATCTCAAGCAGCGCGGCCTGGGTGTTCTGATCACGGACCACCAAGTGCGCGAAACCTTGCAGATCGTCGACAAGGCCTATGTAATGTATGAAGGTGAAGTCCTGTTTGATGGGACGCCGCAAGACGTGCTCACCAACGAGGATGTACGCAGGGTCTATCTGGGTGAGCAGTTCGCCGCTTAGGAAAAAGGCGCGGGCTTGGGAATGAAACAGTCACTCGACATGCGCCAGGGTCAATCCCTGATAATGACGCCACAGCTTCAGCAGGCGATCAAGCTGTTGCAACTGTCAAACCACGAACTGTCGGAATTCGTCGAAGCGGAGATTGAACGCAATCCCCTGCTCAACAAGGCCGAAGAAGAGGGTGCCGCGGAAAGCGACGCCCCGAGAACGGAAAATCGCGAACAACTTTCGCTGGATGACACATCTGGCCTCGGCGCGGCCCGCGAGCAACTCGATGCACCGGGTGAAGACGTCTATGAACCGGGCACAGGTTCAGATGCGGCGATGCCAGCCGGAAATTCCGGACCATCGGCAACGACGGACTGGTCCACCGCCAGCAGCGGCGGCGGATCCGGGGAGGACTTCGATTATACCGCAAATATAAGCTCCGAAATATCCCTTCACGAACATTTGCACACACAGCTGAACCTGGCTGGCCTTTCAGCGGCCGACCGACTGATCGCGGCCCGCCTGATCGACGAAACCGACGATACGGGATATCTGCGCGCCGATCTGGAGGAAGTCGCCACGGCGCTCGGCGCTGACATCGCGAATGTCGAGGCCGTATTGGGTGTATGCCAGGGCTTTGATCCGACGGGCGTCATGGCGCGCTCGATACCGGAATGCCTGGGCCTGCAACTGAAGGAGCGGGGTCGATATGATCCGGCCATGGAAGCTATGGTCAAGAATCTCCAACTCGTTGCCAAGCATGACCTGAAAGGCCTTGCGGATATCTGCGGTGTCGACAAGGAAGATCTGCTCGACATGATGACGGAGCTGCGCCAGCTGTCACCGAAGCCGGGTTCCAGCTTTGCCGGCGATGCATCGGTCGCGGTGACACCAGACGTTTATGTGCGCGAAATGCCCAACGGCATGTTTGCCGTTGAGCTGAATTCGGAAAACCTTCCGCGTGTCCTGATGGACAAGGCCTATTATGCCGAAGTGACGGCCTTGCCGATGCGCGACAAGGAAAAGGAATTCATCTCCGAATGCGCCGCATCGGCCACATGGCTGATCAAGTCGCTAGACCAGCGCGCCCGCACCATCCTGAAAGTCGCCAGTGAAATCGTCCGCCAGCAGGACGCCTTCTTCGCGCATGGCGTCGCACATTTGCGACCGTTGAATCTGAAGCAGGTCGCAGACGCGATCGAGATGCATGAATCCACGGTCAGTCGCGTGACGACGAACAAGTACATGTCGACCCCACGCGGCCTGTTTGAACTGAAATACTTCTTCTCCGCCTCAATCCCTGCAACAGGTGGCGGCGAAGCACATTCAGCCGAGGCAGTCCGCCATCGGATCAAGAATCTCATTGAGAACGAGAAGCCTGATGATGTGCTGTCGGACGACCAGATCGTCGAAATCCTGACAGGCTATGGCGTGGATATCGCCCGCCGCACCGTCGCGAAGTATCGCGAAAGCCTCAACATCCCGTCCAGTGTCCAGCGCCGCCGCATCAATCGCGCGAGCGCCTGACCCCTATTCAGTCTCCGGGACCGGCTCGAACATCGCGTTCAGATAGGCCGCAAGGCGCACACCGCCCTTGCTCATCTGCTGGTTCAGGATTGGCCGCGCCATATAGGCGTAGTCGTAGGACAGGATTTCCGATTCCGGATAGATCGTGTCGCGAATGGCGGCGCTCTCATCGGCCCATTGTCCGGGCGTGGCCGCGCCCCACTCGCCCAGGTCAGCCGGCGTGATCTTCTGAACCAGCCAATTGGCCCATTCGGTGTAGGAGAGCTCTTCATACTGAATGAGCTTCTCGTCCCAGACCTCGTGCAAATTCGACATTTCCTCGAAGAAGACGACATCGACCCAGTTCCCGCCCCGATCGGTGCCGTTGCCGGCATGGAGCGGCTGCTGGAGGTCCCCGACAAGGTGCACAATGAACCGAAGTGCCAGTTGGCGCTCCTCAAGGGACGCGGCAGGATCGAGCACGGTGGCCCGAAAATTTGCAAGCGCCGTGATGGCGTCTCCGTTCGCGGGCGGTGTCACATCCGCATAGGTCTGCCCTTCAGGGATCGTGACATAATGCCAGGGATTGGCTTCCGAGCGCCAGAAGGAGTCTGGATTGGAACGCATATAGTCTGGCCAGTCGGACGCTTCGGCAAGACCTTCGGGTCCGAGAACGTCTTCGATAGCTGTTGCAGCGGGTTCGCTAAGATAGGTCGTCGCGACCTCCCCCACGATGCGGTGGCCGGTCTTGCCCCAGGCTGAGGCCGGAAGGGCGAGCGCCGTCACCGCGAGCGCGCTGGCAATCAATCGAAACATGGGGAAACCTCCAACCATCAAAACCTAATTCCAGAAAGCCCTAGCGCGACCATGCGTCAATTGCATGAAGACGCCTGCGCCCGCCAATCAGAGATATGGATCGAGATCGACACGCTTCGGCAAACTCGGCTGCGCGCCGGGCTTCGTACATGCAACAGCGCCCGCAGCCACCGCGAACTCCAGCGCCTTCTGAAGAGACTGGCCCTCGATCAGGGCCACGGTCAGCGCCGCGGTGAACGTGTCCCCGGCTCCGACCGTGTCGACCACGTTCACTTTCGGGGGTAACGCCTGAGCGATCTGCTTGCCATCTTTCCAGAGCGTTGCCCCGTCACCGCCAAGCGAGATCGCAACATACGCATCCAACTGGTGTAACGCCCCGCCATAAAAGGCCGCTTCGGTCTCGTTCACGCTGATCAGGTCCGCTTCAGCTAGCAATGCGTCGGGCACGACCATGGCCGGAGCAAGGTTCAGGCTTACGAATCCGGTGGCCTTGCGCGCTGCTGCAAGCAACGTGTCTGCGCTGACTTCCAGAACCCCCATCATGTGTTCAATCTCGACGAATTCGACATCAGCAGGGCGCAACACGGCATTCGCGCCGGGGCAGACCACTATCTGGTTCTCGCCATCGGCAGACACCGCGATCAGCGCGACGCCCGTTGTTTCCCCATTCACGTGTTGGACTCCAGACAGGTCCACGCTGCCGGCCTGCAACAGCTTCAAAGCTTCCTCTGCCATATCGTCCGCGCCGACAGCCCCCACCAGAAGGACATCCGCGCCCAGACGGCGCGCCGCCAAAGCCTGGTTCGCGCCTTTGCCGCCGGGATGGCGGGCAAGCGTGGCACCCGTCACCGTTTCCCCCGGCCGAGGCAAACTCGCACCCGTCGCGACGATATCGAGATTGATAGATCCAACAATCGTGATCATGATGTCTCCAGCAAATCCTTCACCAACAAAAAGAAGCCCGCGGCATCCGCCTTGGTGATCCAGGTATGGCGACCCGTTTCCAGTTTGGATGGCCGGGTCTGTCCGAAACGCGCGCCCGATTCTGTTTCAACCGTCACGTCAGCCCTTCGGCCCTCGAACAGGTGCGGCGCAAGCAGGAATGCGATTGTGGAGGGATCATGCATCGGCGTGCGCTTGCCCTTCCATTTCTGTTCCAGGGCATTCGCCGCTTCCAGCAGCTGGACCATGATGCGCGGCCGGTCGCCCTCCAGTGTGCGGAAGGGAGCCAGATGGGAGTCGAGCGCCCGGACCTGATGTGTCACATCCAGAGAGAGTATTGTGGCTGACGTCTCGCTCCCCAGCACAACAGCCGCCGCATGGGGGTCTGCAAAGACATTGAACTCGGCAAAGGGCGTGATATTGCCGCCCTCGCTGTCAGCGCCGCCCATAAGGACCAGTTGGTCAATACTCTCCGCAATATCCGGCGCCATGATCAGCGCTGTCGCGAGATTGGTCATCGGCCCTGTCATCACGATCGACAGGCCCTTCGGCCCGGCGGCGCGAAGCATGTCGATCAGCGCGTTGACGGCATGCGCTTCGGCCAGCGGCGTTTCCGGCGCAAACGGTTCAAGCCCGGCAATCCCGCTCTCGCCGTGGAAATCCTCCGCAGTGACCGGCGTGCGCACCATTGGACGCGGGCACCCGGCATATACGGGGACCTCCCTGCGGTCCATCAAGTCGCACATCATGCGCGCATTCCGGCTGGTCAGATGAAGCGGCACGTTGCCGGCAACGGTCGTGATGGCACGTATGTCCAGATCTGAACTGGCCAGCGCCATCATCAACATGACGGCGTCATCCACACCGGGATCACAATCAATTATCAGGGGAATACGGGACATGGCGCTTCGCAGGATTCGGCAATCAAGTGACAAGACAGGCGACAATGCCTAAGCAGGAAGCCCGCACTTGGCCAGAGGATACCTGCGTGACCGACCCGTCCCCTTCCCTGATTGACCGACTTCAAACTGCCGCGAGCGCCGCGCGTGAACAGGCCCACGCCCCCTATTCCAAATTCAAGGTTGGCGCCGCCGTCTTGGATGAACAGGGCAGGATTTTCGCGGGCTGCAATGTCGAGAATGCGGCCTATCCATTAGGAACGTGCGCTGAAGCGGTCGCCCTGGGTGCCATGGTGGTTTCGGGCGGAAAGACTTGCTCGCACGTGCTGGTAATAGGCGGGGACGGAGACCTTTCGCCATGCGGTGGCTGCCGCCAGCGTATTGCCGAATTGTGTGGTCCGGACTGCATCGTCTACGCGGTAGCAGCGGACGGGACCGCCCTGAAAGAGTGGAAGATGGCAGATCTGCTCCCAAACGCCTTTTCGTTTGATCGCTAGGTGCTTCTTTCCGCGTTCCGCGCAGCGTCTTTCGCCTGCAAGTCTGCGATCGCGTCAAGATAGCGCTGGCTCAGCTGCGGGCTTTCGAGGTTGAGCCCCATTGCTTCGAGCGCCATTTGCGTGTCCACCTTTTTCCGACCTCGCCCCACCAGCCGCGCCACCATGCGGCTCTCCGCAATCAGCTTGCCCTTGCTGTGAAACTGATGACGGAAACAAATATAGCAGTCAGCCCACCCAACCAGTTGCGTCGTCAGTTCGAATTTCTGAGGGAATTTCATCATCCGATAGAAGGTGATGGACTCGTGCTGGATGATCGGACTCCAGCCGCGCTTGCGATACGTCATCAGCGCACCGGTACGGCCCATATAGTTCATCGTGCCGAGATCGGTGAACGAGGAATAGCGCGAATTGGTCATGTGACCCAACGGGTCCTGGTCACCTATCCAGACGGAGGAGCGGACTGTGTGAACATCCATCAGTCCGCTCCGCTTTTTCGTGAAGAAAGCCGGAAGGAAAATACGAAGAAACCTGAAGAACAGATTCATGGACTTACTCTAACCCGTGGACGCGTATCATGGTAAACAGAGATTTCGCTCTCAAGCACCAGATCACGCTGCGTAACAACTGCACCTTTGCTCTGAACGTCATGCAATAGAATGAAGAGCGCCGGTACGACCAGCTTTCGCAAGTCGCAGGCCAGAAACGTAGTAAATGCTCCGCAAGACAGAAAAAAACCGGCACATTCTGTGCCGGTTTAGTTCAGATGGAGAAGCACCATGTCGTTGCTTCAATAGTTCTATGCGTGACACGCAGAAGAGTTCATTTTTCAGGAAATGTCTTGGTTAACGCTTTCAGGTTCGGCGTTTACTTGCGACCTGCCATACAGGATCAGAAGCGCGACCAGACCAATCGACGTGCCTTGACTGGAAAAAAGTTCAAGCATGAGCGCGAAAAACCAGCCGGGAATCGATGTACGGGTCTGCGCTTCAACGAGAATGTCTCCCGAGCCCGTGCCCAGCAGTTCCGCATTTGCGGTCTCAATTCGCGCCAGCAGGTCGTCACGGCGGCGCGCCAGTCCGAGTTCATTCTGTGCGTCTCGGTAGGGCTTCTGGTGCGTTCGTCCGACCCGCTCGACCTCTTCTATATAGGCCTCCAATCCATCGACTGATCGGGTTTCTGGAGGGATGCCTTCCAACTGGCGCCGCCAGTCAGCGATCTGTGTGGCGAGCACGTCCCGGTTTGAACCAGCCCGGACAAGCTCTGCCTCGGCGGCCTGATTGTTGGCGGCGATGTACATTTGCGTGCCGACGATAGAAGTGCCCCCTCCAGCAAGGGCGAACAGCAAGGCACGAACCCCCTCTTTCATTCGGTGGTTGGCCGAATGCCAATAGAAGAAAGTGAAGCCACCGAATGAAATGATCGCCGCGATCACGCCGGTCCATCCCCAGACGCCCGACTGAAGCGGGTCGGCCACGGATTTGGAAAAGGCTTGATAGTTTGCAAAACCGGAGAGGCCCGCTGCCGCGAGGCCTGCCCCGAGGAAGACGAGGGCCAGCAATGTGATGATGATCTTCTCGCCTGTGTGACGACCCTGACGCGCCGCCTTGCGGGCTTGTTTGCGCTCCAGTCGTATTTCGGCGTCGGACCGGACCCGCTGCCCCTCCCCCAATTGCATCACTCTCGGCTCGGCGCGAACGACCGCGTGGGTTGCCCGGATCGGCGCTTCTGAGAATTCAGCATCCAGGATGGCGGGCGCCCGGGCTTCCTGGGCCAGCTCGCCGCTTTCAAGCGCGCGAACAAGCTCCCGGAAAGAGCCCGATTGACCACAATTGGCGCAATGGAACTTTTCGGTCAGCTGGTTCAGCGTCAGACTATTATCGCCGGCCTCGATACAGTCCGGGGTCAGGGGGCATGTACTTTTGAGTTCAGCTTCATCCTGACTGGAATCCAGATCCAGTCCCAGGTCCCGAAGGCGTTGCAGATCAAATTGGCGACGATCGTCTGCCATGCAGCGCCTCCCATACCAGCCCGGCACATGTTCCTGACGTGTTCTAGCGGGTTAGGAGCCAGTTCGTCACCCCTGCACCGCACGTTTCGGTCACAAGCCCGTCAACAATGCGGTTCCATCTTTACGACAACAGCTTTGAGGCCTTAAGTCTGTATTAATTCAGTCCGCTGGACACTCAGGAAAATCAAGGCCCACAGGATGTGAGGCTCTCAGGAGGACACTCAATGACGCTGCCGCGTTCGCTCGCCATTCCCAAGACGTGGAAGAATTTCAATTATGCGAGCTTCTTTTCAGCCTTCGGCTATCCGGCACTCGGCCTGGCGCTGTTCATCACCATGATCGTGCTTGGCGTTGCCCTGAGCCAACTGACCTTCCATTGGTGGTACGTTCCGCTGGCCATCGCCGTGATCGGCGCATCGATCTTCGTTTGCAATGCCGGCATTGGGCCGCTTCACCGCATCCTTCAGCATCGCGCAGGCGAACTGGCAATGCCCGGCCAAATCGTGACCATGATCAATCTCGTGATTGCCATGCAGGGCAATGTGAAGGACTGGGTGAACTATCACTCCCAGCACCATCGCTTTTCAGACAAGCCCGGTGATCCCCACAACCCATTCGAGTCCAAACGCTGGGCCTGGGTCGGCTGGATCCTTTGGCGTGACCACCGCGACACTCAGCGCCCTCTGGCAATGTGGTTGAAGAACCAGCCAGCTGTAGTGTGGATGGACCGTTTCTATAATGAGATCAGCCTCGTCGTTCATCTCGTGATCCCGGCGGCGATCTATCTGATCGTCTGGGCCGCTGGTGGCTCATTGCTGCTAACTGCGCTGATCCATGCGTCGGTTGTGATTGGCCGCGCCATTCAGTTCCACGCCACGGTCTATGGCATCAACGTGCTGGGCCATCTGAAAACCCCAATCTGGGCTGACCATATGATGGCGCTGTTGACTGGCGGCGAAGCCTTCCATGACCATCACCATGATGAACCAATCAGCGCGCTGCACCGTCCGCGTCGCGGCGTCTGGAACCGGATTGTCGACTATAATGGCACGATCCTTCTGGTCATGGAAAAGATCGGGTGGGTGCGGAATCTGAAAATCGCGCCCCAGTTCGCCTAAACTTCCAGCTCGGAATTCCTACGCCTATAGCAGCCAATATGAACAGCTGCTCATATTCACCGGGTGCGGACAGTCGTTCGCACCCGATTTCCTTTCTAACAACGCGTTAATGCCACATGTGTGCCCGATTTCGCCCGGAGATTAACATGCATCAGGCCGGGTGGCCCGATGTAGATTTCTGGACAGGGACGCACGCATGAAAAAGCTCATTACAACACTCGCCGCCGGCGCAGCCGCCATCGCCCTGATGGGGCCAGCCTCCGCCAAGATACCCGCACCGGAGCCGGACGATGATCCGGGGGCGGTGCATTCCTATATCCTGCTCGACCGAACAGGCTCAATGAGCAGCATCTGGGATGAAGCCCTCACATCCGTGAATGCGTATGCTGCGAGCGTTGGCGAGGCCGATGAAGGGGAAATCGAAGGTAGCGACATCAAAACCGATGTGACGCTGGCCATCTTCGATTTTCAGGAGAGCATGCAGTTTGATGTCTTGCGCGAGAAAGTTGGCGCCGAAGACTGGACGGATGTTACCAATGAGGAAGCCAATCCGCGGGGGATGACGCCCCTGTTCGACGCAATTGGCCGGATGGTATCGCTGGCCGAGGCTGACGACCCGGAAAAGGCTGTGATCGTGATCATGACGGACGGCCTGGAGAACTCATCTCGTGAGCTTACCCGCGATGGTGCCAAAGCTGCGCTCGACAGGGCCGAGGCAAAAGGCTGGGAAGTTGTCTTCCTCGGCGCAGAATTTGCCCGCTTTGACGATGCCGAAGCCGTCGGTGTTTCCGCCTCGAAAACAATGGCGGTGGGCCAGGGCTCAATGCGAGACTCCATGTCGGCGCTGGCCAAGAAATCCCGCGCCTATGGCAAGGGCGAGGAAGCAGAAATCATCTTCAATGACGAAGATCGCGCAATTGCTGACGAGGAAGGCGTTAAACAACGCAAGGGACAGTAAAGGGGACGACCGGGAGCCGGGCTCCCTTTCCGTCCTCGTAGCCCGCTTCCATTAAAGAGGCCCGCCCCCGAGAACCGGGAGCGGGCCTTTGAAGCGTTACTGAGACGGCGTGAGCCGATCAGCGCGGAGCCATGCGAATGGCACCGTCGAGGCGAACGTCTTCGCCATTGAAGTAGCCATTGCTGAGCATCTCACATGCGAGTGACGCATATTCGTCCGGGTTACCGAGACGAGCAGGGTTTGGCACCGAAGCGGCAAGCGCCTGTTTCACATTGTCAGGTGCGCCCTGCATCAGCGGGGTGTTGAAGATACCCGGCAGGATCGTGTTGACGCGGATCAGTTCGCGAGCAAGGTCGCGCGCGATTGGCAGGGTCATGCCGACAACACCGCCCTTGGAGGCGGAGTAGGATGCCTGACCCATCTGGCCGTCTTCAGCAGCAACAGACGCCGTGTTCACAATTGCGCCGCGCTCACCGTCGATCGGATCCAACGTCATCATGCCAGCCGCAGACTTCGCGATGCAGCGGAAGGTGCCGACAAGGTTGATCTGGATAATCATGTTGAACTTGTCGAGCGGGAAATGGGTGATCTCACCTGTTTCCCGATTACGGCTGGCCGTCTTGATGGCATTGCCCGTACCGGCGCAATTGACGAGGATGCGTTCCTGGCCAATGGCAGCGCGGGATTTTGCAAAGCCAGCGTCCACAGATTCTTCGTCAGTCACGTTCACCTTGCAGAAAACGCCGCCGAGTTCCTTGGCGAGAGCTTCGCCCTTCTCCTCATTGAGATCAAAAAGGGCGACTTTGACGCCCTGCGATGCCAGCTTACGGGCGGTTGCAGCACCAAGGCCAGACGCGCCACCTGTAATAACGGCAGAGATATTCGAGTTCAGTTCCATGGGCTGCTGCCCTCCCTTGTTTTTGTTGATACACTGTTGGTCTATAGTGCTGACAGGAGTTCGCAATGTCTGACGCAGCGGAAATTATCAACATGGTCAAGGACGCCGAGGGACGGTTCACACCGCAATCGGTCGAGCGCCTTGAACGCAATACGAGAGGGCTCGTGCCCAAGCTGCTGCGCGTTGCCGGAAAGATACCGTTCGCGGATGACCTTGCGGCAGCTTATTTCGCCGCGCGCGATCCTGACACGCCACTCAAGGCAAAAGGCGTTCTGTTTGCCGCCGGCGCCTATTTCGTAATGCCAATTGACTTGCTGCCGGATTTCCTGGCCGGGCTCGGTTTTACAGATGACGCAACCGTGCTGGCCACGGCACTGGGCATTGTCGGCATGCATGTGAAAGACGTGCATCGCGGAATGGCACGACGCCTGCTCCGCCTGCCGGAACCAGTCAAGCGCGCAGACTGATCCGGTGACACTTCCAACTGGCGTCCTGCTCGCATCGATGGTCCTCGGCGTCCTGTACGGCACGGCCTTCTGCTGGCGACCGCACAGCCTGCTCAAGCTGATCGTGAAAACCGGCTCCACCGCCCTGCTGGCGCTGTGGGCATATTTGCTGGGCGGCCCAGTCCTGCTGGTGGCCGGGCTGGCCCTCAGTTCTCTTGGTGATTTCTTCCTTGAGGCAGACGAAAATGACAAATTCCTTCTGCCTGGCATGGGCGCGTTCTTTGCCGCGCATGTCACCTATATCGCCCTGTTCTGGGCGCTGCCCCAGGCCGACCGGACCCTGTTGATCCTCGCAGCACAGATTGGCTTGATCGCCTGCGGGGTCGTTTTCATTCGCTGGCTGGCGCCGTGGGTCACAAAGGGCATGCGCCTGCCGGTGATCGGATATGGCGGCATCATCCTGATGATGGGCGCTGCCGCCCTCAGGCTCGAGCCCGCTTATCTTCTTGTCCTGCTGGGCGCGCTCATGTTCATCGCGTCAGATGTGATCCTGTCATTTCAATTATTTGTCAGGCCAGCGGACGCGCCGAAGCCCGCCCTGCCCTCTATCGCGCTCTGGTTTCTCTATTATGGCGGTCAGGCCCTGATCGCCTGGGGCGTGCTCAGCAACCTCGCCTAGCGCGGCTTGTCACCATTGATCGTCGCCCGGCGCATGTGGCGGCGATGGCCGTGATAATCATTCAGCGCATAATGCCAGACACAGCGATTGTCCCACATGGTGACGTCGCCCTCCTGCCAGCGCACGCGGCACGTATTGCGCTCTTCCCGTGACAGGTCGAACAAATAGTTGAGCAGCGGTCGGCTTTCCTTCCGGCTCCAGCCCGCAAAGCGCAGCGTGAAAGCGGGGTTGATGAACAGACCCTTGCGGCCCGTCTCGGGATGCGTGCGGATGACGGGGTGTTCGTATTCCGGCGCATCGGGCGCGGCTTTGGCGTCCATCGACTGGCGCACGGCAGCGGAATAGCCATCCGCGCCGTATTCCTTGCTGGCCGTATGGATGGCGGTCATGCCTTGCAGCGTGGCCTTCAGCCCATCGGACAGCCGATCATAGGCGGCCTGCTGGTCTGCGAATAACGTGTCCCCACCATAGGGCGGCACGTCGATGGCGTGCAGGACCGAGCCGAGTGCTGGCTCCTCAAGGAAGCTCATGTCGGAATGCCAGCCGCCACCGAAATTGGTTTTCTCGTCCGGCTCCTTGATGATCTCCATCAGTTCCGGATGGTCATCCATGCCCTTCACGTAAGGGTGAATGTTCAGCGTGCCGAAGCGGCGGGCAAAATCCTTCTGCTGGTCCGGCGACAGGCCATGCTGGCCGCGCAGAACAATCACCTTGTGATCCAGGAAAGCCTGATGGATCTCATTGAAATCGGCATTGGACAGCCCAGCGAGCAGGTTTGCTCCATGGATTTCGGCACCCAGAGTGCCCGACAGGCGGTGAATGGTGAGGGTCATGAGCCGAAGTGAAGCACCCCGCTACACCAGACGCAATAATGTCATTTGCGCGTCCCTTGGAAATGTGAGACAGACGCGGCGGGCCAGGCGCCCCCAACGGTGCCCAGCCTATCTGTGAGGATAGGAGTAAAAACAGATGACGAATGTCGCCAAACCCGGCGTGCTGCCAGCATGCCCGCACTTTTCTTCCGGTCCGACTGCAAAGCGTCCCGGATTTTCCCTCGAAAAACTTGAAACCGCCGCTCTTGGCCGCTCTCACCGTTCCGGTGATGCGAAGAAGAAGCTGAAAGCCGCGATTGACCGGTCGAAAGCCATTCTCGGTATTCCGGACGATTATCGCGTGGCGATCGTGCCCGCGTCTGATACCGGTGCCGTCGAGATGTGCATGTGGTCCATGCTGGGCGCAAAGCCCGTGGACGTGTTCGCCTGGGAAAGCTTCGGCCAGGACTGGGTCACCGATGCCACCAAGCAATTGAAGCTGCCTGAGTGTGAGACATACGGCGCCGACTATGGCCAGCTGCCGGATTTCTCCAAGGCGCGCGATGATGCGGACATCATCTTCACTTGGAACGGCACGACCTCTGGTGTGCGCGTGCCGAATGCAGACTGGATCAAGCCGAACCCGGACCGTGTCGTTATCTGCGATGCGACCTCTGCTGCCTTCGCGCAGGACATTGAATGGGCCAAGCTCGATGTCGTGACCTATTCCTGGCAGAAATGCCTTGGCGGCGAAGCGGCCCACGGCATGCTGATCCTGTCGCCGAACGCCGTCCGCCGTCTCGAAACCTATACGCCGGATCGCGCCCTGCCGAAGCTGTTCCGCATGACCAAGGGCGGCAAGCTGAACGAGGACCTCTTCGCAGGCGCCACGATCAACACGCCAAGCATGCTGTGCGTGGAAGACTATCTTCAGGCGCTCGACTGGTGCGAAAGCCTCGGCGGCTGGACCGGCATGAAGGCCCGCTCCGATGAGAGCCTTGCGCATCTCACGGACTGGGTCGCCAAGACCGACTGGGTCGATTTCCTCTGTCCGGATGCGGATGTCCGCTCCAATACGGGCGTGACCTTCAAGATCGTTGATCCCCGCGTGGCCGGTCTCGACGAGGACGCCCAGCGCGCTTTCGTGAAGGCCATGATGAAGCGGCTCGAAGCCGAGAATGCCTGCTTTGATGCGGCCGGATACGCCAAGGCCCCTCCGGGACTGCGCATCTGGTGTGGCGGCTCTGTTGAGCCATCCGATGTCGCCAAGCTGACGCCATGGCTCGACTGGGCCTTCGCCGAACAGGCCGCAACGCTCTAGCCCGCGCTACTTTTCAAAAGAGATACTGAAATGACCAAAGTTCTGATTGCTGACAAACTCAGCCCCGCCGCCGTGGACATCTTCAAGGCCCGCGGCATTGAAACCGATATCAAGGTCGGCTTGTCGAAAGACGAGCTGATCGAGATCATTCCGCAGTATGACGGCCTCGCCGTCCGGTCCGCCTGCAAGCCGAATGCGGACGTCATCGCCGCCGCCAAGAACCTGAAAGTCATTGGCCGCGCCGGTATTGGCGTTGACAATATCGACATCAAGGCCGCCACCGCCAAGGGCGTGGTCGTCATGAACACGCCCTTCGGCAACGCCATCACGACGGCCGAGCATGCCATCGCAATGATGTTCGCCGCCGCCCGCCAGATCCCTGCGGCGAATGCCGAGACGCAAGAGGGCAAATGGCCGAAGTCTGGCTATATGGGCACGGAAGTTTCCTACAAGACGCTCGGCCTGATCGGCTGTGGTAATATCGGCAGCCGTGTTGCCGAGCGCGCCATCGGCCTGAAGATGAAGGTCGCTGCCTATGATCCGTTCCTGACGGACGAACGCGCCGTGGAACTGGGGGTCGAAAAGGTTGAACTCGAAGACCTGCTCACCCGCGCAGACGTCATCACGCTACACGTTCCGCTGACGGAGCAGACCAGGAATGTCCTCTCCCGCGAAGCATTGGAGAAGACAAAGAAAGGCCTGATCCTGGTCAACTGTGCCCGCGGCGGCCTTGTCGACGAGGAAGCCGTGAAAGACCTGCTCGAAAGCGGGCATATCCAGGCCGCTGCCTTTGACGTGTTTGCGGTGGAGCCCGCCAAGGACAATTTGCTGTTCGGCACAAAGAACTTCATCGCCACGCCGCACCTTGGCGCGGCAACGGCCGAGGCACAGGAAAATGTCGCCCTGCAGGTTGCCGAACAGATGTCGGACTATCTGCTCTCCGGCGCCGTGACCAACGCACTCAACATGCCGTCGATCACGGCCGAGGAAGCCCCCCGCATCAAGCCATTTGCGGCGCTTGCCGAAAAGCTCGGCAGTTTTGCAGGCCAGATTTCGGATTTCGGCTATGATGAAGTCGTCATCGAATATGAAGGCGAAGTCGCTGACCTGAACCGCAAGCCGCTCACCGCCGCCCTGCTGGCTGGCCTGCTGCGTGCCTCGCGCGGTGATGTGAACATGGTGTCCGCCCCGGCAATCCTTGCCGACAGCGGCGTCAAGCTGACCGAGACCAAGACCGAGGACAGCCCGGTCTATGACAGCCTGATCCGCGTCAAGGTGAAGACCAAGGCAACGAAGAACGCCCCCGAGGGCGGCTGGCGCACGCTGGCCGGCACGATCATCGCCGGTCAGCCCCGCATTGTCGAAGTGAAGGGCATGGCGCTGGAAGGCGATTTCTCGCCGGTCACACTCTACGTCAACAATCTCGACAAGCCGGGCTTCATCGGCGCGCTCGGCCAGTTGCTGGGCGAATCCGGCATCAACATCGCCACCTTCCATCTCGGCCGCACAGCGGCTGGCGAGGAGGCGATTGCGCTGATTGGCATTGATGCGGTGCCACCCGCAGACATGATGGAGACGCTCGAGGCCTTGCCTCAGGTACGCTATGCGAAAGTGCTGACCTTCTAGTAATTCAGGCCGGCTTTCATACCGGACTTGCATAAATCCTATTCGAATGGGGCGGGCTGATCCGGGGGATCGCCCGCCCTATTTGCTCCTTTCACCACGAAAGGACATCCTCATGACCAAGATCGCTATCGTATATCACTCCGGCTATGGCCACACGGCCAAGGTTGCCGAACATGTGCGCAAGGGCGCCACAACCACCGGCACCGAGGTCACGCTCTACAAGGCCGAAGATCTCGCCTCCCCCGACACCGGCCCTTGGGACGAGCTGGCTGCGGCCGACGCCATCATCTTTGGCGCGCCGACTTATATGGGCTCCGCCTCGGCACCAATGAAACAGTTCATGGATGCCTCGTCCAAGGCCTGGTTCACCGATGCCTGGAAAGACAAGATCGCCGCAGGCTTCACCAATTCCGGCTCTCTGGCCGGCGACAAGTCCGGCACGCTCGCCCAGTTCGCCACGCTCGCCGCGCAGCAAGGCATGATCTGGGTGAATTTCGGCATGAAGTCCGGGTTCAATGCTTCGGGCCACGATTTCTCGGAAGCGCTCAACCGCGCTGGGCATTCCAATGGACTCGCCACACAGGCCCTCACCGATCTATCCGCCGAAGATGGGCCCGACGCGGCTGATCTGAAGACGGCGGAATTGTTCGGTGAACGTGTCGCAAATGCCACCCAACGCTGGGCGCGAGGAAAAAGCTGACGGAACGCGCTTGACGGTGCCGCATTGACTTCCATCTTTGTGTATTAACGTTAATTCGGGGTAATGTATGAACCGCGCCGCCATTTTGCTGTTTTCCGCCACAACCGTCTTCGCCGGATCCGCGCAGGCCGATATTCTGAGCGAAGCCCGGCTGGGCGTGATGCAGGAAAATATCTGCGTCACCGACTGCAACAATGCCAATAAGGAGCCCGGCCAGAACATCAGCGCCGAGCTCCTTTTTAAATCCCCGGAGTTTCTGGACCTGATCTGGAGTCCCAAGCCCTATGTGATGGGCAGCCTGAGCACCAACAGCAATACAAGCTTTGGCGGCGTCGGATTGCATTGGTCCTTCCCTTTCTCGGACAAATGGTCCTTTGAACCGAGCGTGGGCTATGTGCTGCATGATGGCGAACTGAACAGCCCCTTCCCGCAGGGCAGCCCGGAAGGTGATGCGTTCACCGAAGACCATGTCCTGCTCGGGTCACGCGACCTGTTCCGCACCACGTTTGGTCTGCACTATGACATCAACGAGGCCTGGGGCGCAGAGCTGCTCTATGAACATCTCAGTCACGGCCAGATTCTCGGCAATGGCCGCAATCAGGGCCTGGACAATATCGGCGTGCGCATATCCTACAAATTCGACGGGTAAGGCTCGCGCGGCGGAACCCCTTGTGAAACGCAGGTATCGTGACACTCTTCTCCCATAAAAATAATGGGAGGATACACGCATGCCGGACAAGCATATCGTCATCATCGGCGCTGGCCTGGGCGGACTGACCGCCGCCATCAAGCTGCAGGAAGCCGGCTACGATTTCACGATTCTGGAACAGGCAGACCGGGTCGGCGGCACCTGGGCGCAAAACACCTATCCGGGATGTGCTTGTGACGTTCCCGTCGCCGCCTACCAGCTCTCCTTTGCGCAGTCGATGAACTGGACGCGCGTCTATCCGCAGCAGCCCGAAATTCAGGCCTATGCCGAGGAGATCACAGATCGTTTCCAGTTGCGCCCGAACCTCCGCCTGAACGAGGCTGCGGAAAAAGCCGTCTGGGACGAAGGCACAAAGAAATGGACCGTCACCACAGCGAAGGGCGACACGCTAGAGGCGGATGCTGTGATCGGCGCGCTGGGGCAGCTGAACCGCCCCTTCTGGCCGGACATTCCCGGCAAGGACAGCTTCAACGGACCGGTGATGCATTCTGCCGAATGGGACCATTCGGTTGAACTGGAAGGCAAGCGGATCGGCATTGTGGGCTCTGCCGCCAGCGCGGTGCAGATCATTCCCGAAGTCGCCAAGACCTGCGCCAAGGTCGGCGTGTTCCAGCGCTCGCCCAATTGGGTCATCCCCCGCAATGACCGCTTCATTGCGCCAGAGGAAATGGCGCTGATGTTCACCATCCCGGAAAAGGCGATGGAATTCGCGGAAATGAACCGCAAGCTGATCTATGAGAATGCCGACTATTTCTTCTGGCAGGCTTTCGAATGGACACCTGAAGGCCGGGCCCATTTCACGCGGCTGGCCACTGATCACCTTCAGGAACAGGTCCCTGATGAAGAGATGCGCAAGAAGCTGACGCCGGACTATCCGGTCGGCTGCCGCCGTATTCTGATTTCAGACGACTATCTCACCACGCTGATGGAACCGAATGTCGACCTTGTCACCGAGCACATCGCGGAGATCGTGCCGGAGGGCATCAAAACGGTAGACGGCCAGGTGCATGAATACGACGTGATCGCCTTTGCCACAGGGTTCGAAACGACGGGCTGGCGCTGGTCTGTCGACGTGGTCGGCCGCAATGGCGTGACGATCGCAGATCAGTGGAACGACGGCCCGGAAGCCTATCTCGGCATCACCGTGAACGGGTTCCCGAACCTCTTTGTCCTCTACGGCCCGAACACCAATCTCGGCCACAACTCCATCACCTTCATGCTGGAGCGTCAGGTCGAATACACGATTAAGGCCCTGCAAGCGCTGGACGAGAAAGGCGCCGCCGCCCTCGTTCCGACCGAAGCGGCCCAGGAGGCCTTCAACAAGGATCTGCAGGAAAAGCTCTCGAAAACGGTCTGGGCCGATCCGGCCTGCAACAGCTGGTACAAGACCGGCTCCGGCAAGATCACCCAGAACTGGTCCGGCCACACCCGCGCCTATGCCGACGCCGTCGCCGAGGTGAAGCTGGAGGATTATGAGCTGGTGTGAGGGGCTTGAGGGTGACTTGGAACCTCAGGCGAACCAATGCTCGGGAGACCGGTTCATCCCGAAAGCAGCCGAAACGGCTAAACGAAATTGAATGTCAGAAAATCGCCAAGAGTGGTCATCGCGTAAGAATCGCTGAGTGGCCGACTTGGGGCGAGTTTAAGCCGCTCAGCTCAGGTCTATTCTCGGCGTCGGCGCAGCGGTCTATTTTAGCGTTTGAAAATCCATCTACACAGTTTGTTTCAGCATTGCATGCAAAGCACACTTGTCATTTCAGTTTGGGCATGCCAAGTAAGCTTTGCATATCTCAGTCGCTTCAGAGCCTCTGCAGGCGACGCAATAAAGGAACGCACAATGTCTTGGCTCAATAAACCCTATTCAATGCTCGCGCTCACCACGATCATGATCGGTCTACCGGTCATGTTCATTGCCGCAATTCCCTGGCTGAAACAGCAACCCGAATCCGTCGTCTACTTGTGCGCAGGCATTGCCGCGACGGGGACCGTGGTTGCGAGCTTCGTGCTTGCGATCCAGAAGCATCAGAAATTCGACGAGTGGCACCGCAGCGCCGCCCGTTTCTCGAGCCAATGGGGCTGGCTCGCGGGCGCTGGGACCATCGCAATTTTGCTCTCTTTTCCTGCCTTGCAGAATGCGATTGTTGCTGTTTCTGGAAGTCTCGGGGACGTAGCCGCCCCGGATAGAAAACTCGTCTTGATGGCCTTCACTGGCGGCTTCATGAGCGTGGTGCTTGCGCAAATGGTCTGCACGCTCTTGCTCAGTGCAGGATGGCGATACTGGATGTCGCGATCTGAGTAACAGCCAATGAAGAACCGAATGAAATCGCTGCGCCGCGAACGGGGTTGGAGCCAATCAGAGCTCGCAGCGAGGGTTGGCGTGTCTCGCAATTCGATCATATCGATCGAGAACGGTCGTTTTGATCCTTCTTTGCCGCTCGCCTTCGAGCTGGCCGCTGCCTTCGAAATGAGGATAGAAGACGTATTTCAACCTGCATCGAAAACGGATTGAGCAACACGGCCTTGGTCCGCTCCTCCGCCAGAAAAGACATCGCCAGCGTCCTTCTTGGGGCGACTTAAGCCACTCACGTCGACCCTCGCCGATGTCCAAAAAGGGCCAAAAGCTGCCCTCGATCCCGGCTAAGACCGACTAACGCGCGATCAGCTATCTAGAATTTCCCCTGAATTTTTTTCTAATCCCGCCAGATTTCTGAGGGGCAAGAAATCGCCAGAAGCGGTCAGAAATTCTCGATACTCGAATGGCAAAATAACTCAAAACCAGCCATTTAGACAGCTTTGGGGCAGGAAGGGACGTTAGAGATTTTCCCGTCTATTGGTGTTTTCGTAATTCCAACACAGGTAAACTTATGAGCGACCAGGATTTTGCGAGTTACTGGAAGGTTGATGGTGGTATCAAAGGACAAAATGGTCCCTTGATTGAACTACGTTATGATAGAGGTGACGACCACGCACGCGCGAACCTCCAACAACTGGAAATTCTGATCGAAGAACTCAAAGAGCTGGAGATTGATGAAGTTTTGTCATCACCAGAGCTCATCTCTCAGATATGGCAGATGCCGAGATGGATTATGGGTCATCAGTTTAGGTGGGAAAAAAGAGGCTACAGCGACGAGCTGTTGAACCGTCTGACAAGAATCCGCCAGGGCATCGATGCAGAACTTTTTCGGATTTTCAATAGTCGGTTTCGTCCGGTTTGGCCGACAATGGACTAAAGCAGGATTGATCCCTTCGACGCCGGGAGCTGCCCTACCGCTTGCGGGCTTCAGACAAGATAATTTCTTTAAGGTGGCTCATCGGTATCAATCGCTCGCGATCAGATGAATCTACATTTACACGCAACTCAACGGCGTTGATTTTCTCGATCATGCCGGCCTCTCCCAACTCATTGTCTAGCGCTGTGATTAGAGCGTCTCTCTTCTCCGCGGCGTTCGAAATCTCGTGAATGTCGGAATGCAGAATTAGGTCGAACATGCCATCATCAAATTTATGGACCTCGAATAGCCAACCATTCGCATTGATGCTCACCCTATCAGGTCCCCATTGAAACTGACGGCTCCATCGTTTCGGTGGTCGAAAAGGCAAAATCATCCAAGTCGATGGAGCGTCCATCTCGAGAAGTTGTTCGCGATTTCTCTTACCGGTCTCAGTAACCTTGGACCCTGACAGCGCCAGAAAGTGCTTGGAACCATTCGTATCAAACGGTCCAATTTCCCATTTGGGAATGTCCAAAATCAGCAAATGCTCTCCCAGTAGCTGAAACAGCCTGCGGTCTCGCCTAATGCTGCGAAGTTCTTCTTCGTGCTGCAGGAACCAATCCCAAAAGTGTTCGGCTGTCGGCATTCGCACTGCTCGTTGTTCTAAGTGGTAATCAAGTAGCGACATTTTTCTATAAATGCCAACGTCCGTTCTGACGCCAAGAGCAGTCATCGGTTTTTGATCGCCGAAAGGCGGGTTAGGGCCAAAAGCCGCCGGATGGTGCTGAGATTCTAATGTCTGGCTTTGCGCCCTTTTCGGAATCTGCGAGCGGCCGTTGTGGGGCGAGAATAGGACTCTCTCCGATGATCGCCTGTGAGCTCTCAAAGTGCTTTCGGGCGCTTTAGAGAAGGCCACCTTCTGGCCAATTACGCCAATTTGTATTTCCGGCTTCGCCGATTGAAAACTTGTTGGGGTCTCCAGTTTGAACGACATTGGCGAGTTTACTGAACGTGGCAACCTCACTTGGTTTTTGCCCGTTGGCTAAATCTGGGTGCTGCCAATCATCGAGAGTAATCAAATGCGGCAGTGAATTAGGGAGATTTGTTTTCCGCTCCGTTTGCGAGGCAAGTAACAGCTCTCGGTGTTGTTCGGCGAGCAGTCTGCATAGTTCGTGAACAGCTGGCCGATCAAACTCCAAGCGGATGCCGGCCGCCTCATACTCTGGGTTTGACGGAAGCGGAATAGATTTGCCTCGAATTATAACCTCACCCGATAACGCGACTAGCTCTGGATTTTCTTCGTCGATCCAGTCGTCGTTCTCTATGGGAAAGAAACTTCTGAATTCGTAATTTTGATTGTGTTTAAGGTAGTTGTTGTAAGCCTCATCGCTAGCATAGTTGGATCGAGGGTTTCTGTTCTCAACTGACGAGGCAATTGTCTGCACACTCAGGTCAGGTTGACCAGCTCTGGGTGAAAACCCAAAGATCTCGAAAACGAATGCCCAGTCTCGATCGTTGCAAAAAACCGATAAGCGCGATGCGGCCAGATATAAGTTTCCATTGTCGAGCATTGGGAACTGAAAGTTGTCCGCCGCGTCATCGAGCAGTCTCAGAACTTTTCGTTTCTTCTTTTTGTTCCCGAACATGCGATCTCCGCTTCGATCCGAACGCAGAATAGATCCATCATCACAAAAAGCAAAATGCTTACATGTGCTTCAATGAAGATTGCGAGCGGCCATTTTAGGGCGACTTAAGTCATTGGTTTCTGTAGCGCGATCGATGACGAAGGGTCAAAATTGATCTGATCAAGCGCGAATCCTTACGTCTGGAAATGCGCCCAAAGCAGAAGATACGAACAAAGCCTCCACCTCATGAAATTAGCGAGGATTTGTCCTCTCCTATCGCCCCCGCTCACGAGGATAAGCGTCCCCCAGTTCGTCTGACGCACATCGCCCTCACACTTGGGCCCATGAGTGTTGACCGGTCTTTCCTCAGCATGGGGCTGGAAGTTGCCGAGCGCGCGCTGACCGATCTGGTCGCGCGCGACAATCTGCATTTGCGGCCCGAAAAGATGCCGCGCACGCGCCGTGCCAAGGCGAATGGCCGGTTGAAACAAATTGAACAGATCGTCCGGCGGCTGCTCACCCTCATGGCGCTCAGCCTGCACATCGTGTTCGCGCCGCCGCGCAAGCGCGCGCCAGCCCCCGGCCTGCCGGAGGGCGTCGAGCTGGTCACCTTCCCCGGCGCGGCAGACCCCTGTTTCGCGCTGCCGCCCCGTGCGGGCGGTCCATTTCCGTCTGGACCGGTTATGGACACTTTCGGGACCACTTATGGACCACAAGGACCGGTCCCGACCGCGAGACTGCTCGCGCGCATCCGGGCGATCCGCCGCGTCCTGAAATCCCCGGACAGCGCCGCCAAGCGCCTTGCCCGCTCCCTCCAGCGCCTCAAGGCCAGCGGCGAACCAAGGCCCATGACGGGACATGCACACAGCGCGTTCCGGCTGTCCCCGGAACTCGGGGCGCTGTCCACGGCCCTGCCGGGGCTCCTCAATGCCTCGCTTGAGGCGACATGGGAGGAGTCCGGCTGAGGCCCCTCCACATGCAGATGGATTGCCGGAGCGCAGGCCGCGTGTCCGGATAGGGGCGCATCCGCGCCCGCCTGCGACAAAGGGATTTCATTCCCCCCTCTTGCAATTGGTGGCCAAATCCTGCCCATGTCGCCGCGGACTTTGCAGGAGCAGGAATCATGACCGGAGTAGTGGTTGTCGGGGCCCAATGGGGCGACGAAGGCAAGGGCAAGATCGTCGACTGGCTGTCCAGCCGCGCCGATGTGGTCGTCCGCTTTCAGGGCGGGCACAATGCTGGCCACACGCTGGTCATTGACGGCAAGGTGTTCAAGCTGGCCCTGCTGCCCTCCGGCCTCGTGCGCGGCGGCAAGCTCTCGGTGATCGGCAATGGCGTCGTGGTCGATCCATGGCACATGCTGGAAGAAATAAAGGGCATTCAGGCCCAGGGCGTCGAAGTCACGCCTGAGACGCTCGTGCTCGCTGACAATGCCTCGCTCATTCTCCCGTGGCACAAGGACATCGACGCCGCCCGCGAAGGCGCGCTCGGCGCTGGCCAGATCGGCACCACGAAGCGCGGCATCGGCCCGGCCTATGAAGACCGCGTCGGCCGCCGCGCCATCCGCGTCGCAGACCTTGCAGACCCCGCCGCCCTCGACATGAAGATCGAGCGCCTTCTGGCCCACCACAAGCCGCTGCGCATCGGTGTCGGCTTGCCAGAACCAGACGGCGCCGAGCTGAAAGCAGAACTGCTCAAGATCGCTGACCAGATCCTGGCCTATGCCAAGCCGGTCTGGAAACTGCTCGACGAACAGGTCCGCGCAGGCAGTCGCATTCTGTTCGAAGGCGCTCAAGGCGTGATGCTGGATGTTGACCACGGCACGTATCCCTTCGTCACATCGTCCAATGTGGTGGCAGGAAATGCCTCTGCCGGCTCAGGCGTTGGCCCCGGCGCAATCTCCTATGTGTTGGGCCTCGCCAAAGCGTACACGACGCGCGTCGGTTCCGGCCCCTTCCCCACCGAACAGGACAATGAGATCGGCGAACGCCTCGGCACGGTCGGCCGCGAAGTCGGCGTGAACACAGGCCGCGCCCGCCGCTGCGGCTGGTTCGACAGCGTCATGGTACGTCAGGCCTGCGCGACCTCCGGCGTCACCGGCCTCGCCCTGACCAAGCTCGACGTGCTGGACGGCTTTGACGAGATCAAGGTCTGCGTCGCCTACAGGCTGAATGGCGAGACGATTGACCACTACCCTGCCGGCCTGACCGATCAGGCCGCCGTAGAGCCCGTCTATGAGACGCTTCAGGGCTGGAAAGGCTCAACCGCCGGTGCGCGATCCTGGGCGGACCTTCCGGCAGAAGCGGTCAAATATGTGCGCCGCCTCGAAGAACTGGTCGGCAAACCGTGCGCGCTGGTCTCCACGTCGCCGGAGCGCGAAGACGTAATCCTGATGAAAGACCCGTTCGAGGGCTAAGCGCCTTTGATCATGTCCGTCATTTAAGGTTTTCTGTCTGGAACTCATGCCTTGTCTCCCTGTTGGTCAGGACAGACAACGAGGAGTTTCCAAATGACCGACACAATCAACAAAACCGAAATTGACGCCCTCAATGACGTCACCAAGGTACTGATCGACAGCCGCAAAGGCTATGAGAAATGCGCTGAACTCTCAGATGAGAGTTTTGCGTTTCGCACCCAGTTCCAGAAGCGCGCCAGTGATCGCGCAGCACTGATCAGCCGCTTCCAGCAGCAGGTCCGTACTCTCGGCGGCGAACCCCAAACTGAGGGTGGTACGCTTGGGTCGCTTCATCGCGCCTTGACCGAGTTCTCGTCCATGTTTCAGGACGACAGAAAAGCTGCCCTTGAGGCGATTGATGACGGCGAAGAACACCTGGCCGACTCGATCAAGGATCGCCTTGAAAAGTCCGAAGTCCAGGGCCAGTCCCGCGCCCTTCTGGAAGAAGCCTATTCGAGCGCCCGCTCTGGCGAAGCCTTTGCGGACAGCTTGGGCTGAATACAGGCATAGCAGAAATTTTGAGGGGCGGTTCTGTTTTCTGGAGCCGCCCCCTTTCATTGGATTCCCTCGAAGGGGGATGAAAGCCGCATATGCGAGGAACCAATGAGCCCGTCGCGCAGTTGATTAGAACACCCTCCAACCAGCAGATGGATTTCTCTCATGTCCGACAAACCAGATCTTTCCCTCGACGAGGGCGGCGCACCTCATCAGTCAACTGAGGATGGCTACGAGACCATGACCACCCAGCAAGGCGTGCCCATTGCCGACGACCAGAACCATCTGAAAGCGGGCGCGCGCGGACCGATGCTGACCGAAGACTTCATCTTCCGTGAAAAGATTTTCCACTTCGACCATGAGCGCATTCCTGAGCGCGTCGTGCATGCCCGCGGCTACGGTGCGCATGGCTATTTCGAGACACTGGATACGCTTGAGGACGTCACCACGGCAGACATTTTCCAGAGAAAAGGTGAGAAGACCAATGTCTTCGCCCGCTTCTCTACTGTGGCTGGCAATAAGGGCTCGCCCGATCTTGCGCGCGATGTGCGGGGTTTCGCCGTGAAGTTCTACACGAAAGAAGGCAACTGGGATATTGTGGGCAACAACATTCCTGTCTTCTTCATTCAGGACGCCATCAAGTTTCCAGACCTGATTCATGCGGCCAAGCCGGCACCGGACCGGGGCTTCCCGCAGGCCCAGACAGCACATGACAACTTCTGGGATTTCATCTCCCTGTCTCCGGAATCCATGAACATGGTCATGTGGATCATGTCCGACCGGACCATTCCCCGTTCCCTGCGGTTCATGGAAGGCTTCGGCGTCCACACATTCCGGTTTGTGAATGCCGAAGGCAAAGCAACCTTTGTGAAGTTCCACTGGAAACCAAAGCAGGGCCTGCAATCGGTAGCTTGGAACGAAGCCCTGAAGATCAATGGCGCCGACCCGGACTTCCACCGCCGCGACATGTGGGATGCCATCCAGATGGGCGACTATCCGGAATGGGAACTCGGTGTGCAATTGTTCGACGAGGAATTTGCCGAGAATTTTGAGTTCGACGTACTGGATGCGACCAAGATCATTCCGGAAGAACAAGTGCCCGTCCGCATTGTCGGACGCATGGTCCTGAACCGCGTCGTCGACAATTTCTTCGCTGAGACTGAACAGGTCGCCTTCTGCACACAGAATATCGTGCCCGGCGTCGACTTCACGGCCGACCCGCTGCTGCAGGGCCGTAACTTCTCCTATCTCGACACCCAGTTGAAGCGCCTTGGTGGCCCGAACTTTACACATATCCCGATCAACCGTCCGCAATGCCCGATGCGCCATTTCCAGCAGGATGGCCATATGGCGATGGAGAATCCCAAAGGCCGCGCCAATTACGAACCGAACAGCTGGGACCGGAAGAAGGCGGACCGCGCGAAGATCCCGCCAAGGGGTATCGATCCTATGCCGAGCCGGTTGGCGGAGAAAAGACGCGCCTGCGCCCGGAATCCTTCGCCGATCATTACAGCCAGGCCCGCCAATTCTATGTGAGCCAGACCAAGGTCGAGCAAAAACACATGGCAGACGCCCTGACCTTCGAGCTCAGCAAGGTTCAGAAGATGGAAATCCGTCTTCGCATGCTGTCTCACCTGCTGAACATCGATGAAGACTTGGCGAAAAAAGTGGCGGATGGCCTCGGCGTAACCGACATGCCGCCAGCGGCTGATCCGGCCAGCCCTCCCATCACGGACTTGCCTGCTTCCGATCCCCTGAGCATCCTGAAGAACGCTCCAGACAGTTTCGCAGGCCGAAAACTGGGTATCTTTGCTACGGACGGCGCGGATGCAGACCTCCTGAACGCGCTGAAGAAGGAAGTGACCTCCGCTGGCGGCATGACGATGCTAATCAGCCCGAAAGTGGGCGGCATCACACTCAGTGACGGGTCGCACATGGAGGCCGACGAGAAAATCGATGGCGGTCCATCGGTCCTCTTCGATGCCGTCGCCCTGCTGATCTCCGAAGAGGGGGCAGACATGGTCAAGAACGACGCCCCTAGCCGGGATTTCGTGGCCGACGCGTTCGCGCATTGCAAATTCATCGGCTATGTCGAAACGGCCCAACCTCTCATGGAGAAGGCCAGCGTCTGGGATGCGAAGGATGAGGGCTGCGTCGCGCTCAGCAAGACCGGAGATGTGCCCGGTTTCGTGAAGACACTCGGCAAGCTCCGCCATTGGGATCGCGAACCGATGGTTGACCTTGACGGCTAGGACAAGGCCCCTGCCCCGGAATTGAAACGAACATGAAGGAAGGCGGCCAGTTCGCCTTCCTTTTTTATACGTCCATCATACGGCGGACCCATTTCGTGGTGCCTTCTTCCATCCCTTTGAATTTGGGCAGGGAGTCCAAGCGACCGACGAACAGGGCGTCCGGCTGGGCCAGGCGTTTGACGTGGTGGTAGAGTCTGGACTGCGTCTCCGGCGTCGAAACAAGAAACAGACGTTCATCCAGCTTCCTGGTCATCAGCGAGATATTGGAGGCCTGCAGCATTTTCCCGCCGGTATAATAGACGACAAACATATTGGCGTCCGGCAAATCTGGATCAATCATGGAAACATCCCGTCATTTTTTAAAACAACGCGGCAGGTTTCAGGAGGTTTCGGAAGACTTCGGAATGGTGGGCGGTACAAGGTTCGAACTTGTGACCCCTACGATGTCAACGTAGTGCTCTACCACTGAGCTAACCGCCCGATCCATTCGGAAGCAGGGGTAATGGATAATTCAGCGCGCGCCGTCAAGCCGGGTTTGGCGGTGTAACGACGCAGAGCGCAATTTTCTGCAGTATTGGCTCCGGTGTCGCAGGATCTTCGGCAAAAAACCAGACTTCGCCAAACGGATCATTTGCGGAAAAGGCATGTCCCTCAAACTCGAAAGACAACCAATGTCCAAGCTCCGAGGGCGTAAGAGACACTATGTTCGCGCCATCCAGAAAATTCAGGCGCAGCATGCATTCATCCATACTCATCGCAGCCGGCGCATCAAAGAAGTGCCGGCCAGCGTCATGGGATAGGGATTTCAGCAGCTTGGGAGGCTCAATGTCGGAGCCCCGCCCCATCAGGCCGCCATCACCTTGTCGACCTCATCCACGATTTCGCGGAGATGGAAGGGTTTGGACAGCACTTTCGCGCCTGCAGGTGTCGGAGCCCCGGAGGAGAGCGCCACGGCGGCGAACCCCGTAATGAAGACGATTTTCATGGCCGGGTCGAGTTCGGCGCCCCGGCGTGCCAGTTCGATTCCATCAAGGCCGGGCATGACAATATCGGTCAGCAGCAGATCGAACACTTCGCGCTCCAACGCGGACAACGCGCTTTCGCCGTCAGCGTAATCCTGGATCTCGTGTCCGGCGCGACGCAGAGCGGCGGCCAGGAACAAGCGCATGGAATCGTCATCTTCGGCCAGCAAAATCTTGGTCACGCGGAATACCCTCTTCTCGGTAGAACCCTAAGCATAAAGACGCAGTTCGGTAAATCAGGCGTGAATATCTGCGGACTTAAAGTCGGAAATTACTGCGGGCACCGGCTGGATTCTCGTGAAAAGGCTTGACCTTCAGGCAAACAAAGAAACGATGTGCTGAATGACAGACGCCCCCCAATTTCTTGACAGACCTGAGCATTTTCAGCGAACGGCCGGTTCGCAGGACAGCCCTGCGGCCACGCCTCGTTATGAAACGCCGTACCGGCTGGTAACCCCGGAAAAAATGTTGGCGCCAGTCATTTTTGCCTCGCCACATTCGGGCAGTCTCTATCCACATGAGATGCGCGAGGCACTCTGCGTACCGGTGGACACCGTACGCCGGACGGAAGATGCGTTCGTGGACGAGTTGTTCAGCGCCGTTCCTGAGCAGGGCGGCATACTCATGGCGGCGAAATATGCTCGCACAGTCGCTGATCTCAATCGCGACCCACGGGAACTCGACCCGAACATGTTCAGTGATGGAGTCCCTCGCCCCTGCGGCATGCCGACAGCGCGTGTGGAAGCCGGGCTCGGCTGCTTGCCGCGTGTCGCAGCCAGGGGAGAGGCGATTTATGCGCGCCGCCTTACCCGATCAGAAGGAGAAGCGCGCCTGTCTGGCATTCACGACATCTATCACCAGTGCCTGGCGACTGAGCTGGGCAGTCTGAAGGAGCGGCACGGCCGGGCCTTCCTTATTGACTGCCACTCAATGCCCAGCGTCCAGCCTGGGCGTCGCAATCTGGCAGATATTGTGTTGGGGGACCGGTTCGGCTCCAGCTGTGACCCACGTCTGACGGGGCGAATTGAGCGCGCATTCCGAGCGAACGGGTTCAGCGTTGCGCGGAATGCGCCCTATGCAGGAGGGTATACGACACGTCGTTATGGCCGCCCCAAGCGAGACTTCCATGCGGTACAGATCGAGATTAATCGCGGACTGTACATGGATGAACAAGCGGTCGAGACCAGTGCCGGCTTTGCGCAAATGCAGCAAGTCTTGTCCGCTATTGTCGTCGAAATCCTCGACGTCGCGACCCAGATCGGTCGGCGCTGATCGTCGGAATACCCTGCAATTGCAACAGATCCGCGTTACTTCCAAAAAAAAGGCCGCGCTACGAGAGCGCGGCCAAGGTCAAAGGGAGGAAACGCCAGAGGCGTCTGCACCGGAGTGCAAGACCAGATTTATGTTGCGGCGCACAAAACGCAACCGATGATTTGGCAAATTCCTGCAATTTGGAAATGCAGCCCAAATTTTAGGCAAATGTGACCACCGGCACGCCATTTGCGAGAGACCAGCCCGAACATCCCGTTTTGGGACTGAGAGCGGTCCCATCCGCAAGGAGCTGAACATGGCTGATGAAACCGACCTGCACGTAGGCAAACGCCTTCGCCGCCGCCGCCGCCTGCTGGGCATGACCCAACAGGACCTTGCGAGTCAGGTAGGCGTGCGTTTCCAGCAGATCCAGAAGTATGAATGCGGTGCCAACCGCATCACGGCATCTCGACTCTATGAACTGGCGAAAGCCATGAACGTCTCAGTGCAATACTTCTTCGACGGCATTCCCGCAGCAGACGCACCGGATGCCGCGAATGACGCCGAACGCATGGAAGGTGATATTCTTTCGCAAAAAGAGACGTTGGAACTGGTTCGCGCCTACTATCGCCTCGGCGAGCGCCCCCGCAAACGCCTCCTGGAACTGGCCAAGGCGCTGGAAGGCGACACCAGCAGCACGGGCGTCGCTTGACGCCCAGCCCGGGGCGGGGCAATCCCATGCCCGCATGACAAATTCCTACTCCCTCGAAGATGAGCTGACCTTTGCAGGTCGTCTCGCAGATGCGGCCTGGTCAGCGATCCGGCCGCATTTTCGTGCACTGGATGCCGTCGACAACAAGATCACAATACCCCACGCCGAATTTGACCCCGTGACGGCCGCCGACACGGGCGCCGAAGCGGCGATGCGCGCCCTGATCGAAGCGGAACGGCCCGATCACGGCGTCACTGGCGAGGAATTCCCCGCTAAACCTTCGAAGAACGGGTTCACTTGGTTACTGGATCCGATAGATGGCACGCGCGCTTTCGTAGCCGGCCTACCGAGTTGGACCACATTGATTGCCTTGTGCGATGAAACGGGCACGCCCGTCATCGGCATCATTGACCAGCCCGTTCTGGACGAGCGTTATCTCGGCTGGCCGGGGGGTGCAGCGGTTCAGCGCGCGGGGACACAAACACCGATCCAGGTCTCCGACTGCCGAGACCTCCGCGAAGCAGTCATCTCCACGACAGATCCCTTTATCCTGAACCCCGCCGAACAGGGCGCATGGACCCATCTGAGAGCTACAGCTCGGATCAGCCGCTATGGGCTGGACGCCTACGCTTATGCCCGGCTAGCCGCCGGCACGATCGACCTTGTGGCGGAAAGCGGTCTGAAAGCATGGGATGTGGCCGCGCTGATCCCGGTTGTGCGGGGCGCAGGTGGCCTCGCGACGGACTGGCGTGGCAACGAACCAAAGCTCGGCGGTCAGATCGTCTGCTGTGCCAGCGCAGAAATCCTCGAGCAAGCGCTGTTGGCGCTCCGCCGGTCTGCCGATACATGAGCGCCTACGGGCCCTCGACCTCGTAGCCTTTGGCTTCCAACATTTCGATAACGCTGTCTTCGCCCGCCAGATGACCGGCTCCGACAGCGATCAAGCGCGTGCCGGGCTCTTCCAGCATGGCTTCGATCTTGCCAACCCAGATCTCGTTACGAGACTTCAACAGTGCATCATAGACATCGTCTGACCCCATCATGTCCGGATTGGACATGAGCAGGCCAATCCCGTGCACATCGCCATCAACCCACTCGGACACCAGCGTATCGAGCACATCTCCCCCCTCCTCGATGGACTCGGCAGAGCTCACAAGGAAATCGACCTGCACATCTGTGGGCATATTGGCGAGACGGCCCAACTGCTCGTCTATTGTCTCCAGATAGGCGAATGACTTGCCTGCCGCGCGAGCTTCTGCGCCCAGAACGGTTTCTACGCCGGCATTCGGGTCGAAGCCTTCCTTCTTGATCTGCAGAACAGAGAGATTCACCGCCGCCCACCACGGCCGCATCGGCTCAATCGCGCCGAGTGGCAGTCCGACATGGTCAAGCGCCTTTTGAAGCTCTGCGCGCTCCAGTTCGCTGAGCAAACTCGACAATTGCTGACCGTTTTGCAGCATGCCTTGTGTGGAGATGAACTTCATCATTTCGGACGCCGCAGCCTGGCTTGTGACATCTGCCTCAAAGACGACCGTATCAGCCTCCGCGAGGGCGGCATCCATCTCATCGCTGCGCCATTCCAACTCCGGGCGGAGCAAGTGCACCGTACCAAATATGTAAAGCGTCGTGTCTTCGTCCTGCAGCGTCCACAAGGCTGGCTCCCCTGCCCCTCGGGAAGCTTCCGCTTCGCTCAACGCGGCCTCATAAGCAGCCTTCTGCGCTTCCAGTTGCGCCGCTCGGTCTGCGGGCTCTTCCTGAGGCACTGCCGGGCTGGGCTCTTCCCGTGCCCCGCAGGCCGGAAGGCCCAGCAACAGCGCCATGGCTGTGACGGTCATCGCAATGGTGAAAGTCCGCATGTCTGGCTCCTGAATCTGTGTCTGTTCCAGACCTAGCCCAAAGTGATCAAGGCGCAAGCACCCAGCGCTGCGCAAACCGCACTCCGGCGTTGCACTCACTCGCCGGTTGCCGTATTCACCTGCTTCGGTTTGCACCCATAGCTCAGCTGGATAGAGCGCTGCCCTCCGAAGGCAGAGGTCAGAGGTTCGAATCCTCTTGGGTGCGCCATATTTTTCAATGACTTAGGCCATCCGCCAGCATGGGCTCACGCCAAAAAGTAATCACATAGTAAGCACGACTGGTATTGTCACCTCGCCTCTACTGGAAGCTTTCCGGTTAGCAGCTGCGCGCGCCGAAGCGCCAGCAAGGCCGTGTCGTGCTCTACCTGCATCTGCTCGGCTGCAAAAACACCCAGCGCGCTGGATAACGCATCAACCGCTTCAGAACCGCCCGAACGATTCCCGCGTTCCTCGAAAGCCAAGATGGCAACGCCAAGGTTGTATTGAGTAAATGCCCATTTCACTGGATCACGCTCGCGGGTCCGTTCGGACAATGCGAGACGAAAGGCTACAATAGCTTCCTCAAGCGTCTCACCCCCATTCTCTTCATCCATAGCAGCTAGAGCCAAGCCCAAATTATACTGGGTCATTGCCCAATCGGACGGACTTCGATCGCGCGTGAGTTCCTTCAACGCCTCACGATAGGCGACAACCGCTTGCGCTAAGGCCAAATCATCACCTTGCTCACCAATAGCGAACAATATCGCACCGAGATTGTTTTGGACCATTGCCCAATCCAATGGAGTTTTTTCTCTAGTGTACTCATTCAAAGCATATCTAAAGGAAACGACTGCTTCGTCCAGCGCACGATCGTCACCATTTTCCCCCAATGCAGAAAGCGCATAACCCAGATTATTTTGCGTCATAGCCCAATCGAACGGTTGTCGCTCTCGCCTGTATTCTCGCAGCGCCTCACGAAAGCACAAAACTGCCTCTTTCAGAGCTGCCTCATCTCCTCGCTCGCCGCGAGCCACCAGAGCAATTCCTAGATTGTTTTGTGTGGAGGCCCAGGCAAGCGGCTCGTGTTTTTGGCGCTGCACAGAGAGAGCTTTACGATATGCCCCTATCGACGGCTCAAGTGCTTCGTCCTTCCCGCGCTCATACAGAGCCAGAAGGACATTTCCAATATTTACCTGCGTTTCAGCCCAATCGGACAGACGACTTCTATTGTAGACCTTCAGTGCCTCTCGAAATGCATCGAGCGCCTCAATAAGTGCTGGCTGATCACCACGCTCTCCCAGTTCTGCTAACGTGATTCCCAGATTGTTCTGGGCCATCGCCCAATCGAGTGGTGTGTGCTCATAGCTGTATACTCTTAGCACTTCGCGAAATGTCGAGACTGCCTGTATAAGCAAAGCGCGTTCGGCGCTATACTTCCCTGCCTCGTAGAGAAACGTACCCTGATTGTATTTCAATCTCGCCCATTCAGCTTGATCAACCGCGAGCATCAAATTGGCCGCTTCCGAATAGAGGTTGGCGGCATCTACAAAGCGACTTTCGATTTCTGCCAATTCCGCGCGTTGTTCGATCGCTTCTGCAGCACTTTGCAAGCGGCTATAGCCTGCTGCTAGATCTCGCTTCGCTGCCTCCGCAAGAAGTTCATCCGCACGAGCAAAATCTGCAATGCTCAAAGCCGTTCGGGCCTCAGTCAGTAGTGCACCAGTCTGATCTTCGTTATCCCCCTCGCTCAACATTGCCTCAAGGCTCTTGAGCCGTTCTGCACTTTCTAAAAGCTTTTCCGGCCAGTCCTCGAACGGTATGTTCGTAAAGCCAAATGACGCCAAAATGTGTTTAGCTTGATCCGCGCTGATGCCTGCTTGCTCCCCCGCTGACACAAGGTAGGCAGGCGCACAGGAGATCAAACACAGCTCTTCTCCGTAAAGCAAATTGTTGGTCCAAGGCTTTTGTCCTCCAAAAGTGCGCTGAGCCACCCGGCGCTGAGTCCAGGCAAATGCTGTTTCGATGCTTTGGTAAGGACGCACCAACGCCTCAGCGAGCTCGGGAGCGAAATTTCCCTCGATGGCGGTAGCGCCTACACCCGTTGAATAGGCGATAAGCATGTCATTCTGCGCTTCAACAATTTCGAGTCCTCGCGCATCGACGCCTTGCGCACCAGGATCCAGCCGCTTCATTCCTTTTGGTCCCGAAGCGACGGAAGCAAGAGCCCCCTCATCTCGACAAGCATCAAAGACCAGAACAACAGCCTTCGCTCCAAGTAAGTCAAAAGCATCGCGTATAGAAGAAATGCTCAGGCCTGCACGATCCAGATCATCGATCGTATGGATTTCGGCATCGGTACCAAGCAAATAGCTTTCATGCTGAGCTGGGTCATTCGCTCCGTGACCCGTATAGTAGAGAAAAGCAATTGTTTGTTTAGTCGTTGACGATTTCACCAACCTACGAAAATCGCTCACCGCATCCTGCAACCCCTGACTAGTCAAATTGCGAACACGTCCAACTTCAAAACCCGATTGCTCAAGTGCTGTAGCGACCAATTCGGCCTCCTCGGAAGCCAATTCTATGTCACTCAAATTGCCGCTGTAGATTTTCTGTTCCACAACCAGCGCGACGCGCCTCTCTGCCTGGGCAGGAATCGAACAATAAGACCAAATGAATACGAGTAGGATCACACGAGAGCAAAGCACTGCCACTCTTTCCAACGGATTGGTGCTTTGTTCTATTTTCGCAGCGGCCACCTACTTGGACACTCCAGCTGGAACTCCCCGAGACCGAGCAGATTTTCCATCTGTCCAGCGAATCTCCACGCTATTCGGTGTTGACCGAACTGTGACGTCTAAGTTTTCACCACCGACATCTTTCCAGGCTTTGGCGCACCAATCCACCATGGCGCTGAAGTCGCGTGCATTAACAGACATCTCTCGCGACCACTTTCCTTTGACTATAGGCAAGCTCGTTTTCACAAAGGGGGTGTCAACGATCAGGTCATCGCCTTCAACCCGCAACAATGTGCTTCGAACGACTTTCCCTTTTGCACCAGCGGGAGCGCGCAGCATGTTACCGTATCTCGCTGCCGCGTCTTTCAAGGCGCCCAGATTTACGACGACACCACTCATTCGGCACCTCCTGAAGCATCGGCCAGATTAACCGGTTATATTTAAGAGTCGATTATCAAGACCGCATAATCTAAAATTTCGCGTCGAAACGCCGAAAAATTGAAAGTGCGACCATGAATCTGTTCACGCCGAAAACGATCAACAAGAGAATTAAAGGCGACGCTCAGATCCCACCCGGACACTTGAAGATTCTGACCGAATGGTCGGACGACATAAAATCCGGAAGGATATACGCCTTCAAGGAAACCGCCCTTCACGGCGAGTTCACGTCCAAAATCGTTCAGGGCGTCCTTGGCTATCAAGGCCCGTCCGGCAATGAGACCTATACTGTCTCGACCGAAGAGGCGATTCTGCAAGGATCAGTGGACCTGGCCCTTGGCCAGTTTACCGCCACGACCTCTGACATCATCGCCCCGTTTGAACTCAAAGGCGCAAAAACAAAAGACCTCGATGCGATCATGCCGGGGCGCAACAAGACGCCGGTTCAACAAGCATGGGAATACGCGACCAATCAGGCAGGCGTGAAATGGGTTCTGGTCTCGAACTATGTCGAAATCCGCCTCTATGGCTTTGGCGAGGGCACATCAGCCTACGAAGTCTTCAACCTCGCCGACCTGACCAATCCTCAGGAATACACGCGCCTCATGCTATTGCTGGCGGCGGACAATCTCTTGACCGGCAAGACGCAAGCCTTGCTCGAAGAGTGCCGGAGGGAAGACAAGGATATTACGGACGCGCTGTACCGCGACTATAAGCAGCTCCGCTCCAACCTGATCAATACGATCCGCGAAACTGCGACCACCATACCGCCGCTCGAAGCCATCGCCGCTGCACAGAAAATCCTCGACCGTATCCTGTTTATCGCCTTCGCAGAGGATACAGGCCTTCTTCCTTCGCACATCCTCGAAAAGGCATTCGTGCACTCTGACCCATTCAATCCAAAGCCGATATGGGAAAACTTCAAAGGCCTGTTCGCCGCCATCGACAAAGGCAATCACGCGCTCGACGTGCCACCCTACAACGGTGGCCTCTTCGCACCTGACAAAATCGCGGACTATCTCACCCTTCCGGACGACGTTTGTGAGGGATTCAAAAAAATCGGCGACTACGACTTCGCATCTGAGGTGTCTGTCACCGTGCTTGGACATATATTCGAGCAGTCCATCGCAGACGTCGAACGCCTCCAGGCAGAGGCGCGCGGCGAAACCGTCGAAGAAGAGAAGAAGACCGGCACAAGCGGGCGGCGCAAGCGTGACGGCGTCGTCTACACTCCGGACTATATCGCTCGTTTCATCGTCGAGCAGACTATCGGCAAGCATCTAGAAGACCTGTTCGCCGAGAGCCTTGCCCCCTTCATGACCAAAGGGTCAGACGCCAATGACTACGAAGCCATCCAGTGGCGCAAGAAATCCGGCGAACTGGAAGCATGGGAAACCTATCGCGACCGGGTCAAGACATTGCGCATTGTGGATCCGGCTTGCGGATCAGGGGTCTTTCTCGTCATGGCATTCGACTATCTCAAAGCCGAATTGCATCGCGTGAACCGCAAGATCGTCGAACTGCGACCGAAAGCTGCCTATGATAGCGGCCTATTCGACTACATGCCGGATTCCGAAATCCTGACGAACAATCTGTTCGGCGTGGATGTTAACTCTGAAAGCGTCGAAATCGCCAAGCTATCACTTTGGGTCAAGACCGCTCAAAAAGGCAAGGCCCTCGATAGTCTCGACAAGAATATTCTCGTCGGTGATAGCCTGATCGAGGATTCCAGCTTTGCCTATCTCGAACATGGGTTTTCATGGAGAAAGGCCTTTCCCGATGTGTTCACGGACGGTGGCTTCGATATCGTGCTTGGCAATCCACCATATGTGCGCATGGAACTGATCAAGCAAATGAAGCCCTATCTGGAAACGCGCTATGAGGTGGTTTCGGACCGTGCGGACCTCTATTGTTATTTCTATGAGCGCGGTCTGCGACTGCTCAAACCGGGTGGGCGGCTAGGCTACATTTCCTCGAACACGTTTTTTAAAACCGGTTCAGGTCAGAATCTACGCGAATATCTGCTACGCGAGGCGAATATCGAAAGCGTCGTGGATTTTGGTGACCTGCAAATCTTCGAGGGCGTGACCACCTATCCGGCCATCCTCATTTTGCGGCGCGGCAAGGCGGAGGCCGGTCATGCCTTGAACTTCTGGAAGCTCAACGACCTTCCCGATAGTAACTTCCTTGCCGCATGGGATAAGGCGGCGGCTCCCTATCTACAAAAGGCTTTAGGCAGCGGATCATGGGAACTGGAAAGCGACGACTTACGCACCCTACGCGGCAAGATCAGGACCGGCAGGAAGACCCTGAAAGAGGTTTATGGTTCACCGATGTATGGCATCAAGACCGGCCTCAATGAAGCCTTCGTCATCGATACCCCGACCAAGGAAAGACTTTGTGCCCAGGACCCACAATCGGCGGACGTTCTTAAGCCCTTTTTGGAGGGAAAGGACCTGAAGCGCTGGCGCGCCGAACCGCGTGGTCTTTGGCTGATTTACATTCCTAAGAACAGGATCAGGATCGAAGACTATCCCGCCATACGCGATTGGCTTTTACCCTTCAAGGACCGGCTGGAAAACCGCGCAACAAAACAAGAGTGGTTCGAATTGCAACAAGCGCAAGAAGCCTATGCGCCGTATTTTCAAGCACCAAAAATTAGTTATCCGCACTTCAACGCCGAGCGAAACTTTTCGATCGAACCGTTTGGCGCGTTTTCGAACGATAAGTCCTATTTTGTTCCGAGCGACTCAATGGCTCTGCTCGCATTTCTCAATAGTAACATTTCTTGGTTCATGGTTTCGTCAATGAGTCCGCCCGTGCGAGGCGGTTACCATGAATTGCGAGTGCAATACGTTGAAACCATTCCGATTCCCGACTGGAACGGTAAAGAACAGGAGGTAGTCGGCAATTTTGCAACGCAGGCCTCATCGGCGGCTAGGTCTCGCCTCGAACTCCAAACAGCACTCATCCGCCGTATTCCCGACCTGTGCCCACCCGATCGCGACCCGAAACTGACAAACCGCCTGAAGGAATGGTGGACCCTGCCGGATTTTGCCGCATTCCGCGCAGAGGTGAAGAAGGTATTCAAGGTCGATATTCCGCTGGCAGAGCGCTCCGCATGGCAAGACTGGATCACCCGCGACAAGGCAGAAATCGCCCGCCTGACTGCAAAGATTGAACATGCCGAAGCCGAAATCGACGCCATCGTCTATGACCTCTTCGACCTGGCGCCCGAAGAAATCGAAGTCTTGGAAGCGAACATATGACCCGCACATTCGTCATCGAACCTAAGAAGTTTCCAGAGCTTCCCAAGCTGATGCTGGCAACACTGAACGCGCTGCGCGACCTCGGTGGTTCTGCCAGCCTTCATGAGTTGGACGAGCGCATCATCGAGTTGGAAGGCGTCAGCGAGGAAGAACAAGCCTATACAATGCCAGACGGCGAAACGCTGAAACTCAAATACTATCTGTCGTGGGCGCGCACCTACCTCAAGCGCGGCGGCGCGCTGGAAAACTCGGCGCGAGGTGTTTGGGGACTGACTGACCTGGGTGAAACGATCCACTCCGTAGTGGCTACCGAAGCCATCTACCGCCAAGTCAACGAAGAGGAAAAGCAGCGCGCCAAGGAAAAACGCGCCGCCAAGAAGCAAGAGGCGGAAGCCAAGGCGGAACGCAAACTCCTGCGCGAATCCAGCGTGATCCTGCCTGAAACCATTAGCCCGGAAATCAATGCCGACGAAGACGACACGATTTCCGATGATTGGAAGGACGACTTGCTGGCCATACTGAAAGCAATGGACCCCGCCGCCTTCGAACGCCTATCGCAGCGCCTATTGCGAGAAGCCGGTTTCACCAAGGTCGAGGTGCGGGGCAAGACGGGCGACGGCGGGATTGACGGCGTCGGAGTTTTACGGGTGAACCTGGTTTCGTTTCAGGTCTATTTTCAGTGCAAGCGCTACAAAGGAAGCGTCGGATCGAAGGAAATTCGTGATTTCCGCGGAGCGCTTATGGGTCGGGCAGACAAGGGCCTATTTATAACCACCGGCACATTCACAAGCCAAGCCTCGGACGAAGCAACCCGCGACGGTGCCACAGCTATTGACCTTATCGACGGGGACCGCCTGTGTGACCTTCTCAAACAGTATGATCTCGGCGTCAGCACACAAATGGTCGAGCACGTTACCATCAATGGTAAGTGGTTTGACGGGCTTTAACCCTTAAGTGATCCCCTTAGCCTTAAACAGCGCCTCTAAATCGGCCATCGTCACCGGCACATTCTCGCCCCGATCCGTCACCGGCCCTGCAAAAGCCTCACGGACTAACCGCCCCTGTTCTTCAAGTGATATCTGCCCGTATGAGGTCAGCGTCGTCAGTAGAGATTCATGTCCAAGGTTCTGACTGCCTGCTTTGAGTACGGCTACCGACACACCGCGCCGGTACATTTCCGAAACCAGCATATTGCGGAAGCTGTGTGGCCCAAAAGGCGGCAAGCCCGCCGCTTCGAACGCGCCCTTGATAATGCGCCGTGCACTAGCCGATTGCTTCCAGTGCGCGCGCTTCAGACCGACCGTCTTGAATTGGCGGCGTTCATCCTGGCCCATCAGGTTTTGCGGAAAGATCGGGTCGCCTGGGCCGAAAAGCTCGACTGTTTCCAGATATGTGATCCAGTCGAGAAACACGCTCTCTATCCGGTCACTGACCGGCATCAAGAAAGTGTCGATCCGTTTGGAAAACTTTGTCTCAACCTCGTCTGGCATCTGGATAATCAGGCAGCGTCGGGGATCAAAATGCTTCAGCTTCAGCGTCGTCATCGCAGTCACGCGAATCGCAGTCAGGGCTGACAGGGCCACCAAGGCGCGATCACGCTTCTCTACGGCAGTTGCGACCGGCATCAGGTCAATCGCCCCCTCAATCATAGCCAATGTCGGAAAATCCCGGTCCCGCGGCGCACTCGCCGACCGGATCGCCTTCTCTGACAGGTTCATGAAGTCTATAGCCTCGCTCTTAACCTTCGACTTGTAACCCGGCTGCATAGATAGCCAGCGAAGAAACCGCATGACCTGCTTGACCGTCGAGAGAATTGTCGCAGGCGCAAGATCGCGATGCCCCATATATGCCTTGAAGCCGACCGCCTGCTTTTGATTGAACGTTCTGAAATCGGCGTGACAAGTAAAGTCTTCGAATCGGCTCAATGCCATGACGGTCTGCTTGATCGTCGCTTCCGCCTTCCCGTCAGCGTGTTCGAGATAGTAGAGATAAATGCGTTTCACCTGCTCATTCGCGGGGCATTTAATGGACACTCCCAGAGCCTCCTTCATACTGCTCAAAATCAAACGCGCCCTGCCCCGACCATAAGGGCGGATTAGCGCGGGGGTCGCAGTAGCCTGTTAGGTTCGAATCCGCTTTCGCTTTCCCCATCATCTCGCGAAGTATTTCGGGCAAGTCTGCGGTCTTTCTGGCTTGGTGCATTGATGTCCCGCACACTTGACATTTGCCTTTGATCAGCGTCGTCGCCACCATGGCTGTGGGTTCTGTTTTAACGGTGGCAGGATCTGGCGAACGTGGTTCGCAGCACTTGCAGCAGTACAGCTTATCCGTTCCGCAGGGCTTCTTGCGCTTAGCCTGCCGTGCCTTCAGCCATTCCTTCAACTCCGCGCCGTCGATCAGGCGGGGGGTGGTACCCGGAAGGACTGGAAGCCCCTCTTGAACCCAAGTCCTTACCGTCTCGACCTGACGATCAAGGCGCTCCGCAACTTCTCGGATGGTATAGGATCGCGATGTCTGGATCAGGCTCACATTCGGCTTTCGCTTGTTGCCCATACTCAAGACGCCTCGCCTTCTTTGGCTGCGCCATATTCAGAGGTCGAACGAAAGCGGTTGGTTAGAACCCAGGATTCGAGGTCTTCGATCCGATAGGCGATCCGTCGCCCGAGTTTTACATAAACAGGCCCTGTCCCCGTCAGCCTCATCTTTGCCAACGTACTGACAGAAGGCCCGTATTGCTCCTCGACCTGTCTAGGCGACAGGAGCGTCGTCTGAACCGTCTTCACAAGCGTCATAGGTCAATCCCCATCGTTGTACCGGAACCGCCCGGTTGGATGAAGAATGCCTATCAATCGAAAAGGGTGTTGCGCACGTACTTGTGTACGCAACAGGTCAATTCGGCTCGCGCTGATCCCTTTCTCTTTTGAATCGGCCCATGGCGAATGCGTCAGTGATCGCATGCCAGTCCTCGACTTCCTTCACGAAGTCGCCGTCTTTGAACCAACGCATAACCGTAGAGCGCTCTACATTCATCATCTTGGCCACGATGCCCAACGAAACGGGTGTCCCCTGCTTCATGAGTTGAGCGCCCAAGGAAACGGCGGTGTGCCGATTGTGCCTCACTTGCATGTCCCGCGCTTCAACTGACACCTCAGCACGCAGTTGGTGCTTGATTAGTACGATCAAATCCCTGGGAATGATCATCTGATCGTTCCAGTCTAAAGCGTCCAGCATCATGGCAATCAGATAGTTTAGGAAACTATCGCTGACAGCTTCACCCCGCCCAACAAGATGAGTTTCACCCAACGCCTCCCGCGCGCGCCGCTCAACCAGTAGCTCGATTAGTCGCAGGCTCACCCGACTTGCTGAAGCTTCATCAGCATCCAGGGAACCCACGACATCTTCAGGTTCGATGTCCAAATCTCTGAGACGTTCTTCGTTCGCAAAAACCCATTCCAGAGACCAATTGGTCGCGACCTCGATCAGCTTGCCCGGGTTCTGCCGCCTTAGTTCGAGGTAGTGTTCAAGCGTTGGGTTGTCTTTGAACGCTTTGGATAATTCGCTGAAACCACCGGCTTCGCTATTATGCTGTGCAGATAGCGAAAACGAGGTGTAGTCCTCATCATATTCTTCATTATCGTCCATCCTCAGGAACTGGATGGATTCGTCATCTTAGTCTTGGATCAATCCCGCCAGACGCTGGCCGACAGTTTCAGCAGCGCCACGCACCGGATCATCATGCAAGTGTGCGTATTGCGCTGTGGTGGCCGTATCCTTATGGCCAAGAAGTGCACCGATTACTGGAAGGCTGGATCCCGACGAAACAGCCATGCTCGCAAAACTATGGCGAAGGTCGTGCAGGCGAACTTCTCCCAGGTCAGCCGCGGCGCGCAGGCCAAGCCATACCTTCGGGGTGCCTACGTAGGGACGTTCTAAATCGCTTCCCGGGAACACTAAATCGGTTCCCTCAAACTTAGGTAAGCTTTTAAGGATCGCCTGCGCCGCGCTGCTCAAGGGCCGGATCGCCTGCCCTGTCTTTGAATCCGGTAAGCGCAAAAATCCGAGGTCAAAATCGACATCTTGCCACCGAAGTTGTTCGATCTCGCCTTTCCGGCAGCCAGTGAGGATCAGTAGTCGAATGATGGCGATTCCCGATGGATTGACGCCTGTCGCTTCTGCCTGGCGTAAAGAACTGCCAAGTCGCTGCAATTCTTCCAGGCTGAGGAAGCGCTGGTTTTGTCTATCCTTGAATCGCTTGACGCCTCTGACGGGATTATCCGCCATAAGCCCCACATCAACGGCAAATGAAAAGATTCCTCCCAACAGTCCCACGGTTCGCGAAGCGGTCCCCTTCCCACCTGTCACAATGGCTCGTCCCCTTTTTCGGGTTTTCACGTCAACCGCCGTTTTGCCCGCCGCGACATCCTGCATGAATCGGGTGACGGTCCCTTTCGACACATCAGTCAGGCGCAGGCGACCAATTAGCGGCTTGATATGCCTCTCGATCCGCCCGCGATCAGTTGCCAGAGTTGATGCTTTCTTCGTGGCAGTGCCGCTGGCCTGATACTCGTCGCAAAGTTCTGCAACCGTCAAAACCGACTTGGCTTCCTGCTTCATTTTCGCCGGGTCTTGCCCCTGCACCGCAGCCCCAAGCAAACGTCGTGCCTCATTGCGTGCGCTTTCGACGGTCCAAGGCGAGCCATGAGCACCGATCGTCATGCGCCGTGTTGGAGCCCTCCGACCGCTACCATGGCGATACTGGCAAACGTAAACCTTTCGACCACTCGGACAGACCTTGAGACCGAACCCTTTGAGATCCTTGTCCCAAAGGAAGAAGTCGCGATCAGAAGGCTCGGCTTTGTCGATGACGGTTTTAGTCAGTTTGCGGGTCAACAGTGCATGCTCCATGGCTCCCAGTAAGCACACAGTAAGCACCAAAGAGAAAAGCACAAGGAACCGACTGGAAACCAAATCTCACAAACGCATATTTTTCAGTGATTTATAGACTGTGTAGGAACACCAAGGATCGAAGCAGAATGCATTTCCCCTGCCCTCCGAAGGCAGAGGTCAGAGGTTCGAATCCTCTTGGGTGCGCCATTCCTCATCTTTAGTCGCAGAAAAGGCGCGGCCTCGGAGCAGTCTTTGACGTGAACTCCCTGCAGGCATGCGCTCCAAGAAATACCAGAACGATATTCGATGAATTATTGAATAATAATGTATGCGGCACTAACTAGCCCGGATCGGAACGCCGACAGAGTAAGATGCGGGGCATACTCATGGGACTATTCGAAAGATACCTCTCTATCTGGGTATCACTCGCCATTGCGATTGGGATTGGCCTGGGGCAGATCGTGCCTGGCGCGTTCGAAGCACTTGCCCGTTTCGGATATGCAAATGTGAATTTCGCTGTCGCCCTGCTCATCTGGGCCATGGTCTGGCCCATGATGATCGGCGTGGATTTTTCTGCCATGCGCCGCGTCGGTGAGAAACCGAAGGGGCTGATCATCACACTGGTTGTGAACTGGCTTATCAAGCCCTTCACTATGGCGGCCCTCGGCGTTCTTTTTTTCCGCCATGTCTTCGCGCCGTTCATCCCCCCCGGAGACGCGGAAGGCTATATTGCCGGCCTCATCCTTTTGGGCGCTGCCCCCTGCACGGCGATGGTATTTGTCTGGTCACATCTGACACGTGGCGACCCGAATTACACACTGGTTCAGGTCAGTGTGAATGATGCGGTCATGGTGTTTGCCTTCGCACCGATTGTCGCTTTCTTGCTGGGAGTCACGGATATCGCCGTGCCGTGGGAGACGCTGCTCCTGTCGGTTGCGCTCTATGTGGTCGTTCCCCTGATGGCGGGCATTCTGGCTCGTAATGCCCTTAAGAAGCGCGGGGGTGAGGAATCGGTGACCGCCTTCACGCGCCGTATCAAACCCCTGTCGGTGATCGGCCTTCTGGCTACCGTTACACTCCTGTTCGGATTCCAGAGCGAAACGATCCTGGCGAAGCCGATCATCATTGCGCTCATTGCCGTACCAATTCTCATTCAGTCGTATGGTATCTTTGCACTCGCCTACGCGGCCGCCTGGGCATGGAAAGTGCCACACAAGGTCGCCGCGCCCTGCGCCATGATCGGCACGTCCAACTTCTTCGAACTGGCCGTCGCGGTGGCGATCAGCCTGTTCGGGCTGAATTCCGGAGCGGCGCTCGCCACAGTTGTCGGCGTGCTGGTCGAGGTGCCGGTCATGCTGTCGCTGGTAGCCTTCGCCAATCGCACCCGCAATGCGTTCCCGGAAACTTGAGAGAGCTCTCACGCAAAGCCTCACTTCTGAACGCGAACAGGTTTGCATGAGTGGAGCAATCAACTGATCTGCCCGAGAAAGACCAACACACAGATGACCTCCACGAATGACCTTCCTGCCCTTCACGAAGACAGTTTTCGCGAGACCGACCCAGACGCCCTCCTGACTCCTGCGCTCAGCACACACAAGCCACGTATCCTGCTTCTGCATGGTTCTTTACGGGAGCGGAGCTATTCCCGCCTGGCAAATGAGGAAGCCGCTCGCATTCTGGAAAAGCTCGGCTGCGAGACTCGCATGTTCGATCCCGATGGTCTCCCGCTCGCCGATGGGGCGGAGGACTCCCACCCAAAAGTACAGGAATTGCGAGACCTCGTCGTATGGTCGGAAGGAATGGTCTGGTGTTCACCGGAGCGGCACGGTGCAATGTCGGGAGTCATGAAAACCCAGATCGACTGGATTCCCCTCTCTCTCGGCGGTGTCCGTCCTACCCAGGGAAAGACACTGGCCGTCATGCAGGTCTGTGGCGGGTCGCAGAGTTTCAACGCCGTCAATCAGCTACGCATTCTGGGACGCTGGATGCGGCTCATCACCATTCCAAACCAATCGTCTGTCGCCAAAGCATTCCTGGAATTCGACGAACGCGGCCGCATGACCCCCTCGCCATATTACGACCGAATTGTCGATGTGATGGAAGAACTCGTGAAGTTCACGCTCCTGACCCGGGACCGTGCAGACCATCTTGTTGACCGCTATTCAGAACGCAAGGAAAGCCCCGCCAAACTGTCCGAACGAGTCAATCAGAAGAAAATCTGATAGGGGCATTCCAACCATAGCCGAGCTCAGTCTGTTTCGGCTATATCCATGTCAGTGGGACGCAATCGGTCAGCCAATGCGCCAATGTCGCTGGTCGTGAAATTTTCGATCAACTGTCTGGCCTCCAGCACCGCCTCTTCGTTTCCCTTGCTGCCGTCTGCCACTTCACCGGCGAGGGTCAGCAGAGGCATGTAGAGCGCTTCGGTCTCGCCCTTGATCGTGACGGCAAATGCTTCGTTCTGACTGGCAATCCTGTCCCATTCGCCGCGAACGCCAGCCCAGAAGCCTGCGGTACCGCTCCAGTAATCTGTTGCAATCTCGGTCTCGAAATCGCTGTCTCGGCGATATGTGTTCAGGCCAGTCTCACGCGCCAGCATGTGTGGCTGACTACCGCTCAGGACGAGCTTTCCATTGTCCTGCTCATGCACCCAGCCCCAAGACGTAACGACGTGCCGGTTCATCGCATGGATGGCGTGGTAATCATCGCGCGTGGTCATGTCGCGCCGCGGTAGCGGGCGCCATTCATGTGGCGGCTGCCATGTGGCAATCCCATTCTCGTGCGACCATGTCGCAACAGCCCCGTATCGCGGCGCATCATCGACCTGGTAGACCGTCTGAGACCAAGTACCGGCTCGCTCGGATGCTGGCACGTCACGCCACACCCAGGCATTTCCGCCAATGAATATCAGCACACGCTCAGGCTCATACTGCCAGTCCTGACGCCAGTGCTTGATCGCCATCTTGTGCTCGCCGCCTACGACCAGAATATGCTGTAGGCTGATGAAGTTTCCGCGATCCTCGACAACGAGGACCACCTCATCCCCACCAGACACTTTGCGAGGCTTCAGAAAATAGTCATCGTCGAAGGCGACGGTTTCGTTGAAGTCGAACTTCACCTTGTAGTTTCCCGCCGTCGCCAGGATAGCTTCACGATCTGCCTGGAACTGAGGATCCCTCAAATCGGTCGCCGCAGGATGCGATATCACATTGGAAATATCAGACCGCGCCGGCAGCGTCGTACACGCAGCAAGCAATACGCCTGCCAGTACGGAAATGGAAAGTACGATCCGATTCGTCGCAATCATAGGGTGCCCTCATTCACGTCATCTGTCCGACACGGGTAAGAGCGCGACCTAGCATTGGTGAAAATGATTTGCAATCGCAAACTTGCGTGCGACGCTATCCCAGTTCTCCAACGTCCAAAAAGGGCGCAGCGTCGAGCTCTTCGGCATCAAGCAGGCCAGCCGCGCGCTCAAGAGCCGCTACCAGCATGGATTGTTGCCAGTCAGGGAGTTTGTCGAATCCGGCAGCGAATGTTTCGTGCAGGGGGTCGGGCGCAACCGACAGAGCCTCTTTACCCGCAGGCAGCAGGTTCAGCCAAACGCGCCGACGGTCGGTGTCACACCGGCGCCGCGCGATCAAGCCGCGTGCCTCCAGTTTATCGACGAGGCTGGTGATGGTGGCATGTTTCAGCTGAGTGGCCTCTGCCACCCGGCCTGCGGAGATCTCGCCCTGCTCATCGAGCATGCGCAAGACCGTCATTTGCGACGGAGTAATGCCCGCCGTCTGAGCCAGCCGCTTGGACGCCAGTTCTGTCATGCGCTGTATTTTACGCAGCGCGATCAAGGCATCATCGGACCGTGTGCTCACCTGACGACTCCTATTGGGGCGCGAGGTCGGGTCCCAGCGCGGCTTTCAGTGGATCAAGGTGTGCCTCATAAGGGCGCCACTGCTCAACCCCGCTTTTGTTGATCGGACGACGAACCTGCTCGGAGCTGGCCGTGCGCACGGCCCGGTCAGTCTTGTGAAAATTCACACAGGCCTGATCAAACGGCAAACCACAATAATCGAGAATCCGCCGAACCTGGCCTTCCAGGTCTTCCAGGACATCCTCGTGCTGAACGCGCAGGACTCGCCCTTCCGGGAGAACACTGTCCCAATGCGCCATCAGATCGACATAGCCGCGATAGTAGTTTCCAATATCATCGAGGCTGTAGGTGAACTCCTGACCTTCCGCGAAGAGTTGCTTGAAGCCCGACCAACAACAATCCATCGGGTCGCGCCGCGCATCGATGATCTTGGCATTGGGCAGGATCAGATGCATCAGGCCGATATGCCGGAAATTGTTCGGCATCTTGTCAGTGAAGAAAGCCGCTCCCTGACGATGGATGCCTGTCGTCTCAATATATTCCTCACCGAGCGCAGACAGCTCATCGGCGGAAAGTTCATGCAGGATACGCGGGTAGCGCTCCCGGTCTGTCAGTTGCTTGCGCCCCCGCAGGCGATGAGCAAGTGACAGGATATTGGGAAGCTCAAGCGTTCCGTCCACGTCTGGGTGCGACGCGAGAATCTGTTCGATCAAGGTCGAGCCCGCCCGCGGAAGGCCAAGAATGAAGATCGGGTCTGGCGCGGGGCAGCCCTTACCGGCCTGAGCTTCAAACAGGTCAGCCGTACAGATTGCTTTTTGCGCGTCGAATTCCGCATGCATCTGGTCGGTCGTATAGCGAACCGTCTGGTGCTTCAGCGCGTTGCCTTGCGCGTAGGCCAGGAATGCGGCGTCATGATCGCCGCGATCCTCATGGGCCTTGCCAAGCGCAAACGCGATGTGGACGCGGGACATATGGTCAATATCGAGTGCAGCAAACTGGGCTTGCATACGGGCGAGTTCATCATCGCCGAATGTGTAGGTCTTGAGATTTGCGAGACCGTACCAGGCATCCCCCTGCCCCGGCGCAACATCTGTTGCCGCCTTGTATGAACTGATTGCCTCTTCGGTTCGACCATAGGTTTTGAGCGCATGTCCCCGCGAGACCAGCGTAGCAGGATCACCGGGGATTTTCTGTAGCACCCGTTCAAAATGGTCCAGCGCGGTTTCATAATCACCCGCCTGCATACTCTCGATGGCGAAATGCGACTGGAATAGCGGATTGTCCGGATCACGCGCCATCAGAACTCCAGCCTGCTCCAGCGCTGCTGCAAATTTTTGCCGCTTGCGCAACACCTGAATATAGTCGAGCCGCAACTGCACATTGTCCGGATCAAGATCGACCGCGCTTTCAAGCAGGAATTCTGCATCCTCCTGAACACCGAGGCGGGACCCGATATCCGCCAGCAGGCGCATGCCTTCGACATGGGTCGGGTGCTTCTGGAGAAACGCTCTGGCGATTTCCTCCGCCCGGAAGACGCGGCCCTCATGAATATGATTTGTCACCGCTTGCAGCTCACGCGGAAGCGCGCGTACACGGTCTGCCTGCGCGCGGGCGTTGGTCGCCGCGTCCGTATTGCCCGCCTGATGGTACAGGTCTGCTAGCGCAGACCAGCTTGCCATCAAGGCAGGATTGTAGCGGGTCGCGCGCTCAAAAGCGCCGACGGCTCCGGACAGATCTCCGAGCTTGCGCTTGAGATGCCCCTCTTCCTGATAAGCGCGGCCGAAATCCGGTGAGAGCGACTTCAACGCGTCCAGATGCGCGAGCGCGTCCGCGCTGCGACCTTCATAGCGCGCGCAAACTGCCGCCATGTAGAGCGCTTCCTTATGAGTCGGCTCGCCAGCAAGAAGCGCATCGGTGATTTGTCGGGCGGTTGCAAAATCGCCAGACTGTATGGCTTTCTGCGCGTCCCGCAGGGCGAGGTCCGGATCAGAGATTGCGGTCATCGTGGTGCCTGAAGTTCCCGTCAAATAAAAGCAGCGCCCTGAACCTGTCAGGGCGCTGCTTCAGTATCAAGTAGGCGTATGTCCTAGTAGTCGTAGGAAACGCGAATACCGATTGTGCGCGGGCGCATTGGCGTGATGCGTTCGCGGTCATAAACGAAGCTGCCACTAAGCTCGGCATATTCGTTGGTCAGGTTCGAGGCGAAGATCTCCGCGCCCCAATTGTCGCCCGTGACGCCCATCGAGCCGCCCAGGGTGACATAGCCATCAAGGTCCATCTTGTTGATTTCGATGACATCACTGACGGAGTCGTCGGAGAACACGATCTGCGGCATGACATGCGCGGTGAGGCGCTGGCCAGCCACTTCCTGCTCGAGATCCCACTCATACCGAACACGCAGATTGCCCTGGTAGGCTGGCGCGAAGGCAAGGTCGGAACCTTCTACAACGTCATCTGTCGGCACGAGCACTTCGGTGATCTCGGTGTCGAGCAGCGAGAACGCACCTGCAATGGTCAGGCCGTCAACCGAGGCCGGCGCCCAGGTGAAGTCGCCTTCAAGGCCCTGGATCTCGGCATTGGCTGCGTTGTCAGAGAAGAACAGGTTCACGATCGAAGGATCGAAGATTGTGGTCTGCAGACCTTCAATGTCGACGAAGAAGGCTGACCCGTTGAAACGCAGCGAATTGTCGAACAGTTCGGTTTTCCAGCCGAGCTCGTAATTCTTCACTTCGTCCGTATCGACAGCATATGGCACGGTGTAGCCGCCTGGGCCGGAAGCACCGCCCGGACGGTTCAACAAGCCGGCGCGGAAGCCTTCCGAGTATGTAGCGTAGAACATCACGTCGTCCGACGGCGTCCACTCGCCCGTCAGCTTGTAGATCATACCGTCGGTTGACGCCTTGTCCGGCGTCCCTGCCGGGCCGTTCGGGCCATACAGGAACGAAATGTTCGTACCGAACACTTGCTGGTCGGTATCTGCGAACAGGTTGAAGAAGGACGAGTTGGCACTTCCTTCAAGGTCGACTTCGACGTCATAGTATCGTGCGCCAGCCGTGATGGCGAACTGGTCAGAGATGTCGAAGGTGGTCTCGCCGAAGAGGCCCATCTGCTGATCGGTGCGCAGAATATCGTTTCGGAAGATAACGCCTTCCGGGAACGGACCGGCAACGCTGTAGTAACCGGGGGACGCACTGCCGATTTCGCCTGTTACGTCCGTTTGCGTCAGCGGATAGTTCGGGGCAAAGCCGATCGATCCGTCTGTATAGGCCACCTGCGTTGAGCCCGGATAGACGAAGTCATTACGCTCAGCCAGCTCCAGGTCGCTGTAGAAGGCGCCGAAGGTGGCGCGCCAGCGATTCTCGCTCGGCGTATTGAAGCGCAACTCATGCGTCTGCACTTTCGTCTCACTGTGTGAGTTCACGAACAGGTTCGGCGCGTAGCAGTTGCCCGTCGGCGCACCCGCTGGATAGGTGACCGAGTAGTCACAGATATAGTAAGGCAGGTACTGGCCGACGAAGAGATAGTCGGAATAATCGACCGTCTGGTCTGTCGTGCGGTCCGTATACGCACCGGTATAGAGCGCCTCAAGCGCGCCGATGCGGCCTTCCAGCGTCCATGAAGTGTTGTGGAACTTGTCTTCGATATTCTCCGGTGTGAAACGGACAATATCATAGTCATCCAGTTCGGGATCTGCGGCAAACACACCGTCGGACTCGATCTGCTGCTGAGCATGCGTGATCAGCAGGTCCCAATCTTCATTGATCTGGTACATGCCGCTCAGGCGAAAGCCCTGATAGGTGACATCATTGATGTCATTCTCGACAATGTTGCTGTTGTTTGCGTCAACGAAATTGACACCAGACAGATCAGCGCCTGCCTGGAAGCCCTCGCGCTGGGCACTCACGGGCACGCCATTGCCACGCACAGTGCCTTCGGTACGGAACCGGGCGGAGTCGCGTACAGACAATGTGCCGCCGACATTGTCGATATAGCCACCTTGAGTATCACTATAGACGACCCCACGCAGCGCCAACTTGTCATTGACGGGCACATTGATCATGGCCTCGACACTGTTGCTCATCTCACCGCCATCGGTGAACGAGGTGGACGCATTGAACCCGGCATCAAAGCCACTGAAGGACGGCTTGTTGGTAATCATGCGGACCGTACCGGCCTGCGAGCTTGAGCCGAACAGTGTGCCCTGAGGTCCGGACAAGACCTCTACGCGCTCGATATCGGCTGCATAGACGTCCAAATTCCGGCCCGGCTGGGCCAGCGGCTGCTCGTCGAGATAAAAGCTGACATTGGGGGCGAGACCGGCGACGCCTGCAACCGTCAGGTTTGGCGTGGTGGATGCGAGACCACGAATATAGATTGTATTCTGACCGGGGCCGGAACCACCTGCCGTGACGCCAGGCAGTTGGACAAGATAGTCCGAGAAATTCTTGACGCCGAGCTCTCTGAGCTGCTGCTCGCCGAGCGCCGTAACTGCGACGGGCACGTCCTGTGCGCTTTCCGAACGCTTGGTCGCCGTGATGGTCACTGTTTGAAGCCGTTTCGCGCTCGCTGGTTCCGCTGGAGCGTCCTGCGCCAATGCAACCGGCGCGACCAGTCCAGCCATCGCAATCAGCGAGGCCCCGTACTTGAGTCTATTCATGTGTGTTCCCTTTGGGTCGTCTCCAGCCATGGCGCGCCAGAATAAGCGGCGCGGCTCGGTACACATGGCTGCTCGATGGTTCCGAAGTACATTTTTATTTCGATGATAGAAAGGTTTCGCCCAGCTATTCGTCGGGTAACTACGGGAATCTTATGCAAACTGTTGCATCAAACCCTCACTCTTCACGATAGCGCGGACAGTTTCCTCAGAACAATGCTTTGATAATCGACGTACTTGCGGCACAAGCCCGGCATGGACACACAAGCCCCCGACACGCCGTCAGACCTGATTCCCGAGGACGAAGAAGCCCTTTTTGTCTACGAAACCGATTACGAGATCGGGCAGGACAATATCGAGGTCGCCGGGCTGAATATTCACAATCCTGTTTTCTTCCTGAGCGCCGGACTGATCATCGTCTTCTCCGGCCTCACGCTGCTCTTTCCGACAGTTTCGGCGGAGTATTTGACAGCGGCCCGAACCTGGACGCTGCAAAGCGCTGACTGGCTCTTCGCACTCACCGCCGTGCTCGTATTCGGCTTCTGCATCGCGCTGACCATCAGTCCACTAGGAAAAATCCGGTTGGGCGGACCGACCGCGACGCCGGACTTCAGTATCATGTCCTGGGTGGCGATGCTGTTCGCGGCCGGCGTGGGTGTCGGATTCATGTTCTACGGCGCAGCCGAACCGCTTGCTTATTATACTGACTGGTATGGCATGCCGCTGAATGCCGAACCGCTTTCAGCCGAAGCGGAACGGCTCGCGTATAGCGCCACGATCTTCCATTGGGGGCTCGCGCCCTGGGCGATCTATGCGATTGTCGGGCTCGCACTCGGATTCTTTGCGCACAATAAGGGCCTGCCTCTCAGCATCCGTTCGGCTTTCTATCCTTTGCTCGGTGAGCGGGTCTGGGGCTGGCCGGGGCATATCATCGACCTGTTTGCGGTTGTCTCGACTGTGTTCGGCCTCGCAACGACCATCGGCATCGGCGCAACGCAGGCGACCAGTGGGCTAGCTTACTTGCTCGGCTTTGAGCCCAATGTCGGCATCCAGATCCTGCTTATTGTCGTGATGACAGGGCTTGCAGTCCTGTCCGTTCTTCGCGGTCTTGATGGCGGCGTCAAACTGCTCAGCAATATCAATATGGGCATCGCCTTTGCCCTGCTCGTCTTCGTGATCATTGCCGGACCAACCATCCTGATCTTTACCGGTATGGGCCAGAATTTGCTCGCCTATATGACCGACACGCCCGCCCTCACCAACTGGATACGGCGGCCGGACATCGCCTGGTTTCATGACTGGACCATATTCTATTGGGCCTGGTGGATTTCCTGGTCGCCCTTTGTCGGCATGTTCATCGCCCGCATTTCGAAGGGGCGGACAGTGCGCGAATATTTTGCGGTCGTTCTGTTTGCACCCGTCACAATTGGCATCATCTGGTTTACCGCGTTCGGCAAAACTGCGATCGCCCAATTCAAGACCGGCGAAGGCGAACTCGGCGAGGGCATGGGCAGCGCGTCTCTCGTCCTGTTCCAGATGCTGGCAGACCTGCCCTTCTCGGCCATCACGTCAGCCGCAGCCATCCTGCTGCTGGTCGTCTTCATCGTGACCTCGGCAGACTCCGGCGCACTGGTCGTCGACACGATTACCAGCGGCGGCAAGACAGATTCTCCCCGGCGCCAACGCGTATTCTGGGCCTGCTTGATCGGCCTGACAGCATCGGCCCTGCTCTATGGCGGCGGCACGGATGCGCTGCAGTCACTGCAGGCGGGCACGATCACGGCGGCCCTGCCCTTTACGCTGATCCTGCTGACCTGTTGTCTCAGTCTCTATATTGGTATGCGGGACGAATATCGCAGCATGAACCAGAGCGACGCGGCGGGGTTCTAACAGCCCGCCCTGCACTCAACAGTTCTTCCAGATGTCTCGGCAATAACTTGTATACACCCAGCCATTGATATTCACGACGGCCCTGTGGTCCTGCCCCGTTGCCCCTTCACCCGGAAACCAGCCAGCATGGCCGTAAACCACCTCGCCTGTGTCCAGCAGCAGAGTCACTACATGGCCATCGAAATAGTATTGCCCCGCAACGGGCCCTTCTGTGCCGCCACCGGGAAGAGATGACGCGCGCACATGCCCGGCCATGAACCGTCCATCCGGCAGGAAAAGGATGTCCCGCGGCTGAAGCTCGGACAGGGGAAGGTTCCCGGTTAAAACCTCATCGAAGCGCGCCCGGCCAATACCGATCCGCAGGTCCAACAACTCCCCTTTTGCAAACTTCCGATAGGTTTCGGCCTTTCGGTAAGTGAAACGCCCACGCTCGAAGGAAGCGCCCGTCCAGTCCGAGCTTCTTGAAAGACTCTTCATGTCCAAATCATCCGCAGAACCGCGCCAGAAGTACCGCTCGCATCCGAGCATGACCTTCCACGGTGACTCGACCTCATAAGGATCAAATAGCGCCGCATCCCAGTTCATGCAGGTGATCGCGCTTGCAGCAAAATCCCGCGATCGCTTCGGGAAGAGCACCAAAGTCTGGGTTTCGTCCTTGCCCGCAAAGCTGACCGCGTCGAAGCCGCCGCTGTCGATCATGCGCACCATGCCAACCGGCTTGCGATCCGGCGATACACGCTTTCCCAGCCCCTGAGCGCTCATGGCGGCCCGCACCTGGTCGCCCGTCATGCCGGCTTCGGAAACCTGAGCGCGGCCCATCAGGTACTCTATGACCTCCTGCATGATTTTATTGGACAGCACGGAAATACTCATCGCCGATGGCCCGGACGGCACGCCACCCAGTATCTTGTCCTCCTTGACGGCCTCATCAAGAATCAGCGCGCTTTGCAATCCCCCCGCTTCCCAGTGCCCCATCGAGAGAAGGGTGCATCTGGCGACCGGTCCCCCGCTGCGCGCGGAGAAACCTGCGAACGAGGTTTTTGTCTCGGCATTCGCCAAGGATGGGCAATCGGCCCGCCCGGCGAAAAAGCCCTTCACATACTCAAACTTTTCCTCATGCGTCAGGTTTGGCCGCACATCGCTGACGATGCCAACATTGATTCCCGGCAGGTCCGGTCGTGTCAGATAGATACTGTTGGGGGAAACCTCGACCGTCCATCCGGCCATTGGAATGTCCTGCGCACTCGCCGTCGGCAAGGCAGTGGCGAGCACGGTCATTCCAGCCGCGACACAAAACGAACGCATAAGAGTCCCCACACTTAGTTGCTTGTCGCAACAGTGTTCAACACGCGCGCGAACAGGGTCAACCCAATCCCCCGGAAAAACCGAAAGGGGCTCGTTTCAAATGTTTAAGGAAGGAAAATGGCACACCCGGAGCGATTCGAACGCCCGACCCCCAGATTCGTAGTCTGGTGCTCTATCCAGCTGAGCTACGGGTGCCTGCCGTTTGGAAGGCGGACACATACAGTGAGGAATCGGGGGATGCAAGCCTGTTTGCCACGCAACTGTCATTCCTCTGCAGTGGCGGCATCACCGGCAGGTGCAATCCCCGTTACAGCGCTGATCCAACCCGAATATGCGCTGACCCGCATATAGATTCCCGGACTGTCCGGCCGGGCACATCCCAGTCCCCAGCTCACCACGCCTATCTGGACCGGGCCATGCTCATAACTGCGCAGCATGAGTGGTCCGCCGCTATCGCCCTGACACGAATCCACGCCTCCTGCGCCCGCGCAGATCTGCGTCTGCGGATCTACCGCCACACCAGTCAGCTCGTCCTGCAACCCATACTCAGAAATGCGTGCGGCGGTTTGCTTCTGGCATGTCTGCGCATCGACCAAGGGCACATAGCCCTCCTGCAAAATCAGGCTCGGCGCGGTGACATGGCGACCCGTCCGACTGGTTCCAGCTTCGCTGCGAGCGGTTTCGCCAACCTTGCCATATCCTGCCACGAGCGTGTCGGCATAGGACCCCGTCATATCAATGGCTGTCGCCGTCAATCCATCAAGCGACGCTACTTCACCTTCCCAGCGGCCTTCGATACGCAACAAGGCCAGATCATGTCCGCGCTCGGGATTGCCGGAATCATAGTCCGGATGAACAACGATCCTGGAGACCGGAAACAGTGCGCTCGATGGCACATCCATCAACGAGCCGCGACCTATCGCCAGCCCGACTGGCCCAAACCGCTCCATCGTGCGACCGGTTGCATCCGGAAAATACTGGACTGCACGTCCGTTGCTCTCAACGCGAATTCCTTCAACGCAATGTCCCGCCGTTATCGCCCATTCCGGAGAGATCATGGTTGCGCCGCATTCGTGGAACACGGACCGTCCTTGCAAGGCCTGCAGCGACGCCATGCCGGGCCAATCCGCAGGATCTGCTTCCTGACCACCCACAACACAGGCCGTGGCCAGCGCCAGCAATCCTGCTCCAATTCCGATCTTCCACCCGCGCTGCATACGCCTGTCCCTCATCAGCGATTGGCTTCATGCACCCCCCGTGCAATGGCCCGGGCGAGTGTGGAGGCGGCCAATTCTCCGATCCTCGCAATGAGTATGGCACGCTTCTCCTGCGAGGCAATCTGGCCTGACGACATTACGAACAAGGCATCTCCATCAAACGGCGCAAAGACCGGCCGGATGGCACGAGAGAAGCCGGACAGCGCCATCTGCGCCACCCGCTTCGCTTCACTCGCTGTCAGAATTACATCCGTGGCGATGCAGGCGATGGTGGTGTTCTGGCCGAGCGCCGGGTTGGACTTCGCAGCGCCCCAATCCTCTGCATCGGCGACATAATCTCCGGGTGGACGCTGGCCCCCGAATTCCCCATCAATCTCGAATGGCCACGACCAGAACGCTTCTGTGCCGGGCATGAAGACTGATCCGAAACAGTTTACCCCGGCCAGCGCGCCGACGGTAATACCGTCATGCGTCACGATACTGGCAGAACCGGTCCCGCCCGCAAACGCCCCCGCCCGCGCACCATAGGCCGCCCCGGCCTGACCAAGCGCCAGCTCTGTGCCACGCGAACGATACGCCGCCAGGCCGAGGGCCGCATAAGGAGAAACTTCGCCCCAGTCCTTGTCGCCACCATTGGAAAGATCATAGAGGATCGCCGCTGGCACAATCGGCGTTCGCGGCACGCTCGTTAACGGCACGAGCGCGAAACCGCGCCCCTCCTGCTTCAGTCCTGACGCCACGCCGTCTGCCGCTGCGAGACCGAATGCGCTGCCGCCGGAGAGACAGACCGCGTCGATGCCATCGACCAGCATGCCCGCCGATAGAAGGTCGGTTTCGCGCGTACCGGGGCCTCCGCCGGACACTGCCACCGCCGCGATCGCAGGTGCATCCGGCACGATCACGCTGACACCTGAACGGACACTGGCATCCTCAGCCTGCCCAACCTTTATGCCCGGCACGTCCGTAATGGTATTTCTTGCGCCTGGTTTTGCCATAAGCTGCGGCCCTGTCTTTCCCTTGTGAGGCATGTTTCATAAGGTCTGCTGCAACACACGCCAAGCTGAAGGGGCACTTTATGAGCCGTTTGCCGATTCTCCTCGCCTGTATTGGACTCTCCGCCTGTGCGCCGGGCGACGATAGACCGTTCAACGCGACCGAAGAAGCGAGCCGCGCTGCTGAGGCTGCCGCCCAGTCCGTAGAAGAAGGTGTCACAGCGGCTGAAGCCCCAGCCACGAATGCCTGGACGAAAGGCGCCATGGTCGCCGCAGCGGACCCTCGCGCGGTCGAAGCGGGTCTCGAAATGTTGCGTCAGGGCGGATCGGCGATTGATGCGGCCATCGCCGTGCACTCAGTGCTTGGATTGGTCGAACCTCAAAGCTCCGGCATCGGCGGTGGTGCCTTCATGGTTTACTATGATCGTGCCAAGGACGAGATCACCGTTTTTGATGGACGTGAAGTTGCCCCCGCATCCACGACGCCGGACCATTTCATGAAGGATGGCAAGCCGCTTGGGTTCCTTGAAGCCTGGCAGTCCGGCAAGGCCGTTGGCGTGCCCGGCCAGATTGCGCTCTACAAGACTTCTCACGAAGCGGCTGGCAAACTCGAATGGGACGCCTTGTTCCAACCAGCCATCAAACTGGCTGAAGATGGGTTCGAAGTCTCACCACGCCTTGCCGGCCTGCTGGCCAATCCGCGCCTGCGCGGTGCAGTACGGCTCGACGATCTGCCTGCCTCATCCGAGTACTTCTATCCGGGTGGAGAGCCGCTGCCCATCGGATTCATCCGTACCAATCCGGACTATGCCGCGACATTGTCTGCCATCGCGGATTCCGGACCAGCCGCTTTCTACGAAGGCGACATTGCACAAGCCATCGTGGACGCGGTCAACGGGGATGCTGTTCCGGGCGATATGAGTCTCGAAGATCTTTCGACCTATTCCGTCAAAGTCAGGCCAGCCCTTTGCGGTGATCGGACAGATCACTATCGCATCTGCTCGGCACCACCCCCTTCTTCCGGCGGCGTGACGCAGAACATGATCATGGGACTCTATGATTTGCTGGAGCCAACCGACGAGACGAGCATGACCGAAGAAGGCTATCTCAAAGCCTTTGTCGACGCCCAACGCCTCGCCTATGCGGACCGCGATCATTATCTGGCCGATGCTGATTTCGTCCCGGTACCCTCAAAAGACCTGATCAATCCGGCCTATCTGCGCGTCCGCGCCAAAGAAGCCTTCGCACCGGATGCGGCCTCCTTCCCGGGTGATCCCGGCGTTGCGCTTGGACGAGACCCAATCCGCCCGCTCTGGGGAGAAGACGCCACCGAGCACGCGCCCGGCACCACGCACATCTCCATTGTGGATGCAGATGGCAACGCCGTCTCCATGACCGCCACCGTAGAAGCGGCTTTCGGCTCGTCCCTCATGGTTCACGGCTTCATGCTAAACAATGAGCTGACAGATTTCTCCCGCGAGCCGACAAAGGGCACCAAGCCCGTCGCGAACGCACCCGGCCCATTGAAACGGCCTCGCAGTTCGATGTCTCCAACAATCGTCTTCGATCCCGATGGTGACCTGTTCATGGTCACCGGATCACCGGGCGGCAATTCCATCGTGGCCTATGTCTCGAAAACGCTTGTTGGGGTTCTTGAGTGGGGCAAGACAGCTCAGGAAGCCATCGAACTGCCGAACATTATCGCGCGCGGTGATACTGTTGGCGTGGAAATCGATGTTCCAGGTGGCATGGAAGCCGCCGAAGCCTTGCGTGAAATGGGATATGATGTGGAAGAACGTGAAGGCGAAAATTCCGGCCTTCATGTCATCATTGTGAGGGAGGATGGCCTCGAAGGCGGCGCCGATCCGCGCCGGGAAGGCGTTGCGAAGCATCTGGATTAGGCTTCATGGCCAAGCTCTATTTCTCCTATGCCGCAATGAATGCCGGCAAGTCGACGATCCTGTTGCAGGCGGCCTACAACTACCGCGAACGCGGTATGGAGGTTCTTCTCCTCACATCCGCGCTCTACAAGGATGATGAGGAAGGGCACATTTCATCCCGGATCGGCATCGGCGCCGACGCGGTTCTCTATACGGCGGACACGGATTTGTATGCGCTTATCGGCGATGCGATGGCCGGTCACAAGATGAGCGCGATATTCGTCGATGAGGCGCAATTCCTGACCAAGACGCAAGCTTGGCAGCTCGCGCGTGTCGCGGACCATCTGAATGTACCTGTGCTGGCCTATGGCCTGCGAACAGATTTCCAGGGAGAACTGTTCGAAGGTTCAGCCGCGCTGCTGGCGATTGCCGACTCGCTGCGGGAGATCCGCACGATCTGCGAGTGCGGCCGGAAGGCCACGATGGTTGTGCGGCTTGGTCCGGATGGAAAAGCCCTTACCGAAGGCGAACAGGTCAGTATCGCCAAGGCGACGTACCTCTCACTTTGCCGCCGCCATTGGGAGCAACGCATGGGACGCTTCCCACCTGCACCTTGATCAGGGAGACAGTTCAGCAGTCAGGGCATCTGCGAGAAGCCGTCCGCGCGCGGTAAGGGCGAGCCTTGGTCCGTCTTGCACCATCCAGCCTTCTTCGACGAACACATCGATCTTGGCCTGCGAGAGTGTCCGGCCTGAAATGCTTTCGATCCTTGTCCGGTCGATCCCGGATGATGGTCGCAATCCCATGGCCAGCAACTCTCTTGCATTGTCTAGCGGGTACAGCTTGGACGCCTCAGACCATCCCGACGCAAGAGCTTGCACGTTTGCGATATAGGCCGCCGGCTGACGCTCAGCCTCTGAGGCATAACGGTTTCCACCTACGCTGAGCCGACCATGCGCACCAGGACCCACACCGATCCAGTCACCGCCATTCCAGTAGATGTTGTTGTGACGAGACTGGTATTTTTCCGACATGGCATGATTGGAGATCTCGTAAGCAGGCAAGCCGGCTGCAGAAAGCACATCTTGCGTCAGCTCGTACAAATCGGCCTGGTCATCATCGTCCATCGGAGTGATCTGGCCGCGAGCCGCCGCCTTGCCGAAGGCCGTACGCTCCTCGATCGTCAGTTCGTACAGGGATATATGGGGCGCACCATACTCCAGAACATCTGCAAGCTCCGCCTGCCACTCATCCTCTGACTGGCCGGGTCGGGCATAGATCAGGTCGATTGAGACATTCGGGAATATCTTCATGGCCCGCCTCAAGGCTGCGCGCGCGACGTCGCTATCATGATCACGGCCCAAAAAAGCCAATGCATGATCCCGAAGAGATTGTATGCCGATGGAAAGCCGGTTGATACCTGCCGCCTTCAGCCCCTCAAGGTCCATGCGCATGATGTCATTCGGATTGGCTTCAATTGTAATTTCAGCATCGTGTTTCAGGCCGAAACTGTCACCGGCAGCAGTGACCAGCCCGGCAATGGCGTCGGGGGCCAGCAAGGACGGCGTCCCTCCCCCAAGATAAAGACTGTCCGCCGCCCCATGCTCTGGCATGCGCGGACGATGGATCGCAATATCTTTCCGGATTGCCTTCAACAAGGGTTCCGGGTCGCGGTCCTTGGCTGCGTACACATTGAAGTCGCAGTATGGGCAGATCTTCGCACAGTACGGCCAGTGGATGTAGACTCCAAATCCATATTGTGGACCGAACTGAGCGGATTCCATCGTCACGATAGCAGCGCCGCTTTGAGCTTCTCAACCGCCCGTGCGCGGTGACTCATCGCGTGTTTCAAAGCGGGCTCCATTTCGCCAAACGTGATCGATTCCCCATCTGCGACAAAAACAGGATCGTATCCGAAGCCCTTGTCCCCACGTGGCGGCCAGGTCAGCTCCCCATGGACTTCGCCCTCAAACACCTCCGCATGACCGTCTGGCCAGACAATGGCCAGCGCGCAGACAAATTTCGCCGAACGGTCGGTGGCGCCAATATCATCGAGTTCGCGCTGAACTTTCTCCATCGCCTTGCCAAAGTCGCGCGGTTCGCCCGCCCATCGGGCTGAGTAAATGCCCGGCGCGCCGCCCAAAGCTGTAACAGACAGGCCAGAATCGTCGGACAGCGCCGGAGCACCCGTAGCCTCAGCCGCCGCCCGCGCCTTGAGGATTGCATTGCCGGCAAACGTCGCTTCGGTTTCTTCCGGTTCGGGCAAGTCGAGTTCAATCGCCGAGACGACCTCAAAGCCCAGAGGCGCGAACAGATCCGTCAGCTCGGATACTTTGCCCTTATTATGGGTCGCCGCGACCAGCCGTCCGGGCGAGAGCCTTCGAATCATGCTAATTTCACCCATTCTGTATTGGCCCTATTCTTGCTTTTGTCATTAAAGTATATATCGTTATTCGGTAAGCCTTGCGTCTTTAGCGATAAAGTCGAGCGGCTCCATGTCAACAACGCCGGAAGGTGAAAAGATACGCATGAGTACAAACGCGGGAAACTCCATGGCCGCCATCATGACCGTGCTGGTGACGATTGTCATGTGGATGACTGCCCTCATCGGCGCAATCGTTATCCTCGCAGCCGGGATAGAATTGATCTCCATGTTGTCAGGCAATCCAATCAATATTGGCGGCATCAAGATCGACGACCATGATATCAGCGTGCACGAACTCAGCGCAGGCCTGCTCGGCGCTGTTGTGGTGGTCGCTGCTGTCGTCTTTGTCTGTCTTGAATTGCGCAAGATCCTCGCAACCCTGTCTGCAGGTGACCCGTTCGTACCGGATAATGCTGGTCGGCTCACGCGAATCGCCATCGCCATCGCGGTGACACAACTGATGCGGTACGCGATCGCATTGGTGATCGGACTGACAGCCGAAGGGGCAAAAATACAATTGTCTTTCGACCTTATCGCATGGGCATCGGTTGCGGCGCTCTTCATCCTGTCCCAAGTCTTCCGTGAGGGCACTCGCCTTCGCGACGAAGAAAAAATGACGATTTAGGAGCACAGGATATGTCCATACGCGTAACCCTCGACCGAGTGCTTCTAGATCGCCGCATGTCTCTGACGGAGCTATCAGAACGCGTTGGCGTAACGCTGGCCAATCTTTCGATCCTGAAAACCGGCAAGGCCAAAGCAGTGCGGTTCTCCACACTTGAAGCCTTGTGCCGGGAACTGGATTGCCAGCCAGGTGATTTGCTTGTCTTCGACGACGAGGATTCGGCGGACCATGAACAAGTCGCGGCCGAATAGGTGACGCGTCTCCGCCTCCTGCCGTTCGAACCAGGCGATGTCGTTTCGGTCCGGTTTGGAGTGGTCCTGTCGCATTATGGCGTAGTGACCTCCCGCGGGACAATCATCAGCAATTCCCGCCTGCATGATGGTGTCGTCGAACAAAGCCCCGATCAGTTTTCGACCGGTCGTGAGATTCGCCTGCATCGCCGCTACAGCTCGCTGGATGGCCACCTCGTGGAAAGCCGCGCCCGTCGCCAGCTTGGCCGTGACTATGATCTGTTCGGCTCCAATTGCGGCCATCTTGTCCGCCATGCGCACCGCCGCAAGCCAACGCCGATGCAGATTGGGGCAGCGACTGTCCGCGCATTGGGCGACATGCTATCCAGCAAGCGAAATCCTTACTGACTCAGACAAGGAACGTCGAAGGCCTTTCGGCGTAGCTACAGCATGACCCACAAGATTGCCTGCGCGATGCTCGCCCTGATCCTGCCCCTTGCTGCGTGTGGCGGTGACAAGGAAGTTGGCGAATTCAAGAATGACTGGCTCGGCAACGAGATCAAGATCAAGCAGTTACAGGATCCCGATATTCAGGGTATCGTCTGCCATCTCTCTTATTTTGATCGTGGCGTCTGGGACAGGCTTGGCAAGGGCAACTGGTTTGAAAACCCGTCCAATTCCTCGATATCATGCCTTCAGTCGGGCCCGATCCGCATCGGTCGGATTGATCTGGACAAGTCCGGCGAGGAAGTGTTCGACCAGAACCAGAGCCTGGTCTTCAAACAACTTGCCGTCCGCCGGATTTACGATGCCGATTCCGACAGCCTGATGTACGTCTCCTACAGCCGCAAGATCGTCGACGGCTCTGCCAAGATGAGCCTGTCGACCGTGCCGCTGTTTGGGCGTGATGTGACCTGGCAAAATGGGAAGCCGGCTTCCGGCAATTAGTCCACCGACACATGTTTTCGGCAATTACGTATGGACGCCGGACAGTTCGGCGCCCATGTGCGGCTGCATGACAATGAGAGTCCGATCTGCTGATGATCGTCGCCGCGAGATTCAGGAAAACGCCACGCGCCTCGGCATCGACGAGGCGTTCATTTCCGATCTTGTCGAGCGGTTCTATGCCCGCGTCCGCGCCCACCCCCTTCTGGGCCCGGTTTTCGAGCAAGAGATCAGAGACCAGTGGCCATCCCACCTCGCCAAGTTGAAGGATTTCTGGTCGTCGGTGTCCATGAACACGGGTCGCTATTCCGGCAAGCCTTTCCCGGCCCATATGAAATTGACGGGCATCACGCCCGCCCATTTCAATATCTGGCTCGCCCTGTTCAGATTGACGCTGGAAGACCTGTCGGACAATCCGGAAACGGTGGACTACTTCATGGAACGCGCCAATCGCATAGCCCGCAGCTTCCAGCTCGGCATGTTCGAACTGGGCAACGGCCCCGGCATTTAGCCCAGCGCGGCCTTCTGCGCGTCGAACAGTTCCATACAGCCTTTTTCCGCGAGTCTCAGCATTTCATCGAGCTCAGGACGGGTCATTGGGCGCTCTTCGCCGGTGCCTTGCACCTCGATAAAACCACCATCGGAACTCATCACGACATTCATGTCGGCTTCACCGCGTGAATCTTCCGGATAGTCGACATCCAGAACCGGGTGGTCCTGGTAGATGCCCACAGAAATGGCGGCCGCCTGCTTTGTGATTGGATCCGCAGAAATCACGCCTTCGGCACGCAGGTAACGACAGGCCATGGCCAAGGCAACAAATCCGCCGGTGATCGAAGCCGTGCGCGTGCCGCCATCGGCCTGCAACACGTCACAATCTATGGTGATCTGGTTCTCGCCCAGCGCCTTCAAGTCACACACTGAACGCAGGGAGCGACCAATCAGGCGCTGAATTTCCTGCGTGCGACCGGACTGTTTGCCGGAGGCTGCTTCCCGCCGACCGCGTGTATGTGTTGCGCGCGGCAACATGCCATACTCAGCGGTGACCCAGCCCTTGCCCTGCCCTTTCATCCAAGGCGGGACGTTCTTTTCCCAACTGGCGGTGCACAGGACATGCGTGTTGCCGAACTTGGCGAGGCATGAGCCTTCAGCATAGCGCGTGACATTGGTCTCCAGCGTCACGTCGCGAAGCTGGTCAAAAGCGCGTCCGGATGGACGAATAAGCGTGCTCATTTTGAATTCCTCATTGCTGCCCTGCCTGATTGCGGGTTTTGACGCGCCTGTCTACACCGGGAGAGAGGTTCATAACCGCCGGGGGAATCATGCCGACAGATATCGAGATCGCCAGAAGCGCCAAGAAGCGCCCTATTCACGAATTGGCCGAAGCGCTCGAGATCGATCCAGAAAACATTATACCCTATGGCCATGACAAGGCGAAGATCGCAACCGGTCACCTGACGGCTATAAAATCAAAGCCCAATGGCAAGCTGATCCTGGTCACCGCGATCAACCCGACACCTGCTGGCGAAGGCAAGACCACAACCAGTGTCGGACTGACAGACGCAATGAACCGGATCGGCGAGCGCACCTTGCTCTGCCTCCGTGAACCTTCGCTCGGCCCCTGTTTCGGGATGAAGGGCGGAGCCACAGGCGGCGGCCAGGCGCAAGTGGTGCCGATGGAGGACATCAACCTCCACTTCACGGGTGACTTCCACGCGATCACCTCCGCCCACAATTTGCTGGCGGCCATGATCGACAATCACGTCCATTGGGGCGGGGACAGCGGCATCGATCCCACACGGATCACATGGCGCCGCGTCATGGACATGAATGACCGCAATCTGCGCAGTGTCGTAACGGGCCTCGGCGGCAGCCCGAATGGCACACCGATGGAAACCGGCTTCGACATCACTGTCGCATCCGAAATCATGGCAATCCTCTGCCTGGCAAAGGATGCCCACGACTTGCAAGCCCGGCTGGAGCGCATGGTGATCGGCTATCGCCGGGGGCGCGTGCCTGTCACGGCGAAAGACATGAATGCGGTCGGTGCCATGATGGTCCTTCTGAAGGACGCCATGCTGCCCAATCTGGTCCAGACCCTGGAGGGCAACCCAGCACTCATTCATGGCGGCCCGTTTGCCAATATTGCGCATGGCTGCAGCTCTGTGATCGCCACGCAAGCCGCACTCAAGATGGCAGATTTCGTCGTAACGGAAGCTGGCTTCGGAGCAGATCTCGGCGCGGAGAAGTTCTTCAATATCAAATGCCGCCAGGCTGGCCTCGCGCCCAGCGCTGCGGTGCTCGTCGCGACCGTTCGCGCGCTGAAGATGCATGGCGGCATCGCCAAGGAAGACGCCGGCACCGTCAGTTACGACTCGCTCGAAAAGGGCCTTGCCAATCTTGGCCGCCATATCGAGAACATGAAACAGTTCAACGTCCCGGTCGTCGTGGCAATCAACCGGTTTACCTCGGACACATCCGGTGAAATCGCCGCAATTGAAGCCTACTGTGCCCAACAGGACGTACCCGTCTCCGTCTGCACGCACTGGGCTGAAGGGGGGCATGGCGCCGAACATCTTGCGCACACAGTTGCCAATCTTGCGCGAAACGCACCGGCAGATTTCGAACCGCTCTATCCGGCGGAAATGCCTCTCTTTGACAAGATCGAAACCGTGGCCCGGCGCATCTATCGTGCCAGCCATGTCGAGACGACCCCTTCGGTACGCAACCAGCTGGAACGTTGGGAAAAGGCAGGCTTCGGCCATTTCCCTGTCTGTATGGCAAAGACGCCCTACAGTTTTTCAAGCGATGCCAAACTGATTGGCGCGCCCGAAGACCATGTTCTCAAGCTTCGTGACGTGCGCCTGTCTGCGGGTGCGGGGTTCGTCGTGGGAATCTGTGGTGACATTGTCACCATGCCGGGTCTTCCCCGCCAGCCTGCTGCGGAAAACATGCACCTCAACACCCTGGGTCAAATCGAAGGCCTTTCCTGATTGGTGCTCAGCAGGCGGGATGAAACCTGTTGAACGCAGCGCGGCACACGCCTAATCAATAAGGGATGATCCAGCCACTCGACACGCAATCCCTGTTGCAGCGCCTTGACCAGCGTTCACGCGACATTTTCCGTGAGATTGTCGAAGGCTATCTGACCACAGGCGAGCCTGTCGGCTCCCGCACCTTGTCGAAAAGCGGGATAGCCCTCTCTCCTGCCTCCATCCGCAATGTGATGGCGGATCTGACTGAACTCGGCCTGCTGGAATCGCCCCACATCTCTGCCGGACGCGCGCCGACCCATACCGGCCTGCGCCTGTTCGTCGACGGCTTTCTCGAAATCGGAGAGCCCAGCCGCGCCGACCGTATGGAGATTGATGACCGCCTCAAGTCGGCGGGCACCAATATCGAAGCGGTCATGGGCGAAGCCTCGAATATCCTGTCCGGCCTGACCGGCGGTGCAGGCCTGGTCACGTCCCCAACCCGCGACGCCGTGGTCAGGCATGCCGAATTCGTACCGCTCGGCGGACGCGAAGCGCTCTGCGTCATCGTCACAGAGGATGGCGATGTCGAGAACCGTATCGTTGAAGTACCCGAAGGGCTGCCGGCAACGACGCTGATCGAGGCGGGTAATTATCTCTCAACGCGCGTGCGCGGTCGCACCCTGACGGAAGTCGCCAGCGATATCCGTCAGGAATTGCGCTCGCATCGCGCCGCGCTGGATCAGGCCGCATCCTCGCTGGTGGAACAGGGACTGGCGCAATGGAGCGGTGATGCACCCGGACGGGGACGCTCCCTGATCGTGAGGGGCCGCGCCAATTTGCTCGAAGACGCACAGGCCGCAGAAGATCTCGACCGGGTACGCCAGCTGTTCAACGAGCTTGAACGCCAGCAAAGCTTGCTCGATATCCTCGACACAACCCGAGAAGCGGACGGTGTGCGGCTGTTCATTGGTGCGGAGAACCAGCTTTTCCCGCTATCGGGTTCAAGTGTGATTGTGGCTCCCTATATGGGAGGCGGAAAACAGGTTATTGGCGCACTGGGCGTGATCGGCCCCACCCGGCTGAACTATGCCCGCGTCATACCTATGGTCGATTATACGGCGAAAGTGGTCGGGGAACTCCTCTCCACACGCCGCAAAAAGGATACGCAAGGATGAGCGACGAAACCAAACCCGGCGAAACCGCTGAAATTGATTCCAATACTTCCAAGGCTGACCTCAAAGCGGCTGCGGACGATATCCTGAAGTCTGCGCCCAAGCAGGAAGACGCACCCGAAGCGCAAGCGGACGTGGATCCTGTGCAGCAACTTGAGATCGAGAAAGAAGAGCTGCGCGAGCAATTGCTGCGAACGCTGGCCGACCTCGACAATACGCGCAAGCGCGCCGAGCGTCAGGTGTCCGACGCGCGCGTCTACGCCATCGAGAAATTTGCCGGCGACCTGCTCAGCGTTTCGGATAACCTCTCCCGCGCCCTCGCCGCCCTGACCGATGAAGATCGCGCTGCCCTGTCAGAAGCTGGCCGGAACCTGTTCGAAGGCATCGAGATGACGGAGAAGGAGCTGCACACAGCCCTCGCCCGTCATGGCGTTACGGTGATTGCCGCCCTGCCCGGCGACACATTCGATCCGAACCTGCATCAGGCCGTCGCCAACATCCCGTCCGACCAGCCAAACGGCACCATCGCCTCCTGCTTCCAGCCCGGCTGGAAGATCGGCGAGCGCACCTTGCGCGCCGCCATGGTCGCCGTCAGCGCAGGCGCGGCGAACTGATCAACGCCCCACCTTCCACGTCGTAACGGTGTTCTGCCGCCAGTTCGGCACGATGACCGTATCGCCGATCACCGTCAGGTCATTCTGAGAGACCGGTTCATCAAACAGGGTGGCGACCGCGCCATCTTCGCCGACATAGTGGATCTGGCCGGGCCAGGACGAGACGAGATAGCCGCCGCCCGGCACGAGCCCGATCCCGTCGGCATTTTCCATGCCGGCGGCAATCTCGGTCAATTCGCCCTCTGCGGTCACGCTGAACAAGCTGCCGGTTGTCATGGTAGAGACCAGCATCCGGTCGCCATCGCCCAACAGGCCATTCACGCCCACCAGCCGCTCATCCTGCAGCCAAAGCTCAGCCGTACCGTCTGATATCCGGTAGATCGCCGCATCACCGGAATCCGACACATAGATCGCGCCGTTCCAGTCGGTCGCATCATTGAGAAATTTGGCGCCCTCAATGCGGACTGAGTCCAGTCGCTCGCCGTCTTCGACGTTGAACATCACCACGCTATCAATGTCGGCGGCATACAGAGTCCCGTCCAGCACGGCCATGCCCTTGGGCGCGTCCAGTTTCGCTGTCCAGTAACGCGTCGTGATACTGCCGTCGGATGCAAGATGAGAAATGTAGCCATTCCCATCTTTGTCAGTCCCCTCTCCGACCACGTTCGAAATGAAGTATCCGCCATCCGGCGCAGCAGCGACACCTTCTGGACTTTCAAAGCCTTCCGCAATCCAGGCCTGCTCAATGCTCGCGACAGAGAGCGCCTTGTTGACGGGCTCTGACGTGCAGGCCGCCAATAGACAGATGGAAAAGATTGGAACGAAGGTGCGGATCATCTGGAGCCTCCCCGGCTTCTGCTTTTTTGGCACTATGCCCAGCAGGATACCTAAACGTCCAGAAGTTCCGGGATAATTCAGCCCAGCGGCTCGGGCGCGGTGCGCCCACGGCCGGGCAGGCGCTCCCACAGGCGCTCATGAAACGTGTAGGCGAGGGTCTGCACGGCCGGTTCAATCATTCCGATGGCCAGCGCCGCATGCCAGTTACGCGTCAGGGCAAACGCCACGGCAATAGCGACCGTAAAGTGCATCAGGCTGTATGTGAGTGTCTTGATGAGTTGGCGCGGCATGATATTTCCTTTCACACCAACTGACATAGTGAGACTGAGAACCATTATCAAATAAATTGCTGTTGGGGTTGCTATAGGGCCGACCTATAGCAGCAATGCACCAAAATCCTGTACAGCTACGTATTGTTCCCCCCTTGAGACGCGCTAAACCCTTCCCATATCGCAAGACGAACCGGCGCACGGATCAAAACCGTTTCCGCCGCCTCATTTGAACCCTTGGAAAGAGCCACTGGCTGTCCGGGGCTGCTGAGCAGACCGCAACAGAACACGGCCCGTGGCGGCTTGATAAAAAGAGAGATGCAACATGAGCAAAATCATTGGTATTGACCTTGGAACCACCAACTCCTGCGTCGCCGTCATGGAAGGCGGACAGGCAAAGGTCATTGAAAACGCAGAAGGCCAGCGCACAACCCCGTCCGTTGTGGCCTTCACTGAAGGCGGCGAACGCCTGATCGGCATGCCGGCCCGGCGCCAGGCTGTCACCAACCCGGATTTCACCTTCTACGCCATCAAGCGTCTGATCGGTCGCCAGTTCGACGACCCGACCGCGCAGAAGGACAAGGAAATTTCCCCGTTCGAAATCGTCAAAGGCCCGGCAGGCGACGCCTGGGTCAAAGGTCGCGACAAGGATTACGCACCACAGGAAGTGTCTGCTTTCATCCTGACCAAGATGAAGGAAACGGCTGAAGCCTATCTCGGCAGCGAAGTGACCCAGGCGGTCATCACCGTGCCTGCCTACTTCAATGATGCGCAACGCCAGGCAACCAAAGACGCCGGCAAGATCGCGGGTCTTGAAGTCCTGCGGATCATCAACGAGCCAACCGCTGCGGCCCTCGCCTACGGCCTCGACAAGGACGAACAGTCCAAGACGATCGCAGTCTACGACCTTGGCGGTGGTACGTTCGACGTCTCCCTGCTCGAAATCGGCGACGGTGTGTTCGAAGTGCTGTCCACCAATGGTGACACGTTCCTCGGCGGTGAAGACTTCGACCTCCGGATCGTCGACTTCCTTGCAGAAGAGTTCAAGAAGGATCAGGGCATTGACCTGAAAGCCGACAAGCTTGCCCTTCAGCGACTCAAGGAAGAAGCCGAGAAAGCCAAGAAAGAGCTTTCCTCTGCCAGCCAGTATGAAGTGAACCTTCCCTTCATCACGGCAGATGCGACCGGCCCCAAGCACCTCAATATCAAGCTGACGCGCGCCAAGTTCGAAAGCCTTGTCGAAGACCTCGTCAAGCGCACCATCGAACCGTGCAAGAAAGCGCTCGCAGATGCTGGCAAGTCTCCTTCCGACATCGACGAAGTCGTTCTCGTGGGCGGCATGACCCGCATGCCGGCGGTTCAGGAAGCCGTGAAGAAATTCTTCGGCCGCGAGCCGCACAAGGGCGTGAACCCGGATGAAGTTGTTGCCATCGGTGCAGCGATCCAGGGCGGCGTGCTGCAAGGCGACGTGAAAGACGTGGTCCTGCTTGACGTGACCCCGCTCTCGCTCGGTATTGAAACACTGGGCGGCGTGTTCACACGCCTGATCGACCGCAACACGACGATCCCGACCAAGAAGTCCCAGGTGTTCTCGACGGCTGACGACAATCAGCCTGCCGTGACGATCAAGGTCTTCCAGGGCGAGCGCGAAATGGCCGTCGACAACAAGATGCTCGGCCAGTTCAATCTCGAAGGCATCCCGCCAGCACCGCGCGGCTTGCCTCAGATTGAAGTGACCTTTGACATCGACGCCAACGGCATCGTGTCCGTGTCCGCCAAGGACAAGGCCACGGGTAAAGAGCAGCAGATCACCATCCAGGCGGACGGTGGCCTGACGGACGAGGACATCAAGAACATGATGGCCGACGCCGAAGCCAATGCGGGCGAGGACAAGGCACGCCGCGAACTCGTCGAAGCCAAGAACCAGGCCGAAGCGCTGGTGCACCAGACCGAAAAGCAGGTCGAGGAGCATGGCGACAAGGTGTCTGACGAGGTGAAAGCCGAGATCAAGACGGCGTCCGACGAGCTGAAAGAGGCCCGTGAGGGCGACAACATCGCTGACATCCAGGCCAAGCATCAGGCCCTGATGACGGCCGCCATGAAGCTCGGCGAGGCAATCTATGCCAGCCAGCAGGATGAGGCGGCCACTGCGGACGCAGCCGCCGATGCGGCAGCCGACGGCGATGATGTGGTCGATGCCGACTTCGAGGAAGTCGATGGCGACCAGAAGTCTGCCTAAGGCGGCTGACTACACCTAAAAGAAAAACCCGCCGGATCGCTACGGCGGGTTTTTTCGTCCCGGTTCCCAAAAGGCTAAGGGCGTGGCGGGCGCACGAACTTTGCTCCGACCAGAATACCGCTCTGCCAACGCTTCTCGCATGGCACAACCAGCTCCATTGAGCCGTCAGGCTTCAGTATCTGAAGTTCAAACGTCTCCGGCACCGCCCAGATTTCGGTCAATTTGAGTTTGGCTCCTGTCGATGACAGGTCTCGGATCCCCACATCGAACGAACTGTGGCGGTGGTTTACGACAATTCTCCCACGCCGCAACATCCGCATGCGCGGATCGTCACGTCCATTCGCAGGAGGTGCGTTTGCCTGTGTTTGGCTTTTATCTGACATGACAGAACTATGCGCGACACAGGCTTTGGTTCAGGCGTTAACTGTCATTCGCACGGCGAATGACAGTTGGAATCAGATCACGACCACCACCTTGCCCTGCGCTTTCCGGTCCATCAGCTCCTGAATGGCATCGGCTGACTTTTCCAGCGGATATGTATTCGAGATGTGCGGACGGATCTTACCTTCACCATACAGCTTGAACAGTTCAGCAACATTCTGCTGGTGAGCCTTCGGGTCACGCGCCACCGCTGCGCCCCAGAACACGCCGCGAATGTCGCAACTTTTCAGCAGGGTCAGGTTGAGCGGCAGCTTTGGGATACCGGCAGGAAAGCCGATCACGAGAAAACGCCCTTCCCAGTTCATGGCCCGCACCGAGGGCTCGGCATAATTGCCACCGACACCGTCATAAATAATGTCCACGCCGCCGCCGGACACTTCCTTGATGTCGTTGGAGAACGCTTTCTGACCGTCCCGATCAAGCTCACGCGCATAGACGAGGCCTTTGTCGGCGCCTTTTGAGAGGCAAAAATCCACCTTTTCCTGTGTCGAGCAGGCCGCGATCACTTCAAGGCCCATCGCCTTGCCAAGCTCAACGGCTGCAATGCCAACGCCGCCAGCCGCACCCAGAACGAGCAGTTTCTCACCCGGCTTCGGGTCAGCGCGGTCCTTGAGAGCATAATAGCTGGTGCCATACGTCATCAGGAACGCGGCCGCTTCTTCAAACGGCATGCCTTCCGGGATTGGCATTACGGCATGCTGGGCCGCGACGGCATATTCCGCCATACCGCCATTCCCGATCGAGGCCAGAACGCGGTCACCCACTTTCACATGGGAAACGCCTTCGCCCACTTCCTTGACGAACCCGGCGATCTCGCCACCCGGCGAGAACGGGCGCGGTGGCTTGAACTGGTACATGTCCTGAATGATCAGCGAATCCGGGAAATTCACCCCGCACGCCTTTACTTCTATCAGCACCTGACCTTTGCCGCATTCCGGCATCGGGGCATCTTCAATGACCAGACTGTCCGGTCCGCCTACTTCTTTGGAGAGCACTGCTTTCATGGCTGCGACTTCCTTCCCATCTTGTTGTTTCTGCTGTCAGACGGTAGCGGTGTGCCCGATAAAAGTCCAAGCCTGACGTAGCGGAGAGGTAGCAGTCAAATGGCAAAGAAATGGGCCCTGGCCCTGCATGGTGGCGCCGGGCCGATCCCGGGGAATGACTATTCCCTGCAGGAAGCCCATTTGGCGACCCTGCTGAAGAATGGTGCCGAACGCTTGCGGGACGGCGAAGCCGCTCTGGATGTGGTCGAAGTGATGGTTCAGGGGCTTGAAGAGTCCGGCCTGTATCTTGCCGGAAAGGGCGCTGCACCAAACCTCGACGGCGCGTATGAGCTGGACGCCGCCATTATGGACGGTCGCAACCGCACAGCCGGAGCGGTCGGCGCTCTGCAGGGATACCGCAATCCGGTCTCCTGCGCGCGCGCGGTCATGGAACAGACCCCCAATGTTTTGCTGATTGCAGACGGCGCCCGAAAACTGCTGGCCAAATCGGGCCTGGTCATGATCGACGATCCGGACGCTTACTATGACCCCGTCGATGAACTGACGACACAGGACATGATCAACTCGACCGGAACCGTGGGGGCAGTTGCGCTCGACATTTATGGTGACCTGTCAGCTGCAACCTCTACGGCCGGCATTCGCGGCAAAACGCCCGGCCGGCTGGGCGATACTCCCCTGCCCGGCGCGGGCACATGGGCAGATGAACGTTGCGCCGTGTCGTGCACCGGACTGGGTGAATATTTCATTCGCGCAGCTGCAGCCGCAGACGTCTCGGCGCGCATCCGCTATGCCGGAGCCGAACTGGAAGCCGCCGTCCAAGGCGCATTGGATGATGTGCGCATGCTGGGAGGACAAGGCGGCATGATCGCCGTATCCGCCGAAGGAGACATATCCGCGCTCTGGAATTCGTCTGGCCTGAAACGCGCCATGGCGGATTCAAATGGACGATTTGAAGTGGGCACGTTCGGCTGATGAATATTCTTCTTTTCATAGTGTTGGGTTTGGCCGTGTTCGCCCTGATGCTCGCCCTGCAGATGCGCTGGATGATTTCGGTAGCGTTGCGCCGTGCTCTGACGGAAAAATTTGGCGGACTCCCCTCAGACATTGAGTACCGCGAAGGCGTCGCTGATGCCGGACGGCGTGTCTCGCATACGGATATCGCAACTCATCTCAACCAAACCTATCCGAACCAGCTCGGACACCTGCGCCTTGCGCGGCGCGTTTCGGTTTACACACTGCCTGTGATTATCGGCCTGCTCGTGATCCTCAGATTTGGACTGGAGGCTTTCTGATATGCGCGGCTATTTTGCGATCGGCTCTGAACGTATCTCGAAACCCATGAATCTTGGCGCGCTGATGCGTACAGCGAATGCCTTCGGGGCAAGCTTTGTGTTTTCCATCAATGCCGAGCATCGCCTGCGGGCAGCCTACCAGGCCGACACGTCAAAAACAGCCGGACAAGTGCCTTACTATCAGTGGGACAATGTTGACGAAATGCAGTTGCCCCGCGGGTGTCAGATGGTCGGCATCGAGCTGACGGATGATGCTGTAATGCTGCCCACCTTCCGGCATCCTCCGCAGGCGGCCTATATGCTGGGCCCTGAAAAAGGGGACTTGTCACCCGACATCCTCGCGCGCTGTGATCATGTCGTGAAAATTCCGACCAAGTTCTGTATCAATGTCAGCCTTGCCGGCGCGCTCGTCATGTATGATCGCCATCTATCAATGGGCGGCTATGCTCCGCGCCCGATCATGCCTGGCGGCACTGGCGGAGATGGCCTCAGCGGAACATATGTTCCCGGTCGCGACCGCAAATAGTCAGCGCCCCAGCACACGCTGGATCACACCCATGATCCCCGTGAACTGTAGTCCCGCATCCCGCACTGCAAGGGCGAAACAAACTTCGCCCGGATCACCGACGGGCTGGTGCGTGTCGTCCGGCCCCTTGACCGCCAGGTCGCCGGGACCGTAACTACCGGTCTCATCCGAAAATCCGCCTGCCACCACGAGCGTGAACTCCGTACCGCCGTGTGAATGCCGGGGCACTTTGGCATTGGGCTGTATACGGTAAAGCTCGATCTCGAGGTCGCTTCCAACATCGAGTTTCATGCGTCGGATGCCCGGCGCGTTCGCCTGCCATCCGGCAGCATCAAATGCCTCCAACGCCTTGTCGCGCAAGGGCATGGGCAGACACGCCAATTCGGCGTCTCCAGTGAAATCCGTAGCGGTCACGCTATCTCCGCTTTCGAGCGCATCAATCAGCTCAAGTGCGCGAGCCCCTGCTCCGGCTGACATCTGAACGGGCTCTGTTGTTTCCAGCATGAAACCGGACACCGCTTCACTTGCGGCAAGCGCGCCACGCACATCACGCCGTAACATGCTCTGGGTCTCGAGTAGCAACGCAAATGCCGGATCAAGCTGACCCGCCGCATAGGCCGAATAGAGCTCGCTGTAGGATGAAGTAGCTGGCTGCTGCATCATGTCATGTTCCATTCACTACGTGTCGGCATCTCCGCCCTCCGGTTCCAATTGGCCACGCAGGCGGCCGAAAGCCAGCCGGATTCGTGACTTCACCGTTCCCAGGGGCAGGTTGAATTTTGTGGCGATTTCGGAATGCGACAAGCCCTCATAGAAGGCGGCCTGCAGCAATTCGAGCTGTTCGGGGGGCAGCTTCACCAACTCGGCCCGAACCGTCTCCTCGATCTGAACCCGATCCAGCGCCGCATCCGGCTGCTCTATATCCGGTGGCCGAAGCATGGGTTCATCCGCATCGAGGTCGGGCCGACTGGCCCGGCGGAATTTGTCGATGCGCCGATTGCGTGCGACGCGGAAAATCCAGGTCGAGACCGACGCCTGCTTGCGGTCGTACATGCCCGCCTTGCGCCAGACCGTCACCATGACGTCTTGCGCCAGATCCTCGGCCTCCAGCGCGCTTGCGCCCAACCGCAACATGTAACTCTTCACCCGCGGGGCGTAGAAGTCGAACAATTCCGAAAAAGAGGCCCGACACTTATCGGAGGCAATCAGGGCCATGCAGTCTGCATGACGCTGTCGCACATCCGGGGAAATCGTCGTTGTTACAGTGTCGTTCACACAAGAACTCTCAGTTTACATGTTCCAGACACTATCGTGGCGGCTCACATGGAACGCAACCGCCTGAACCAACAAGCTGGCGTGATCTGCAGAGGCAGCTGACATGCCGTAGTTTAGCCTTAACCCTGTTGTCTTTATGATGCTGGGAATGCTCCGCGCAAATGGGAATGTATAGAATATGCAAACACTGAGATTGAGCCGGAAAACTCTGACCGTGCTGACCCTTGTGGCTGCGCTTGCCGTGCCCATGGCCTCTGCCAGCCCTTCGGCGATCGGTCGATACAAGGATTGGTCGGTCTTTACCGACACCGCGAATGGAGAAACCATCTGCTACGCGGCCACACAGGCCACCGACAAGGCCCCCCGCGCGGCCGATCATGGCGATGTGTGGTTCTATGTCACCAATTGGAAATCCGGCCGCGCGCGCAACCAACCGAGCTTGAAAGTCGGCTTTGACTTGCGGGAAGACCTGGCGCCGAAGGCCAGCGTAGGACGGTCGTCCTGGGCCATGTTTGGCGTCGGGCGTGAAGCGTTCGCAGATGATTCCGACGATTCCCGGATTGTTTCGGCCCTTCGCAAGGGATCAGAACTCCGGATTGAAGCCGTTTCCCAGCGCAACACGCAAGTGGCCTATCATTTCTCGCTGAGCGGCTCGGCAGCGGCCATCGACAAGGCCTCCGCAATCTGCCGCTAAGACACCTGACCCGGTAGACAGAAGCGCTCAGGATGGCGGCCTTTCGCATCGCGATAGTGCGAAATGATCACGTCCATATCGGTCTCGAAATCCCCGCCAGGCATGATCGGTCCCTCCAGCCGCATTTCCCTGGTTCCAAAATCAAGCACGGCGCTGAACAAGGGCACATTGGCGGATTGGGCGATATGCCAGAACCCAGTTTTCCAGACCGGATTGGCATTGCGTGTCCCTTCAGGCGCGATCGCGAGGTGGAGCGTGTCCGCCGCGTCGAACGCCTCCTTCATCAGCGACACGACATCCTTCGATTTTGACCGCTCAACCGGCACGCAGCCTGCTCGCCGGAGCAAGCCGCCAAACGGCCCTTGCACGAGGGAAGTCTTGCCCATCCAACTGAGCTTTTGTCGGTACCAGCCCGCAATGGCGAGCATGACCAGCCCGTCATAATTGGAGGTGTGAGGCGCGGCTATGATCACGGATTTGGAGACGTCCGGCCAGTCTGTGGCGACATGCCAGCCCGTCGCTTTCAGAAACATCCAGGAGAGCCCGCGAATGCCTTCGGAGAAGAGGCCCCGATAAGGCGCTGACTGACCGAAACGGCCTCGCGGATTATGGGTCGGAACGGAGTCCTGCATGTTCCGATCCTCTTCGCGTTCGGTGTTGAACGCTTGTATAGGTGCTGCGATCAGGAAAGTCGTGCAAATATCGACCGGCATCATGCCGCCGGACTCGCTACGACGTGTGGCGACTGCTATCAATACCGCACCGGCAATCTGGGGCTGGAATCGGAGTGCATCATGAATATCGGCTTTGTCCTTTTCCCGAATGTGACTCAACTCGATTTCACCGGCCCTCTCCAGATACTCCACCGTATGCCCGGCGCGGAAACCCATATTCTCGCAAAATCCCTTGATCCTGTGCCGAGCGATTGCGGCCTAGGCCTCGTGCCGACCGGCACATTCGCAGATGCGCCCGATCTCGACATGATCCTCGTGCCGGGCGGGTTTGGTGTGGTCGATGCGCTCGCTGACGGGGAAACGATGGATTTCGTTCGCAAGGCCGGCGCGGCAGCAACCTATGTGACGTCCGTCTGCACGGGCGCTTTCATACTCGGTGCAGCAGGCCTGCTAAACGGCAAAAAGGCGACCACCCATTGGGCCTATCACCATCTGCTGCCGCTGGTCGGCGCTGTGCCCACCGAAGCGCGCTGCGTTCGGGACGGCACCACCTATACCGGTGGGGGCGTTACCGCCGGCATCGATTTCGCGCTTCAGATTGTCATGGAAATTTCGGGCCAGAACGTGGCCGAAGGAATTCAGCTGGCAGTGGAATATGATCCTGCACCGCCCGCCAATTCGGGCCATCCTTCCACGGCAAACGCGCAATTGCTCGCCGCCATGGAAAAACGGTATGCAGACCCCATCGAGGCGATGAGGTCTGCAATTTCAGCTTAGTAGCTTTCCTGCGTGATCGGCGTCAGGATGATTTCCACGCGGCGGTTGGCGGCGCGGCCCTCAGCAGTCGCATTGTCCGCGATTGGCTGGGTCTCACCCATACCAACAGCCGCAAGGCGAACTGGCGTGACACCCTGGTTCACGAGATAGGAACGGACCGATTCTGCACGGCGACGGGACAGGTCCATATTGTAGTCGTCCGGGCCGTCAGAGCTGGCATGACCAATGATATCCACGGCGGTCGATGGATAGTCGACCAGCGTCAGGCTGACATCGTTCAGCGCGCTATAGAAGTTCGGCTGGATCGTGGCACTGTTCACGGAGAAAGTGATGTTGGACGGCATGGTCAACGCGATCTGATCGCCCTGGCGCTCAACACCAATGCCCGTGCCAGCGGTTTGCTCGCGCAGGCGGCGCTCCTGTTTGTCCATATAGTCACCGGCTGCGGCGCCAGCAATTGCACCCACGGCTGCGCCAATTGCAGCGTTGCGGCCATCGTCGCCACCTGCAAGCGTACCTGCACCAGCGCCAAGAATGGCCCCGACGCCAGCGCCGGTCAGAACCCGTTGGCTCGGCCCGGTTTCACAGGCTGGAAGGGCAATCAGGGGAAGCGCAAGCAGCGCATAGGAAAGGCGTTTCATGTCATCAGCTCCTTTGGAAAGGACAGCCCGGAATTGGGCACGCTTATTAACGCGTGGGTCACTCTTTCCGTTCCATCGATGACAAAACAATGGCGATCCTCATTAACTCCCCGTAATGTGAGGCCTGCAGCCAGCAATTCCTTCAACCGCTTCAGCGTGTTATAGGCGCCGCATCATGAAAATCGAACTTGACCTCACCCGGCGCGGCGACGCTGCATCCCCTGCCCCCCGCTCATTGGCGGGCCTGTCCCTTCCTGCTCTGAAAGCAGAGATGGAAGCGCTTGGTCTGGAGCCGAAGAAAGCTGGCATGCGCGCAAAACAGTTGCGCCGCTGGATGCACCATTTCGGTGTTCAGGAATTTGACGGCATGACCGATGTCGCCAAGGACCTGCGCGCGGAGCTGGGCGAGAAATTCATCCTCACCCGGCCCGAGATTGCAGATCACCAGGTCTCTCGTGATGGCACGCAGAAATGGCTGGCCCGCTTCGGCCCCGGCATCGAAGGCGAGAGCGTCTATATTCCCGATGTCGGCAAGGCAGGTGCTCTCTGCGTGTCCAGCCAGGTCGGCTGCACTCTGAACTGCACCTTCTGCCATACCGGCACACAAAAGCTCGTTCGCAATCTGACCGCACAGGAAATCGTCTCACAGGTATTGATCGCGCGGGACGCGCTGGATGGCTGGCCGAGTGATGAAGAAGACCGACGCCTGACGAATATTGTTTTCATGGGCATGGGCGAACCACTCTACAATCTGGACAATGTCGCCGAAGCGATCGACACGATCAGTGACGGCGATGGCATAGCAATTGGCCGGCGCCGCATCACCGTATCCACGGCGGGTGTCGCGCCGAAGATCGTAGAGCTCGGCGAACGCACAAATGCCATGCTCGCCATCTCGCTGCACGCGACGAATGATGATCTGCGCAATGAGATTGTTCCGATTAATCGCAAGTACAATCTGAAGGAACTGTTCGAGGCGATCCGCGCCTATCCCGGCCTGGGCAATTCCCGCCGGGTGACGTTTGAATATGTCATGCTGAAGGGCGTCAATGACAGCCTTGCTGAAGCGCGCGACCTCGTCCGCCTTCTGAGAGGCGTGCCGGCAAAGATCAACCTCATACCGTTCAACCCCTGGCCGGGCAGCCCTTATGAATGCTCCGACTGGGACACAATCGAGGAATTCGCCGAAGTGCTGAATCAGGCGGGCTATGCGTCCCCGATCCGCACACCGCGCGGACGCGACATTCTCGCCGCCTGCGGACAATTGCGCTCCGAGAGCGTCAAGAAGTCCGCCGCTGAAAAGCGCCGCGAAGCGCTGGAAGCCGCTGCCGAATAGAAAAGGAGAGGCATCGCCTCCCCTTCTCCGCTGTGAATCCGGTCAAACCGGCTAGGCGCCTTTCAGCGCGGCGATCCGCTCTTGGGCATCCGTCAGGATATCCGCGATCGCCTTGCGCGTCTCGCCATCATTCGACGCCGACCGGGCCGCATCTCGCACGGCGTGGCGTAGTCGATGCATGGCCCCGCGCACATCCTGCGGATCTTCAGGTCGATCGCTCTCCTGAAGGTCGGCGAGACGGGCCTCGATCGCCTCGATTGTCGCGGCTGAATCTTCGTGCTCTTTGCTGCCGTCTTTCGTCAGGCGAAACGTCCGGCGCTGACCATCCATTTCCGCCTCGACCAGGCCGAGGTCCAGGAGGGCCTCCAGCGCAGGATAGATCACGCCGGGACTGGGGACATATGCCCCGCCCGTCCGGCTCTCGATCTCACGGATCAAGTCATAGCCGTGGCGGGCTTCCTCCGAGACAAGCTCCAGGATCAACAGGCGCAGATCGCCATGATTCAGGGGCCGACGGCGTCCGCCGCGATGACCATCCGCTCTACCATGTCTCATACCGCGTCGACCTCCATGCACGGGTCCATTTTCTCGTGTGCCGCAACCTGCGCCACGACGATGTTTCATGTTTCTATTTCGATACGTCATTTGAAGTCCTTTCGATATATCTAAACCTCAGATAATTTCGATATATCTAAATTTCAAGGTTCGATGTATCGAAAATATACCGATCCCCAGTCTCGTGGAATTTGTGCATGGCGCTTGATCCAGCCAGCCGCTAATTTGTCGGCATGCGTCTCTGGTTTGCCATTCTCGTCTGCACGGTTCTGATGCAAGCTTGCGCTCAGGCGGAAACCCCGTCGCCATGTGCCCCGGTAAAGCATCTCGGCCAACCTTATACGGTGTGCTCCTTTGAGGCGCCCACATCGGTAAACCTCTGGCTCACTCACCCCGATGGCGCGCCCTTTGGTCAGTTCGACCGGCTGGCCGCCCATCTCGCCGATCACGGCCAGACGCTTGAGTTTGCCATGAACGCCGGCATGTATCATCAGGACCGCCGCCCGGTCGGGCTTTATGTCGAGCAGGGCGAAAAAGTCGCCTCGCTCGTGACGCGTGAAGGGCCGGGCAATTTCGGCCTGCTTCCCAACGGGGTATTCTGGGTGGATCAAGACGGCACCCCCCATGTCACAGAAAGTCTCGCCTTTGAGGCCGAGGCACCGGACGCGCGCTTTGCGACACAGTCCGGCCCCATGCTGGTGATCGACGGTGCATTGCATCCGAGATTCAACGCGGACGGCCCCAGCCGGAAACGTCGCAATGGCGTGGGCGTCACCGCTGATGGCGCAACGCTCTATTTCGCCATCAGTGATGTGCCCGTGAACTTCCACAGTTTTGCCAGCCTGTTTCGCGACAAGCTGAACACGCCCAACGCCCTCTTTCTGGATGGATATGTCTCAAAGCTCTACGCGCCGGAGATCGGTCGCAACGAGACCGGTCTCGATATGGGCCCGATTGTCGGCGTGGTCCGCCCCTCCGATACGGACTGACCAACCCCGCCCGGCATGATATGCTGATCAGCGTATCCAGAGGAGCCCGTCATGCTCGCCCATACAATCCTGCTCGTCTTCGGCCTCTACTTCATGGCGTGTGGAGCCGGCCTGTTGGCCAACCCTGACCGCATGGCCCGCCTGATCGACGAATTGGAAGACAGCCCGGCGATCGGCTTTTTGTGCGGCGCGGTCATGATCTTTGCGGCGGGGGGAACCTTGTCAGTCCAGAACAGTTTCTCCACCGCAACCGATGGCATCGCAACCCTGATCATCGCAGGGGCGCTCGTCGAAGGTCTCCTCCTGGTGGCATGGCCCAAACCACTCTGGGCATTGGCACACTGGATGATGCCGGATGATGATCATTTGCGCGGATTTGGCATTGTTGCGCTCGCGCTTGGCCTGGTTGTGTTTGCCATCGGTGCGTTCTAGCCCTTTGAGGCACCACACTTAGAGGAGACCCCCATGTCGGCTGGCCCGGTTACGCTGTACGGATTGAAGAATTGCGATTCCTGCAAGAAAGCCCTGAAAGAACTTGATGCCTCGGACCGGGAGACCGCTTTTGTCGACATTCGCGAAGACGCCGACCTTGACCGGCTCTTGCCAGCCTGGCTGAAGGCCGTCGGCGCGGAAAGACTCGTCAATCGCCGTTCGACCACATGGCGCACCTTGTCAGAGGCTGAGAAGTCAGGCGCGCTGGGCGAAGGCGCCGCGGGCCTGCTGAAGGCGAATCCCACGCTGATCAAACGTCCGGTCATCGATACCGGTGCGGAAATCCTTGTGGGCTGGGACAGCGGCACGCAGCAGGCGCTCGCGCGGTGACACTGGAAGATTACAATTCCTATTGCGCAGGCCTCGGCCAGACAACGCATGTGGTCCAATGGGGTGGCTCCCATGTCTGGAAGATTGGCGGCAAGGTCTTCGCCATGGGCACACCGGACGGCGACCAGCTTGCCACCTGTACGTTCAAGGTCCGCCCGATCAGCTTTCATATCCTGAAAGACCAGCCCGGCTGCCAGGGCGCGCCTTACCTTGCTTCACGTGGCATGAAATGGATCCAGCGTTTCTCGGACGAAACCCTGTCGGATGACGACCTCAAGGACTATGTCGCAGAATCCTTTCGCCTGATCGCCACTGCCCTCAGCAAGAAAAAGCAACGCGAACTCGGCCTGCTCGACTAGCGCGCATCCTGCCTGCATGTCGCATTGACCTCACTCGCCGCTATCGGCATGCGCGCAGGACAGGAGTTGCCCATGTCCACACCGCTCACCATCCTCGTGCCCGCCATGTTCAACGGTCCCCCCGACTCAGCCAATGGAGGCATCTCGGCAGGTCTCGCCGCAAGCCATATTGATGGTCCGGCAGAAGTTTCCCTGCGCGCGCCACCGCCGCTCGACATGGCGATGGAGGTCGTCCCAACAGGTGACGGATACGAAGTCCGGCATGGGGACCAGTTGGTTATGACCGCGCAACCTGCCGCACCGCTTGCCCCTCCCCCCGCTGCGCCAAGCTTCGAGACAGCACAGACAGGCCCGGACAGTTTCCCCCCTGTCGAGACCCACGCGTTTCCCCGCTGCTATGTCTGTGGACCAGAGCGCACCGACGATGGCCTCTGCCTCTTCACCGGCAAGCCGAATGGCTATGACGGGGTGACAGATGTCTGGACACCGGATGAAAGCCTTGCAGGCGAAGACGGCCTGGTGCGCCCGGAAATACTATGGGCCGCGCTCGACTGTCCGGGCGCCTTTGCGATTGGCTTTCAGGACAATCCGATGGTGCTGGCCCGCATCACCGCGCAGGTGCATGCACGCCCCGCCCCAGGCGACGATCTCATTGTGGCTGGCTGGTCTCTCTATGATGACGGTCGCAAGCATGGCGCTGCCACCGCACTGTTCACGCGCGACGGCCAGCTGCTGGCTCAGTCGGAGCAATTGTGGATCGAACTGAAGCGGCCTGCAGCCTGACCAATCAGCGCCGACGGCGCGGGTTCAGGTAGAGATTGCGCTCCTGCGTGTCGAGTTGGCGCACGGCCCGCCCAAGATGCAGCTGTTCGACTTCTTTCGCCACATGCCGACGCGCGGCCCCGTTGAATTTCAGCAGGGCACAGAACATCTGCAACACGGCCTCCAGCTTGGCATAGCTTTCCGCCGCATCCACTTTAACGATCCATGATCCGCCCAGATTGATGATCCGATGATCCAGCTTGCCGATCTTGCGACCCCGATCATCATACAGACTATAGTCTGCACCGATGCCTATGACGTTGCGGCGCAGGCGATAGAAGCGCGGGCCTTTCGTCGTGTCGATAAAAAAGGAAAATTTCTCCGGGAAAAGCGGCCACTTCTGCGCCGACCGTTCCAACTGGATAATCTGGTCATGACGGCTGATATTGACTGAATAGGACGGCACCGGTGTGCCCTTCGCCCCAATGCTCAGTTGCAATGACCGGCCCATCAACAATTCTGCCGTCCCGCGCCAGTGCATGCCTTCGGAAAACAATTTCAGCACCAGCCGGCGCTTCATGCCTTCCCCGGTTTTCCACATTTCCTTGCGATAGGCGAGAATGCCCGTCCGCTCGCGACCATCCTTGATCTGGCCAAAGATCTCCATGTCCTTGGTGAACTGGTCAGACGCGGCCTCATGCTGGGTCTGTTTCATGATCCCGATTTCGGTCGGGTTCAGATCGGTCGCCCAGAGGTCCACCTTGAAGGTCTTGTATTTCGGTTTTGCCTTGGTCTCTTCGGCGCCGCCGAATGTTGCAGTAAAGGCCATGAAGCACATCTCCGGGGTCGGGGTTTGCGCCCATCATCGCGATTCGGAGTCGCCATAAGGTTAACAAAATGCCGTCTGGGATTAATCAGCTGCTATTTCTGCAACTGAGTACAGCCCCAACCCGGATCAGCCTGCCTGCAACAATTCCTCCAGCCGGATCAGCGCGCTGCCCCAGCCCGCCTGCGCCTCCTCCAGCAGGGCCGATCCGTCCAGTGCCACGGTCTGCAGCGTGATGACCAGGCGCGTCCCTTCCCCGTCCGGCAGGAACTCCACCGAGACAAGACAGGCCCCTTCGGTTGCCTCCATGGAGGCGATGATCTCGGTATAGACGATGCGCTTGTCCGGCACGATGTCATGATAGCGCCCGCGTACCACGGCCACGGCCTCGCCGCCCGCCAGACAGGTCGTGACATCTTCTCCACCCACGGAAAAGTCGGCCGCATCGATGCGCATATCGATCTCGTCAGAGGGCGAGCCCCAGACCTTGCGCTGCTCCGGATCGGCCCAGGCCGCAAAGACGCGGGCCGGCGAGGCCGAAAGCCCCTTCTCCATTGTGGCGGTGCCATGCTGTACGGTATGATGAGTCATGTCAGGTGTCCTTTTCGGGGTCGTCTGCGTTCAGGAAAGCATCCAGCCGGTCGAGGCGCGCCGCCCAGGCCTGCTGATATTGCGTGATCCAGGATTTCAACTCTGCCAGCCGCGCCGCTTCCAGTCGGCAGTGCCGGACCCGGCCTTCCTTGCGGCTGGATACGAGCCCGGCTTTTTCCAGCACGCGGACATGCTGCAGGAAGCTCGGCAGCGCCATGTCATAGGGCTCCGCCAGCTCGGCAATGCTCGCCTCGCCGAGGCTCAGCTGCGCGATCACGCCGCGCCGGGTCGCATCGCCGAGGGCGTGGAAGGCCCGGTCGAGAGCGGCTGGATCGGAAGAAGAATAGTTAGGCATCCACCTATCTATTGCGATGGACTGACGCCTGTCAAGACACTTAGGTAATCACCTATCTTTTCTCGCCAGCTGCCCCCTTTCCTTCCTCCCACAACGCGCCTATTCTCCCGGCCATCCGAGGGGCGCGTCTGGTAAGCGCTGAGATGGAGCCGACACCGCTCCAGCACCCTTTGAACCTGATCCGGCTAATACCGGCGCAAGGGACGGGAGTGAGCGCGTGGAATATATACGACTTCAGTATCAGGACTCCGCCTCCGCAATGCCGGAAGAGCGGTGGTTCGAGCTGAATCAAAACGCTGCAGTGAAACGCACGATCCACATTTGCGATACACGCGCCGTCAACAACAGTATTGCCATCCAGTCCCATCGTCAGGCAGCTTTCGCCGATTGGGCTTATACCTCCGACGATCCTTGCCTGTTCGCCAACGCCTATGCGACTCCTGCGGATCTTGTGCAGGAGTGGACCCGGAAAGGCTTCATCCAGCTGCCCGCCACAGCCGCCGACTTCAACAAGACATTCATGTCCGCCACACCGGCCATCTAAGGAATAGCCCCATGAACAAGCCCACAGACCAAAGCCAGTTCGAGACCCCCAAAGTCACCACCGGCGCCCTGCCCGCCAGCCGCAAGGTCTATTCTCATCCCGCTGACGCGCCGGACATCGCTGTGCCGCATCGCGAGATCGACCTTCACCCCAGCGCCAATGAGCCTGCCGTGCCGGTCTATGACACGTCCGGCCCCTATACCGATCCGTCGGTCACCATCGACGTGGAAAAGGGCCTCGCCCGCGACCGGCGCGCCTGGGTGCTGGAGCGTGGCGGCGTCGAGGAATATGACGGGCGCCATGTGAAGCCCGAAGACAATGGCGGCGCACAAGGCAAATACCTTGCCCGCGAATTCCCGGTCACGCACAAGCCCCTGCGCGGCCTGCCGGGCCACAAGGTCACGCAATACGAATTCGCCAAGGCCGGCATCATCACGAAAGAGATGATCTATGTCGCCACCCGCGAAAACATTGGCCGCGCCAAGGCCGTCGACGGCGCTGCGGAACAGATCGCACAGGGCGAGAGCTTCGGTGCGCACATCCCGGAATTCATCACGCCGGAATTCGTCCGCCAGGAAATTGCCGCCGGCCGCGCCATCATCCCGTCCAACATCAATCATGCCGAGCTGGAGCCGCAGATCATCGGCCGCAACTTCCTTGTGAAGATCAATGCCAATATCGGCAATTCAGCGGTCACGTCTTCCGTGGAAGAAGAAGTCGACAAGATGGTCTGGGCGATCCGCTGGGGCGCCGACAATGTCATGGACCTGTCCACCGGCCGCAACATCCACAACACGCGCGAATGGATCATCCGCAACAGCCCCGTCCCCATCGGCACCGTGCCGATCTACCAGGCGCTGGAAAAGGTCGACGGCGTCGCCGAAGACCTGACCTGGGAAGTCTATCGCGACACGCTGATCGAACAGTGCGAACAGGGCGTCGACTATTTCACCATCCATGCTGGCGTCCGCCTCGCCTATATTCACCTCACCGCCGACCGCGTCACCGGCATCGTTTCGCGCGGGGGCTCGATCATGGCGAAATGGATGCTCGCCCACCATACCGAGAGCTTCCTCTACACGCACTTTGAAGAAATCTGCGACATCATGCGCGCCTATGATGTCAGCTTCTCATTGGGCGATGGCCTGCGCCCCGGCGCGATTGCCGACGCCAATGATGCGGCCCAGTTCGCTGAACTCGAAACGCTCGGGGAACTGACGAAGATCGCCTGGGACAAGGGCTGTCAGGTCATGATCGAAGGGCCGGGCCATGTGCCCATGCACAAGATCAAGGTGAACATGGAGAAACAGCTGCGCGAATGCGGCGAGGCCCCCTTCTATACGTTGGGGCCGCTCACCACCGACATCGCGCCCGGCTATGACCACATCACCTCCGGCATCGGCGCGGCGATGATCGGCTGGTATGGCACGGCCATGCTCTGCTATGTGACGCCCAAGGAGCATCTCGGCCTGCCGGACCGCGACGATGTGAAAGTCGGCGTCGTCACCTACAAGCTCGCCGCCCATGCCGCCGACCTCGCCAAGGGCCACCCCGCCGCGCAATACCGCGACGACGCCCTCTCCCGCGCGCGCTTCGAATTCCGCTGGGAAGACCAGTTCAATCTCTCGCTGGACCCGGAAACCGCCCGCGACTTCCACGACCAGACCCTGCCCAAGGACGCCCACAAGGTCGCCCACTTCTGCTCCATGTGCGGCCCCAAATTCTGCTCCATGAAGATCACCGCCGAAGTCCGGGAATATGCGGCGGGCATGAGCGAGAATGAACGGACCGATCTGGAAAAGCAGGCCGCCGAAGCGCGCAAGGGGATGGAGGAGAAGAGCGCCGAGTATGAGGCAATGGGCCGAAAGCTCTATGTCGAAACGGACTAGGGCCCTTCTGCTTGTTTTCATCGGCACGCTGGTCGTTCTGACCGGCGTGCGGATGGCCCTTGAGGCCGTGCATGACCCAATCGACTCCTGCCTCGATGCCGGAGGCAGCTGGCATTACGATGTAGACGAGCGCTCCTTCACGGAGAATTATCGCGGGCCGCGATAGAGACCTGTCCTGAAAAACCCGTTGCCATGCAGAAGATGGCGACAGATTCTGGCGCTGCCCAACGGCACCAATACGAGCGCGCACTTTCGCAACATGTGCTGCCTGAAATTGTGGAACGTGAAGATCACGGCAGAGGTTCGGGAGTATGCAGCGGGCATGAGCGAGAACGAACGGACCGATCTGGAGAAGCAGGCGGCAGTAATGCGATGCTCCGCATCGCTGTAGGGCGGGTTAGCGTCAGCGTAACCCGCCATTTCACGCGCAGAGTTAGCGGGTCATGACCCGCCCTACGATTCCCCCCATTGCCTCGCCCCGCCCCTGCCGCTAATCCCTCCCGCCATGACAGACACATCCCGCCTCGACGAGCTTGAAATGCGTGTGGTCCATCAGGACCAGACGATTGAGGATTTGAACGCGGCCATCACCGCGCAATGGAAGCTGATCGAGCGGCTGGAGCGACAGGTCGCGCGCCTCGCCGAGCGCGTCGCCGACAGCGAGCGGTCACCCGGCGACGCGGCCCCCGTGGACCGGCCGCCCCCTCATTATTAGCGTCGCCCCGGATGGCGGGTTAGCGAAGCGTAACCCGCCATCCGCTCTTGCCGTCCGGCGGGTCATGACCCGCGCGCTTCACGCCCGGGAAAATTCCGCCTAAGCTGCCTTCTGGCCCATAGCGCGACGGGGGACGCGGCATGACGAATTACGAACTCACCTATCTCTTCTACGAGGCCATCCAGGTCGGCAATGGCACGATGGCGAATTACATGACGCTGGTCTTCGGCATGCTGGTGACCAGCTATCTCGCCGCCCACCGGCTGGACCGGGTGATGATGTGGATCGCGCTGGTCATCTATTCCATGTTCGCGCTCGGCTTCTGCAACGAGATCTTCCAGTCCTATAGCGACTTTGCCCGCCTCGGCCTGTTGCTGGCCGAGCGCGGCCAGCTGCCAGACAGCGACCTTGGCTGGTTCGGCGCGGTCGCCGTGGGCGAACAGCCTTTCCATGTGATCCCGAAACTCGTCGCCCTCATGACGCTGGCCGCTTATGCCGGCTCCATTGCCTTCTTCTTCCGCGCCCGGAAGGCCAATCTGTCAAAGGGTATTGGTCCCGTGGAGCCGGGGGATGCGGACAACGACGCCTGACCTCTGCTCCACCGCCCCGCGATCCTTCTTCTTGCCACGCCCGCACAGCGTCATAGAGTGAACCCACCATATTGGGAGGACACGGAATGATTCGGAAATTTGCGATGGCGGCAGCACTGACTGGCGCGCTCATGGTGGGGGCTGCGCCTGCCGCCGATGCGGGGATGGATGACTATCTCGGCGAGATCGTCACGGTGGGCTTCAATTTCTGTCCGCGCGGTATGATGGAGGCCGATGGCCGCCTGCTGCCGATTGCCGAAAATACCGCCCTCTTCTCCCTGCTCGGAACACTCTATGGCGGCGACGGGCGCACGACGTTCGCCCTGCCGGATCTGCGCGGGCGCGTTATGGTGGGCGCAGGCCAGGGCCCCGGCCTGACCGACCGCCGACAGGGCGAGCGCGGCGGCGTTGAGATTGACGTGAGTCTCCCGGCCCAGGAACATTCGGGCACAGCCGACACGCAGGTCAACTCCACCACTGGCAACAATATGCCACCCTGGCTCGCGCTGAAGCAGTGTATCGTGACGCAAGGCATTTATCCGTCGCGAAGCTAGGCGGGCCAGCGCGGCGATTGCGACCCTGCTGGATACATCCCGCGCTCTCCTCATGCGTCACCCCCCGGCCGCGATAGCAGTCTGGGGGTCCAATACTGAACGTCTCGGCGGGCGCGACCTGTGCCGTCAGGCGCGCAGGCGGTGCACAAAGCGCCGCGCGCTGCGGTGGCAAATTCAGGAGATGGGCCCCCGGTGACTTCGCCATCGGGGAGGACGACGCAGGCAAGATATCCGACAGGCTGCCCCACCATGCCACACTTCCCCACATGGACCCGGCCTATCGCCCCTTCTTTGCCCATGTCTGGGCCTTCTGCTGGCCGTGGCTGTGGTGGAACCTTGTACGGTTGACGGCCTGGCGCAAACGCACCGGGCGGCGCGTCTTCGTCACGGTCGACAAATACGGCAATGTGGTCATCCGCTATATCGGCGATGCGCCGACGCCGGACAATGCATACACCTATACGCCGCCGCGTGTGCCGCGCTGGCAGAGCCCAGCTCTGGCAAGCGACCTGCCCTGCGGCCTCGATGTCCCGTCCGCTTTTGTCTGGACCAGTCTGTACATCTTATGGACACTTTATGGACCAGTTCGGGACCAGTTCGGCCATGCGCCGATCGGCCAGGTCAGCCCGGTCCGCGCCCCGCCCTGAGCCGGCTTTTTCCGTAATTCAGCCCAGACACCCGGACGGCCCCGCCGCTCCGGACGCCCTTGCTGGAACGAGTGCTGGCCGGAACCATTCGATTACAGCCCCGTTATGTTCGCAAGCGCGCTGAACTGCGCAACAAAGCACAAGAAGGAAGACCCAGAACATGAGTACAGGAAAAGTCATTGGAATCGCCGTCGCCATTGTCGCCCTCGTCGGGGCCGTCTGGCTCGGCTCTACGCTGATCGATGTGGACCAGACAGAGCCCGGCAAGCTGCCGGATGTGGATGTCGCCATTGACGCCGAAGCTGGCAAGATCCCCGAATATGATGTCGATACGGGCGAAGTGAATGTCGGCACAGAAACCGAAACGGTGCTCGTGCCTGAAGTTGTGATGGTCGAAGAAGAAGTCGAAGTTCCAACCGTGGACGTTGAAGAACCGGAAGAAACTCCGGAACAATAATCGCCTCCGCGCGAATGCACTCCCCGCCCGGTAGTCCGGGCATCCAGACCCAATCCGATGGCAGGCCGCAGACGCGGTCTGCCATTTTTCGAATCTTCTGTCGGCGTCTGTCACGCCAACTCTTCCCCGCAATGCTTGTCCCATCGCCGGATTGGGATTATCTGCCTAGGTCTCAGGGCAATGCAAAAAGCGCCCGAGACCGGGGAGGTCCGACCGAATGACAGATTTCAGCTCGCTGCGCGATCCAGCCAGGCCGGCAAGCCCAGATGCGCCCGCCGCCCTGAACGGCCGCGAACTGGCAGAATTGTTAAGCCCGGTATCATGCGAAGACTTTGTGGATCGCTATTTCGCGCGTCAGTCCCTGCATGTGAAAGGACATGCCGGGAAGTTTGACCATATTTTCAGCATGGAAAGACTGAGGCTGGCTCTCGCACGAGGGCAGCATATCGAAGATCCCCGCTTCAACCTGACCGCCTCATTCGCGGGCGGAGAAAAAGCTGGCAGCCGCAAGCCCATGTTTTCAGCGCAACTGGGCGAGGCCAGCGATCTGCTGAAATCAGGCGCCACGATCTGCATCACCAATATTCACATGGCCGATCCCTTCCTGGCCCGCTGGGCCCAGGCGATCCGCGCGCGACTCAGCTTTACCGGCACAGTTGGGGTCAATTGTTATGCCTCCCCAGACGGCGCCGGATTGCCCATGCATTATGATCGGCGCGTCGCCACGACGCTTCAGATCGCGGGAAAGAAACGCTGGATATATTCCACCGAGGCCGCCAAACGCTGGCCCGACAATAATGCGACCTATTTCGAAGGTCGCGCTGAGCCCGCCGACATTGATGTCGGGACCCTGCCGGACGATATGGCGTTTCAGGAAGTCGAGCTGAACCCCGGCGACCTTCTGTGCCTTCCAGCCGGCGCGTGGCACGCCGCCCGCGGCGTCGGGTATTCGCTCGCGCTGAACCTCTATTTTGCCCCCCGAAACCTGTTCGACCAATTGGCCCCCCTGCTCCAGGAGTTCGCGGCGTCTCACGACAGCTGGCGCGGAGGACCTCCCGTCACATTGGATGACGCGCACGGGAACCTTCCTGACACGGTGTCAGACTATATGCGCGACCGCCTTGCCGAATTTCAAACCCTGGTGAGTGAAACGCTGGCTGGGCCGGAAGCGATGAGCAGCCCCTGGCTGACTTCACTGACGCAAGGACCCTATACCGGATGGCAACCCGATCCGGTATTGCCCCTGCCAGCCGCGTCGGCGACGGACAGGTTTCTTGTGGTGATGCCGCCGCTGCGCTTCATCGCATCCGGCGGTCGGGTGAGCCTGCCGTGCGACAATGGTCTGCTGGACTTCCCCGCGAACTTCGCGCCCATCCTTCGTCGCCTATCCTCTGAACCGGCGGGGTTTTCGATCCCTGACATCATCGCTGGAACGCAAAGCGCCGATGCCCCTCCGCAAGCGGAGGTCATCGCCCACTTGCAGACATTGTTTCGAAACGGAATAATTGCAAAAAGCGATGCACCACACATGGCACAGCAGACGTGAATTTGTTTTTGCAGCAGATACGCGCGCAACCTTCTCAAATTTCCGGCGTTCTACCGGCTCTCTCCCACAGAAAGCCACAGGACATGTTCACCCAGCTCAATCCACCTATCCCGCTGACCGTCACGGACCGGGGCGACGGCTTCGCCATTGGCGTTATCGACTACGGCCAGGAGCACAACCTCATATGGGTCACGGTAATCACCGCGACCGGCGAAATCTGGTGCGCGCCGAACCCCTCCGTACGCGGCGTCGTGAATTGGACAATGGGTCGCCCTCGTCCCGCCACAGATAGCGCCCATTGAGAGATAAATTTTGCTCGGTGCCGCTGAACCAAACCCGAAGGCACGCGTTACCTGATCATTGCCTGCCGGAGGAAAGGATCCCCGCTCATGAAACGCCACTTACTCATTCCCGTTGCGTCCGCACTATTCCTGGCTGCCTGTTCCGGCGAGTCTTCAGACACGCGCACACTACCGCAAGACCCTGTCCAGCCCTATGCGGATGATGTCGACATTACCCCTTCCCCGGATGCGGGCGAAGAGGAAATCTATGCCGACACAATGGATCGCGACCAGATGGTCACCTCCGGCCCGAACGTGTTGGACACGATCGCCGCTGATCCGCGCCTGTCGACACTCTATGGTGCCATTGAAGCCGCAAGTCTTGACGAAACCCTCGCCACCGGCGGCCCATACACCATCTTCGCGCCGACCAATGAGGCATTCGATGCCCTGCCCACTGGCCAGCTGGAAGACTATCTGAAGCCAGACAATGCCGACAAGCTCGTCCGCGTGCTAGAATACCATATCGTCGAAGGATCCGTGCGCGCCTCCAATGTACCCCCCGCAGATGAAGGCGTACCAACAGCCAGTCTGAACGGCCTCGACCTTTCGGTCCGCGACATGGGCGGCGGCAAACTGATGATCAATCAGGCCAGCATTCTCGAAACTGATGTCGAGGGCGGCAATGGGGTCGTACACATCATCGACTCGGTACTGGTGCCACGGGAAACCGAATAGGGTCCCGCTGCAGTCGATGTGAACAAATAGAGAAAATGCAAGGTGTCATTAACCCATCCCGCTGATAGGATGGGTTAATGACAGCCACGATTCGCATTCTCGGCATCGACCCCGGCCTCCGCCATACTGGCTGGGGTGTCATCGAGCAGACCGGCGCCCGGCTGGCTCATATTGCGCATGGCGTGATCTCGGTAGACACCAGTCTCGCCATGTCGGAACGGCTCGGCGGCATCTTCGAGGCGGTCGGAGAACTGGCCCGGCATTACGGACCACATGCCTCAGGCGTTGAAGAAACGCTGGTCAATGCCAATCCCCGCTCGGCGCTGAAACTCGGCCAAGCGCGCGGCGCGGCCATGGCGGCGCTCTCCATGGCGGGTGTGCCCGTCGCCGAATTTGCCCCGCGCAAGATCAAGCTGGCCATTGTCGGCACCGGCACAGCGGACAAGGACCAGGTGGCCTTCATGGTCAAACGCCTCCTGCCCCGCGCCGGAGAGATGAAATCGGACTCGGCCGATGCGCTCGCCTGCGCAATCTGTACCGCCCACCATCTGCCGCTGGAATTGAAACGAGGCGCTGCATGATCATTGGCCGACTGACGGGAACCGTCGCCGCCCTCGGCACGGACAACATCCTGATTGACGTCAATGGCGTCGGCTATGTCTGCATGGCCGGCACGCGGCTCTTGTCCAGGGTGCATGTCGGCGAGACCAGTGTCCTGCATGTCGAGACCAAGGTCAGCGAAGCGGCGATCACACTCTACGCCTTCGGCTCTGACGAGGAACGCGCCTGGTTCGTTCGTCTTCAGGATGTGCATGGTGTGGCCGGCAAGGCCGCAATGGCCATCCTTGACGCAATCACACCGGCAGAATTGATGGACGCGATCGCCCTCGGCGATGCGTCCGTGTTGACACGCGCAAAAGGCGTTGGCAAGAAACTGGCCGAGCGGATCACCGGCGAACTGGCTGGCAAGCCACCGCCGATGGGCCGGTTTGGCAAGTTCGAAACCGCCCAGGTCGCAGGCCTTGCCAGTGCGCCCGTCGCCGCCACGACAAGCGTGCGGAGCGAGGCGATCTCGGCGCTTGCAAACCTCGGCTATGCCCAATCAGATGCCGCCCGCGCTGTGGCCAGCGCTGCGAAAGATGCCGGCGATAGCGATGTCAGTAATTTGATCAAGGCGGCGCTGAAGGAACTGGCGCGATGAGCCGCGAGGGCGAACTCTCAGACCCCAATGCCCAAGGCGGCGATGCGCTGGACCGCGCGCTGCGGCCGCAGGCGTTTGAGGATTATGTCGGCCAGCGCAAGGCAAAATCGAACCTCAAAGTCTATGTCGATGCGGCCCGCAAGCGCAAAGAGGCGCTGGACCATGTCCTGCTGTTCGGCCCGCCGGGGCTTGGCAAGACGACGCTGGCGCAAATTCTCGCCCGCGAAATGGGCGTCGGCTTCCGCGCGACCTCCGGCCCAGTCATTGCCAAGGCCGGTGACCTCGCGGCGATCCTGACCAATCTCGAACCCAATGACGTCCTCTTCATTGACGAAATCCACCGCCTGCCTCCGGTCGTGGAGGAAATCCTCTATCCGGCGATGGAGGATTACGCCCTCGATATCGTTATTGGCGAAGGCCCGTCGGCGCGGTCTGTGCGGCTGGATCTTTCCCCCTTTACCCTGGTCGGCGCCACCACACGGGCCGGCCTGCTCGCCACGCCGCTGCGCGACCGGTTCGGCATACCGCTGCGCCTTGAATTCTATGAGCCGGAAGAGCTGGCCCGGATCGTCATGGCGGCGGCCCGCAAGCTGACTGCGCCGATCACGGAAGATGGCGCCATCGAGATCGCCAGTCGCGCGCGCGGTACGCCGCGCATCGCGCTGCGCCTGTTGCGCCGCGTGCGCGACTTTGCCGAGGCAGATGGCGGCACGATCACTCAGGATTCCGCCAGAAGCGCGCTGAAACGACTGGAAATCGATTCAGACGGCCTTGATGCGCTGGACCGGCGCTACCTCCATGCGCTGGTGAAAACCTATGCCGGGGGGCCGGTCGGCGTGGAGACGCTGGCGGCGGCCCTGTCGGAAGCGCGGGACGCGGTGGAGGACGTGATCGAGCCTTACCTGATGCAGAAGGGCTATGTCGCGCGCACGCCGCGCGGCCGGGTCGCAGCGCCGCTGGCCTATGAACGCCTCGGCCTGCCGAATCCGGGCGGTCAGCAATCCGGCCTGTTCGGCGAGAAATAGCCCCCTGACCACAAGGATACGTAGTTTCCCCGATTCCGCGTGGCCGCGCCCCATGACCTGATAGTGCCAGACACATCTTATCAGGGAGCGACCCAATATGTCCCACACACCGCACGAACTCGCCGAGGAATTCCCGGACGCGACAGACCGCATTCATGCACTGAAGGAAACGGACGGTCATTTCGCCCGGCTGGCCGACGAATATCACGCAGTGAACCGCCAGATTCACCGTATCGAGACAAATGTCGAGCCCGCCAGCGATGTCTTCCAGACGCAGCTGCGCAAGCACCGCATGGCCCTGAAAGACGAGATCAGCGCCATCCTGAACGCCCCGGCCTGAAAAGCCGTCAGGAGGACCGGGCATGGGTAATCTGAGTGTTGACGCATTGGCGATTGCCGCCCTGGTCGGGTTTGCCAGCCTGTTGCTGATCGGCGCGGGCCTGACAGCCTGGTTGTGGAAGCAATCGGGCAAGTCCGAAGGCGATTTGTAGGGCGCGCAGAGCGCCCTGCACAAATATCTGAAATAAGGGAAGACATTTCAACCCAGAGATGCTATACAAAAATGCAATCGTTTGGATTTTGGGCATAACTGGGGGACACTCACATGGCTCATTCCTTTGCAGGCCTGGCGGGCGAATTCCCGACCGCCGTGCCGGAAATCTTCGAACTGGCATCCATTGATCCGGTTTTCGCGCATCTGGCAGAAGCGTTCGAGGAGATCACGCAGGTGTTGGCCGAGGCCGAGACCAGCATTGAGGATGTGACCCCGCAGGATCGCCGCGCGCTGGAGGCCCGGCGGGCCGAGCTGCGCGCGCAATTATACACCGCGCTTTGTAACGTCACCGGCGATGATCGCTGGTGTGACGAGGCCGCCGCTGGCACGGAAGGGCCCTCCCCCCCGCCCCTTCCGCGCCGGTCGGCGGCCTGATACGTCCAGCCCGGCGGCAGGCATATGCTGACAGGCAGCACTCCAAGCCGGACTGGCGCGCGCCATCCGGGTATCTCGTGTCCAAATCATCTGGCGAAGCCGTCGGCGCAGCGGGCGCCGTGGCGCTCCGCCTGATGATTTGGAATGGCTATGGAATGGAGCGTTACCGCCCGCCTCGCCGGACAGGAGTTTCGGCGAGCACCCTCATGGGGGCCCATGGTCCCGGGTCTTCGTTACCGGCTGCGGAGGAAAAGCAATCGCACTGCGATTGCCCGAAGCAGGCCCAAGCGCAAGCGCAGGGCTCCGGACGAGGCCTGTCTCGGGAAATCGTGCCACTGGCACGATTTCTGTTCCTCGACAGCCCAACTTGCCTTCGCAAGCTCACCCTGGCCTGACCTGCCTAGGGCCGTGCGAGACCGTATGTCTCCCGCCCAGCCCATCCTGTCCCTGCAACCCACAACCAGAACGGTACCTGATCCGGCTCCTGTGAGAGCAGATGCTTAGTATGGGGCAGGGAGTTCTCAGACGGATTGGAGACCAAACCCTCACCCCGAAGATACCTGCGCAGGCAGGTATCCATCTCCTGAAGCTGCCTCATGTGCATGGGTAGAAGTC